>Ga0180430_10000865_pt1 | contig 31620 bp, 30 predicted proteins | sample SS_ome_9_FD_132999 | JGI IMG/M metagenome (GOLD analysis project Ga0180430, IMG submission 132999) | Hypersaline lake sediment archaeal communities from the Salton Sea, California, USA - SS_1_S_2 metaG | ecosystem: Environmental > Aquatic > Non-marine Saline and Alkaline > Hypersaline >... | reverse complement strand
GCGAACACCTAAATGACTTTCTGTTACAGATGGAGATATCTCCTAAAATACAGGGTCTTATTGAGGAAACGACTGCCAGGTCAAACTGTCTACCCAGTGAAGCAACTGACAGGAGATGATTATGCAGACACAAGTAAAAAGCCAACCTATTGAAAAAATGCCGCCACTGAGTAGAGGAAAAAAAATGGTGTTAATCGTTTTCATTATCTGGGCAGCGCAGGCTATACCAAAGTGGACATTAGCGATTACTGCAGACGGTGAAACAGCTGCAAAAATTGTCGGTATATTCATTACACCAAAAGCTGAACAAAACATCGTCAATAATGAAACTGAAGTCAGTTCATTTTTACCCCTTAATACCTAGGTGTTTTGGGTCATGCTTTGTCTGGGGGATTTAACATGACTAAACTATTAGTCATTTTCCTGTTGTTAGTATCATTAACGATTATGGCTGATTCTGTCTCTGTCATTGATAGCAAGCCAGCTGAATTTGAGGGTGTAAAACAGGTTGACAGTTATGAGCCTCTTGCAGAGCTGCAATGGAAATACAGGGTAATTCTCGTCAAGAGCAATGATGCCCCAGACATCGCAACCACCTTCACGAAACTCAAGGAGGCCATTGATGACAGGAAAATTGCATGGTTTGTGATTCATGATGAAAAACTTCACAGCAACATTGCATCAGCTGTCAGCTCAAAGTTGAGCACTCAGATAAAAGATTATCTTGCGCAATATCAATACAATGACATGGTTTTGATTGGTTATGATGGCGAAATAAAATCATCCGAAAATGATTTGAATATCGCTGGTATATTCGAACAAATTGACAGTATGCCGATTCGTCAATACGAAATGACTAACAAATAAACAGGGATTTAAGATGCAAAAGGTCATAATCGGCGGCAACGGCGGTATAGGCAATGCTTTTGCTCGGGATTATCTTTTGCAGGTTGTTCCGAATCAATCAATTCCAGACTGTCTGCGGTATAAACGGGGCCTTTCATGATGAAAACGACAAAAGCCCCAATTGCCACGGTAAAGATCGCTGTCCAGATAGTGATGAGAGAAGAGATGGCGATAATTTCGATAAACTCTGTTTGTTTCATGTTTCGCAAAGCATCATCGGTAGCCAAACTCCAGTGAGCTAACTGTGTAATAAGATAAATCATTAACCCACTCAGAACAAAAGCCATCGGTGTTTGTTTGAGTATTCGCCATTCGAGTCCATGGGGTGATACTCGTCTCCCTGTTTTCTTGAAAGATCTGCTCATTCTGAATTTATTAACCTTTGGTGAATGACTGGTACGGAGGTAAAATATTATATGACTATGACATTAACAACCGTTAAATAGTTCAGTCTGCCACATGTTGTGGCGAAGCGTGCATGGCTGACAGCCATAAATGAAAACAGGTAACTGCATAGCGCTGTTTTATTGCGCTCGCCGTCTTATTGGCCTGAAAGTAAGAATAAGGTTGTTAACAGGCTGGTCGTTAAATTATATTTCTTTAATGCCATGGATCAATTATTCAGCCTAACAGATTAAAAATTCGATGAAGTATGAAGATAAAGTAGGTGAAGAACTGAAACAGCAACGGTTTCAAATGCTTCAGGATATTGCAGAAGAGTTGTCGGGTGAAATTTCTTTTCCAACAACCTTTGATCTCACTATTCGATTGCGAGATACATTATCAAACCCGGACTGGACCGGTGATCAAATTGCGGAATTATTAGCTGTTGAGCCTTTAATTTCTTCCCGTTTGCTGGGTCTGGTCAATTCTGCGGCATACAATGCCACTGGCTCCGAGATAACAGATATCAAAACTGCAGTAGTGCGCCTTGGTATAAATGTTGTCAGAAATACAGCTTTGAGTATCGCTATACAACAAATGCGACAAGCAAAATCCATGCTTGTTTTTAAAGACATTTCCCAACAGCTCTGGGATCACTCAATACGTACAGCCAGTACAGCGTATGTTCTGTCAAAACACTACGCAACCTATAATCCTGACGAGGCAATGCTTGCAGGCATGATCCATGATATTGGAGCATTTTATTTGCTTTATCGTGCCTCTCAGTATGAAGAATTAGTGGCTCGTCCAGATACGGTCAAGCATCTGATTTTTCGGTGGCATGAAGGTATTGGATCACTGTTGTTAGAGACACTGCAAGTGCCTCAGGAAATTATTATCGCTACCCGGGAACATGATGTACCTCGTCCTGATAAAGTCAGGTTAAAAACGCTCTCAGATATTATTTATGTCGCCAATATTCTTGCGGGTAGCGAGTTTGAATTGGGATATATCGATGATATTGTGACTGAGCAGAAAATGTTTGAATTTACCCAGGAGTACGAAGGCCTGACTGAAGAGATTGATCAGTATGAAAATGAGCTACGTACTATTTTCTCCTGATTTATCTGATGTATAGCATTAAGAGAGTATTTGATATTAAATGAAAACCGGACTTAGAAAATTATTTTGGTTCATTCTTCGTATATTCGAGGAGGGGGATGAACCTTACACTTACAAACCATTAAACCGAACAATATTGATTGTTGTCGGTCTTTTATTTCTGGCACTTTGCCTGGTTGTCATTTACTTTACATTAGGTGCAGACGGGTTTGGATTCCTGATACCGGTTTCCGTATTTTTTAGTGTTGGATTTGTCTGTCTGATAGTAGGAACGCTCGGCAGTGATCGAGCTGTATCCAGAATATGGGGTAATCGTTAATTAGTCAATTTCCGAGATATCCGGGCTTTGCTTGAGAATATGATTCTTTAACTTTCTCGTTATATTAATACCAAAAATAAGAAGCACTAAAATCCAGGTAAGCAATGTGGTTATGATAAATTCGAAGATGTTAACCATTGTTTAATTATCCAGTTTGTTGGAACTACAATGCAGGCAATACCTGTTTAATTTGCTTCAGTCAGTAAAAAAATCCCGCCAAGCATGGCGGGCAAAGGAGAAATTTATGAAGTGTGGAAACATGATAAAAACACTTCATAATTAAACCAGCAATCAGTGTGCCAAGCTGGAATTATTTGATAAAACAATCAGTTGTATCTTGAGAGTGGTTTGAATTGCACTCATGCTGTGCAAAAATATGTTGTAACCTTCCATTTTGACGCATCGTCTCAAAGGCCTTCTATACTTACGGTTGTTTTGAAATACAATTAGGTATAATCAAAAGTGGATATTCAGATCAGCTTGGCACTTTTCTGCAAGCCGGTTTATTGCCAGTGGACAGAAACCCATAATGTCCCGATTTATTTACTCATAAAACATCAAGATATTATTATGTCTCAAACCACATCAGAACAGAGCTGTTATTTTTGTAAAGTAACTCGCGGCGACGCTGATCCATTTATTTTTGAAAACAGATCATTCATCAGCATCTTTGACACCAGTCCGGTAAATCCCGGACATGCACTGGTTATTCCAAGAAGGCATGTAGCATCGATTTTTGATTTGGACAAAATGGAGGAAGCAGACTATTTTGATGCGATCAGGGGAACCAGGGCTGCAATTGAATCTACTGATATGCCAGCACTTTATGAAACCATGATTGACATGGTTTCTAAGCAAGGTCGCCCCATGGGTCATATTGAATCTGTTTTACAATTGCCTTTTATCAAATCAAAGCCTACTGCATACACAATTGGCAACAACGATGGAAGAGAAGCAGGGAGAAGTATCGACCATTTGCATGTGATACTTATGCCTCGTTACAAAGGGGATGTGGATAATCCCAGGGGGGGGATTCGCAACATAATTCCGGGCAGAGCAAATTACCAGAGACGATGAAGCTTACCCGGGTACAGCGCCTGAACTCTAAAAAAATTATGAAGAGCAGCTCATATGCGACAAACCGCCGAGCTTACTGAATTCAGATGGCTTCAGCCGATAGTATTTCTCTTCCATCTCTTTCGATTGCTCGGCGTAAGGTTGGGTCATAACTTGCTGTAATTCCTTGATTAACGCGTAGTTTCCCTTTGCTGCTTGCTGATAAGCAGGTGCGAGCAACCATTCTCGCAAACTGTATTTTGGGTTGACGCGTTTCATTTGCCTGGAAATATCTTCAAGTGCTCGGGACTGCGCGGTATTTGCATCATTTATGTTAGTGATAAGCGATTTCCATTTTATCAGCCACTCAGACCAGCGCTTGCCCACTTCTTCATTCACATTACGGTAGAAACTTTTTATAAGTGGCCCAGTTTCATCAGGTATCGACGAGAGTTCGCGAAAAAAGATAGTGTAATCGACAGGAGTTTGTAACATGAGCTTTGCAAGCTCACTGAATAAAGACGCGTCAAACCTGTCAAGTCCAAGCTTAGCTGCCCACATCTTTTCCATTTCCTCTTGCATTACTTTTGCAAAGCCGCTTTGAATTACGTCCAGCCGTTGCAACGCTTCCTGATCTGATTCCAGTAACGGCTGAACTGCCCTGCAAAACATCTCGAAATTACGTTCTGCTGCCACGGGTTGATTCCAAAACGAGAAGTGCTGTCCACCCCCTGTCCATGGCTGGAAATAGGGGTCAAAAATTTCACAGAATCCGAATGGACCATAATCAAGCGTAAAGCCGCCGGCGGTACAGTTGTCACTGTTGAAGTTACCTTGGCAATAGCCGACACGCATCCAGTTGGCTACCAGCGAAGTCAGGCGCGCGCGAAATTCCTGCGCGAGCAACACGACTTTCTCGGCAGTGCTGAGTTTATTGTCGATGACATCAGCGTACTCGCGATCGATCAAGTGCAATACAACCTGTTCAAGTTCCTGTATCGCACCAGGGTGTTCTTTGTTTCGGGCACGGCGACCGAAAAGCTCAATTTGACCAACCCGAAGAAACGAGGGTGCCACGCGCGTTGAGATGGCAACTGCCTCCGCTACAAGCATATCAGGATCTTGTGATTGCGAGCCTTCTGAGTACCAGGGGCGCTGGACCTTCTCTGTTTTCGAAACATATAAACTCAAAGATCGTGATGTCGGTACACCAAGCGAATGCATATGCTCTTGGGCCAGAAACTCCCGAACACTGGAACGCAAAACGGCGCGACCATCCGCGCCACGGCAATAGGGTGTACGACCGCCACCTTTAAGCTGCATTTCCCAGCGTTGACCATTGATGACCGCCTCAAGCACGGAAATGGCCCGGCCATCGCCATACCCGTTGCCGGTTTGAAATGGACACTGTTGAGTGTATTCGGTCCCGTAAATTGAAAGTGCATAGCCGCTGGCCCAACCCACCTTGCGCATTGGTGCCGGAACCTGTGATAGGTCTCCACTGAAGAGGCGCACGAAATCTGCTGACTCTGCCATGCTGTCTGCAAAGCCAAGTTCCTGGAAAAAGCTTTTGCTATGCACGATGTACTCGGGTTCGCTGATGGGTGTCGGATTAACCGGGACATAATGTCCGGAAAAGACTTGTCGTGGTTCATGATCAGAGCCGTTTTCTTTCGCCTCGGGATCGCATGTTAATGTATTTATGAGCGAGTAGTTGGCTAATTTTGCGAGCTCGTCTATCGTCAAGATGGTTGATGCTGCTTCATGGGGCTGTCTGTTTTTCATAGGATTAAGGGGTTTTTAATGCCGTTCGTGTAGAATACTAGATAAATACGTCAGACCAGAACAAGCCAAGCGAGTTCAGGGCAGTATCAGACTTAACCTCATTAAATTTCATCAACTATATAGGCGAATAATGTATAGAACTGGCTTCTACGGATTTCTTGCACTCATCATTTTGGCTATAGCCGGATGCGCTGAGAGAGTTAGACCAATAGGCTGCTGGCAGGATCAATATGATGGTGTGTATAGATTCAAGCCGCAGGGCGTAGTGACGAGAAGGTCCGCAGAAAGGCAACGACTGCGTGGAACATGGGAAATGCTTGATGATGAAAAGTTTGTAATCCGGTTCCCTGAGCATACACCCGAAACCCATACAATAATTGAATTAAACAAACAGAGCATGACACTGAAGTTTAACGGTCTAACTGAATTTACCTGGCCAAAGACAAGTTGCCTGTAACTGGAAAATATCAATGCTTTTTACCTGTTTAACTAATATGCTGCCCGTTTTATATTAGGTTTCAGTAATATTTAGATCGCAAAGATAATCATGGCTACAGAAATATCAGCAAAAATCATAAGTTCGTTTAAACAGAAACTGGAAAACCATCCCGTTTATGATGCTGTTTCGACTATTGAAGACCTCCAGTGTTTTATGGAGCATCACATTTATTCTGTATGGGATTTCATGTCTCTGATCAAATACCTTCAATCAAAAATTGCCCCGACGACTTATCCCTGGGTTCCGCTGGGTGACGGTAGCATCAGAAGGTTTATCAATGAACTGGCTCTTGAAGAAGAATCTGACGAGACCATGCATGCAGGACAACATTCCAGTCACTTTGAGCTCTACCAGGAAGCCATGCGGGAAATTCAGGCAAATACAAATAAAATTGAAAAATTTATCCAAAATGTCTCTAACGAAGGCATCACTGAAGCGCTCGCTATTACTGATATTCCAAAGCCGTCTAAAGCATTTACTGAAACCACGTTTCAGTTTATCAATAATGACAAACCACATGAAGTTGCTGCAGCATTGGCGCTGGGAAGAGAGCATATTATACCCTGCATGTTTCGCTCAATCTTGAATCAGGTAGGGGTGACCGATAATCAGGCTCCGATCTTCCACTTCTATCTCAACCGACATATTCATCTTGATGAAGATTTTCATGCGCCGCTTTCATTACGATTGCTAAACAGCTTGTGCGATAATGAAACAAAAACCCGGGAGGCAATTCATGCCGCTGAAACAGCCGTTCAGGCTCGTTTGGACTTTTGGGACGGCGTTTATGAAGCGATTAAAGGATAAATGCCCGAAGATCTTTCTTATGATGTTGTGATTCTTGGGGCCGGTGCAGCAGGCCTGATGTGTGCAATTGAAGCAGGGCGTCGTAACAGAAAAGTACTGCTGCTTGATAAAGCAAAAAAAGCGGGCAGTAAAATCCGCATTTCTGGAGGTGGCAAAAGTAATTTTACCAACCTGTATGTTACGCCTGAAAACTACCTCTCCAATAACCCTCACTTTTGCAAGTCAGCCTTATCGCGATATTCTCAATGGGACTTCATGAACCTCATGAGCGAGGCAGGTCTTACATGGGAAGAGCGGTTACATGGCCAACTGTTTTGCGAACAGGGGGCGCAGGCAATTATCGATATGCTGCTCAGTCACTGTCATGTGGCGGGTGTTAAGCTTTTTCTACAATGTGATGTGCTTTCGATTACTCATAGAGATGCATTTTTTCTTAACACTTCAAAAGGAAAAATCAGTTGTAATTCGCTGGTAGTGGCAACGGGTGGTCCATCCATACCGCGCATGGGCTCTACAGATCTTGGGGTGCAGATTGCCCGGCAATTCGGTCTTGCCAATGTTCCATTTCGTCCGGCACTGGTTCCCTTTATTTTCAACCCTGATTTCCAGCAAAAGTGGTTCCAGGATTTGTCTGGTATCTCGCTGGATGCCCGGGTTAGCTGTAATGAGGTCAGTTTCCGCGAACAGATGCTGATAACTCATCGAGGCTTGAGTGGGCCGGTCATCCTGCAAATATCCTCCTACTGGAAAAAGGGTGATCACATCGAAATAGACTTGCTGCCGGATCTTGATGCGGCTGACTGGTTGCTTGAATTACGCAGTGCCAACACCAGGTCTGAGCTTAAAACCGTGCTTTCGGAGAAAATACCCAAAAGGCTGGCGCAACGTCTTTGTAATAACCTGCTTGGGTCGCAGCCTCTCAATCGCTACAGTAACCTGGACATCAAGAAGATCGGTTCAATCCTAAATGGCTGGAAAATCAAACCATCCGGGACAGAAGGTATGCGCACGGCTGAGGTTTCTGCAGGTGGTGTAAACACTGATTGCTTGTCGTCTAAGACGATGGAAGCAAAGCAGGTTCCGGGCCTGTTTTTCATTGGAGAAACTGTGGACGTAACAGGCCACCTGGGGGGATTTAATTTTCAATGGGCCTGGTCATCAGGCTGGTGCGCAGGTCAGTTTGTCTGACTAGTCGTCCTTGCGCTTCTCTGGCTCTTCCCAATATTCGTCTGCAGGCTGTTCGTCCTTTTCATGCTGGCGTCTGCTGGGGTTGATCATGTCCGCGAAGGTTCGCCATATATACAAGAGTGCACCCAAGGCAATAGGGAGTGCGAAAAAGATGACGACAATCCAATAGATGACCACTTCCAAGGTCATTGGCTTTCCCCCGAATCCAGCTCTCAGTCTGTATATTCTACTCGTGAGAATTTATGCGTGATATGGACGTTTTCATCCGCCTGAACATCAAGTTTAGCCTGGTCGTGATCAACTTCTTTTAATTTAATAATGACTTCCTGATCACCAAGAATGACTACTATAGCTTCATCAGCACGTTGTTTTAATGTAATCATTTGCTTTACTCCCGTTATCGGCACTATCTGATATAAAACTTTAATAAAAGTTACTAAGATATTGTATAGCATATATTTATTATTTTGTTTGAAAAAAATATCAAATGACATTGAAAAGCTGCTAAGTGTATGCGATCACAGCAAACAGATTATTTTTAAAGCTGACTCAATGAGAGCTGATGGATATGTTTTGTCGGATGTGATGGCCCAGTTCGATAAAGATCACAAAATGATGGGTAAAAGCACCTTTGCAATGCAATTGCGCCTTGTCTCAATGGTTTATTCCGACCCGGATGCCAAAATACAAACGCCTGAAGAATATGCAAACCGCATCCATGCCGGGCGTATTCAGGGAATTCTTGAAGCAAGACAACAGCAAAAGAATAGCAAATAACCACTCAGTTTCAGCAACTCAATAAGCCTAGCGGTAGTGACTCTGAAATCGTGCGCGTTACACCGAAAAGCTATGAGTCAAGGTAATGAGGTACAAAACCAAAAAACAGTTGTTCTTCCTGAAGGCCTTATAGTGTGAAGTGGTTCACAGGAATGACACGGTAGCAAGAATAGGGTGCTTTAGAGTCTTTCATTCAATAGCAATCTAAAATCATAATACCTATACTTTTTTAACGTAAGTGCAGTTCTTGAAGGAAAACATTTATGGGCACCGTATGGGAACAAGTTACCGGGCAAACCAGGTTGGTTTCCCTGTCTGATGTGTATCTCAGGCTTAAATCTGTTCTGGACAGTGAACATTACGTTTTGGCAGATATTGAACAGGCTATCAGTCATGATCCAGCCCTGACGGCTCGTCTTCTACGCATGGTTAACAGTGCCTATTTTGGCCTGGCAGTCGAAATTTCTACCGTTTCACGCGCTATTAACATGCTGGGTTCTCAACAGATTCATGACCTGGTGCTTGCAACGTCGGTAACTCAAACATTTCGGCAAATTCCTGAAGAGATCATCGATATGCAGTCGTTCTGGCGCCGCAGTGTCTACTGTGCGGCAGCTTCCAGACAACTCGCAGCTGCCTGTAACGTGTTGGATAATGACCGTCTGTTTGTTGCGGGACTGCTATGCGATATTGGTCATCTGGTGATGTACCAGGCCATACCCGATTTGTCTCTGGAATGTATCGCCAAGGCCAAAGAGCGCGATTTGCCCATTGACATCATGGAACATAAGCTTTTGGGTTTTGACCATGCCATGGTTGGAGCAGAGTTGTTGCGACAATGGAATCTACCCAAGAGCCTTTCTGAACCCATCAAGTTTCATCTTCATGCATCGAATTCGGTCGAGTATCCACTGGAAACCACGATTTTGCATATCGCGTCACTCCTGGCTGGTGCCTTTGCAGACGATGAAAATCCAGAGGGCTACCTGAATGCGATGTCGGAGCTTGTCTGGCAGGTAACAGGCCTTAATGATGATCAGTGTTTAGTGATTCATGAAACTGCAGTTGCCGAGGTTGATGAGATTATCCGGCTGATATTTTCAGAAGCTCGTACATACCAGGCAAGCGCTTGATTTTTAGTTACTTTTCTAATTATTCGAATTCCATAGATCGAAAAATGATACCTGCATTCTGTCGGGCTAATTCCTGAAATGTATCAAGATGAGAATAAGCTGACTGATCCACCTTATAGGCATCATCCAGAGTTTTATCTTCATCAATTAATTTTTCCATTTCATTACGCATATAGACCAGATAATCCTTGGTCCATCGAGTAACAACATCCATGGTGGTCGGAACGCCATGACCGGGTATAACAACCTCAGCTCCAAGTTCTTCAAACTTATCCCAGGTTTCAACCCAGCCAGCCGTATCGGTATGATCATCAATGAACAGCATGCGTTGATGAAAAGCTATATCGCCAGCAATAACCAGTTTTTGCTCCGGCAGCCAGACTGAAATATCTCCGGCACTATGAGCAGGGCCCAGCATGAGAAGTTCAATATTTTCCCCTCCAAGCTTAATTTGGTATTTATCCTTGAAACCAATATCAGGAATACTAATTTTAGTGCCTAAGGCTTTATCCTTTCTTCCCTGCTTCATCCTCTCCAACGAAGCATTCCCATTTTTGCTGATATAATCTATTGCATCCTGGTGAGCAATAATAATTGCACCCTGCTGTTTCCAATAATTAGAACCCAGCATGGCATGTCCCTGTGCATTTTCTAAAACAACATATTTCACAGGCTGATTAGTTATTTTCTTGATTTCTTCATGAAGAGCTTTTGCCAATAGATAGTTATCACCAGCATTCACTACCACAACGCCTTCATTCGTGATGATGAAAGACAGATTATTATTGTGCCCTGAGTTTTCATAAGTTGGGGGTGCCGTAGCGCCTATTGCAGACCAGACATTGTCTGAAACTTGCTGCGGTTTGCTGTACAACATTGAATCGGGAGCCTTGTCGCCGGTTTCAACAGGTAGCCCTGCATCACGCCAAACAAAAAATCCATCCAGATAATTTTTTACATCGGTATAGCCCAACTGCATCAGGGTTTCAGTTGCAAACGGGCTGCGTTGTCCTGTTCCACAATAAACAACTATAGGAGTATCACTTTCAGGAATATTCTGTGGGGCGAAATATTCCAGCCAACCGCGGGAAATATTGAGGGTATATCGGGAATTTATCATACCTCCATTAATGCGGATTTCATCCTGGTTTCTGATATCAATGACGACCGTTTCGGGGTGTTTTTCTAATTGTGCTTTTAAGCCCTGAGTATCAATGTTTTGAATCCTTTGTTTTACTTTCTCTACCAGGATTTCACCATCTAAAAGTTTTTCACCGGCGATAGCAGCTGGTAATAAAACAATCACCAAGATACTGAATACAAGAGTTTTTAAAGTTTTATTGGCCATAATTGATCGGCTCATGTAGATGCTAAAATTACGGATATGAAATAAATTTCTTTTCATGCTAAATCCGATAAATTGAGTGTCGTAATGTAATTGATTAAATCATGAATTGTTATTGTGGATTTCGCCATTTTTTTACTTCGAAAAAATCGATGCTTTTTCCATAGGTTTCGAATTTTCACCAAGTTCTCACATCTTCATAATGAGTCTGCAACCCGTTTTAACTTTCAGGGAGGAGGTCATCATCTCCTTTGTGTATGTTGCTGATACACTTACAAAACAATCTTTCCAGTATCGATTCTTACAAAGCAGACACTTCTTAATGTGATATATGTTATTTTCGACAGTCAATCCTGATGCATAAATTCAACAACTAAAGAAAAGTTTAAAACCTAAAACTACAAAACTTTTATTAGATTGAAAAAACTAAATTTAACTGCCAAGTTAAATCTAAAGACATACTAGAATAATTCAACACCAGTATTTACAGAACCACTTTGGTTATCGAGAATCATTTTAATTTCAGAAGGAGGTGTGCGTAATTCGCTCACCAACAACTGAATTTCTTCATTATTATTCTCAAGATCCGCTAGTTCTTTACGAATAAGCTGGCTGTACTGTTCTACCATGTCATTGAAGTTATCCTCTTCATTTGGGTCAAGTGCAGAAATCAAACCCAGTGACATAATCATTTGTTTTAGTTCTTCACTCATCTGACTAAAAACATCTGAGATTCTATCTCTTACGATAGAGTTTTCTTCTTCTAGTCTTTTTACCTTGCTCAATAAAAGGGCTTCGGTTTCTATAGAATTGATACCAGCCTCTAGGGCATCCATAAAAATTGCCAGAACATCAATCAGATCTCCAACTTTTAATGTAAGCAAGGTCGCATGCGGCCACTTGAATATTGCTCTGTCCTGCCCAAACTGATGAATTCTCTCTACATTATCAGAATATTCCAGTATCTCCTTTTCCAACAGACTGACACTGCCATTGGTTGACTGCGTCATAGATTCAGATTTACTTTCAATTTTCAAAACACAATTGGCACCAATCTCAGTCGCAGTATTGATAAATAACCGGAACAATGAATCAATATCATGGCAAAACAAGGAAGCTTGAACAAAACGACTGACACTTTGCACATTAGAAGACTGTTTCTGAACATCCATCAATGCGGAAAACGCAGATTGTGCTTCATTCCTTGATTCATTCAACTGAAGCAGCTGTTTGAAATATATATCTACCTTGGAGCGCAGGATGCTGGGGTCACATGGTTTACTGATATGATCATCACCACCAACATCAAAAGCTTTAATCCTGTCTTCAAGAGTTGTCAAACTTGTAAGAAAAATAACCGGAACGTGACGTGTTTCATCCATGGAGCGAAGAGTTTTACAAATCTCATAGCCATCGAGACCTGGCAGGTTGATATCCAGAAGAATCAGGTCAGGCCTGTTTTTCGCTTCATCCAGTCCTGCTTCACCTGAATCTACAATGATCAGCTCATGATCAGACAGGCTAGATTCAATAATTTTCTGATCCATCCGGCTGTCTTCAACAACTAAAATTTTCATTTTAATAACTTCCTATTGTATTTATTTGTACAATTTTTTACTAAAAAACGCTAAGTAAGAAAAACTTATGGATGCATGGCAGTGCAACCTTGCTATAATAATACCGGTTACAGATTAAGTTAATTACCACTCTATTTTAGTAAGATCCAGAACTATCTAAATTTGGTTATGATTTTATTAGTATTTTTATCTAACCGGCTCAAGTGACAATATATGTCATCTTCAAACAAACAAGACTCATTAGTACTACCTGATATTCTTAATCAACTTCCACTACTAAAGGGCGATATTGCCCAGCACATCACCGCACTCAATGAACATGCCATTGTCAGCACAGCAGACACTCAGGGCAATATCACCTACGTCAATGCTCTGTTTTGTGAAATTAGTGGTTATCAAAGAGAAGAGTTGGTCGGAAAAAACCATCGTATTCTGAAATCCGGCACACACGAGGCGACCTTTTACCAACAACTGTGGGAAACCATTGCCAAGGGACTGACCTGGCACGGGATTATATGCAATCGCAGAAAAGATGGAACTTTTTACTGGGTCAAGTCCACAATTACCCCCTGCCGGGATACTGATGGGGCAATTTATCAGTATGTATCGGTTCGAACAGATATCACGACAGCTATTCAATCCGAGCAGCAGTCACAGTTATATGCTACAGAAATCGATAATATCGTCACTCATCTCCAGACAGGTATTATCATTGTTGATGCAAACGACAGGATCAGCCGGGTTAATGACTTCATGCTGAATTTGCTGGATGCCGACAAGCCTCAACTACAAGGAAACTTTATTGATGTATTGAAAAATTTTAGTCTAGTAGCTGATGTGCTAGCGCTTTATAAGCAATACAAACAAAATATTTCTGGAAATTACAGTACTACCATCTGTTCAACCTACAGAAAAAAAACTTATTGGCTTGAAATCAAGCTGGTTCCAAATCTTGATAAAACCGGTCAACTATCGTCTTCTTACATCATAGTTTCTGATGTTACCGATCAGCATAAAAAAACTATCAAGCTAGAGAGCAACCAACGTCGTTTCGATCTGAGTCAATCCTACGCTAAAAATGGAACCTGGGAATGGAATATTGTCACAGGTGATCTTTTCTGGTCTGCCGGAGTTACGCCTGTATTCGGCCACAAACCCGGATCGTTAAACACTTCATACGAAAATTTCATCAATGCTGTTCATCCTGATGACCGGGATTTGGTGCAACAAGCCATTCAGGACTGCATTGAAAAGCATAAGCCGTACTTGGTCGAGCACCGTATAATCTGGCCCAATAAGGAGATTCACTGGGTACGGGAAACAGGCGATGTCGAAAGAGACTCCAACGGTAGCCCTTTACGCATGTTGGGTGTAGTACAGAACATCGATTATCAGAAAAAACTCCAAAACCAGCTTGAATTGCAACATGCAATTAACAATCTATTGCGCAAAACAACCATACAGTTTATCAGTAATTCAGAAACTCCTGAGTTAATCTTTCACAGGACATTCTCCAGCTTCAATAAAATCATTGATTCGCATCAGTGCCTTTTTGCAGTGGTCGATAGTGATAAAAGTCCGCGCAAAATAGACTATTTTCGATGGATCGATAATCCAGATTTCACTTCACAGGATATTGATTCTAATGATGCCCCGGACACACGGCGTATGATTCTGGAATGGTGCCTGCAACAGGAGGAGAGTGTTTCATATAAAAATCTGGCTGAAGCGCAATATATACCTACATTTTTAAAACTTTCCGGCTTTCGTAATTTTTTCTTTTACCCCGCCTATGTAGAAAACCAGCTTTTGGGCTTTTATGTCCTTTTTGATGTCAATAACGTCGATGAGCCAGGTATCAGGGAGGGTATTCTACAGATCAGAAGCGCTTTTAGTGCGATGTTAAAGTTCATTAGGCTCACAAGACGTGAGCAACAAACTTGGGAAGAACTGCTCCTGTCCAAAAAAGAAGCTGAAGAAGCCAATAATACGAAATCCCGGTTTCTAGCATCAATTTCCCATGAATTAAGAACGCCGCTGAATGCCATTTTAGGATATTCTGAATTAATGGGAAATAACAGCAATCACAATATTGATGATCAAAATAACATTCTTCATATTCACCAGGCAGGCCAGCATTTATTAAATATTATCAATGAGCTTCTGGATTTATCTCAAATTGAGTCCGGTGCCTTATCCCTGAAGCTGACAAGCGTAGACCTCAGTAAACTGCTTGACGAGTGCATTGCCTACGTTATTCCGATGTCTAGAAAAGAGAAGGTTACAATTATCCGTTCGTCTTTTGAATATATCGTTCATGCAGACTACACACGCCTTAAACAGGTAATTATTAATCTTTTATCCAATGCCATAAAATACAATAGTGAACAAGGCCTTGTTTTTATAAAGGCGATTCTTGCCGATAACAACCAAGTCCGGCTTGATGTGCAGGATACCGGCATTGGAATAAGGCCTGAATATCTGGATAAAGTCTTCGAGCCTTTTGAGCGCCTGGATAAAAAACAATCCTCTATCCAGGGAACAGGCATAGGGCTTGTGGTCACAAAGCAAATCATAGAAAGCATGGGAGGCAAAATAACTTTTACTACGCAATACGAAATTGGTTCAACTTTCAGTATTGATATCCCGTTGGAAAAAACTCAGTTACTCCATTCATTGCAGCGCATTCATCCATCACCACATGACAAGTTAGCTAAAGTGCATTTTAAAGCTGCACCAGGAAGCAAGGTATTACTGGTTGATGATAGCCCGTTTAACCTTGACCTCTCCAGAAAACAGTTGGAATCTCTCGGTTATGAAGTAACACTTGCCAAAGATGGTTCCCAGGCAATAAAAATTTGGGAACAGGGTGATTTCAACCTGGTAATAACTGACATCAATATGCCTATCATGAATGGTTATGAATTACTGTCTTTAATCAGACAGTCTGCAGCCAAAAGCCATCAAAATACCAAAGTACTGGCGATGACTGCCAATGCCTTGCCGGAAGAACAAAAAAGAATATCGGAAAGTGGTTTCAATGGCTATATATCCAAACCGACTTCCATCTCCGACCTACAAGCAATCCTGCTTGCCACAACCGATACATCACAAAATATTCAACAAGAGCCTGATATAAACACCGGGCAGATATTTAACCCTGAGATTCTCAGAGAATATGCAGATAACGACCTGGAAGTTGAAAGAAATCTGCTGGAAATCTTTCTCGAAGATGCCCCCGCTACAATGAAGCATCTCCGTGATCAACTAGAACAGGACAAGTTTGACAATGCCAGGAAACAGGCTCATACGTTAAAGTCCACAGTTTCTGCCATTGGCTATCAACCTCTCAGAGAAGGTATTGAAAAAATTGAACAACTGGCTCAGGATCAGGATAAAGTTTCTGCTATGCAGGAACTCGAAAGCACCGAGCAGTTCATGCAAACCCTCATCGGTGAAATTAAAAAGTATATTGAATAACGCTCTATTACTGAACGAATAAAGCGTGTCGCTGATCTGGCCACTGATCAAGCCATTCAACAAATTCATCTGCCGGCATAGGTTTGGATATAAGATAGCCTTGCACCTGATCACACCCCAACTTGTCAAGTTTGTTCCAGTCATCAAGCGTTTCGACTCCTTCAGCAACAATCGACATATTCAGTTTTTTAGCGATATCGATACTTGACTCAAGAATCACGGTAGTTTTATCAGCTGCCAGTTCATCATGAATAAAACTGCGGTCGAGTTTGAGTTCGTCAAAAGGCAGATCTCTCAACTGACTTAAGTTTGAGTGTCCAGTACCAAAATCATCGATCGACAACTGAAATTGTTTCATTTTCAAACGCAATAATGCCTGTAGTGGCTTGACCAGGCTATCCATCAGCCGGCTTTCAGTTACTTCGAATTTAAGCGGTTTTCCATCAAGCTGGAACTTTTCGATGACTTCCAACAGTTGTTTGGAAAACTCGTCATTGATTAAGCTGTCCATCGAGAGATTGATTGCAATCTCGAGCCCAATCCCCTTCTGCATCCAGTTTTCCTGGATCACGAGTGACTGCTGGACAATGTGTAATGTTAAATCGTCAATCAGGCCATGATTTTCAGCCAATGGTATAAACTCATCGGGAAATACCGGACCTATGTCACAAGCAGGCCAACGCGCCAGGGCCTCGACACCTATGGGAGTTTGAGTACCAATTTCTATCTTTGGCTGAAACCAGGGTACGATTTCATTGGCGCTAATTGCATCACGTAGCATATCGACGGTGACAGTTTTTTTGTTCTGTTTTTTTTCAGCCTTTGACAGTCCGGGTGATTTTCTGAATAAAGCCTGCCGCAGAGTTTCGGGTTTGACCGGTTTTTGCAACGAGCCTATTACCGACAAGTGTCTCTCTTTCGCCAGTTTTTCAGACATCTTTAATATTTCTTCGTGTTCACCACTAAACAGCAAGATATCCCCTTTGAATCCCTGTTCTTCGAAATTTTGTAATAATTCGAGACCATCACACTCAGGCATATTAAGATCAGAAATAACAAGTTTGATAGTGTCTCCGTACTGAGCCAGATATTCCAGCGCCATACCCACATTATTGGCTGTAAGTATCTGGAAAAAATCCATTTTGCCCAAAATTGCTTTAACCAACTTTAATGTGAAAGGATCATCATCTACTACTAATACAGTTTTTGACTGATAGGGAAAAACTCTATTGATCATAAAATACGGATTCAACTGACAAAAATAACAAGTAAAATTAGGTAAAATATATAGTGAAAAATATTATAAAATACAAGACAAACGTCATTGAAATATAAAGATATAGTCTGATTTATGGTATCATTTTAAAATCTAGAATAGAAATCCATCGTTCCACATCTAGAATATGATCTCACAGGAATTAAAAGTATCGACGAGTGAAAAACACCGGCTACTCGAGAATTTGCCTTTAAATCGTCATCTTATGAGTAGAAATGTGCGCCTCGAAGATTATGCTCAAATTCTTGATCTCCTGTATGCCATTCATCTTCATCTGGAAAAAAAAATTTACTTTTCTCTGTCTAGTGATGTTATATCCCAACTAGAATTTAACAGTCATTCAACTGCGCTATTAAAAGATCTGAAGGAATTGGGTATCGAAGAACCAAAAACGACCGATAGATCCTGGCCAGAAAGCATCAGCAACCCCTCACAAGCGCTCGGTTGCTGTTATGTTTTACAGGGTTCGTTGTTGGGAGGTATCGTCATCATGCGACATTTAGAAAAAACCTTCTCTGAACATATAGTGTCCTGTCCTTTTCATTATTATAGCCAGTGGGCTGACTCACCTTCTTTCCGATGGAAAAACTTCACCGAAAATCTAAACAAAATCTCATATCAGTCATTATTTAATCGAGATGATATTATTCATGGTGGCCGGTTGACTTTCGATGTATTCATTGACACTTTCAGCTTTCAGGGACGTTAACGTTAAACGGCAGAGGTTTCCAGTATGGTTAAAAACGACAACATATATTACAAGGAATGTGAATCGGAAAAATTACACCTGATAGGAGGCATTCAAACCGGCGGATGCCTGATGGCGGGTGATAATGAAACTGATACTATTCACTATGTCAGTAAGAATATTTCAGATTGCCTGGATACAGATCAAACTTCACTCTTGGGTAAAAATCTTTCATCTCTTTATCCCGAATTATTTTCGAAGTTATCACGTGGCACTGAGACACGGAAGATTATTCTAGGAGCAATCAAAATTAACAGTGTTGTATATGATGCTGTTTATTCCCGCAGAGAAGTCGGCTGGATACTTGAGTTATTCCCTGCTAATGAGCAAGCAAATGCCGACTATGAAAAATTTCACTTTTACCAGAAAAAGCTTTACGAATTAGCCAATCATTTTTCAAATCAGCAGCAATTGAATGAAACACTATTATCAGCCATTTATGAACTGAGTGGCTTTGATCATATTATGATCTATCACTTTTTTGAGGACGATAGCGGTGAAGTGATCGCAGAAAAAAATCATGGCGTCCTTGATAATTACCTTGGCCTGCGATTCCCAGCCTCGGATATTCCCCAGTCTGCTCGTCGCCTTTATCAGTTAAATCCGTATCGATCAATACCGGACATCAGCAGCCCATTGATTGAAATAAGCCATGATTCAGCCTATCCCCCATTAGACCTGACCTATTCTGATTTAAGAGCGACCTCTCCAGTTCATTTACAATATCTTCAAAATATGGGGGTCAAGGCTTCATTATCATTTCCTATTATCTTCAAAGGTGAGTTGTATGGGATGGTGGCCTGTCATGCAGCCAACCCGACAGACATCTACTTAAACACCAAAGAAATCTGCTCCGCACTGGTTAATATATACGCCACGGCCATCAAATACTACCAGATACAAGAACAGCTTCAGATTTTTGAATCATTGGAAAATTTTACCGACATCTATAGAAAATTTCTGTTAAACCATAATGAGAAAGAAACCTCTATATCAGAGACAGCCTATAAGCTGATCGAAATTTTACAGGCAAGCAGCCTGCTGTATTTTGATGGAAAAAATCTGTCGAGCTTTGGACAGATTCCTGATGACAAAAGTATTTCAGTCATTAGAAAATGGATTAACGCTATTGATGAGGTTGACGTTTTCCATACTGACAAGTTACCTGGTTACTTTCCTGATGCGAACTTTAACGCCGAACAGGCCTCTGGCCTTCTGTTGGTACGTTTTCATGATTTTAATCTTAATAGCCGATGGATAGCTTGGCTACGTCCTGAATTACCATCGATAATTAACTGGGCAGGCAACCCTAAAAAGCCATTCAGCACGGTTGAAAAAGAGACGAATATAAAAATTCAACCCAGGGAATCATTTAAACGCTGGCAAATTAAAATGAAAGAGATAAGTGCACCCTGGACTAAAGTAGATACATTGATTGCAAATCGACTTCACAACCTGGGGGTAAATTTTCTTAAGACTCAGTGAAAACTGGCGAGAAACCGATCTTTCGCTCGCTATCCCCTCATTAATTTAAATCCAAAAACTTTTGAAGCTTCCACTACCATACCGTTGCCAACGTTAGCATGTCATAATTTTCAGAATTCCTGGTTTTCGATTTCATCTGCTGTTTGCCAAAAGCGCTCGTAACTATGTTAAACCTTTAGTGTTTCAAAAGCTTAGTACTCGCAAATTATTGTATTTTTTGTTTTTATGTTCATACATATTTCGATCAGCTTTTTCTAGCAATGTCTGGATTTTTTTACCATCATTTGGATAACTAGAACTACCAATACTGAATTTAATATAAAACTTATTTCCACCATGAAGTATTGGCTCAACAAATAGCTTATTTATACCTGATTGTGTAATTTACATAGAGCTGCATGATGGTGTGTGGTGCCATGTTGTTCCAGCACCCACTAGCGATCAAACTGCTCGGGATCCTGCCGCCCTATATCACAATCCACCCCGATTCAGAGGGTTCCGTCAGCATTGTTACCAGCGTTGCAGAGTTGCTCAAGTCAGAGTCGCGGTCGGTCGCGGTGGGTGCAGAAGCGGTCATTTCCCGGCTTGCCGATATACTGGTAATAGCCGCCATACGTCAGCACCTGTCCGGGCTGGACGATTCACAAACCGGCTGGCTGAGTGCGCTCGAGGATGACCGTATCGGCAAATCACTCAAGCTGATACACGATCAACCCGACAGGCACTGGTCGCTGGAAGAACTGGCAACCGCTGTTGGTATGTCCAGAACCAGCTTCGCCACGCAATTCAAGAAACTGGTCGGCAATACACCGATGGAGTACTTGACCGAGTGGCGTTTGTCACTGGCATATTCCAGTCTGCAACTGACGAAAGACACGGTGCTTTCCATCGCGCTGGATATTGGCTACCAGTCGGAATCAGCCTTCTCACGCGCTTTCAAAAAAGTCATCGGCAAGAGCCCGTTGGAAGTCCGGAAAGCTTACCAGGCGTTAAACGAATCGGTTCGCTTGTAAAGTGCGCCGCCGTCGACATCCATATTTAATCCGGTAAAAATCAGGTAACAAAAAGCATACAGGCAGCGCATCGGGAATCAGGTTGCAGCAGCTGAGTTCGGGTATCAGCTGTTCACTGAAAGGTTTTCTGAAAACATCACAGTGGCGCTTATGAAGCCGCATTGTAAAAATTATTGAGAGCGTTTTTTAAGCAGGTTAATGAATAAAAAATGCATAGCATAGGTGGCCAGTCCTGGAACTATGGCAGCACTGAAAAACAACATTGCCTCAAAATTATTTTTGAAGCCACTTTTTGCAGATGGCAGATTATCGGAAAATAAATAAAACGCGACGAGCAAACCGGCAGCGAACACTCCCAATAAAAACAGCCCATGAAAAATCGACCTTGTGGTATTTTGAAAATACCATGGATGTTTTTTGATGCTCAGGAAAACAGCACCCGCAAAAAAAATTGTGGCTAACAAAAACAGGAAAAACAGTATCATTAATAAAACCAGTCCCATTGCTACGCTGTTATATCATTGTCATAAGCTTTGTTTCATCAGCGCCATTGCTCGCGACTTCGATCGGGTGACCTTCCTGGTAAAGGCATATCATTATCCATGAAAGTAGATTTGGCCAGGCATCTTGCCTCACCCGACTGGTCCCGAAAGCGAGCCATTCTTCGGCAGTATTAGATTGACTTTCAAACCGCCGAGTATGGATTGGCTGAACCACAGTTTACCGCCATAGGCATCGACAATATCACGCGCAATGGCAAGGCCGAGCCCGGTGCCGGCCACCTGCTCATCAAGTCTGACACCGCGCTGGCCGAGAATTTCAAGTTGTTCGGGCGCCACTCCGGGGCCATTATCTTCAATAAATATTTTGCATTGCTCGCCATTATCAAGGCTTAAAGCCACGATACCGCTGGACCATTTGGCCGCATTCTCCAGCAGATTCCCCAGCAACTCGGTGGCGTCTGCTGGGGATAATCCCACGTAAGCCTTGCCCGTAACCGGTAAACGCCAGTCGATATGCTGTCCGTTGGGTGTTCTCTTGATGGTATTGACCAGCGCGTTAAGTATCTTGTTTAAATCGGCACTTTCAGGTGGCCCGGCCTGCTCGGTACGCAGACGTGCGCGGATCAGTTCCCTGTCTACGCGTTGGCGCATGGACTGGGCGAGGGTTTCCAGATCGTTGGCCATGTTGGTAAAGCCCTGCTCGCGCAGACGTTGTGCATCAGATCCCAGTGCTGCCAGCGGGGTTTTCAATCCATGTGCCAGGTCGGCAGTCCAGGCGCGTGCATCGGCAATTGCCTTGTCACGGGAATCGAGCAGCATGTTGATCTCGCCGATGAGGGGGCGGATTTCTTCCGGACAATTGCTGTCAAGGCGTTTTACTTTGCCCGAATGCACTGAAAAGACGCCGTCTCGAAGCTTTTGTAGTGGGGAAAGGCCGGTTCGAATTTGCCACCATGTTGCGATGAGGAGGGCTCCGCCTAGCAGTAAAAGGTAGGGCAGCATATCGCGGCTGAATGCGTCGCGTGCTTTTAGCAGGTCAGTGCGGTCGATCGCAACCGCCACCCGCAGCAGTCGTGGAGTGGTTTCCGGGAACATGATGACCTGTTGCTCACGCACCAGGAGTGACTGATCGTCTGGTCCCGGCAATGCATGTTGATGCACCACGCCAAGTTCGAGTTCATCCTGTGGTAATGGGAGAATGGTGTCCCACAGCGATCGTGAGCGCAGTAATTCACGCCGTTCGTCATCCTGAATCTGCCAGTAAAGTCCGCTGTGAGGCTGTCTGAAACGTGGATCAGATAAGGCCTGACTGAGCATGAAGCCTTCTGTCATATCGGGTTCGAGATGGCCGATGAGTTCAACGATAAAAGTTTCCAGCTGTACTTCGAGCTGACGCTCGACATGATGACCAAACAGGAATTGAAGACCAACTGCAGAGGCAAGCAGGGCTGCGCCGATCGACACTACAGCCGATGCCAACAGACGAAAACGCAGCGAGCCGGGGTTCACGGCCCGGGTTTCTCGATGATATAACCAAAGCCACGACGGGTCTGGATCAGCGCGTTGCCCAGTTTTTTGCGTACCCTGCCGACCATCACTTCGACGGCATTGGATTCACGCTCAAAATCCTGTGCGTAGAGTTGTTCGGTTAGTTCCATCTGCGAGACCACGCGTCCGGCATGTTGGATCAGATAACTGGCCAGACGGTATTCCTGAGGGGAGAGATGTACCGGGTCGCCATCCAGCATGATCCTCATCTGACGGGTGTCAAGGCTCAAACGGCCGATCTCGATCATTGCGGATGCGCTGCCTGTGGCACGCCGTGTAATCGCGCGCAGACGCGCAAGCAGTTCCTCCATGCGGAAAGGTTTGGGCAGGTAGTCGTCGGCCCCGGCATCGATGCCTTCAACGCGCTCATTCCAGTTGCCACGTGCAGTCAGAATCAGCACTGGCAGGTCCTGGCCATCCTCACGCCAGCGTTTGAGTACTGTCAGACCATCCAGGGCAGGCAGACCAAGGTCAAGTATCGCCGCGGCATAGGTTTCTGTTCCCCCCTTGAACCAGGCAGTCTTGCCGTCACTGACGTGCTCTACCACATAGCCGGCCGACTGTAGTGCCGAGATGACACTGTCTGCCACCTTGTTGTCATCTTCAACCAGCAGGATACGCATCAGTAGTCGGTTATCTTCACCAGTTCGCCGGTTTTTGCATCCAGATGAACAGCGCGCAGCCGTCCATGTGTGTCAATCACCTTAAACTCATAGACCCAGCGGTGGAACTCGTACTCGTACTCGGTGTTAACCACCTGTCCGGGCAGCACATTCGGCAATAAAGCCCTGGCCTTGTGCAAGGGCATTGCCTGGCCCTGGCGTACTGCTTCAAGGGCCTGGTGGTAGCTGCTTTGGCTCTCATGCCAGCCTGGTTGAGAGTGCTTTGCTGAGGCAAATACCTGCAGTGTCACTGACAGCGCAAATAAAAGGGCAATTTTAAGCAGCTTAACCATTCTGCTAGCTTACACCGAATCCACGGCAGTTTTCATCAGTCCAGGTGTCCTGATTGCAATACCGGTTGCAGCCAATAGTGTATGCCACTGCCTGCGAATTCGATACGGATCCGCTCCAGCAGCATGTCCGCCTCTTCGCAAGGCAGTTCTAACATGAACAACACCTGGCGGCGTGTGCCGGCAACCTTTTCGGCAAGTGTCATCGAATGTTCCGAGCTGCCGTGTCCGGCGATCGGGTAGCTGGAAAAACCACTAACTTCTGATTGTTCCAGCAGCCAGTCGGTCACAGCACTCACGATTTCCGGTGATACAACCAGGTTCAGCAGACAGGATGATGTCATGGGTTTACTCCTTGGCCGGCAACACCGAAGCGCCGGTATAGTATAGGCAGCAGGAAAAGGGTCAATAAGGTGGATGAGATCAGCCCGCCGATGACGACAATGGCCAATGGTCGCTGGATTTCCGAGCCGGGTCCGCTGGCAAACAGTAACGGCACCAGGCCAAACGCGGCTATGCTGGCGGTCATCAGAACTGGCCGCAGACGTCGTCTGGCTCCTTCCACCACCAGTTCGCCGACTGACATACCCAGCGCCCTGAGCTGGTTGAAATAGGTGAGCATGACCACGCCATTGAGCACTGCAATACCGAGCAACGCGATAAACCCGACAGAGGCCGGCACTGACAGGTACTCGCCAGTCAGCCAAAGCCCGACAATGCCGCCGATCATGGCAAAAGGCACATTGGTCAATACCAGCACTGCCAGTCGCACTGAGCGAAAAGTGCTGAACAACAGCAGGAAGATCAATCCAATCGACACGGGTACCACAATTGACATACGTTGCGCAGCACGCTGTTGATTCTCGAATTCGCCGCCCCACTCATAATAGTAACCGGTTGGCAGTTTGATCTGTTCGGTGACCTGGCGACGTGCTTCGTCCACGAAACTGACCAGATCCCGCCCACTGACATTGGCGACCACCACGGCCATGCGGTTGCCACGTTCCCGCTGTATCGCTACCGGGCCCTCGGTACGCTCGACCTTGACCAGAGTCGACAGAGGTACACGTCGGCCATCTGCCAGGGTCAGTTGCAGTGCCTTAAACAGCGCAGCGGATTCACGTAGATTGTCCGGTCCGCGCAACAGCAGCGGTGTGCGGCGCGCGCCTTCGTAAACAGTACCCACACGAATACCTTCCACCTGGGCGCGCAGATTGTTCTCCAGAGTCTCTACGTCGAGGCCCAGTCGCCCTGCAGCAAGGCGGTCGATTTTCAGTTCGAGGTACTGTGCCCCCTCGTTGCGTGGGGTGAATACGTCCTGCGCTCCGGGAATCGATTGCACAATTGACACGATGTCATCTGCGATGCGGTTGAGCTCTTCCTGATCGCTGCCGAACAGCTTGATTGCCAGGTCACCACGCACGCCTGTAAGCATTTCCGAAACCCGCATTTCTATCGGCTGGGTAAAACCAAAGTCTATTCCGGGGAATTTTTCTAGGACCTTGCGGATTTCGGCGATCAGTTCATCTTTGCTTTGCATGCGCCATTGCTCGCGTGGCTTGAGGACAAAGAAGGAATCGGTCTGATTGAGCCCCATCGGATCAAGACCCAGTTCATCCGAGCCGGTGCGTGCTATGATACCGGTCACTTCAGGGACTTCCTTGATGATTGCCTGCTGGATGCGCAAGTCGAGATCGACTGATTTGTCCAGATTGATCGAAGGCAGTTTCTCCAATTGAACGATCAGGTCACCTTCGTCCATGGTTGGCATGAAAGTCTTGCCTACCTGAGTATACAGAACCCCGGCGCTGATCAGCATGAGCAGGGCAAGCATGATCACTGCCCGGGTGTGCCCCAGTGCCCAATGGAGCAATGGCATATACAGGCCAACAAGCTTGCGTACCAACCATGGTTCCTTATGCGTGACCCGGCCGAGCAGGTATGAAGCGAGTACCGGGATTGCTGTCAGCGACAGCAAAAGAGAGCTTCCCAGCGCAAACACAATAGTCAGTGCGACCGGTGCGAAAAGCTTGCCTTCCAGACCCTGAAGGGTCAGCAAAGGCAGGAATACGGTAATAATAATTACGATTCCGGCAGTCACCGGTACAGCCACCTCCTTGGCTGCCCGATATACCAGGTGCAGGCGTGGCAATCGCGGATTCTCACCATGGCGTGCAAGGGTGGTGACCAGGTTTTCGACCACCACCACAGCGGCGTCTACCAGCATACCTATGGCAATAGCCAGTCCGCCAAGCGACATGAGGTTGGCGGAAAGACCAAATTGGTTCATCAGGATGAAAGTCGACAGTGCTGCAAGTGGCAGAATTAGCGCCACAGTCAAGGCCGCACGCAGGTCACCGAGGAAAAGAACCAGCAGGATAAGTACCAGTACAATGGCCTCTACCAGGGCTTTGGACACTGTGCCTACAGCGCGTTCGACCAGTTTTCCACGATCGTAGAATACCCGCAGCTCAACGCCTTCAGGAAGGCTGGGTGTCAATTCATCCAACTTGCTGCGGACTCCATTGACTACATCACGCGCATTGGCACCGCGCAAGCCAAGTACCAGACCTTCCACGATCTCACCCTTGCCATCATAGGTAACGGCGCCGTAGCGGGTGAGTTCACCAATGCGGACTTCGGCCACGTCATCGATGCGTACCGGTTGTAATGGGTCTGCCTTGACGACGATCCCGGCCATGTCTTTGATTGTGCGTATACTGCCTTGAGCACGCACTAACAGGGTCTCTTCTCCATCATCCAGACGGCCAGCTCCATCATTGCGGTTGTTACGCTCCAATGCTGAACGCAGATCACCCAGGCTGATACCCCGTGACACCAGTCGTGCATTGTCCGGTACAATCTCGAAAGTGCGTACCACACCTCCCAGCGCGTTGACATCGGCGACACCTTCTACACTGCGCAACGCCGGGCGTATCACCCAGTCGAGCAGTTCGCGTCGTTGCATATTGTTTAAATCGCCACCCTCAATGGTAAACATGAACATCTCGCCCAGAGGTGTAGTCATTGGTGCAATGCCACCGCTGATATCTGCCGGCAGGTCATTCCAGATGGCGGTAAGTCGCTCGCTCACCTGCTGACGGGCCCAGTAGATATCTGTACCTTCCTCAAAATCAACGGTGATATCAGTCAGTGCATACTTGGCGATGGAGCGCAACATTGATTGCCGTGGTATGCCGAGCATCTCGACCTCGATCGGTGCGGTAATGCGGGTTTCGATCTCTTCAGGAGTCATACCGGGGGCCTTGATGATAATCTTGACCTGCGTATTTGATACATCCGGAAATGCATCGATTGGGGTTTCGAGAAAGGCCTTCCAGCCAGCACCGGCCAGTACCAGGATGCTCAGCAGGATCAGCAGTCGCTGGGTGAGTGCAAATTGTATCAGGCGGGCCAGCATCATTCGGCTCCCGCTGCCAGAGCGGCCTTCAGTGATACGGCACCATCAATCACCACTGCCGCGTCATTACTCAAATCAGCCTGAATCACGATCTGGTTGCCGGGCTGTGCGAGTACCGCTACCGGTACGGCGACAAAGCTGCCGGCTTTTTCCACAAACACATGATCTTTACCATCAATACGTACCAGCGCGCTGGCAGGCAGGCGAATTGATTGTGCATTGTTGCCATGAGCGAGGCGGGCCTCAATAAACTGGCCAGGTCGCACCTGCTTGACGCCTTCGTGCAGGGCTGCACGAACCAGCACACCCTGGTCGGCACCATGTACCATGCGGCCGACGGTGATAATCTCGGCACTGAGACCGTCGGAGAGGTCGACACGCATGCCTGGCCGGGTATTGCTGATCTCGTCCAGTGGTACGTGGATCTCTATCCAGAGGATCGAGAGGTCGCCGATATGATAAAGCGGATCGGACACAGAGAGCCGTTGTCCGCTGGTTGCTGTCTGTTTCAGTACAACGCCGTCAATCGGGGCCACGACCTGTAACAAAGTATCCAGAGTCTGCGTCCTGGCCAGTGCATCGATCTGTACAGTTGTCATACCTGCCAGTTCAAGAGCCTGACGGTTACGGGCAACCTCGGTAGAGATCTCGCGGTAGGTGGCATTACTCTCCAGCAGGCGTCTTTGGGCTATGATGCCCTCGTTGTGAAGCTTGCGATCGCGAGCCAGGGTTTCACTGGCAAGAGCCCGTTTCGTCAGTGAGGCCAGATAGTCAGCCTGCAGGTCCAGGAGGCGTCGACTGTGAATACGCGCCAGGACCTGGCCGGCTGTTACCGGTTCCCCTTCTGCGACTAACAGAGACTCAACGACTCCCTCCAAAGGAGCACTGATCACCCGCAGTTGGGCATTGGGTACGGTGATCTTTGCCGGATACGGCTTACTCATGGCTTCGTCAACAAAAGTCACCATGGTTGTGCGGATACCAAAGGCATCACGCTGGGCAGCATCAACAGTGACTGTTGCAGCTACTGCGCTGCCCATTTGCAGTGTAGTGGCTATTAGAAGAAGGATGGAAAGTTTGGTTTTCATTGTGGAATCACTCCCAGTGCCTGGTTAAGTCGGGCGATAGCCTGCGCATGCCGCAGGCGGCTTAGTTCATGTGTGTTGCGAGCGCGCAGGGCATCGTTCTGGGCGCGCAATAAGTCGATCAATCCGGTTTCACCCAGTTCGAAGGCACGTCGGCCAAGTCGCAGGCTCTCTTCGGCCAGTTCCTGACTGCGGCGAGTCTTGTCGATGGCAGCTGAGGTACTGTCGAACGCGATTTGTGCCTGGCTGAGCTCATCCTCGAGTTCCAGGCGGATCCTGGACAGTTTGGTGAGGGTTTCCGTCAGTGCCTGTTCGGCCTCGGCCAGTTGTGGGGCATTGAAGGTTTCTTCACCCAATGGCACATTGATTTCGATACCGACGGATGATTCATAACTGCCTGGCCGGGTGTCACGCGCGGTCTTGCCTCCGAGCCACAGGCTGGGACCGGACCGCAGTGTTTTCATTATCCGGTCGCGGTGAGCGCGTGCCTGCGACACTTGTTGTTCCAACAGGCGCAACTTCGGGTGTGTTTCAAGATCTGTCTGCCGAGGAATATTGCCCTGTAGGGCAAGGGTTTTGGAAAAAGTCACTCCGGTGTAACTTTCGAAACGTTGCGCCGCCTGGCGTGCCTGTGCATCAGCCTCAAGTACCACCTGATCGCGCAATAACAACTCCTTTTCGGCAAGCAGCAGATCGCTTCGTGGCAACTCACCGGCCTGCATACGCTGACGTACATCTTCGACGAGTTTTTGCGCTGCATCGCGAGCTGACCGGGCTTGCAACTGTTCGACTTCAGCCGAGGCCGCTGCCCAGAGTCGACTGCGTACCTCACCAGCGATCTGCCATACACGCTCGCTGGACATGGCCGATGCGACGCTGCGATGCCGGTCTGCTTCTATGGCAAAGCTGTCTGCCTGGCCTGGCAGCCACAGTGGCATTTCGATGCCACCTTCCCATTCACGATAGCCATTATCACTGCCCAGCCGGTCGGTCTGGTAACGAAGGTTAACGCTGGGGGCATCGGCCAAGGGTAGATCGGCACGTTGTTGCAGCGCATCTGCCAGAGCCTCTCGGGCAACTGTCATGTCTCCACCGGGATTGCGTGCTGCTGTCATCTCTACAAGCTCGGGCAGGCTTGTGGACGCACTTGACTGCGCTGTTGACAGGCTGAGCAGTAGTGGCAGCAACATCCGAAGTTGGATGGGTGATGGTGATCTTGGCATGGGGATCCTCTTCATCGTTGGGCGACTTTTTCGCCCTGGATACATTCATGCTGCCAATTAAACCATCGTCCACCTGACGAAACCCTGACAGGGGTTGTCAGCTAATTGTCATCAGACCCTTTGATTTTCTATAATTCCTGAATTCCACGCGATTTCAGATTTTCGATAATGGTTGAATCGCTTCTGTTTTTAGAGGTTGCAGCTTTCATAAATATCACCACGCCATCAATATCGCGGATGATGCCCTTAAGCCTCTCACTATCTTCAACAGATGCAGATATAGAAGAAAACGCATCATTCATCAGGTTCACATCGTGTCGTGCAATGCCCACAGCGTAGGCCAGGTAAGACGCAAGTCCCGGGTGATGTGAATTAATTCTTCTGGAGAAGTCAGCCCATGTTTTTTGCCATCTCTGCCATTCAATAGCTGACAGCTTACTACCATCAAGGTGCAGAAACAGTGTTGCGCTAATCAGCTCATCTTTCCAGTTCCACTCTGGCACATTATCTTTGCGCCTGGCCACCCGAACGGCACGGTCGTGAAACACCAGGCAGTGATCACACTGCGATTTATTCTGCCCCAACCTCAGGTTACGCTGCTTTTCCTGGGCAACACTACTGATAAAACGACCTTCGTAATCATGACACGGATATACCAGTGTCTCATCAGGAAGGCTGAAAAACTTTTCATGAATACTTTTATAGAGGGTTCGTGCATCTCCTGACTGAAAATCTGTACGACCACAGCCATCAATTAATAACGCATCGCCGCTAAACAGCATTATCTGGGCACCATTATTAACATAGTAGGCATGGTGATGATCAGTATGACCAGGTGTAAACAAAGGGTGTATGTCAATATTACCCACGCGAAACACCTTGCCTTCTTCGACACTGATATCTGCACATGGCAACTCATCAATAGCACATGTTGTTTCGGTGACTGATAATTCCATGGCCAAAAACAAAATAGCCGAACTTTTTGGCTGATGGCTTAGATTTTGGTTTAATTTTGACCTTTGGATTCTAGAATAGTAGCCCAAAGGTCAGAGTCTTTTTTATACGAAGGGAGATTACTTCAGGTTGATGATTGTTCACCCAACTCTGGTTACGAAATTTGATTTTGAAAAAAGCTGACGTTGCCTAGCCGGGGTGGGGAATGAGTGCTATCGGCAGATTCTGTTGAAAAACTTCTCTCTACACATGGCATTTTCCTTTGATTTAAGAGGTTCTCAGTGAGCTAGCCCGTTGTTATTGCCATCATCGTCCGTGATGATGGTTTTTTAGGGTTAATCTTGATGATTTACTGTCATACAGGCACACCTATCCTATGATTTGGTGGTTTAAATCTTTGTTGCGCTAGTTTTTTAAGATTCTGAGCAGTTGCAGCCAGAATAAATTCATCCCGCGCACCACTGATTCCTCGTAATCGTAAACGATCAAAGTTCATAATCCGTTTCAAATGAGCAAACAGGACTTCAACTTTCTTTCGGTCTCTCTGTGATTGGATATACTCCGGTGTTTTGCAAATCGTCCTTGCCACATTACGGGATTCCTCGAAAATACTACGCGCAATTTTCCTGGCATCTTTACCTTTGGTGCATGAGGATCTGATCTGACAGGTTTCGCAATCAGATTTTTTAGCACGATAGATGATGGTTTTATCCTTGGTGACTTTTGTTCTTTTTCCCAAGACAAGATATTTACCTGCTGGGCAAGTGTATCGGTTTTCTTCAGGCTCCCAAATAAAGTCATTAACAGTAAACGCTTCCTGGTTGGCATTGGTTTTATCCCAAACAGGAATATGGGGTTCAATGTTTTTATCTTTCACCAGCCAATCCAGCATGGGGCCAGCTCCGTAGGCTGTGTCTGCCAGAAGGCGTTTGGGTTTGATGTGATGCTTTTGTTCAACACGATCAATCATCTTTCTGGTGCTGGCTACTTCCATCGTCCGATGAGCGGGTGTCGGTTCAACATCGAGAATGATG
>Ga0180430_10000863_pt1 | contig 31663 bp, 20 predicted proteins | sample SS_ome_9_FD_132999 | JGI IMG/M metagenome (GOLD analysis project Ga0180430, IMG submission 132999) | Hypersaline lake sediment archaeal communities from the Salton Sea, California, USA - SS_1_S_2 metaG | ecosystem: Environmental > Aquatic > Non-marine Saline and Alkaline > Hypersaline >... | reverse complement strand
TCGGTGAGATCGGGGTTCTGCGGGTCCAGCTCGGGGGAGTCCGGCAGCAGCGCGTTCCGCTGTTCGGCCAGCCGTTCCTGGAACGCCTCGATCCGCTCGACCAGCGCGGACACGCCCCTGTTGGCGGCCTCGATCTCCTCCCGGGTATTCCGGGCTTCCCGGCGGGATTCGAGGATGGCGAACGCGGCCGTGGTCGAGCCCGGGTCGTCGATCCGTTGGGCCGCCAGGACCTCGGACCACCGTGCCCGGCCCGCTTCCAGCGCCTTGATGGCTTCGGCAAGCGCGGCCTCCTGCCGGGTCTTCTTCCTGGCTTGTTCGGTGATGCTTTCGGAGAGAACCTTGCGTTCACCCCTGGCCGTGTTGGCGGCCTCGATCATCTGCACGAGTTCGCGAGATAGAACGCCGAAGCCGGCCTCCGGACTCTCCAGATGCTGCCGCAGTTCTTCCAGCAGATCGGCCTCGGCCTGCCGGTGGGTGTCGATTTTCGTCTCGAGGCTGTCGAAAACTTTCCGGGTCTCGCACCAGTTCACCCACCGGGTGCGCCACTCGATCAGTTCCGAGGGCAGAAAGTCCCGATCTTCGATGAAGCAGCACTGTTCCGACCATCGCTCCGTCCAGGCGGCGAGTTCTTCGCCGGTCTTTTCCAGGACGCCAGCTTCGCGGTCGCGCTGTCTCGTCAGGCGGGTTAGGTCGTGTCTCAGCGTCGCCAGTCTGCCGAGGACCTCGGCGTGGTTTCTGAGGGCGTCGGCAATCTCGTCACTCCGGAGGATCTTCTCCTCGAAAGTCTCCAGCTCGTTCGCTGGGCGGGCGGTGCCTTGCTCCAGGTACGATGCCAATTCTTTCCACTGGGCATCCCGTTCCTCGCGTGCGCGGCGGAGATCTTCTTCGGTATGGACGGCGATGTCTCCGGCGATTTCCTCGATGTCCGACTCCTTCTCGACGATCTTTTCCTCCAGTTGCTCGAGTTCCCGCCGGCACTCGTCCCTTTTCTCCCCGATTTTCTCCCGCTCCTCTCGGAACTCTTCCAGCACGACTGAGGCGGGCACCGACAGTTTTCGGATCTCCGCGGGGTCACGGTCGGCGACGCCGAGTTGGTCGGCGGAGAACTCGAGGTCCGCCGCCTTCTGATCCCGCTCTTCAATTCGGTCGGCCACGATGCGGGCCTCCTGTTGGTGGCCGTCGATCCGGGATGCCAGGTCGCGGATGGACGGCGTGACTTCGTCGTCGCCGAGATCGTCGAGCTTCGCCTGTGCTTCGGTCAACTCCTCGAAAGTCTGGTCCAGGTTCGCCTGTGCCTGCTCCGCGGCCCTTTCCCGAGAGACGATCGTGTCTCCCAGTTCCCGGATCGAGGCGAGGTCCGCGGCACCGAGCCCGGGAAGGTCATCGAGCGCCTCGGGTGACTCCAAGCCCAGTTCCTCCATCTGGTTTTCGAACCGGTGTTCGAGTTGGCGAAGGCCCTCCTCTTTCTCGACGCGTGTGTGGAGATCATCCAGGTGCCCCGCGATTCCCTGGTGGAGCGATTCGATCTCCGTGGCTTGATCCAGGATGACCTGGTAGGGCACGACGGCGTCGAGTTTCTCCCGCTTGTCCTTCAGGGTGTTTTCATTTTCCTGACAACGGATCCGGGCCGCCGAGAGATTCTCCTGGGCCTTGCGGACCCGCTCGGGAAAGTCCGAGGGCAGTTCCGGCAAGGTGATCTCGGCCAACTGTTCGTCGAGTCCTCCGAGCTCGGTGACCAGGGGTATGGCCTTGATCAGGTTCTCGAGGTGGGAAGAACGGGAGCGTTTCTCGGTGAGATGCTCCTCCTTGGCCCGGAAATCGCCCTCGGCCTGCTCGATTGCTTTCCGGAGCGTCTTCCAGGCGTTCGCCGTCGTTGCCAGTTCACGGGACTGCTTCTCGAACTCCTGGAAGGCCTTCTTGGCAATCACGATGGTGTTCGCTTTTCGCCCGTTGCCGGCAAAGAGTTGGTCAGCCTCGGCTTGCAGTCTCTCGAGGGCCGCGTCGATGGGGGATCCCCCGAGGCTGGCGGAAAAGAGCAGGGTGCCCAGCTCGCCCTCGCCGGAAAGCAGTGCGGCGGCTCCGTCTCGCAGGCTCCTGGTGCTGAGCCCGAACATGTGGGTGAAGAACTCGTCGTTCACCGAGCCGCAAAAGGCCCTGAGCCGGCTCTCGTCGAGGGTGTTCTGGTCGGCGTCGAGGAGCGTGCCCTGGCGCGCCTTCTTTCGGAAGAAGGTGAGCTCTTCCTCCCCGGCACGGACCGTCGCGCCGATAAGAAGCTTGTCGTAGGGATGGACGAAGTTGTCGCCGGTGCGGGTGGGAATCCCGTAGAGCAGGTTGTGGATCGCCCGCAGCAACGAACTCTTTCCCGCTTCGTTCGGGCCGTAGATCAGGTGCAGGTCGGTCTCCGCCTTGCCGAAAGACAGGCGGAAATTGGTGAAGGGACCGAAGGCCGGGATCTGAAGAGAATCGAAACGCATGGGGTCAGTCGGTCGCGCCGGAAGTGGCGATGGCCTGGAAGACGATCGCCGCGACGTCATTCTTGATGGCGTTCCGGTCGTCTTCGGTGTCCGGTTCCAGGCTGGCGGACAAGGATTCCACGGCTTCCGCGGGAAGCTTGGTCTTGAGAGTGTTGACCGGATCCGGCAGGGCGGAAGGCTCGAACGATTCGAGCGCCTCCAGCACCAGCGCGGTCAGGTCGTCCCGCTCGGCCAGTTCCTTCGGATCGAGCAGGGTGGACGTCTTGAGGCGCAGGCTCTCGATCCAGATCAGCTCGTTGTCGATGTCGGCTGCCTGGCTGACGCACTCGGCCAGGAAACGGGCATGATCGGCGTGCAACCTCTCGTGGAGCGGGCACGGCCCGTCCAGGACGATGCGAGCCGCCAGCAGGCGGTCGTCCGCGGCTCCGAGCGCCCGGGCCAGTTCCTCCCGGACGGCCTCGAGGAGACCGGATTCTTCCTCCATCTCCGAGACATCGATGACGAGGCTTTCCCAGCGAACGCAATCCAGGGCGCAGAACTCCATGCCCGTCACTTCCCGGTCGTCGTCCACCGTGACGAGGTAGCAGCCCTTCGCCCCCGACTCGTTGATGTGCCGTCCCTGGGTGTTGCCCGAATAGACGACATGGGGATGCTCGTGGTGGACGTGACGCAGGTGAATATGCCCCAGCGCCCAGTAGTCGTAGCCGTGGGCCACCAGCTGGGGCACCGTGCTGGGGGCATAGTTGCCATGGCCGGCGGCATCTCCCAGGTTGGTGTGGAGCAGCCCGATGTTGAACCGGTCCGGCACGGGCTCGGGGTAGTTCTCGGCCAGGTTCTCGGTCACGGCCTGGGTGGCGAATCCCTGCCCGTGGATCGTCGCCGGAACCGTCTTGTGAGGAAAGGTCTCCGCTTTCCTCGTTCCGAAAACGCGCACATTCTCCGGCAGTTCCAGGCTCTTGGTCGTCTTGGATTCGGCGTCGTGGTTGCCGAAGATCAGGAAGACGGGGATCTCCGCCTTCTGCAACCGGCGCATCTCGTTGACGAAGAAAAGCCCGGTCCGGTAGTCCTTCCAACTCCCATCGTAGAGATCGCCGGCGATGAGAAGGAAATCGACTTCTCGCTCGATGGCGAGATCGACGAGCCGGGTCAGGGCCGTCCGGGTCGCTCCCCGGATGATCTCGACGGGCGCGTCATCGTGCTGCGAAAGTCCGACCAGCGGGCTATCCAGGTGGAGGTCGGCGGCATGGATGAAGTTAAACATGAGCGGGTTGGACCAACTTTTCAGACCAATCGCGTCTTTCCTGTGAGGACGGTAAACGGAGAATGGCTCATCGAATCTTTGAGGTTTTGACGAGCGAGACCAGCAGCGTGTTGAGTTCCTCCGGTTCCGGGAGAAATCGAGTTCCCGCTGCCCGAAGATCCCGACCAGGTTGGTGAGTCGGCCCACCATCTCCTTTCCGCTCCCCAACTCGGTGGGGGCGTTGAAGTCGGGGAAATCTTCCTGGGAGAGCTGGTTGTTGGTGCTGGCCAGCGGGGCGATGATGGCCTGGTTGATCTGGTCGCCGATGTCCTTCGAACCCCTCGGCCGCACCATGTCGGCGAAGCTCGCCCCCTCGGGGATCGTGATCGATCGGGGCAAAGGGTTTCCCGCCATACTTGTCGCTGATGAATTTGAGGAACAGCAGCACGTGGACGTAGTCCTTGTCGTGACTGGCATCCAACCCGCCCCGGAGCTCGTCGCACGAGGCCCGGGGGGGAGGAGTAGAGTTCGGATTTCTCGAGAGCCATGCGAGAGCGGAAACGTCGGACAAAAGGGTTTACCAGCGGACCGAAGAGGGTTCAATCGCGTTTCCGGAATCCTGACACCCGGGGTGGGACAACGACAGGGAGACGACGACCGCTTGCGCACATCTTCCCGTCCCCTGATGTCGCTCGTCAGGTCCGCGCGAGCGTTGCGACTCTCCTCCCGCACCGTTCGAATTCGACCCGTCGATAGGGATGACCTCACGTTCCACGTCTCACTGCGTCATCCTCCGGACCGGTTGTACGGCTCAGTCGAGATTCGATAGTTTCTGCCAGGCGTCGTGGTAGCGCCTCATGCGTTCGAGATCGCTACCGGAGAGTTCGGGTATTCTCCGGTAGTCCATGTTGTGTGACAGATCCGCGAGTTTTACCCGTCTCGCGACCGGATGGCCGGAAAGGCGCTCGATGTAGTCCCCGTAGTCCATGCCGTCCGAATGGGTGAGGAGATCCACCGCCTCGAGGACCGCTTCGGAGAATCCCTCGGCCTGGAGATCCTCCCTGGTGAACTCCGTGTCCTCGACGACATCGTGAAGGGCTGCCACAATCTTCTCCACTTCGGTCGAGACCTGGCTCATCAGGTGGAGGGAGTGGGTGACGTAGGGCAAGCCATCCTTCGTCAGTTGCCCTCGGTGGCCCTCGACGGCGATCTCAATCGCTCTCTGCAGGGAGCCTGGCTCGGCCTTTTTCTCTGTTGCGCTCATTGTTGCTCAGTTCTTCTCCTCCCCTGCCCTATCCGAAGCCGGTCTCGACGGTCAACCCGGGAAATCACTTTCCTGCCTCTCCCTTCGTCTTGGGGCGATCATGACGCCGTGGATCGACTCCGCGCGGCAGGGTAGGACTCGCGCTTCCCCAGGCAGTGAGAGGGGCGGCCCCGAAAACCGGACACCCCAAACAGGCCTTCCGCCGAACGCTCCCGGAAGGACCGCTCAATGAACCTCGAGGCGCGCGACGGCGGGTCCTCCCCCGATCTGCGACCGTCCGTGACCCGGACCGAGAGTTCGTCGCACCCGTCAGCGATCGTTGGCTGGAGATTGACGTCGACAGCGGAACTCACTGCCCCAATTCCAAGCCCTGCAAGTGATTGCCATGCAGCGCTTTAAAGTGGTTGCGGGGGCCGGATTTGAACCAGCGACCTTCAGGTTATGAGCCTGACGAGCTACCAGACTGCTCCACCCCGCGTTTTGAAAGGTTTCCGGAGAACCGGAGGGGCGAGCAGTATCGGTCAGAACCCGGGTTCCGCAACCGCTTTTCGCGATTCTTTTCGTCCCGGGTCACTCCCGTGGGCCTGCTGGAAGGCGCGGTAGTCCCAGTCGGCGAAGACGCCCCGCAGGTGGAAAAACGCGGTCCCTGCCGCCACGAATCCGGCCCCGGCGAGCCCGAGCCCGAAGAGGTTCTCCCGGAAGAACATGACGACGACTCCGAGCACCAACGCGCAGAGAAAATAGACGGCACTCACGGTCAGGGCGAACTGCCTCTCGCCTGCGATCGCGAGAATCTTGAGGGCGTAGAAGAGAATCGAGAGCGAGAGCATGGCCGCGACAAGGCAGGCGAACGCCGTCCCGTCGACGACGAAGGCGCCGAACTCCCGGGAAGCCATGCCCGTGGCTGCGGCGATCCCGACACTCACGGCGCCCTGCATCGCCACGATATCGCCGGCCCCGCGCCAGACTTCCCTCTCCAGCCGCCGGCGAGACTCGCGGATCGCGAACACGGTTCCCCTCCCGGGTGCGAGGCGAAAGAAGTCTTCACAGGCAGGTAGAAAACGAACCGCGAGCTGTCGCTGGGAGACCGCCGTGCCGATCCCCAGGAGAAGCAACGATCCCCACACCGAAACGTCGGCGCGCCCCGACCAGAGTTGCCCCTCGACGAGGTGTTCGCCCCGGCCGAACACGCGATTCAGGACGACCGTTGCCCAGAATGCGCCGCCGACCAGCATCCCGCCCACCAATCCGGGCCAGCCTCCCGGCGGATGGCGCCAGAATCCGGTGGCGTCGGGTCTCCACCCGGCCCGTGCCATCCCGATGATCAGCGCGACGGCCACGATACCGCTGCCGTAGGACAACACGAGCAATTGGACGGAAATCGGCCATGAGCGGGAACCGATTCCGACGAGGATCGAGGCGGCGGTGAACACGCCGATCGTACCGGCAAACATGCGCAACACTCCGATCCGGGGGGCAGCGAAGCTGGTCACGGCGAGAAGCGCCGCCTGGCTCGCCACGAGAGAGGACACCGAGAACAGCAGTTCGGGAGAGGCTCCGTAGCGAAGAAACGCGAAGAGGCCACCGACCAGCGCCGCCGTCATCGCCACGCCGGCCAAGACCGAATACAGCGGGACACCCTCCTCCCTCCGTCCCACCGAACCCCACGCGACCGGTCCGGACACGAGGAGGGCGAGAAGTCCCGACACCGCGACAAGGTTGGCAAAACCGGTCGCCGGGGCATCCCCCACCCCAAACACGTGGCCCGCCCACGAAAGCAGAGTCATCGCCCCCACCAGGATCCACGCCAGCTCGGGCACAAATCCCCGCCGGAGGTGGACGCTCGCGATGGCGAAGCCCGGGCTGTCGCGGTGGTCCTTCATGTCGCGACGAGATCCACGGCCTGTTCGTTGAGGGCCTCGACGGCGTGCGTTCTCCCCCTCACGTCACCCTGATAGAGAATTCTCCAGTCGTCGATCATGCGATCGTGATCGACGACACGGCGCAGGTGCCGGTGAGCGAGCCGCCCCGCTTCCTCCCGTCGCCGGTGATCACAGAGCAAGTCGATCATCGCGTCCTCGAGTTCCCCTGCGTCGCCGGCTCCGACCGGAAGGAAATACCGGTTTTTCTCGTCGGGGGGAATTCTCAGCAGGAGATCCGATTCCCGGTTGATCCACGACGCGATCACGGGAATCTGCGCCTCGAAACAATGGACGAGGATCTGGTCTCCACTCGCCCGTTGATCGGGTAGAATGAGAATGTCGATCCGCGCGAGGCTGTCCTCGATGCCGTCCAACGATTTCCAGCGGATCGGGAGGTTCGGTGCCCACCTCTCCTGCAGGGCGTCGCGCTTCGACTCGCTCGATGCCTCCCATTCCGCGAACACATCAAACCGCACGCTCTCGAATTGCCGCCCCACGTGACCGGCGGCCTGCAGGAACCAATCCAAGACGGTCTCGTCGCATTCTTTCTCCATCGCGAATCCGATCACCGTGTCTGTGGGAGAAACCGCGACACGTCTCATCCGCACCCGCCGCAGATCCTCGATCCGGCTGGCACCGCGAATCGTGCGTGTCCGAAGCAGCAGTTCGTCCGTCCTCGTCTCACCGCCGGGTTCGCTTCCTTCCCCGTCGTCGGTCTCTTCGCCAACGGAGTGAGACAATCGGCCCGTTCGCATCGCCATCCGGAAGAGCCGAAGACGGGCGCGTCGCTTCAAGTCGAGACCATGCGTCGCCTCCATCGTCAGGGTGCCCGGCTCGTGCACACATTCCCGGTATTGCTCGCGCCAGAGTGCCTGGACCCGGTCACCCGACTCGGTGACGAAGAAACGCGTCCCCCGGCTTCGCGCGAGGGTGCTCGTGAGTAGAGCGGCCCTCTCTCCTCCGATCCCGTGATAGAGGTCGGCCTCGGGTATGCACCGGGATCTTCGAAAACATTCCCAGAGCGGACGCGCCAGATCGCGGACCACGTCGCGAAACTCACCGAAGGGCACGGACAGATTTCGGCGCTCCGCCGCGACGACGAGCAGCTCCCACGCGACCGGGTCACGCCAGAAGTCGTGGAATGCCATTTCCGGGGCGATGTGCAGTCCCTCGATCAGGGCATCGGAGATCGTCTTGTCATCGGGGCGCTTCGCCGCCGCCAATGCCGTGAAAGCCCTCACGAGACTGTCGAGGCGCGGGCGTCGCCGCCTCTTTCCCGCCGGCCCCTCGTCGCCACCCAACTCGACCACGGACAGGTTCGCCGGCCACGACATCTCGCCTTCCTGAGCGGCGTGTCCGTCGATCAACGAGATGGTAAAGGAGATCGCCGGATGGGCCTCGATCACGTCGAACAACCAGGCTTCCCCCCAGTCGGGTCGCCCGTGAACGGAGGGTTCCAGGATGATCCCGATTCTCTTCATGACGCGGGTTTCTCTCCCCGGGTCCAGAAGTGCCTCGACTCCCCGGAAACCGGAGCCCACTCCCCTTCACTCATCTCCTCGGCCAGGTTTCCCAGTCCGCTCCAGAGCCCCTGTGCCGCCCGAATCCGGGCCAGGCAGAGCCGCAGAGGCAGGTCATCGAGAGTGCTGTGATCCATCACCCACGCGTAGGCGCGATCGAACTCGTGCCGCAGGAGAAGGGCGTCCAGCTGGCGCAACACCAGCAGGCTGTCGGTGGACGGATCCGACGACACCGCTTCGAGGTGCTCTCCCATCCTCTCGACCAGTGGGGTACCGGCTCCCTGCGTGTGCAAACCCCGCAGCCAAAGCGAACGGTAGCCCTCGGCAGCGAGGATGTGCCAGGTCGCCCCACCGATGCCCTCCTCGCCTTCCTCGCACTCCTCTCTTTTCTCTCCGCCGCCGGTGGAGCCGGACATTTCGGAAACCCTCTCCCGAGGTGCCGCTTCCGCACACCGCGCATACCAGCGCACCCTGCGCCGGGTCCGCTCCAATTCGGCCCGAAGCCCCTCTTCGGCCAGGAGCCCCGACCGGCCCCGCCGCATCGCGGCAAACCGGCGCATGGCGAGGAGGGAGTTCGGTCCCCGAAACGTCAGGGCCGCTCGGACCGCCTCGATTCCGGGAGTGGGACCGGCGTGGTAGAGATAGTCGGGAAGGGAGGCGATTCCCGCGAGAGTCTTCTCCGTCAGTCGATGCGACTGCGCCGTCACCGGCGAGGGGTTCCCGATCCTCCAGCCGGTCGAATCACCGGAACCGCGCTCCTCCTTGCGCGCCCGCGCCGCCGGGCCCGGCTCACAGAAGATCACCAGAATCACTCCGGCGACCGGAAGAGTCCAGGCGATCGTACAACCGAGCACGCCCAATCCCCATCGACGCGAGGCCGGGAGAGGAACCTCCGCCTGGGTGGCACACACGATGCCGGCTCCTCCCGCCGCCAGGAGATGCAGACCGAACGCCGTTTCGATTCCTTCCGTTCCTCCGGTGAGGAGGCGCGCGAGGGCCACCGCGTCGAGGCAGGCAAGCAACACGACGAAGGTGCTGTATCCGATCGACTTCATGCCGCGCGCTCTTCCCTTTCGATATCGAGCGCCCCGAAGAGATCCGCGTCGACCGGGAGCACGCCGTAGCCGAGTTCGATGTCCGGTAGACGATGCAACAATCGATCCGCGTAAGCCTCCGCCGCCTCGTCGCTGCCGGCAGGAACGATGAGACAGAACACGTAATGCCCGCGCAGGGGCAGAACCCCGAGTATGTCGTAGCGTCCCTTTGCCGTCATCAGGGCCTCGACGAACCGGCGCAGGTTTTCCTCCCCGGCACCGTCCGCGGGTGAAAAGAGAACGACCCGGGCCGGCAACCCGAGCCGGTCCTTTACCCGCACCGCCTGTTCCAGGCAGCGGATGAAACGCTTGCGTCCCAGGACCTCACCGGTATCGATCTCGACGGTCTCGACACCCTCGAAGTCACGGGCCCTGTCCTCGAACCACGTGAAGGCGGTTTCCAGGCGGTGCATGTTTTCCCACGAAACGGCATCGAAGGACATCCTGTGCACCAGAAGGAGGCGGTCGACGACTCCCCGGCTGTTCCGGTAGGGCACCACCACGAGGATCGTCTCTTCCCGGCCCGGAACGGGAACACCCGATTCCCAGAGGCGCTCCTGGGTCACGATCTCGCCGGACTCGACCGCGGCACCGCACATGGGAAAATCCCTCGTCACGATCACATCCGGCAACCCCGGTGCGTCGTGATGGACCGTCGTTTTCTCCCATCCGGCACCCGACCCCTCGTAGACCGCCGACGAGAGAACACCGCAATGCTCCTCGAGGATCGCGAGGAACTTCTCGCTCAGTCGTTCCGGTGCGGTGTTGGAGAAGAGGTGATGAAGCGCATCGGTGAATCCCGCCATCTCGATACCCTGGACCGCGATGATCCGCTTGAGATCCTCCTCGTTCTCCCGGTGGATCTCGAGCCGGGTGCGCAGATCCCGCTCCCTCCGGGCGGCGGCCTCGCGCTCCGAAGCGACCTCTTCACCACGCCGCGCACTCAGGCTTCTCGCGAAGGCGGCGGCCACCGCGGAGATCGGAAAGCTCCAGAGAAAATACGGCACCTCGCGCAGGAGATACTCCAACGGGGTCTCCCGGCTGACGAGGAATCGTCCGAGCAGAACCACTCCCACCACCAGCGCGGCCGCGCCAAGACCGCTCCGGTATCCGAAACGCAATCCGAAATACAGCGGAAGAATCAACCAGGGCGAGGGATTCAATCCCGCCCAACCGGGGTCTCGGAGAGACACGAGTGCGTTCGCGATCAGGAGCACGCCGGATCCGATCCCGAACTGCGCCCACGCCCCCGCCTTCCACCCGGTCTCACCCGACGACGGCTGCGTTGCGGCTGAATCGTCGTTGCTCATCTAGGCGCGAAATCCGGTCCTCCTCTCGTCACGGCCCATCTTTTCCCGGTTCACACTGATTATCAAGAATTTTGAAGGGTATCCCCGGGGAAACTCCGGTCGAGTCCCATTCGCCCGGCCCGGCCCCGTCATCTCCGTCCGATCTGTCCCGGTTCACATCTGGAGCAGAGAGCGAGCCGCTTCGGCGATGCTCTGCCAGGTCGGGCGGTGGGTCTTCCAGAGATTCGGATGATAGGGAATCGGCGTGTCCCGCGAATTCTGCCGCTTCGGCGGGGCGTCGAGCAGGTGAAATCCCTCGGAAACCACGCGCGAGACGACCTCCGCGGTGACGCCGCCCCAGGGAAAGGATTCCCCCACGCAAAGCAGGCGCCCGGTCCGCGCCACGGATCCGAGGACCGTATCGGTATCGATCGGCTTCACCGTCCTCAGGTCGACGACCTCCAGTTCCCAGCCCTCCGAGGCGAGCTGCAGCGACGCCTTCAGGGCCTCGTGCACCATCGCGCTGTAGGCCACCACGGTCGCGTGACGTCCCTGCCGCGCGATCCGGGCCCGGCCGGCCGGCATGCCCGACTCGGGCAAGCGCTCCGCCTTGAGGTGGTAGTAAAGAAATTTGTGTTCGCAGAATATCACCGGATCGTCGATCGCGACCGCCTCGAGCAACATCGAATAGGCGTCCTCGACCGTCGCGGGAGTCATCACGATCAAACCGGGGTAGTGAGCGTAGATTCCCTCGAGGCACTGGCTGTGAAAGGGGCCACTGCCCTCGGTGCCCCCGGATGGGAGACGAATCGTGATCGGACACGGCACGCCGGTCCGCCAGTAGAGAGTCGCGGCCTGGTTCACGATCTGATTGAAGGCGACGGAAGAAAAATCGGCGAACTGCATCTCGACCACCGGCCGCATTCCCTCGATCGCCGCACCGACGGCCGAGCCCACGATGGCGTCCTCGCTCAAGGGAGAATCCACGACCCTTCCCGGGAATCTCTCGTTCAGTCCACGCGTCGACTTGAAGGCGCCCCCGAACTTCGCGACGTCCTGGCCGTAGACGTAGACCCGCTCGTCCGTCTCGAGTGCGGTGGCCTGCGCTTCGCGAATCGCCTCTAGATAGGTAATCGACATGCCGTGCCGCGCACCTTGCACTAACTTCGCCAATTCGCAACCGGGACGGACGATGCGCCGGGCTCGTGTTTGGCGCGTGCCTTCAGAGGCCGAAGCCCTCTCCGGCTTCCTCGCGACCTCCCATGTCGCCCAGTTCGAATGACATCCCGACGAAACCTCCGCCCGAGAATTCGCCCCCCAGGCGGGGAGAGATCTCGCATTCCGGGAACAGGAGAGGCTTGCCGCCTCCCGGACTCTGACGCCGCCACACCCAAGCCGCAAGCCAACTCGTCGCACCCGCGAGAAGAACGATCGAGAGGAGCACCGCCCACTGGGCCGCGATGCGCAACCACTGGCGGAGGGTCGATTCGTCCCGAAACAGGGCCGGTGCATCCTGCCGCAACACGCGGGGGGCGATCACCTCGTTCGTCGCGGCGCGGGCGAGTGCGGTGTCGTCTGCCAGCGAGGGATCCCCGATCTGCCGCTCGAGCAGTTTGGTGAGCCAGTAGAGCTGAATGCTCAACTCCACCGCCATCTTTTCGACCTGGTCCGGTGCGTTCTCCGTGGCGCCCCCCTCGCGAAGGAGGTTCTGACGAATGCGATCGAAGACGGTTTGATCGAATGCCGACTGAACCGAGGTGTTGTAGACGAGCCGGGTCTTCTCGGGGCGCTCACGAAAGTAGACCATCAGCACGACCGGATTTTCGCCGAACCAGTCGGCGTGCAGTTCCTCCAGGGAGACGTCCTCGGGAATCTCCTGCGTTTCCCCGACGATCATCGCGTAAATGTGAAAGTTCGACTCGTCCGAGTGGAACTCGAGGAAGCGGCGCAGGTCGTTCGACTTCTGTTCGGTGAGAAGGTGCTGGGGATCGATCAGAAACTCGACCGGAGCGAGTCCGAAATACCAGTTTCGCAGATCTCCCTCGATTGGCGGCAGTGGTTCCACCGCCTCCGCCTCCGCCGTGGCAGGGACTGGGGCTGGGGCCTGCTCTTCACCGGCCTCTCCGTCGCGCCCCGGGGCACCTGTCTCTTCCGTCCCAGGCGCATCCTCCCCGGATGCGCCGGCGGTTTCGCGATCGCCGCCCTCACCCTCATCCGGCTCCTCCTCCGTCGCCGGAACCAGGCCGGCGGGGAAGAGTCCGATGCCCAGCGGAAACGCCTCGGCCTCCTTTTCCTCCTCCCACTCGGGGAGATCGAGCTTGGCTGCCGCGACAAACGCGGGGGCCAGCACCAGCAAAAGGATCAGGGAATATGCCTTCATGACGAGAACGGATGGGCATCGAGACAGATTCAGGCCACTCCGGCAGGTGTGCGAACCGTTTGGCTCCCGCCAGCGACCGGCGCCGCCGCCGACTGCTGGTGGTGCGCCTCGACACCATTCAACGACGCTCCCTCTACGGGGAGATGCAGGCGCCCCGCGGCCCGGGCGAGGCGCTCTTCGCGCAGCAACTCGATCGGTTTTCTCTTCAGTACACGCGCCTTTCGCCCGAGGACGCGCCCCATCGCATGAAAGAGCCGCCGGAAGGCGGGGCCATACTCCCCGTTCACGAGGTGAGGACGCGCCGCCATGAGGATCCGGTAGGCTTCCTCCTCCGTCACCAGCATCTCGGAAAAGTAGCCGAGCGAGATCCCCGCCTGCCGCGTGTTGAGATCCACGATCGCGAGGAGAGCGTTGTCGTTCGGCCGCGCATACTCCGCACCCTTGATCTGGGCATGATTCAACAACCAGAATCCGAATTCGCTGATGCTGAGATTGTCGGGAAGCGCACCGAGATAGAGGCAGAAGAGCATCTGGGGAAAACGCACCTCCAGTGAATCGAGCGTGCGGTTCAACTCGTCCCGATCCTGCTTGCGCAGGCAGTGCGCCGCGTCGTGGACCCTCGACATCTGCACGATGTTGTCCCCGTATTTCGCCTTCGAAGCGACAATGGAATACCCGCACGAGTAGCAGGTATCCGCTTCATGGTCGATGGGTCGAAAACAGCTGGGGCACTTCATGCGGAAAAACTTTGTCGACGTAAATTCTGTCAATTATCAATATTACAAGATTATTAACTTTGCCTAAATACATCAAGCTTTTTCCTCCGTCAATTTCAAAAAAGCGTCCCTTTCCAACGGGATCGGAAGGGAGATTCGAAAAAACCTCGCTCCGTACGTTCCTTCGGGTAGTCCTGAATCCCGGTTCGCGACTCCGCGCTGCCCCGGGCGGGACTCCTGGTTTCACGGCCAGAGCCGAAAGCGTGCCCTCGACCGACCCGCTCTTCCACTCACAGGGCCTCGTCGTCTCCCCCGGGCGCTTCCGTCACGCGGACATCCTCGATGATGGCGCCATCCTGGAGATGGACCTTGCGGTCGACCCGGTCGAGCAGCCGCTCGTCGTGGGTGGAAAAGACGAATGCCGCTCCCATCTCCACGTTGATCTTCCGCATCAGGTCGATGATGAGCGTCGCGTTCCGCGTGTCGAGATTCGCCGTCGGTTCGTCGGCGATCACGAGAACCGGATCCGTCACCAGCGCGCGCGCGATCGCGACACGCTGCTGCTGGCCTCCCGACATCTTCGAGGGCCGGTGGTTCATTCGCTCCGCCAACTCGACCTCTTCGAGCATGGCGCGGGCCCGCTCTTCGGCGGCGGTCCGCGGCTTGCCCTGCACCTGGAGCGGCAGCATCACGTTCTCGAGAGCGGAGAGAACGGGAATGAGGTTGAAGTTCTGAAACACGAATCCGATGCGCTCGTTGCGCAGGTCGCTCCGCTGGCCGTCACGCAGGGTCTCCGCGGGCACACCGCTCACCCGGACCTGGCCCGATGTGGGAGCATCGAGCAGCCCGATCAGATTGCAGAGAGTCGACTTGCCCGATCCGGACGGTCCCCACACTGCCACGAATTCCGCCTCCCCGATCGCCAGATCGATTCCCCGGAGAGCCTCCACCTCGGTGTCACCGAAGTGATAAGTCTTTCGGAGTTGGTGGGTCTCGACTACGTTCATCGCGAAAACAAATCACTTTCCCGCTTGCAGCGGAGATAGTCGCGCACAGTATCTTGCCCGGATTCGATGATCGAGTGGTTTTTTCTGGGTTTTTGGGCTCTCTGGCTGCTCCTGGTCATAGTCGCCGCCTTGCGCGTCCTCAGCTTCCAGCCAGGGAAGTTCCTCCAGAAGCGGCGGTGGGGCGATGGTTCATCCGACCAGAAGCCGGCCGTCGTGATCCTTCCCGTGAAAGGGATGGACCCGGTCAGTTCGCCCCGGTTCTTCGACGCGATCTTCGACCAGGACTATTCCCACTACCGCGTGATCGTCTGTTTCGAGCAGTGGGAGGATTCCGTCGCCCAATGGTTGACCGAACAGCTCCAGGTAACGCCCGAATCTCCCGATTGGTATCCCCCGGAGCCGGTCCGGGGCCTCCAGCGTGTCACCCTCGTCGCTGCGGGGGCCGCCACCACACGCGGGCAGAAAGTGCACAACCAACTCGCCGCCCTCGAGCACCTCGAGCCGGACGACAAGATCGTCGTGTTCGCCGACGCCGACATCGAATGCGGCAGGGACTGGCTTCCCCTCCTGACCGCTCCCGTCAACCGGGGCACCCACCCCCTCTCGACGACGTATCGCTGGCTCGTCCCGAAGCGCCCAACCCTGCCCAACCAACTCGCCAGCGTGATCAATGCCTCGATCGCAACCCAGGGGGGATCCGAGTGGAGCACCGTCCTCTGGGGCGGATCGATGGCGGTCAATCGCAAGGTCTTCGACTCGCTCGAGGTGCCGAAGCTCTTCGACGGATCGCTCAACGACGACCTTCGCCTCTCCAAGGCGGCGCGTCGCGCGGGACATCGTATCGCCTTCGTGCGCAGCCTGATTCTTCCCACCACGGTCGACTTCACCTGGTCCTCGATGATCGAGTTTGGCCGACGCCAGTATACCCAGGTGAAGTTCTTCTCTCCGATCCTCTACACCTGCACGAACCTGCTCGTCGGTCTCTACGCCCTCGGACTGCTCAGTGCGATCGCGGGTATCGTCTACGGCTACTTCTGGGCCTGGGCCCCCATCGCGGCAGCCTACGTCATCGACCAGTTCCGGGCCGTGGCCCGCCAGCGGATCTATTTCTCACTGTTCCAGGACGACACGATCCGTTGGCGGCTCTCCAGCACAGCGTGGCTCGAACACATGCTCACCCCCGCCTGGATGCTTCTCCACTGGGCGATCATCGTGAGCACCTGGTTCAAGCACCGGATCACCTGGGCGGGCATCCAGTACCGGATCCTGTCACCCGAAGTCACGAAGGTCGTGAGGCGTCCCGACCCCGTCGAGGTGATGCCCCACGTCATGCCGAACCTCGAGCTCTACCGTCGCTCCCTCCGGGCTCGGAGCCGCCCGGTGACACCCGAATCGGTCGCCGCCCTGACCGGTGCCCTCTCCCACGAGCCTTCCCTGCCGACGGAACCGGCCGACACCCTGGCCGAAACATCCCGCGAGTCCGGATTCGAGACAGGGAGCGATCCCGGATTCGAACACGAATTCGCAGGGACGGAGTTTCCTCCCTCGGAAACCCTCACCCTTTCCGCAAACGACGAAGGGGGGGAAACCCAACTCACGATCGCGCCCGCGCCTGGAGTCATCGACGGCGTCGAATCGCCGCCCGGCCAGGAATCCGGCCCGTCGGAACCCGCTGAGAGTTCCGCTACCCTTTCCGATTCCCTCGTCGAAACGGACGAGCCGTCACCTCTTCCTGTGCAGGAAACCGCCCCGGACGAACCCACCGCACCCGGTCTCGCCGGTGAAGAGGAGAATCCCGAAGCCCCTCGCGAGGACACCCCCCAAACTCTCTCGCTGTCTCCCGTGGCAACGGCGGGTGCCGAAGTGACGGTCCCCGAACCCGTCGTCTACACGCCCATCGCTCTCGACCCGGATACGGGAAGGGCCTCCCCGGAATCCGAGTCGCTCCCCCCCGCGGCTGCGAGCGGGGAGCGAGACGAGGAGGAGAAGGTCATCGAAACACCCGAAGAACCGTCCTCGGAGCCACGGGTTCTCGACTCGCCGCAATCGGAGGAGTCCACGGTTCCGCCGGACAGGGCGCCCGATCCCCTTCCCTCGTCTCAAGACGCGGTCGCCCCCCTTCCCTCTGCTCCAGACGAGCCCGAGCCCCTTCCCTCTCCACCCGAAGAGCCGGAACCGCTTCCCCCTCTCCCCGACGAGACGCAGGAGCGCGTTTCGCGGGCCGGACGCGCCTCGCTCGCGCGGGCCCGTTCCCTCCTCGAGGGCGAGGCGCCCAAAGCCGTTACACACTCCATCGGCGGAGACCGGATTGTCGGCACCGCGGCGGTCGTCCCTCTCGCAGCGGCGGTCGTGAAAAGAGGGAAACGCCGAACCCGGCCCGTCCCCCACCCCTCGATCGAGCGACGGCGGGAAAAGTCTCGCCGCCGTAGCAGTCGGGTCCGCAGGAAACGCATCCGCTCCCTCTACACACCATCCACCGGCGGCACCTCCGCAGCCGAAACCAAACCCGTCACCGTCCCGACTGCCCCGACCGTCACGCCAACGAAAAATTCAGTCGCGCCTGCGACAGAGAAACAGAGCGCCGTGAACGGATTCAGCCGACCGGTCCGCCCCGGTGGTCGCAGAGCCCGCCTACGATCGCTCCACCGCTCGCGGAGGCGCAAGCCATCGGGCAGCCGCGCGAGAAATCGCGGCGAGTCGAAGCAGTTCCCCTCGCTCCGGCGCAAGAGCAGGCTGCGTCGCCCCTGAGCCATCGAGCCGGGACATCCTGGCCACGTTCAGAATCCCGCGACCACCTCGAAGGTAAATCCGGTCAGATACTGCGATTCCGGCAACGTGGCGAGGACGGGATGATCACGCCGCTGATAGTGACGTCCGGCGACACGAAGCGTTCGCTTCGCATCGACGGACGCGTCGCAGATCGTGTCGAAGAACTCGCGGCCGCTCACGTGGTGACTGCAGCAGAAGGTGGCCAGAATGCCCTCCTTCTCGAGGATGCGCAGCGACCGGACATGGATCTCCTTGTATCCCCGCAACGCGTTCGTGACCGACTTCCTGTTTCGCGCGAAAGAGGGAGGATCGAGCACGATGAGATCATAGCGGGCCCCGCGCTCTTCCTCGGCTTTCAGGAAATCGAACACGTTGGCGGTTCGCGCATCGATCGCGACGTCATTTCGCTGCGCGTTCCGGGCCGTCGCACCGACTGCCGACTCACTGATGTCGACCGCCACCACCGATTCCGCCCCGGCACGCGCACAGTGGAGCGCGAATCCCCCCTGGTTGCAGAAGCAATCCAGGACGCGACGTCCTCCGGCCCGTGCCGCCACGGTCTCGTAGCTGTCGAGCTGGTCGAGATAGATGCCGGTCTTCTGTCCCTCCAGCAGATCGACCGTCTGGATCACTCCGCCGGTATCGATCTCGAGCGGACCCGGATTCGTCCCGGCGAGCACCCCCGTAGCGGGTTCCAACCCTTCGGCTTTTCGCATCGGGGAATCGTTTCGCTCAATGACGGCGGACGGGTTGAAAATTTCTGCCAACGCCTCCACGATCAATCCCTTTCTCAAGTCCATCGCCAGGGTCAGGGTCTGAACGACGAAGCAATCCCGGTAGCGATCGATCACGACACCGGGAAGCCCGTCGGCCTCGCTCCACACGAGACGATAGACCGCTTCGGGAAAGTCCATCTCGCGGCGCAAGGACTCGGCCCGTTCGATCCGCCGCCGGAAGAACTCCCCATCGAGTTGCTCCTTCCGCCGGGAAAACCGGCGTGCCACGATCTGTGACGCCGGATTGTAGATCGCGGTGCCGAGGGGGCGATCCTTGAAGTCCTTCAGCGAGACCAGTCCCCCCGGCTCGGGGTCTCCGAACGTCTTCTGCACGTCACTGGCATACACCCATTCGTGCCCGTGGAAGATTCGGGCGCGCGGCTTGACGACGAGTCCCGGCATAAGCGGGAGTCTTCCCCAGGATCGGCATCGCGTCAAAGGAGGGAATCCGGCACGACAGTGATCCCTCCGGCTTCCGCCGAAACACAAAGCGCCGGAACCTCGCGGTCCCGGCGCCCTGCTTACCCAACGATAATCAAAGGGGTCGTGCTCACGGCGTGGGCACTTCGGCGATCGTCTTCGAGATTCTCGAAACGATCTGGTAGGGGTCGCCCTGCGAGTTCGGGCGGCGATCTTCGAGATATCCCTTGTAACCGCTGTTCACGAAGGAGTGAGGCACGCGAATCGAGGCTCCGCGGTCGGCGATTCCGTAGCTGAAGGTGTCGATCGACTGCGTCTCGTGCGTTCCGGTGAGACGAAGCTCGTTGTCCGGACCGTAGGCCGCGATGTGTTCGTTGCGATTCTTCTCGAACGCCGCCATGAGCGACTCGAAGTAGGCCTGTCCACCGGTGTCACGCAGGTACTCGGTCGAGAAGTTGCAGTGCATGCCCGATCCGTTCCAGTCACCCTGGAAGGGCTTGCAGTGCCAGACCACATCGACGCCGTATTTTTCACAGACACGCAGGAGGATGTACCGCGCCACCCACATCTGGTCGCAGGCGTTGTAGGATCCCTTGCCGAACACCTGGAACTCCCACTGGCCCTTCGCCACCTCGGCGTTGATACCCTCGTGGTTGATCCCGGCATCGAGGCAGATATCGAGATGCTCCTCGACGATGGCGCGAGCGACATCGCCGACGTTCCTGTTGCCGACGCCGCAGTAGTATTCACCCTGGGGATCCGGGTAACCGAACTCCGGCCAGCCCACCGGCTGACTTTCGCTGAAGAGGAAATATTCCTGCTCGAGGCCGATCCAGAGACCCGGATCATCGGGAATCGTGGCACGGGCGTTGGACGGATGCGGATCACCGTTGGGGAGCATCACCTCGGACATGACGAGAAAACCGTTGCGCCGGGTCGAATCGGGGTAGAGCGCCACCGGCTTGAGAAGACAATCCGAGTCGCTGCCGTCGGCCTGCTCGGTCGAGCTGCCGTCGAATCCCCACATGGGGCAGTCCGCCAGCGAGAAGGTTTCCGGATCCCCCTCCACGATCTTCGTCTTTCCGCGCAGATTCGCGACCGGCTCGTAACCGTCGAGCCAGAGGTATTCCAATTTCAGTTTAGCCATCTTTCTTTTTGTTCTGGGTTGGTTTCTATCAGGTGAAAATCGAGGGAACCCGGAAAGCCGCTGGGACGTCACCGTGTCAAACCTCGGGTCGAATAACCGCATTGGTGGTGTAGCAACCCGCGTGCCAGTTTGCAACAAAAAAGAAAAATGTGACCGTTTCCGCCGGAGAGGCCACCGAATCACCGGGAACGACAACCTTCTCGCCCGAAAGCAATTCCTTACTGCCTGCAGTTCTCGAGAAGGGATTCGACGAGATCGCAGATCCCGTGCAGGGCCCTCCTGTGCTTGCCACCGTCCACCGTCTCGAGACTGAGCCGGGCTCCCTCCACGAGCGACTTGCCCGCGTCGATGGACGATTCGATCGCACCCGTGTAGTCGGCGATACCGGCGAGGGCCTCGACATTCACCGGTTCTTTCTGCAGCAGGATGCGGTGCAGCCTGGCCCGCTGCTTGTCCGAGGAAGAGTCGAGGAGGTTGAGAATCGGCAGGGTCAGCTTCCCCTTGTTCAGATCGGTCCTCAGGGTCTTCCCAAACTCCTCCTCCTCGCCGACGAGATCGATGCAGTCGTCGTAGACTTGGTAGGCCGTGCCGATCGCCATTCCGAAATTGCGAAGCCGCTGGCAGGTCTCATCCGGAGCCCCGTTCAACTGGGCCCCGAGTTCCATCGCCGCCGCGAAGAGCGCCGCGGTCTTCTTGCGAATGATCTCGAAATACTCATCCCGCTGCAGTTTGAGGTCGAATCGTCTCTGCGTCTGGATGATCTCCCCGGTGCACACTTCATGAGCGGAGGCAGCGACCTTGCGGCCAATCTCCTGGTCGTCGAACCCGGTCGACAACATCAGGGCGTGGGAGAAGAGCGCATCCCCGAGCAGGACGCTGAGCGCGCTTCCCCATTTCGCGTTCGCCGTCGGAGCCTGTCGCCGAATCTCGGCCCCGTCGATGATGTCGTCGTGGACGAGAGTCGCGATGTGGATCAGCTCCAGGATCACCGCGAGCTTGTCGTGATCTGCCGTCACGCCTCCCGTCGCTCCGCCGGCCAGGAAAACCAACGCGGGTCGGATCCTCTTGCCCGACGTGTTGCACAGGTAGGCGACGTAGGGCTCCACGGCCGGGTCGAACGAGTCTGCCTGGCTACGGATTCTTGCCTCGACCCTGTCCAGTTCGGGCCTGAGAAAGGCGAACGGTGCCAGGGCCGGGCGGGCGATCGAATCGGTCTTCGAGAGCTCCTTTTCCATGAGCAAGGCGCGTTGCAACGGTGCGACAGCGGTGGATGTTGTCAATTCCCAACCGACGTTACGCCCTATGCCGGGCTTCGGACATCGCTTCGAGGAGCGAATTGCCCTCCCGGTCACAACTTTTGCGCAAACCGGTCCATACGCGAATCGGCCACGCGAACGAGGCGGCAAAATCCTTTTGCAAGCCACTGCACGCCGGGATAGTTTCCCCTCACCCAACTATGACGATTCTAGCTTTCGGCGCCCCGGGAATGCAGGAGATGATGATCATCTTTCTGATCGTGCTCTTGCTTTTCGGAGCGAAAAAAATCCCCGAACTGGCTCGCGGTGTGGGCAAGGGAATGGGTGAATTCAAGAAGGCCAAGAAGGAGTTCGAGGATGAGATCAAGGCCGGAGAGGTCGAAGGCGAGAAGCAGTGGGACGAGGACGTGAAGCGGACTTCCGCCAAACCGACCCCCGCAGCCGACACCGCGGACGCCCACCCCGCGGCGGCCGAGGACGACGAGCACGATCCCGCCCACCAGGCCACCCAGAAGAGCGAGTCCTGATCCGTTTTTCCCTCCCTTCCCCCATGCGGCTCCTCCTCCCGATCCTGCCGCTCGTTCCCGCGGCAGTTTTCTGCGTGCTTTCGGTGCGGGGGCAAGACCCCGCCCCCTCCGGCGACGGAGAAGTCGCGCCGGTCTCCTTCGTATTCTACAACCTGCGCAACTACCTGGCGATGGACCGCCGGATCGATGGCGAGTATCGCGAGAACGCTCCCAAGCCCGACAACGAGATCGAAGCCCTCATCGAGGGAATCGTTGCGACCCGGCCGGACATCCTCGGCGTTTGCGAAGTAGGCGATCCCTCCTACCTCGAGGATCTTCGTGTGCGGCTCAAGAGCGCGGGATTGGACCTTCCCCACACCGAGCTGGTGCGCTCCCGCAGCGGAATCGACCGCAATCTTGCCCTCCTCAGCCGGTTTCCGATCGTCGAGCGCCACTCGAGGAACGACTATACCTACGACCTCGAGGGAAAGAACCTTCTCTTCCAGCGCGGAGTCCTCGACGTAACGGTGGCACCTCGCCCCGAATACCGCCTGCGTCTCGTCGGCCTGCACCTGAAATCGAAAAGGGAGGTTCGCGAGGCCGACCAGGCCATGATGCGCCTGAACGAGGCCCGGCTCGCCCGCACCCACATCGACGCGATCTTCCGCAGCCAGCCCGGCATCAATCTGCTCGTCTTCGGGGATTTCAACGACCTCCGTATCGAACCACCGGTGAAGGCGCTGCAGGGCCGCTTCGGACGCGACGACTACCTGGATTCGCTCATGCTGGAGGACGTCTACGGCTTCCGCTGGACCCATCACTGGTTCTACGCGGACTCATACTCCCGCTTCGACTACGTGCTCTTCAGCGAGGGGATCTCACCGGAGATCGACCGCGATCGTTCGTTCATCCATCACTGGGACGAGTGGGACACCGCCAGCGACCACCGCCCACTCGTCGTCCGGCTCATCCCGGAAGATCGGCGCGCTGACAAGTAACGACTCGCGGCGCCTTTTTCGCCACGGGTGCCACCCGGGTTCGTTGCGCGTAAAAGCGCCATTGTAGCCGGCACCGGCCTGTGCGTACACTCCAGCCCAGCCACGTGGACTCTCCGCTTCACGTTCTTCCCTTTGTCATGAACCGTCTCTTCCTCATCGCCTGTCTGTTCTCGCTTTCTCCGCTCGCGGCCCGGTCCGCCGATGGCCTGCCCGAGACCGTCAGCTACTTCGAGCACATCCGGCCGGTCTTCCAGGCCAAGTGCCAGGGCTGTCACCAGCCCGCAAAGGCGAAGGCCGGCTACGTGATGACCGAGGTCGAGAAGCTGATCGCGGGGGGCGACAGCGGAGAAGCGCTCGTTCCGGGCAAGCCCGATGACAGCTACCTCGTCGACCTCGTCACCCACTGGGACGGGGAAGAGCGGCCCGAGATGCCGCCCGAGGATGAACCACTTACCGGATACGAGGTGAAACTGGTTCGCAAGTGGATCGAGCAGGGGGCGAAGGACGACACGCCCGAAAACGCGAAGGACCGCTATTCCCGCGAGAATCCCCCCCAATACGCCGTTCCACCCGTGATCACTTCCCTCACCTATTCACCCGACGGAACGCTTCTCGCGGTGGCCGGTTTCCACGAAGTTCTCCTGCACAAGGCGGACGGATCCGGACTCGTCGCCCGCCTCGTCGGTTTGTCGGAACGCATCGAGAACGTGGCCTTTTCTCCCGACGGGAAACGCCTCGCCGTGTCGGGAGGTCTTCCCGGTCGTATGGGAGAAATCCAGGTGTGGGACATCGCGAAGGAGGAATTGCTCCTCTCCAAACCGGTCGGTTTCGACACTGCCTACGGGGCCAGCTGGTCGCCCGACGGAAAGCTGATCGCCTTCGGATTGCCGGACAACACCGCCCGGGCCATCGACGCGAAGTCCGGCGAGCAGGTCCTGTTCATGGGAGGCCACAACGATTGGGTTCTCGGCACCTCCTGGTCTCAGGAGGGCGATCATCTCGTGTCGGCCGGGCGGGACATGACCGCGAAACTCACCGAGGTGAAGACCGAGCGCTTCATCGACAACATCACCTCCATCACCCCGGGTGCCCTCAAGGGCGGGCTCAACGCCGTCGAGACTCATCCCAGCGAGGACCACATTCTCGTGGGCGGTTCGGACGGGATCCCGCAGATCTACCGCATGCATCGCGAGACCGCCCGCAAGATCGGCGACAACGCGAACCTCATCCGGAAGTATCCGGCCCTGAAGGGACGCATCTGGGATGTCGCGTTTCGTCCTGACGGCAAGCGTTTCGCCGCCGTCTCGAGTCTCGACGGCACGGGCCAGATCGGCCTCTACAAGTCGGAGTACGACGCCACCATCACGCCGGAACTGAAGAAACTCTTCGAAACCGCCCGCCGATCACCCGACGCCGAGAAGAACCGGGAGGCCACGATCGAGGAGTTCCAGACACGCGGGGCCGAGCGGCTCGCCCTGATCGATCTCGATGCGCCTCTCTTCGCGGTGGCCTTTTCTCCCGATGGAAAGACCGTCGCCGCCGGAACCAGCAGTGGTGATATTCTCCTCCTCGATGCGAACACCCTCGAGCAGCGCCACGCCTTCGTCCCGATCGAGGTCGACGGCACGCTCGCGGCCCGCGAAGGCCAGGGCGACCGGTCCAACCGGAAGAAGGGCCAGATTCACGACAAGGAGGAAAAAGGACCCGACGCAGCGCGCATCACGAGCCTGTCGGTCGCGCCCAAGCGAATCGACCTGAACTCGCCCGTTTCCTACAACCAGGTGCTGGTCACCGCCACACTCTCGCACGGCGGAACCGCGGACGTGACGCGACTCGTCCAGTGGAAGACGGACCGGAAGATCGCGACCGTGGACGGGCGGGGCATCGTGCGTCCCGTTGCGGACGGGGAAACCGAACTCGTCGCCACCCTGGGCACTCAAACGATCACGATTCCCGCCGTCGTATCCGGTTCCGGCAAGGCGCATCATCCCGATTTCATCCAGGACGTGAATCCCGTCATCACCCGGCTCGGCTGCAACATGGGCACCTGTCACGGCGGCCGGGAAGGCCGGAACGGGTTCAAGCTCAGCCTGCGCGGCTACGATCCCCTCTTCGACGTGCGCGCCTTCGGAGACGACCATACGGCGCGCCGCGTCAACTTCGCCTCGCCCGACGACTCTCTCATGTTGCTCAAGGCGACCGGAGGCGTTCCCCACGAAGCGGGGATGCTCACGGAAGTGGGCTCCCACTACTACAACACGATCCGCCAGTGGATCGCCGATGGCGCCCGGCTCGATTTGAAGGCGAAGCGGGTCAAGCGCATCGAGCTGTTCCCCAGGAATCCCGTTGTCGAGGCGATCGGGGGAATGCAGCAGTTCCGCGTCGTGGCCCATTTCGAGGGAGGCATGACCCGCGACGTGACGCGCGAGGCCTTCGTCGATTCGGGCAACACCGAGGTCGCCAAGCATGACGATTTCGGACTTCTCGACACCCTGCGCCGCGGAGAAGCGCCCATCCTCGCCCGCTACGAGGGAGCCTATGCTTCGACCATTCTCACGGTGATGGGCGACCGAAGCGGATTCACCTGGAAGGAACCGGAGACCTGGGGCCCCATCGACGAGCACGTCGCCGCCAAGTGGAAGCGGATGAAGCTCCAGCCGAGCGAGCTCTGCACCGACGAGGAGTTTGTGCGCCGAGTCCACCTCGACCTGACCGGCCTGCCGCCCACGAGCGAGAGGGTCCGGACCTTCCTCGCCAACGAGCGGCCCGCCCGCGAAAAGCGTGATGCCCTCGTGGATGAACTGATCGGTTCCCCCGCCTTCGTGGACCACTGGACCAACAAGTGGTCCGACCTGCTGCAGGTCAATTCGAAGTTCCTCGGCGCCGAGGGAGCCAAGCTCTTCCGCGAGTGGATCCGCCAGCGGATCGAGGACAACACGCCCTACGACCAGTTCGTCTACGACATCCTCACCGCGAGCGGCTCCAACAAGGAGAACCCCGCCGCCTCCTATTTCAAGATCCTCCGTGAACCGGATGCGATCATGGAAAACACCACGCACCTCTTCCTCGCGACGCGCTTCAACTGCAACAAGTGCCACGACCACCCCTTCGAGCGCTGGACCCAGGACCAGTACTACGAGACCGCGGCCTACTTCGCTCGCGTCGATTTGACGCGGGACACCAAGAACGCACCCAAGCAAAACCTCGGGGGCTCCGCCGTCGAGAGCGCCAAGCCGCTCTACGAGGTGATCGCCGACAAGGCCGAGGGAGAGGTGGAGCACGACCGCACCGGAACGGTGATCGCACCGGTCTTCCCTTACGAATCCGAGCTCGCGCCGGTCGCCTTTGCCGAGCCCGGACAGCCGACACGGCGCGAGACGCTCGCCGCCTGGATCACCAGCCCCGACAACCGCTATTTCGCATCCAGCTACGCCAACCGGATCTGGGGCTACCTCCTCGGAACAGGAATCATCGAACCGCTCGACGACATTCGGGCCGGCAACCCGCCGACCAATCCCGAGCTCCTCTCCTATCTCACCCAGCGCTTCACGGAAAACGGGTTCGACGTGCGTGCCCTCATGGCCGAGATCTGCAAGTCTCGCACCTATCAGCTCTCGATCGAGTCCAACGAGTGGAACACCGGCGACGAGATCAATTTTTCGCGCGCCAAGGCCCGCCGACTTCCCGCCGAGGTCCTCTACGACGCGGTGCACTTCGTGACCGGATCGACACCCGAGATACCCGGTGCCGCCAAGGGAGTCCGGGCGAGCCAGTTGTCCGATGCCCGCATCGATCTGAAATCGGGATTCCTGGCCAACCTGGGACGTCCCGTCCGCGAGAGCGCCTGCGAGTGCGAGCGCTCGAACGACCTCCAGATGAGTGCGGTGATGGCCTTCCTCTCCGGCCCGGCGATCGCGAGTGCGATCGGGGACGAGGACAATGGCATCGCGAGACTCGTCGCCTCGCAACCGGATGACCGGAAACTCGTCGAGGACATCTACATGCGCGTGCTCAACCGCCGCCCCAGCAGCGCGGAGGTGGACGCCGCCGTCGCGAGCATGAAGGAGATCGAGAGCGATCATGACAAGCTCCTCGCCCAACTCTCGAGGGCCGAGGCACGGTGGGTCGCGACGCGCAGCGAACGGGAGATCACCCGCCTGCGTGCGATCGCGAAAGCCGAGAATGCCATCGCCGCCTACGAACCCGACTACCAGGCGAAAAAGAAGAAGGCGGAGGCCGAGCAAAAGGAACGGATCGCCACCGCGAAGAAGTCACTGGAAGAGAGAAGGGCGGAACTGCCGAAGATCGCCGGGGAATTCGCCCAGGGTATTACCGCCGAACAACTCTGGACCCGCTGGCATGTTCTCCCGGCGAAGACGGTCACGGTGACCGGGAAACCCGATCTCACCGAAGTGCTCCCCGACGGTTCGATCCGCTTCAAGGGCGGCACGCCGCCTCGCAATGTCGACTACCTCGTCACCGGCGACCTGAAGGCGCAGAACGTGACCGGGATTCTGCTCGAAGCCGTTCCCGACGAGAAGAACCAGAGCTTCGGCGCGGGAATCAACGCGAACGGCAACTTCGTCGTGTCCGAGGTCCAGGCCCGCTGGCACACCCTCGCCGACCCGAAGAAACAGAATGCTCTCACGTTCTCGGCGGCGAAGGCCGACTTCAACCAGAACGGCTTCGACGTGAAGAACACGATTAACGGCAAAGCCGACCGGAGCGTCAAGGGATGGGCCCTCGCCGGCACCAATCCGCAGGTTCCCCACCGCGCCGTCTATCGCTTCGCGCAACCCATGGCAGGCGACGCGAAAGGGGCGCAGCTCGTCGTCGGGATCCTCTGCCGCTACTCGAACGGTGACTACCCCCTCGGTCGCTTCCGGCTCTGGTATACGACCGATCCCGATCCTCTCCGGTTCGGACTTCCCGCGAACGTCGCGTCCGCCGTCGTCGCTCCCGTGGAACGTCGCAACGAGGCGCAGGCGAAAGCTCTCGCGGTTCACGTCGCGGAGAACGACCCCGAGCTGCGGAAGCGGGAATTCACGGTGATCCGCGAGGAGCGCCCCCTGCCGTCCGATCCCGAGATGGACAAGCTGAAGGCCGCCCTGGCGCAGGCCAGTCAACCTATCGCCGAGGATCCGGTGCTCCTGGGATTGCGCCGGGACACCGGCTACTCCACCCGGCAGGCCGCCCATCGCCGCCTCACCGCGGCTCAGGATCTCGCGTGGGCCCTGATCAACAGCCCGTCCTTCCTGTTCAACCGGTAGGGTCCGCGACGGTCCCTCCCTCCGACACCTCCTCGCCCTTCCGTACGAAATCCGTAGCCACGGTGGTCACACCGTGGCCGTTCCCTCCGGGGCGTTCACCGCTCCTATCGTTCGAAAAGCGGCAGGAGCCGCCTCGTCCGCGTTCCCGTTTCCGGTCGCGTCCGCGACGCCGTATCCGATTGACCACGCGAACGCTCTCCCGCCGAGGCCCTGCCGATTCCGCCCATCCCCGCGACATGCTCACGGAAGAGCCCGCCGAAGAGTGCGCCCATCCGCCAGATGTTTCCTCCCGAGCCGAAGTTGTTTTTCGTGAAAACGACGATCGCCCACGAACCGCCCCGGTATTTCAGGAACAGTCCCTCGTTCTTGAATCCCGCCGACGTGCCCGTCTTTCCTCCCACGTAGGAAATCGATCGCGGGAGATACCAGCGGCCCCGGCCATACTGGCTCCGGCGCATCGCCTCGAGGAGCAGTTCGCACCCGTGATCGATCTCGTAGCGGACGCACCGGTCGAGGAACTCCGCGTAAAACTTGGCCGTGAACTGATTCGCCCGGATTCCCACATCCGGCAGGCGGTACTTTCGTTCGAAGTGCTGTTCGTCCCCATGGTCGAAGCGGGCCAGCATGGCGCGCCACGAGGCGTTCACACTCCGGTCGCAGGCGTTCACGACATGCTGGAATTCCTCCCGGGTGAGATTGCCTTTCTTCTTTTCGAGAAGACACGCCGCCACGACCGGCTTCGGCATCGAGCCGCCGTGCATGAGACGATCCGCGTTGTGCGTCGCCCGGTATCCTCCCCCGATCCTCTTCACGGCATAGCTGACATCTGGGTGGTTCTTGAACGACTGGTAGCCCTGCTCGAGGTCCGACGTCCAGGCCCTTCCGTGCGCTCCGTGCGGCGCATAGCGGAGCTGGGCACCACTCGCGAGAAACTTCTCTCGAAACTCCTGCTGGGCCGAGATCCGCCCCTTCGCCCTTGCCTCCGTCGTTCCCGCCTGCCAGAGGGCGAGCGGTGTGGTGGCGAGAAGAGCGTGACGAGTGAATTCCCTGCGGTTTTTCATAACGGATGCGTTGAAACCTAATGAATCAAATTCAACCTGAAAATTCAAAAGATTCCGGCCCATGAAACAGTTTGGTCACAGGGACCGCGGTGGCGGGTAATCCGGGCTTGCCCGCCACGGGATCACCGGCTATGACACCGCATGCTCGCCGTCATCGTCACGATTGAAGCCGTCCCCGGCAAGTCCGCCGACCTCATTGCCGCGCTCGAACACAACGCCGCCGGTTCGCGGCTCGAACCCGACTGCCTGCGCTGGGAATGGTCGCGGCACGTCGACGACCCGGACCGGTTTGCCATCTACGAACTCTACACGAGCCGGGAAGCCTTCGCCGCCCACAAGGAAAGCGAATACTTCGCCCAGTGGAAGAAAGAGAGCGAGGGGTGCATCGCCGAGAAGGTCGCCGGGCAATACGAGGTGACCGGGCCGGACCAACGTTAGTTCCTCGCTCCCTGGCCACGCCCGCCGCATTGCGCCATGCGGCCCTGTTGACGGATTTTCCCGAATTCCCTATCCTGAGGGGAATTCGAACCGTGACTGCATCATGATCCGCCTACCCGGAGAAATCGGAAAAGACCTCTGTGATTCCCACCTCAAGCCCGGACGCCGCGACTTCCTTCGCGTCGGTGGAGCGGGTATGCTGGGGCTGACCCTGAACAACGTTCTCGCGGTGCGCGACGCCAGTGCCGCCTCGAAGCTGGCGGGGCGGCCCGGTTGGGGGAAGGCCAAGTCGGTCATCATGGTCTACCTCCAGGGGGGGCCGAGCCACATCGACCTCTTCGATCCCAAGCCGGATGCACCCGACAACGTCCGCTCGCGCTTCAAGCCGATCGACACGAAGACGGACGGTCTCCAGTTCACCGAGCTCCTGCCTCACCTCGCGAAGACGACGGACAAGTTCACGACGATCCAGTCGATGAGCTACACCCCCAACGGGCTCTTCAATCACACGGCGGCGATCTACCAGATCATGACCGGCTACACCACGGACAAGGTGAGTCCGTCCGGACAGCTCGAGCCGCCCTCGCCGAAGGATTTTCCCAATTTCGGATCCCAGATCGTGCGCCTCAAGCCGAGCGAGGAGCCCATGTTGCCCTTCGTGATGATGCCGCGCCCCCTCCAGGAGTCGAACGTGATCAACAAGGGCGGCACTGCGGGATTCCTCGGCAAGGCCTTCGATCCCTACTACCTCTTTCCCGAGGGCGACGACATGGACATGAACAAGATCGACAACATCAAGATCGACGACCTTCAGCTCCGTCCCGACGTGTTCTCCCTGCGCCTCCAGCGCCGCGCCCGGCTCCGCGACGCTCTCACCGCCCAGATGCCGACGATCGAGAAGGCGGTAGCGGAGCACAACCTCGACGAATACTACGACCGGGCCCTCCAGCTGATCGTCTCGGGCCGGGCCCGCGACGCATTCGACATCGACGCCGAGTCGGAGACCATGCGCGACCGCTACGGTAGAAACACTTTCGGCCAGAGTTGCCTCCTCGCCCGCCGTCTCGTCGAAGCGGGCACCAAGGTCGTCGAGGTGATCTGGCCCAAGGTGGCGAATTCCGACAACCACAGTTGGGACCACCATGTCGGCCTTCCCAAGCGGATGAAGGATCAGTCCGCCCCGATGCTCGACAAGGGGCTTTCCGCGCTTTTCGAGGACCTCGATTCGAGCGGCCTCCTCGACGAGACTCTCGTGGTCGCGATCGGTGAATTCGGCCGCAGTCCGGAAATGGGCGTCTCCACCAGCGGAAACAACAACAGCGCCGACGGACGCGATCACTGGCCCTACTGCTACACCGCGCTCGTCGGAGGAGCCGGGATCAAGCGTGACTACGTGCACGGAAAGTCCGACAAGACCGGCTCGGCCCCGCTCGAGGATCCGGTTCATCCCTCGGAGGTGCTCGCCACGATCTACCATTCGATGGGGATCGATCCGCACACCGTGGTCTACAACCACCTCAACCAGCCCCGCGAACTGGTGAACGCTCACGCGGTCGAGCGGCTCTTCGCGTGACCTCGCCGACCCGGGCGGCTCTCCTCAGGCGCGGAGGTTCATGTATCCTCCGTCGAGGGGGAACGCCTGCCCGGTGAGGAAGGAGCCCTCGTCACTGCAGAGGTAGAGCGCCATTTTCGCCACCTCGTCCGGTCGCGCCATCCTCCCGACGGGCTGGGCCGCCGAGAGTTTCGCGAACATCTCGTCGCGATTGTCGGGATAATTCCGGTCGAGGTAGCCGTCGACGAAGGGTGTGTGCACACGGGCCGGACAGATGCAGTTGCAACGGATACCGTCCTTGAGGTAGTCGGCGGCGACCGAGAAGGTCATCGTGTGCACCGCGCCCTTGCTCGTCGAGTAGGCGAAGCGGTCGGGTATTCCCGCGATGGAAGCCACGCTCGACATGTTGAGCACGACTCCCCCACCTGCCTCGACCATGCGCGGGAGCACTTCCCGAAGGCAGAGGTAGACGCCCTTGACATTCACCTTCAGGATCCGGTCGAAGTCATCCTCCCCTGTCGTCGTCGCGGTTCCGATGTGGGCGATGCCCGCATTGTTGACGAG
>Ga0180430_10000862_pt1 | contig 31667 bp, 31 predicted proteins | sample SS_ome_9_FD_132999 | JGI IMG/M metagenome (GOLD analysis project Ga0180430, IMG submission 132999) | Hypersaline lake sediment archaeal communities from the Salton Sea, California, USA - SS_1_S_2 metaG | ecosystem: Environmental > Aquatic > Non-marine Saline and Alkaline > Hypersaline >... | reverse complement strand
CACAAGCTGCTCGGGCCAGGCTCATTCGGACGTTCCCTAACTGGCCGCGCCGGTGAGGGCTTCGAGAAACAGGCGCTGCTCTTCGCCGGAGGTCAGCGAGCGAATGTAGTGATCGGCCACCGCCGGAGGGATCAGGCCGCGGAACACCGCGCGCCGTTTCTCGTCCGGCGAGACCCCCTCGCACTGCAGGAACGCGAGCGGGTCGAGCACGCCCCGTTCGAGCATGATGGCGTTCTCGTTGGCGATATCGCGCATCACCGCATGCCCGGGAGAGAGACGGCTGCGCACGAATTCGGGCGACGCGAGGCCGTTCTCGTAGATGCCCCGAATCTCGAGCTTGTAGCCACCGATGAGGATGGGGTTGATGGTCTCCTCGAGCTGCGCTTCGATATTGCTGATGCGCGACGCGACGAGATCGGTCGAGTTCGGCTCGCGCGCGCCTGCCCGGCCGATGACGGCGTAGATCTCGAGGATGTTGTTGATGCTGAGCGCGCGGTAGACGTCATCGATGAAGGCGAAGTTACGGGCACTCGCGAGCGCCGCAAAGTCGCTGTAGCCGAGCGCGCGTACGACCACGTCGAGCCCGCGCGTGGCGGGGTTGAAGCCGATCGCGCAGAGCAGCTGCGTGACGCGCACGCCGAGCTGCTGCGCGAGCTGCTCGCGGCGCAGGTCGTCATCGTCCTGCGCGGCCGCGCGCGTGGCCGAGAATAGCGCCAGCAGCTCGTCGGCCGATACGTGCAGGAGCGTCTCGAAGCTGACCATGTTCAACGTACCTGCCAGGTCACGCGCACGCGGCCGTTCTCGATCGATACCGGCAGATCCTCGAGCGCCCATTGCGCGCCGCGCGGGCAGCTGCCTTCCGGTAACGAGAACTGCCAGCCGTGCTGGAAACAGGTCACCATGTTGCCATCGATCCCCCGCTCCATCAGCTCCATGCCGTGGTGGGTGCAGTAGCCCTTGAACGCGCGTACCTCGTCGCCTTCGCGGTAGAGCAGCACGGCGCGCCCGGGACCGCCGCGCTTCACCGCGCGCCCCTGTGGCAACTCGTCGAGCGCCGCGACATCGAGCAGCTCGGCCGCGGCGGCCTCGTCTGCGTCCGCCGGCGCTTGGCCGAACCCGGCAACGCCGTGGTCCATGAGCACGTCCACCGCCCAGACGATACGGCTCAGACCGAGTGCCGGGAACGCGGCCAGCAGGGCGTCGAGGATCTCCTCGCTGCTGACCCCGGCGGCAAGCGCTTTACGCGTGTACTGCACCAGCCCTTTCTCGGTCTGTGTCGACACTTTCGTGATGACCGAAATCAGCGCACGCGTGCGCGGGTCGAGACGGCTGCCGGCGTCGCGCAGAAATTCGAAGTAGGCGCCCATCGCACGCGGGCGCTCGCGCAGCAGGTAGTCGAGCGCACGGCTCATGGGCAACGGGGATGAAGTATTGAACGGGGCATGGAAACTGGACAGCCTGGCCAGGGGAGGTAGTGTCGCACGAACTACCCGTGCTGACAGCGTTTTCCTGGCGCACATCACACGACCGGTGTATGCCCTGCCCCCGGCGGCACCCTAGTCGCGCCGCAGGCTGTCGCGTACCGCGATCGGTGTCGGGTACCGCCGCACGATGAGAAAACTGGAGACGACGAAAGTGATCAGCGTGGTCAGCTGTACGAGGTAACTCCCGGTCGCGCTGAGGATGCCGCTCGACTGTGCCAGCACCGCAACCAGCAGGCTGAATTCGCTGACCTGGCCGAGACGCACGCCGACCTCGAGCGATTGACGGGCGCGCTCTCCGGCGCGCACGAACAGCCAGCGGAACGCGTAAGGTTTGATCGCGAGCATGCCGAGGGCGAGCACGGTGGCGGCAGGCAGGGTCGCGCCCAGCATCGAAAAATCGAAACCCGCGCCAAGCGAAAAGAAGAACAGGACGAGGAAGAAATCGCGCAGCGGCCGCAAGCTGTCGGCGATGAACATCGAGACCGGGCAGCTCGCCAGCGCGACACCGGCGATGAATGCACCGATCTCGTGGGACAACCCCAGCCACGCGGCGCCCTGTGCGAGTGCGAGACACCAGCCGATGACGAGCAGGAAGAGGTATTCGTGGATCTGGTCGAAACGCGCGATCAGCGGTTCGATGAGCACCTTCTCCAGGGCGAACGCGACCGCCACCAACGCCGGCAAAGTCAGCGCCTGGCGCGCGACGCCGACGAGCGGATCGGCGCCGCTGCCGTAGCCCTGCACGATCAGCAGCACGACGATCGCGATGAGATCCTGCAACAGCAACACCGAGATCAGCATCTGTCCGGTGTGCTGGTGGTGCAGCGTCGTCGTCGGCAGCAGCTTGAGGCCGATGATGGTGCTCGAGAACATCATGCAGCCGCCGATCAACAGCGCCTCGTGCCATGGCGCGCCCCAGGCCAGCGCCACCAGCGTGCCTACCAGGCAGAACAACGCCGAGCTCGCGAGCGTCACGCCGAGCGCCTCGCCGAGCATGCGCAGCAGCTGCTGCGGCTCCATGTTCAGCCCCAGCAGGTAGAGCAGGAACATGATACCGATGCTGGAAACGTCCTCGATCCAGCGCGGGTCATCGACCAGCGCAAGTCCCGCGGGACCGAGCACGATGCCGACGACGATGTAGGCGGTGATCATCGCCTGGCGCGCGTACAGGGCGAGCGTCGCCAGTACCGCGGCGCCGGCGAAGATGAGGAATATCGAGAAGATGACGCCGTGATCGTGCATTCAGCCCCCGTTGGTGAGCTCGTCGAGCTCCTGCTCGAGCTGCCCGGCCGAGACCTTGCGTGCCGTGCCGAGCTCGGGTGCGAACAGGCTGATACGGTACTCCTCGAGCAGGGCGCGCAGCTCGCCCAGCGCGTCCTCCGCGGTGATGGCCGGCGCACTCGCCAGGAAGCGCTGCCACAGGGGGCTGAGTTGCTCGAGCTTCTTGAGGTCCTTGCCCGGATTGGCGCAGACGCGTTCGATGCGCCGCTCGATGGCATCGAGGTAGCGATCGTGACGCGGTGCGCCATCCGCCACGATGCGCGCGACCACGGCCGGGCCGAGCAACTCGCCGAGCTGCGAGCCCATGTCTTCGATTGCGGCCGCGGGGATCTCCCCGGCACCGGCATCGAGGCGTCGGCGCAGCGCGGCGCCACGGCGGAACAGCTGGTGCAGGCGCGATGCGGCCTGCGTCACCGCGGGCCCGACGGCACCGGCGAAGGCGCCGGCCAGCCGCGCGTAGGCAGCAGCGTCGCGCACGGTGACATGTTCGCGCGCCCAGCGCCGCGCGGTCGCTTCGGCAAGGTAGCCGAGCGGCGTACCCTGGTAGCCGAACAGCGCCGCGAGCAGCGCGATTTCGCCCCCTTCGGCGATACCGCGTTCGAGCTGACGCAACTCGCGCGAGGCGCCGAGCAGGAGCAGACGCGCAAGACCCTGGCAATGCGCCTGGGCGGCCTGCTCGGGATGATCGAACACGCCGAGTTCGACCGCATCACCACAGTCGACCAGGGCCGGGAAGCCGCGCACGCGGTCGCTGCCGACTTCCGCGTCGATCGTCTCGGGTAACACGCCGAAGCTCCACGCGCCGCGCGAGCGCCCGGCGAGGCCCCATTCGACCCGCTCCACCGCTGCCCGGGCCTCCTCGCCCCGCCCGGCGCGCAGGGCTTCCAGGTCGCGCCCGGCCGCGACCACCGTGCCGTGCTCGTCGACCACTTCGATGTGCATGCGCAGGTGGGCCGGCAGGCGGGATTCGTCGAACATCGCCGCGCTCACCTCGGCCCCGGTCATCTGCGTCAGCGCGTCGGCCAGGGCCGGGGCGAGCGCGCCGTCGCTGCCGGCCACTGCCTCGGTCGCGGCCATCGCGAACTGGCGCAGTGGTGAGAAGCGCCGCCGCTCGCTCTTCGGCAGGTTACGCAGCAGCTGCTCGATCTTCTCGCTCAGCAGGCCCGGCACGAGCCGATCGACGTGACGCGGCCGCAGGCGCGGCAGCAGCACCAGCGGCACGCGCATGCTGACACCGTCGTCGAGCTCGCCCGGCGCGAAGCGATAGGTCAGCGGGCACGCCGTACCGGCGACATCGAGCGTGTCGGGGAAGAGGTAGGCCGGCACGCTGACGAGCTGGTCGCTGGTGGCATCCGCCTCGTTCATGAACAGGCGCTCGGCATGTCGCGGATCGCTACGCAGCCAGCGCTTGAGCGCGCGGCGCGAGGCGATCGTGTCGGGCAGGCGCGCGTCGTAGAACGCGCGCAGCCTGGCCGGCGATGCAACCAGGTCGCGGCGTCGCGAGCGCGCTTCGAGTTCGAGCACGCGGGCGACCAGCGCGCGGTTGTGCCGGAGAAATTCGGGCATCGCTGCCGACTCGAACTCCAGCGCGCCGTCGACCAGGCCGGCGTCGATGAACAGCTCGCGCGCCTGCGCGTGGTCGACCCGCGCCAGTTCGACCAGCCGATCGGCATGCAGTACCAGGCCGAACAGGCGCTGGATCTCGGTGACCCGCGCACAGCCCAGGCGCGCGTCCCAGTGGGGCGCGTCGTAACTACGCTTGATCAGGTGCGACGCGGTGCGCTCGACCCAGACCGGATCGACGCGTGCGCCGAGGCGAGCGTAGGGGCGCGCGGTTTCGACCAGATCCCCGGCCAGGATCCACTTCACGCCACGGCGGTTGAGTATCGAACTCGGATGCAGCGCGAAGCTGACGTTACGACAGCCGAGGTAATGGTCGCCCTGCCATTCCGCGACCGCGCTGGGGAAGCCCGCGATGAGCGCCAGGTGCACGGCCTTGTAGCCGGCCGGCCGGGGGTTGGCCGCGAGGCCGTTCTGCGCCGCCACGGCGGCGAGCTGATCGTGCAATTCGACCCACTCGCGCATCCGCGCGGCGGACAGGAACTGGCGGCGACAGCGCCTGAGCTGCTTGTTGTGCGCTTGTCCCTGCAGCTCGCGCGCGAGCGGAAAGGCACCGACGAACCAGAGGAAGTCCGAGCGTTTGTCGGCATACGCCGCGTGGGCGCGGTCGGCCGCCTCGCGCTGCTCATGCGGGCGCTCGCGCGGATCGCTGATGCTCAGCCCCGCCGCGATGACGAGAGCTTCGGCCAGGCAACCCTGCTCGGCGCCGGCCAGCAGCACGCGCGCCAGGCGCGGGTCGACCGGGAAAGCCGTCAGCTTGCGACCCAGCGCGGTCAAGCCCCGCTCGTCGTCGAGGGCGCCGATCTCCTGCAGAATCCCGTAGGCGTCCTTGATGAGGCGCTCGGCCGGGCGCTCGACGAAGGGAAAGTGGTTGATGTCGGTGATACCCAGCGTCTTCATGCGCAGGATCACGCCGGCCAGGTTGGTGCGCAGGATCTCCGGTTCCGTGGCGGCGCGGCGGGCATGGTAGTCGGACTCCGCGTAGAGCCGGATACAGATCCCGGGCGCCTCGCGACCGCAACGGCCGCGGCGCTGATCGGCATTGGCGCGCGCAATCTTTTCGATCGGCAGCTGCTGTAGTTTGCGCCGCGGGCTGTAGCGGCTCACGCGCGCGAGTCCGGAATCGATCACGTGACGCACGCGCGGTACCGTCAGCGAGGTCTCGGCGACGTTGGTCGCCAGGATCACGCGGCGCGCCGCGCCCGGCGTGAAGATGCGCGCCTGGCGGGCGGCCCCGATCCTGGCGAACAACTGCAGCAGCTCGGTACCATCGTCGACGCGCTTGCGCAGGTAATCGCCGACTTCGCGGATCTCGCGCTCGCCGGGCAGGAACACGAGCGTGTCGGCGCGCTCGTCCTGGTCGAGCTCGGCGAGCGCATCGAAGACGGCGGCCTCCAGTTCACGCGCTTCGTCGTCGCGCTCGAGCGGCCGGTAGCGGGTCTCGATGGGATAGCTGCGCCCGGCGATGTCGAGGCTCGCGCTGTCGTCGAAGAACCTCACGAAGGCATCGGTATCGAGTGTCGCCGACGTGATGATGAGCTTGAGATCCGGCCGCCGCGGCAGCAGGCGCTTGAGATAGCCGAGCAGGAAATCGATGTTCAGGGTGCGCTCGTGCACCTCGTCGATGATCAGCGTGTCGTACTGCTCGAGGCGCGGGTCGTCGTGGATTTCGTTGAGCAGGATGCCGTCGGTCATGACCTTCACCCGCGTCGCCGCCGCCACCGCGTCGTCGAAGCGCACGCAATGGCCGGCGAGCCGGCCCGGCGGCGTCGCGGTCTCCTCGGCCAGGCGCCGCGCGATCGCCCGCGCCGCGATGCGGCGCGGCTGGGTGTGGCCGATGCGCCCGTCGATGCCGCGCCCCGCCGCCAGGCAGAGCTTGGGCAACTGGGTCGACTTGCCGCTGCCGGTCGCGCCGCTGACGACGATGACCTGGTGGCGCTCGAGCAGCGCCGCGAGGGCATCGCGATGCGCGCTGATGGGCAGCGCCGCCGGCCAGCGATCCTCGAACACCACGGCGGCACGCGCCGCACGCACCTCGCGCGAGCGGGCGCAGGCGGCCTCGAGGCGTGCCAGGCGCGCCTCGAAACGCCCCGCCCCATCCGCGTCCGGACCCGCGCGCAGCTCGCGCGCGAGGCGCTTGACGCGCTTGCCGAGGCGGTTCCGATCGCGCAGCAGGCATTCAGCGAGCGCCCCGCGCAGCGCATCGAGTCGGGCGCGGCGCGCGGCGGGAGCGGCCGCGTCGGTGCTCATGGTGCGAGTGGTGGCAGCACGTGCGGCATCCACCACACGGCGAGGCTGGTCACGAGCGCGATCGCGAGCAGGTTGACGAGCAGGCCGGCGCGCGCCATCTCGGGTACGCCGATGCGCCCGCTGCCGAACACGATCGCATTCGGTGGCGTCGCCACCGGCAACATGAACGCGGCGCTCGCCGCCAACGCGGTCACCACGACGATACCGACGACGTCGAAGCCACTGCCGATCGCGGCCGCGGCCAGGATCGGCGCCAACGTCGTCGTGGTCGCGATGTTGCTGGTCAGCTCGGTCAGGAAGACCACCCCGGCGACGACCGCCAGCATCACGCACCAGGTCGGCACACCGTGCAGCGCGGCGAGCTGCGCGCCGATGAACTGGTCCGCGGCCGTCGCGCTGATCGTGCCGGCGAGCGCGAGGCCGCCGCCGAACAACAGCAGCGTGCCGATCGGCAGCTTCTCGGCATCGCGCCAGCTCATCAGCCGTTCGCCCGCGCCGGCGCCGTCGGGCAGCACGAACAGGGCCAGCCCCGCGAGCATCGCGATGCCGGTATCGCTGAGCGCGGCGAACGGCTGCGCGCCGGCGATCTCCCAGGCGTTGAGCCCGGTGCGGCTCATCCACGCGATCACCGCACCGGCGAAGACGAACGCGACGCGGCGCGCGCCGCGCGGCAGCGCGCGCCACGGCGTACGCTGGCCGGCAGCGGTCAGCGGGAGCTGCGCCGGGATCGGTACGAGCACGCGCGTCAGCAGCAGCCAGACCAGCGGCAGGAATACCGCGACCACCGGCAATGCCAGCATCATCCAGGTGCGGAAGTCGATCACGTAGCCGAACCGTTCGCTGAGGAAGCTCGCCACGAACAGGTTAGGCGGCGAACCGATCAGCGTCCCCATGCCGCCGACCGAGGCGCTGTAGGCGATACCGAGCAGCAGGCACAGCGAGAACCGCGCAGCCTGGTCCGGCGCCTCGCGTTCCACCTCACCCACCGCGCTCAACGCGATCGGCAGCATCATGACGGTCGTCGCCGTGTTCGACAGCCACATACTCGCGAATGCCGTGACCAACATGAAGCCACCGACGAGGCGTCGCGCGTTGCCCGCGGCGAACGCCACCACGCGATGCGCAATCCAGGTGTGCAACGCCCATTTCTCGATCGCGATCGAAAGCAGGAAACCGCCGAAGAACAGGAAAATCAGCGGATGGGCGTAGGCCGCGGCGACCTCGCCGATTGCGTTGAGACCGAACAGCGGGAACAAGGCGATGGGCAGCAGGGCGGTGGCCGAAACGGGAATCGCTTCGGTCAGCCACCACAGCGCCATCCACGCGGCGAGGCCCAGCGTGCCGCGCGCGGCGACGGTCAATTCCGTGCGTACGCCGCCGCTATCGACGAAGTCGCTCGGCAGCACGAGAAAGACCAGCGCCGCGAGCACCGGTCCGGTGATGATCGCGAGCTGACGAGTGCGCATGCGGGTTTCGTACCGAAGTCGATGGGTGAGGTCCCGGCACGCGCAGCGGCGCGCGCCTGCACGGCAGTATACCCACTCGGCGGGCAGCCATCGCGAGCCGCTCGCGGAATCTCTTTTTTATCTTCAATCCTGCTGATAACATGCTGTATCTGCTCGAAGTACCGGCGCAATTCATACCGAGAACAAGCCCGTGTCCACACTGAGTTATGACATTGCGGGCTCCCAGATCGACGGGGCACGGGACTACCAGGAAGACGCCTTCCTGATTACCCATCTCGGCGATTCGGAAGCCGACACGGCGGGCTCCATGGTGATCGTCGCCGATGGCATGGGCGGTCATGCGGCCGGCAACGTCGCCAGCAACATGGCGGTACAGACCTTCAACCGTCACCTCTCCAAGAGCTACCCGAGCAGCGACCTGGCGAGCGTGCTCTACGACGCCGTGCTGCAGGCCAATGGCTCGATCACCGCGACGGTGGCCGAGACGGCCGCGCTCAAGGGTATGGGCTGTACGCTCGTCGCCTGCGTGCTCGAGCGCAACCAGGTGCGCTGGGTCAGCGTCGGCGACAGCCACCTGTACCTGCTGCGCGATGGCGCCCTGCGCAAGATGAACGCCGACCACAGCTACGGCGGCTTCCTCGATCGCATGGCCGCGGCCGGCACGCCGGTGGAAGCCGAGGCCGGCTTCTCGCGCAACATGCTGATGAGCGCCCTGACCGGTGACGACATCGCCGAGATCGACTGCCCGAGTGAGCCGCTGGTTCTCACTGGCGGCGATCGCGTGATCCTGTCGAGCGATGGCCTCGACACGCTGCCGGCCGAACAGATCGTCGAGATCTCGAACCAGGCGGCGACGGCCAAGGCCTGCGTCGATGCGCTGCTCAAGGGCGTCGTCGATGCCGACGCGCCGCGCCAGGACAACACCACCATCGTCGTCATCGATGTCGCCGAGCGCGTCGACGCCGCACCACCGCCAACCCCCGACCTCGCCATGCTCGACGACGAGGAGCATCCCGCGCCGCCGCCGCCGCGTCCCGCGGGTCCCTTCCCGGTCGAGGACGAACCGCGCCGCAGTCGCGCCCTGCCGCTGCTGCTGGGCCTGGTGCTCGTCGCCGGCGCCGCGGGCGGCGGCTGGTACTGGTGGCAGAACCGCGAGACCGTCGCACCGCTGCCGCCGCCGCTGGTCGAGCCGGCGGACAAAACGCCGCAGCCCGCCACGGGGACCGACGAGGAAGCCCTGGTCGACGTCGCGCCGCTGGAACCCGATCCCCTTGCGCAGGGCGAAGTGAGCGAGGCGGCCAAGCCCGCCGAACCGCTTCCCGCCGATGCGGGCGGCGAGTTCCGCGATGCATTGCGCGGCGGCGGACAGGGGCCGCTGATGACCTGGCTGCCGCGCGGGTCGTTCACGATGGGCGGGCACCTGCCGACCGATGACCCCGACGAGTTCCCCAATCACCGCGTCACGGTCGATCGCTTCGCGATCGGCGTGCACGAGGTAACGGTGGCCGACTACCGCCGCTTCGCGCGCGCCACCGGGCGCAAGATGCCCGACCTCCACGACCCGGGGGGCAGCGGCGCCGACCGCTTCCCGATGCATTACGTCAGCTGGAACGACGCGCTCGCCTACACCAAGTGGCTGTCGCAGCAGACCGGCGAAACCTACGTCCTGCCGAGCGAGGCGCAATGGGAGTACGCCGCGCGCGGCCGCAGCCAGGATGCCTACTGGTGGGGTCGCCGGCTCGGCAGCGGCAATGCCCACTGCGTGGCCTGCGACACCGGGCTCGATCCACGCCGGCCGACCGCGATCGGGCGTTTCGACGCCAACGGCTTCGGCCTCCATGACACCGCCGGCAACGTGCAGGAGTGGGTCTACGATTGCTATCATCGCAACTACGAGGGCGCGCCGACCGACGGCAGCGTGTTCGAAGGCGGCGACTGCGGCACGCGGGTTCTGCGCGGGGGCGGATTCGGCAACGGGCCGGACGAGCTGCGCAGCTCCGCACGCGACCGCTTCCGCTCCGACAAGGGCAACGATCAGACCGGGTTCCGCGTCGCGCGGCTGCCCTGAGGCGCGGCCGGCGATGCCTGCTCCCCTGCGCGCCCCATCCGCCGTGCTGATCGCCGTGACCGTGCTGACGGCAGCCACCGGCGCACCAGCGTACGCGTACGACCCGCACGACGAGGCGCGCGGCACGCAGCGCGGCCGCATCTTCCTCGGCGGCAGCCCCGATGATGTGCGCGGCGAGCGGCTGCGAGCGGCGCCTCACGGCCCTGGCCGCGAGGCCAGGCGCGGGGCGCCTGGCGAGCCGCAGGCCTGGACACATGGCGGGCGCAGGCTCGAGCGGCACGACGCGCCGGGCGCGTGGACCCACGGCGGGCGCGTCACGCGCACCGATCGGGCCTACGGCGACGCCGCGGACCCGTCATCACGGCAAGCTCGGGTGCGGGCGCCGTGGCACGGTGCCGATGGCGGCGCCGATCACCATCGGCACCACCACGCGCCGGGGCGCGAATCGCAGCGCTTCGGCATGCCTTCCGGCGCGGCCGCCGGCGGCGCCCACGGCTGGCGCGATGCAGCGCGCCGGCGCGCCGGCAGCAGCTACCCGGACGGCGGCGAGATCCCGTTCACCCACCCGAGCCTGCGCCGCGGGCCGTCGGTGCCGGCGCCGTTACGCCGGTATCCCGAGGAGCGCTGAGGCGCCGCGCCCGCGGTCCCCCGCCCCGCTGCCATGGCGCGACGCGGTTTCGCCAGCGACAACGCCTCCGGGGTGCACCCGCGCGTGCTCGAGGCGATCGCGGCGGCCAACGACGGCCATGCGCTGGGCTACGGTAACGATGCCTGGACCGCCGCGGCGACGACCGCGGTACAGCAGGCGTTCGACTGCGCGGCGGAAGTCCTGTTCTGCTTCGGCGGTACCGGTGCCAACGTCATCGCGCTGGCCGCCGCGACGCGCCGCCACGAAGCCGTCCTGTGCGCCGACTGCGCGCACATCTGGAACGACGAGTGCGCCGCCCCGGAACGCTTCCTGTCCGGCAAGCTGATCCCGGTAGCGGCCACGCAGGGCAAGCTGACCCCGGCCGCGCTGGGCCCGTGGACCGAGGCCGGTCGCGGCGTGCACCGCACGCCGCCGCGCGTGTTGTCGCTGACCCAGCCGACCGAGTGGGGCACGCTGTACACGCCGGCCGAACTCCGCGCGCTGACCGAGTTCGCGCACGCGCAGGGCTGGGTGGTACACGTCGACGGTGCGCGTTTCGCCAACGCCGCCGCGGCGCTGGATCTCTCCCTGGCCGAACTCGCGCCCGGCTGTGGCATCGACGTGCTGTCTTTCGGCGGCACCAAGAACGGCCTGCTCGGCGCCGAGGCGGTGGTCTTCTTCGACCCCGCCCTGGGCGCCGATGCCGCCTACGCGCGCAAGCAGGCGACCCAACTCGCCTCCAAAATGCGTTTCCTCGCCGCGCAGTTCAGTGCCTACCTCGCCGACGACCTGTGGCGCGAACTCGCCGGCCATGCCAACGCGATGGCGCGCCGCCTGGCCGACCGGCTCGACGGGCTGCCCGGCGTCGAGCTGACCTGCCCGGTCGAAGTCAACATGCTCTTTCCGCGCCTGCCGCAGGCCGCGCTGGTGGCGCTCGCGGCGCGCTTCGACTTCCACGTCTGGGACGCCTCACGCGGCATCGCGCGCCTGCTGACGAGCTTCGACACCAGCGCCGCGGATGTCGATGCGTTCGCCGAGGCGGTGCGCGAAGCACTCGCTGCGGGCTGACGGCAGCCGGTCGGCGCCTCGCCGCGCGGACCGGCGCGTGCTCGTCAGCCGCCGAAACGCGGTTCCGGCACGCCGCGTATGCCGAGCCCGCGGATGCGGAACAGGCTGCCGGCACCGAACTGGGGCTTCGCCTGCGCGGCGAAATATTCGTGGGTCGCCGGGTGGCTTACGCGCGCCATCGAGGTAACGTAGATCTCGTCGAGATTCTCGCCGCCGAAGTTGACGCTGGTGATGTTCTTCACCGGCATGCCGATGCGCCGCTCGACTTCGCCGTCGGGCGTATAGCGGATGAGGTCGCCGCCGATGACCAGCGCGTTCCACACACAGCCCTCGGCATCCACGGTGCTGCCGTCGAAAAAGCCCGGGTCATCGCGCGTGGTGGCGAAATCGCGCTTGTTGGCGAGCGTGCCGGTCTCGATGTCGTAGTCGTAGGCCCACATGACCTGTTGGAACGTGTCGGCGAAGTAGAACGTGCGATCGTCGGGGCTCCAGCACGGACCGTTGGAACAGATGATGCCCTCGTCGACGCGGTGCACGGACAAGTCCGGATCGAGCCGCCACAGGCCGCAGATGGTCAGCTCCTCTTTATCGTCCATGCCACCGGCAAAGAAGCGGCCGCGGCGGTCGACCTTGCCGTCGTTGAGGCGGCTGCGTGCCTGCTCGGGCTCGATCGGGTGGATCAGATCGAGCGCACCGGACTCGAAGTCGAAGAAATAGAAGCCGTCGTCGAGCGCGAGCACGGCGTTGCCGTCACGCCGCAGCGCCATCGCGCCGACGTCGTGGTCGAGCGACCAGCTGCGCGTCTTGCCGGTGCGCGGATCGAGCCGCCAGATGGACGGATTGCCGACCCGCCGGCCGGTGCCGTCGACCCAGTACAGGGCACCCTGCTCGACGTCCCATACCGGTCCCTCGCCGAGATGGTTGCCGGCATCCACGATGCATTCGATGGTGTAGTGCAAGTCTTCTCCCCCTTTCGCGCTCTGGCCTCGTCGGACTGCTATTAGAGGCGCCAGGGGGGCACGCGCGCAAGCAGCTCGGCGGCCATGGACCGCGCCTGAGCCGGTGCTACAATCGAGGCGCGCTGAGCCGTTGGTCACGCGCCGCGGCGATTCCAAACATTCTGGGGGGAGATGCATGTATCCGTCGGTCATCGAGGAGTACCTGCGGCCAGGCTCCGTCAGCGAAGCACTCGCGGCCGTAGCCCGTTACGACGAGGGCGAGGCGATGTTCCTCGCCGGCGGCCAGAGCGCCATGCAGGCGATGAAATCACGCATGCTGCGTCCACAATGCGTGGTCGACCTGCAGGACATCACCGAATTGCGCGGCATCACGCGCGATGGCGGTGCGCTGCGCATCGGCGCGATGACACGTTACGTCGACATCGCCGGCGACGCCGCGCTGGACGGCGCCTTCGGTGCATTGCGCGATGCAGCCAGCCATGTGGGCGACCGCCAGGTGCGCAATCGCGGCACCATCGGCGGCAGCGTATGCTGGAACTACGTCGCCTCGTGCATGCCGGCGGTCGTGCTGGGCCTCGGCGGCACGCTGGAACTCGCCGCGGCCGACGGCAGCACGCGCCGGCTCGAGGCCGACGACTTCTTCCTCGGCCCGCTGGAGACGGCGCGCCGCGAGGACGAGATCCTGCTCGCCGTGTCGTGGCCGGCGCCGCCGGCACGGCGCGGCAGCGCGTACAAGAAATGGGGCCTGGTGCGCGACGCCCTGCCAGTCGTCGGGGTGTGCGTACAGGTCACGCTCGGCGGCGACGGCAACTGCCTACAGGCGCGTGTAGCGCTTTCCGGGCTCGCCGGCGGCTGCCAGCGCGCGCAGGCGGGTGAGGACCTGCTGGTCGGCTGCAGCGGCGACGCGAGCGCGATCGACCGCGCGCTGGATGCCATCGCCGGCAGCGTCGAGACTCACAGCGACATGTCGGCCGACGCCGACTACCGCCGCCAGCTCATCCGTTCCATCGGCAGCGAGGTCGCGGCGACCGCTTTCGCACGCGCCCGCGGCGACTGAACGGCGCGCCGTCGCGGCACCCGGACGCGCGCCGCGCGTCCGCAGCGGACCAGGGGAGAAAGAGAAACGTGAAGACGATAACCGTCACCGTCAACGGCACCAGCTACGAGGAAAGCGTGCCCGAACGCATGCTGCTGGTCGACTTCCTGCGCGACCGTCTCGCGCTCACCGGCACCCATGTCGGCTGCACCTACGAGGGCGTGTGCGGCGCGTGTACCGTGCACCTCGACGGCGAGGCCGTGAAGAGCTGCCTGATGCTCGCCGTGCAGGCCGACGGGCATGCCGTGACGACCGTCGAGGGCCTCGCCGGCGAAGGCGGGCCCGGCCCGCTGCAGCGTGCGTTCAGCAACAGCCACGGCCTGCAGTGCGGTTTCTGTACCCCCGGCATTCTCATGAACATGAGCGACTTCCTCGCCCGCCATCCCGATCCCAGCGACGAGGAAATCCGCAGCGGCCTGGTCGGCAACCTGTGCCGCTGCACCGGCTACGTGCACATCGTGCGCGCGGTGCGCGACGCGGCGCGCGAGATGCGCGAAGGCGCCAGCGAGGTGCAGGCATGAGCACGGTGGAGAACAGCGCCGACTGGCTCGGCGCGCGCCTCGCGCGCAAGGAAGACCTGCGCCTGATCACCGGCCAGGGCCGTTACCTCGCCGATATGGTGCTGCCCGGCATGCTGCACGCGGTATTCGTGCGCAGCGAGTATGCGCATGCGCGCATCACCGGTATCGATACCAGCGAGGCGGCGGCGATGCCCGGCGTCGTTGCCATCTTCACCGGCGTGGACTTCAAGGATACCGTCAAGCCGATGCCGCAGCCGGTGGTCAAGCCCAACCTGCCGGCACGCTACCCGACCTTCTGGCCGCTCGCGATCGAGAAGGTGAAGTTCCACGGCGAACCGGTCGCGCTGGTCATCGCGCGCGACAAGTACGTGGCCGAGGATGCCGCCGAATGCGTGTACGTCGATTACGAAGAGCTGCCGGTGGTGCGCGATCCCGAGCAGGCCCTCGGCCCCGACTCGCCGTTGGTGCACGAGGAGGATGGCAGCAACGAAATCTTCGCCATGACCCTGACCGGCGGCGAGACGCCGGAGGAACAGGCCGCCAACGCCGCCGCGGTCGAGGAAATCTTCCAGCGTGCCGACGTCGTCGTCGCCGAGCGCTTTCGCTGCCATCGCACCGGCATCACGCCGATGGAGCCGCGCGGCGTGCTGTGCGACTGGAACGACAGCGACGGCCTGACCGCCTGGATCACGACCCAGCGTCCGCACATCGATCGCCTCGCCCTGTCCGACCTGCTCGAGATCCCGGCCGAGCAGGTTCGCGTCGTCGCGCCGCGCGACCAGGGCGGCGGCTTCGGCGTGAAGGCCCCGTTCTACCGCGAGAACCTCGCCATCGCCTACGCCGCACGCGCGCTGCGCCGGCCGGTACGCTGGGTCGAGACACGTTACGAGAGCCTGATGAACGTCGGCCAGGAACGCGACCAGATCAACGATCTCGAAATCGCGGCGAGCAAGGACGGCAAGCTGCTCGCGGTGCGTAACCGCGGCGTCGCCGACAACGGTGTCGGCACGACCGGCGTCTACTGGGGTTTCGTGATGCCCTTCCTCGGCGCCGTCGAGCTGCCCAACGCCTATACGTGGGAACGCGGCGATGTCTCGCTGCGCTGCGCGACGACCAACAAGGCCGCGCTCACACCCTCGCGCGCGTTCGGCCATTTCCCCACGCGCTTCGCACTCGAGCGTGCCATCGACATGGTCGCGCACAAGCTCGACATGGAGCCGGCCGAACTGAGGCGCAAGAACCTCGTGCCGTCCCTGCCCTACACGTCCGTCACCGGCGAGTACTACGACAGCGGCGATTTCGTCAAAGTCTGGGACAACCTCATGGCGCAGGCCGACCTGCCGGCGTTCCGCGCCGAGCAGGCCAAGGCACGCGAGGAAGGCCGCTACCTCGGCATCGGCTTCGCTTGCGGGGTCGAGTTGTCCGGCGTCGCCTCCGAGCTGCTCGTGCCGATGGAGAACCAGCCCGGCTATGGCGCCGCCACGGTGCGTCTCGACCCGCGCGGCAAGGTCTACGTGTTCGGCGGCGACGCGCCCGGCGGGCAGGGCCACGAGACGACCACCGCGCAGGTCGTCGCCTCCTTGTTCGGCATCCGCCCGAGCGACGTCGTCGTGACCACCGGCGACACCGGCACGACGCCGTTCGGCTCGGGCTCGATCGGCGCCCGCGCCGGCTCCTACTTCGTCAGTGCCGTGGCCAAGGCCTGTGCGGAGATCAAGGACAAGATCACGCGCATCCTCGCTCATGACCTGCAGATCGAGGCAAGCGTACAGCACTTCGAGTTCACCAACGGCGAGATTGTCTACCTCGGCGACGCGGCCAAGCGCAAACCCTTCACCGAGGTCGTCGAGCGCATCATCATGTTCCCGATCAACCTGCCCGAGGACGAAGTCGGCGGGCTCGAGCACACCGCGTTCTTCGAAGCGGCCAAGCCGATGATCTGCTTCAACGCGGACTGCTGCATCGTCGAAGTCGATGTCGAGTCGGGCAACTTCTCGATCAAGCGCTGGGTCACCTCGGAGGATGTCGGCACCGTGATCAACCCCAACATCGTCGACGGCCAGATGCACGGCGCCATCGTGCAGGGCCTGTCGAACGCGATGTTCGAGGAGTTCGTCTACGACGAGCAGGGCCAGCAGATGTCGGCCGATTTCGAACACTACAAGCTGGCCACCGCGGCCGACGTGCCGGACATCGAGATCACCTACGCCCCGACACCCTGCCCGCACACGCCGCTCGGCACGCGCGGCATCGGCGAAGGCCGGCCGAGTTCGGTCCCCGGCGCGCTGAGCAATGCCGTGTGCGACGCGCTGCGGCCCTGGGGCATCGAGATCACCGACCTGCCACTCCGACCGGGCAGCGTGTGGCAGAAGCTACGCGAGACGCGCGGCTGACATGGCGGGCAATCGCAAGGTCATCATCACCTGCGCGGTGACCGGCGCCATCCACACGCCATCGATGTCGCCGGGACTGCCGGTGACACCGGCCGAGATCGCCCAGGCCGGCATCGAGGCCGCCGAGGCCGGCGCCGCCATCCTGCACCTGCATGCGCGCGAGCCGGAAACCGGCAAGCCGAGCCAGGACCCGGCGCTGTTCCGCGAACTGCTGCCGCCGATCCGCGAACGGACCAACGCGGTGATCAATCTGACCACCGGCGGCAGTCCCTACATGACGGTCGAAGAACGCCTGCGCCCGGCGGCCCAAATCCTGCCCGAGGTGGCGTCGCTCAACATGGGCTCGATGAACTTCGGCCTGTTCCCGATGCTCAAGCGCTTCAAGAGCTTCCGGCACGACTGGGAAGTGGAGCACCTCGAGGCGAGCCGTAACCTGGTGTTCAAGAACACCTACCAGGACATCGAGACCATACTCGAGATTGGCTACGGCAACGGCATCCGCTTCGAGTTCGAATGCTACGACACCGCGCATCTGTACAACCTCGCACACTATCTCGACGAGGGCCGGGTCAAGCCGCCGCTGTTCGTGCAGACCGTGTTCGGCATCATGGGCGGCATCGGCGCGCACCCCGAAGACGTGCTGCACATGAAGCGCACCGCCGACCGCCTGTTCGGAAATGCCTATGTGTGGTCGGTGCTGGGCGCCGGCCGCCACCAGCTCGAAGTGGCCGCACAGGCGGCCGCGATGGGCGGCAACATCCGCGTCGGCCTGGAGGACTCGCTGTGGGCCGGTCCGGGACGCCTGGCCACGAACTCGGCCGAACAGGTGCGCCTGGTGCGCGAGGTGCTCGCCGGCCTGTCGCTCGAGATCGCGACACCCGACGACGCGCGCGCGATGCTCTCGCTCAAGGGCGCCGACACGCTCACTTTGTAACAGCGCCCGCGAACGGCGCCACGACCGCGAGGAAAACCGACCCGGTGGAGCTCAAAGACCAGATCCGCATCAATGCCCCGCGCGAACGCGTGTTCGCCGCGCTGAACGATGTCGACATCCTGCAGCAGGCGATTCCTGGCTGCGAGTCGATCGAGGCAAAGTCGCCGACCGAATTCGCCGCCGTCATCACGAGCAAGGTCGGCCCGCTCAAGGCCCGTTTCAGCGGGCAGGTCGCGCTCGCCGACATCGTGCCACCCGAGTCCTACACCATGACGGGCGAAGGCCGCGGCGGCCCGGCCGGTCATGCCAAGGTGCGATCGGCGGTGCGCCTCGAGGAAGACGGCGCCGCCACCTTGCTGCACTACGAGGTCAAGGCCGACATCGGCGGCAAACTGGCCCAGCTCGGCGGTGCGCTCGTGCAGAAGACCGCACAGAAGACCGCCACCGAGTTCTTCGAGAACTTCGAGGCGCTGGTCGCGCCGCCGGAGGCCGCGGACGACGCGGCCGCGGCGCCCGTCGAGCCGAGCCCGACCGGCGGCGGCAACCGCACCTGGCTGTGGCTCGGCGCCGGCATCGCGGCGCTGGTCGCGATCGCCTGGTTCGTGCTCTGAGGGCTACGCCACGATCCGCGCGCGAGCGCGGCGAAATCTCGCACTCTGAAGCCGCCTCGAGAGCACCACGCGGCACGACGTCGAGCTAAACGCCGCGCCGTGTGCGCGTCAGCTGCCGCGGCCGGCGATGGCGGCCTTGATGCGTCCGCGCAGCATCTCGAGGCGGCGACGATTGGCGCCGAGATCCGAATGCCCCACGCGCGATGCCGAGCGCCAGTGCAGCGCATCGCCGTCGCGACGCAACTCGACGTCGTCGACAAAACCGAACACGCGCGTGCGGAATGTCGCATGCAGGTAATCGTCGTCACTGGTGACGATGGCGCCACCGGCGGCGGCCACGGTATCGCGCACCGCGGCCCAGCGCGCGTCCGCGTCCCCCGGCGGCAAGGCCAGCGGTGCAACATGGTGCGTGGGGTCGTCGGCCTGCGACGCCTCGCTGCACACGCAGTTCGGCGCCGTGCCACAGGGCACCAGGCGATCCTCGACGAGGCCCGGCGCGCGATCCGGCGCACGGCGCGACCACCAGCCGAGCGCGGCGAAAGCCAGCGCAACGGCGATGACGACGATGGCCAGTCCCCACAGCATGCGTCGCACAGCCTCCGCTACCAGTTCTCGGTCAGGATCAGCAGGCCCGGGATCCAGCATGTCAGCACGCCGACGCTGATCGTGGTGTAAGGCAGCAGGCGCCCGAAATCCCGGCCCGGCACGTTGGCCTGGTAGAACATGTACCAGAGCACGCCCCAGATGAGCCAGAACGTGCCGAAGCGCATGTCACCACCCTGGTAGGTGACGAGGGCGCAGGGGATGGTGGTCAGCGCGACGAAAAAACAGAACCAGCCGAAGCCGCGCATGTCGAGATCGAACCAGATGCTGACGGCGACATAGAGGTAGGTGAACGTGAACAGGAAGAACGTCGCGACACCGAAGAAATCGGCCGGTGTCTGGGCCCGGATAAGCTGTAACAGGCTCGCCACGAGCGCCAGCGAGCCGACCATGAAATTCATCACCGCCATAGAGCGGCCATCGACGCGGCCGAGGCCGCCCATCCCGTTGACCAGCAACACCGCTCCCACGTAGAGCAGAATGACCCCGACCATAGTGCTTCCCCTCGTTATGGCGCACTCGCGGCGTCGCGGGCCCCCGTGCCCGTGACTGCCTTCCGTAGAACCGGTCTCAAACATTATTCGTGGTTGCCATGAATAATGTTGAGACCGCTTCTGGTGCGCCCGACCACGCTAGCACGGACGGGCGTGGGCGTGAACAGGCGCGTGCCGGGCCGTCTTGCTGCTCAGGGGGCGCGCAGGTCGAAGGCCGAGCCGACCACGCTCGCGGCGAAACGGCCCGGCGCGAAGGCGTTCGCCAGCGCGCTCTTCGCGCGCCACCCGGTGCAGTGTCCGGGCGCGACGATGCGCGGCTGCACCAGGGCCTCGAGATCGCGCACGGTGTCGTCGATGCGGTCCTCCATCACCTTGCCAGCCAGGTGGTAGCCGCCGAGCACGACGTCGACCGGGGTCTCGGGAAAGGCATTGCGTGCGCCGAGACAGGCGTTGACGATGCCGGCATGCGAGCAGGCCGAGAGTACTGTCACGCCGCGCCCGCGCACGCGCGCCGCGACGAAGCGTTCGTCCATGATAAGCGGATCGGCGGTAGCGGTATCGCCGCGGAAACTGTGATGGCCGGCAAGGCCGGTCTCGTAGGCGGTGACGCGATCGATGGCGCCGCTGGCGTAGAAAAAACCGTCGCACAGGGCATGTGCCTCGGCATGTCGGGCGATCGTGCCGCCAGCCGCCTCCAGCGTCGCGAAGTCGGGTTCTTCGGGCAGCATGATCATGGTCCCGCTGGGCAACAGCACGCCGCGCTGGTCGGGCCGATCGGGATGCAGATCGACGACCAGCGGCGCCGCCGCGCCGCTCGCTTTGCGCGCCGCGGCGATGGCCGCGATGACCGGGGGAAAGCCGCCGCTGTGATCCCAGTGCCAATGCGAGAGGAACACCACCTCGATCGCCGCGAGATCGACGCCGAGGCGTTCGGCGTTGGCCAGCCAGACATCAGCGTACGGGCCGACATCGAACAGCATCGTGTGCTGTCGCGTGCCGTGGGTGCCGGTGACGAGCACCGAGAAGCCGTGACAGGCACAGCACAAGTGATCGAACACCGTCGTGCATGCGTGACCCTCGTGGTGACGGCTCGGCGGCAGCCGCGCCGCATGGCGCGCGGCTTCGGGGATCTGCGGAATGCCTTCGTCGACGCTGGAAAGCGTATCGGTTTCGTTGTCGACGATGACCAGCAGTTCGAGCCGGTCGAGCTCGATGGTCGCCGTCGTGTCTTGCGGTGCAGTCATCTACCCCTCCTGCTTGGCGACGCCGTAGCGCGCCGCGATGTCATTCAGAATCCGCCGTCACCCACGCGCCAGCGCCGCGGGCCGACCGTCAGTGCCAGCCACGAGGCACCCCCATGGGTGCGCGCCCGGCCCGCGGCGCCGGGATTGAGTACCCACGGCCGCGCCTCGGTATCCGTCACGCGGCGATGGCTGTGACCGTAAACGATAGCGCGCGCGGCCGGCCAGCGCGCACGCAGGCGGGCGTGGCGTTGCCCGGCACGCGGCCACTGGTGGCCATGGACCACGACCAGGCTGCCGCCGGTCAGCGTGATCTCGATTGCCTCGGGCAGCGCCGCGAGCACCGCGGCCTCGTCGGGTGGCCACTTCGCCGCGGCGTCGTTGTTGCCGGCGACCGCGGCGACCGGCGCCACGGCGCCGAGCGCATCCAGGACACCGGCGTTGCCGACGTCACCCGCGTGCACCACCAGGTCGGCGCTCGCCAGTGCGGCCAGTACCGCCGCATCGAGATGCCCGTGCGTATCGCTGACCAGCGCGATACGCCGCGCATCGGGCCACGCTGCGTAAGACGGGTTCATGCCGCCGTTTCGAGCGCTTCGACGCGCGTCCGCTCGCGCACGAGCAGGCCGATCGCCGGCAACGCGAAGAGGAAGGTCAGGGCGAAGAACGGTGCCGAGCCGAGCGCGTCGACGAGCAGCCCCGACGGCGGCCCGGCAAAGACCCGGCCGAGGCTCGCCGCGGCGCTCAGCAGCGCATACTGCGTGGCCGTAAAGCGGCGGTCGCACAGCGCCATCAGCAGCGCCACGAAAGCCGCCGTACCCATGCCGCCGGAGAGGTTCTCCAACGCGACGACGACGACCATGGCCGGCCACGAGCCGCCACCCAGCGCCAGCAGGCAGAAACCGAAATTGGTCGCCGCCTGCAGCCAGGCGAACAGCAACAGCGCGCGGTACAGGCCGAGACGCACCATCAGCGCGCCGCCGTAGAGCGCACCGGCGATGGTCGCGACCATGCCGAGCCCCTTGTAGACGGCGCCGACGTCGGTCAACGAGAAACCCAGTTCGCGCAGCAGGAAGGTCGTCGTCAGGCGCCCGGCGAAGGCGTCGCCCAGCTTGTAGAAGAACACCAGCGCGAGCAGCAGCAGTGCGCCGTCGCGCGAAAAGAACTCGCGCAGTGGTCCGAGCACGGCATCGGCCAGCGTGCGCGGCGGCGGCACGTCCTCGGGCAGGCGCGGACCGAGCAGCGTGGCGAGGACACCGACGCCCAGGATCGCGGCCATGACCAGGTAAGTCCGCGCGAAACCGATACGATCGGCCATCACCAGCGCGCCCGCGCCCGACACCAGCATGGCGATGCGGTAGCCGGTGGTCGCGACCGCGGCGCCAAAGCCGCGCTCGCGCTCACCGAGCACCTCCGCGCGGTAGGCGTCGATGCCGATATCCTGCGTGGCCGACAGCAAAGCGATGAGAAACGCCGTCGCGCCGAGCAGGAACAAGGCGCCGTCGGCGAGGTTGCCGAGGCCGGCGGCGGCCAGCAGGCCGGCGAGAGCGAGCTGGGTGAGCAGGATCCAGTCGCGGCGACGACCGGGCCAGCCCGGCTGGAAGCGATCGAGCAGCGGCGCCCACAGGAACTTGAGCACGTAGGGCAGCGTCACCAGGGAGAACAGGCCGATCGCGCGGACGTCGACGCCGGCTTGGGTCAGCCAGGCCTGCATGGTCGAATCGCTCAGTGCAAGCGGCAGGCCCGAGGCGAAGCCGAGCATGGCGATGGTGACGATTCGGCGGTTGGCGAGCGCTCGCGACATGGCGGGTTCCGGCGGCATGGACGCGTCGTTGCCGGCGCGGGTGCGGCATTGTATACGTAGGGTCCGGAGTACACAGGCGACCCTGCATGGCAATCGAGATCGAACGCAAGTTCCTGCTTCGAGACGCGAGCTGGCGCGACGACGTCGCGCGCTCGGTCACGATGCGCCAGGGTTACCTCGCCGCGCAGCCCGGCTGTTCGGTGCGCGTGCGCGTCGAGGGCGAGACGGCCGCGCTGAACATCAAGAGCGCGACCCTCGGGATCGAACGCCAGGAGTTCGAATACGCGATCCCGCGCGAGGACGCGCAGACGATGCTGCGGACGCTGTGCGGCGAGCACGCGCTGTCGAAGGTCCGCCACTACGTGCCTCACGGCAACCATACGTGGGAGATCGACGAATTCGAAGGCGCCAACGCGGGTCTCGTCGTCGCCGAGGTCGAACTCGCGAGCCGTGACGAGACATTCGCCCGGCCACCCTGGCTCGGCGCCGAGGTGTCCGACGATCCGCGGTATTACAACGTGCGCCTGCTCGAGCACCCCTATCGCGACTGGCCCGTCGCGACCAGAGAGTCCGGTTTCCCCAGAAATGACGAGTAATTTAGTCGGAATTAGCGTGCTATCATCCCCTTCCAGGAACGAGACGAGCTTCCACGCGCGATCATGACAGCAGCAGCCCGCTTCCCGACCCGGCTGGTCGACAAGTTCGGCCGGACCGTCAGCTACGTGCGGATCTCGGTCACCGACCGCTGCGACTTCCGCTGCGTGTACTGCATGGACGAGGACATGACTTTCCTGCCTCGTGCGCGCATTCTCACGCTCGAAGAGCTGGCCTTCGTCGGCCGCGCATTCAGCGAACTCGGTGTACGCAAGATTCGTATCACCGGCGGCGAACCGCTGGTGCGCAACAACGTGATCAAGCTGTTCCAGGACCTCGGGCGCCTGCCCGGACTCGAGGAGCTGGTGCTGACCAGCAACGGCTCGCAGCTGCCCAAGCTGGCCGCGCCGCTGCGCGCGGCCGGCGTGCGCCGCATCAACATCAGCCTCGATTCGCTCGACCCGGAGCGTTTCCGCCGCATCACGCGCGTGGGCGATCTCGACCGCGTGCTGGCTGGCATCGAAGCGGCACAGGCCGCCGGCTTCGAACGCATCAAGCTCAACACCGTCATCCTGCGCAACCGCAACGAGGACGAGGTGCTGCCGCTGGTCGAGTTCGCACGCGGGCGCGGCCTCGACCTGGCTTTCATCGAGGAGATGCCGCTCGGCGTCATCGGCGACCATGACCGCGCCGAGGCCTATTATTCCAGCGACGACATCCGCGCCGACATCGAGCGTCGCTACCCGCTGGTGCCGACCACCGAGAGCACCGGCGGACCGTCGAAATATTTCCGCATGCCCGATTCGGACACCCGTATCGGTTTCATCTCGCCGCACAGCCACAATTTCTGCGGCGACTGCAACCGCGTCCGGCTGACCGCCGAAGGGCGCCTGCTGCTGTGCCTCGGCCAGGAGCACTCGGTCGACCTGAAGCAGATCCTGCGCTCCCATCCCGGCGACATGGATCGCCTCAAGCAGGCCATCGTCGACAGCATGGACATCAAGCCGCAAGGGCACGATTTCAACCTGCGCGAGCAGCCGCTGATCTTCCGTCATATGAGCCATACCGGCGGCTGAGCCGGACGCAAGCGATGGCCACCGCGATGGGAGCGGCGCCGCGGCGTGGTCTGGCCGCGCTGCTGGCATGGGTGATGCTGCTCCTGGTTGCGGTAGCCGCCGCCGACGAGTCGCGCGAACTGCGCCTGGTCACCACGACCACGACGGACAATTCCGGTCTCATCGCCTATCTCGTGCCGGCCTTCGAGGCCGAACATGGCTACGAGGTCAAGGTCATCGCGGTGGGTACCGGCCGTGCGCTGGAGCTGCTCGCACGCGGCGATGTGGATATCGCCCTGACCCACTCGCGCCAGCTCGAGGTGGAGCTGGTCACCGCGGGCCGAGCGGTCGACCACCACCCGGTGATGTACAACGATTTCGTCATCGTCGGACCGCCCGCGGACCCGGCGGGGCTCGCCGCAGCTCACGACATCGACACGGTCTTCCATGCGCTTGCGCGCGGCCTGGCACCGTTTCTCTCGCGCGGCGACCGCTCCGGCACCCATGTGCGCGAGCGCGAACTGTGGGCCGCGATCGGCGTCGAGCCCACCGGTTCCTGGTACCGCGAGACCGGCCAGGGCATGGGTCGCACGCTGCAGATGGCCGGCGAACTCGACGCCTACACCATGAGCGACCGGGGTACCTGGCTGGCCTACCACGCGCGCGTGCCGCTGGCGCTGCTGTTCCAGGGCAGCGACAAGCTGTTCAACCAGTACAGCGTGCTGTCGGCCAACCCGGCGCTGCACCCGCACATGAACGTCGCCGGCGCGCGCGCGCTCAACGCCTGGCTGCGCTCACCGGAGGCCAAGCAGCTCATCGGCGATTTCCGCATCGATGGACAGCCCTTGTTCGTGCCGGTACTTTAGGCACGACGCGAGGGCGCTGGCGGCGCGAGGCCGGGCGACGGCACGCAAAGGCCAGGCCGCACGGGAGCACGCCCCGCGGCGAACGATGCAGCAGGGCAGCCGCCAACGGCGCGCACCGACAGCGCGCGCCGCGCCCGTCCGGCGAAGCCCCCGCCGCGTCGAAACCGTGGACATTGCCGCGCGCCCGAGGCGCCTCCGAGCACCGTGAACGAACTCAGCGAAGCCAGTCACCAGGCCCTGCAGCTGCTGGCGAGCGGCGACGCCGTGCTGTGGTCGATCATCGGCGTCTCGTTCTCGGTATCCCTGCGCGCGATAGCCATCGCGACGCCGCTCGCCCTGCTCGGCGCCTTCGCGCTCGCCTACCTGCGCTTTCCCGGGCGCCGCGTGCTGGTCACGGCGGTCAACACGCTGATGGCCGTGCCGGCCGTCGTGGTCGGGCTGACCGTCTACCTGCTGCTCTCGCGCAGCGGCCCGCTGGGCGCCCTGCACCTGCTGTTCACGCAGTGGGCGATGATCATCGGCCAGGTCCTGCTGTGCCTGCCGTTGCTCATCGCGATGGCCCACGCGGCACTGCAGTCGGGCGACCAGCGCGCCTGGGAGACCGCGCTCACGCTCGGCGCCAACCGCTGGCGCGCGATGCGCACGGTCATGTACGAGGTGCGCTTCGGCCTGCTCGCCGCCGTGATCGCCGCGTTCGGGCGCATCATCGCCGAGGTCGGCTGCTCGATGATGGTCGGCGGCAACATCCTCTACCACACGCGCAACATCCCCACCGCGATCGCGCTGGAGACCAGCAAGGGCGAATTCGCGCAGGGCATCGCGCTCGGCATCGTGCTGCTGGCCTTCGCGCTCGCACTCAATTTCGGCCTCGGTTACGCGCAGGGCTCGGGCGAGGTGAGCCGGTGAGCCAGGACACCGCCCAGCCGCTGCTCACGGTCCGCGGGCTCGAGTTCGCCTTCGGCGGCCGCCGCGTGCTCGACGTCGGGCAGCTGGGCATCGCGCGCGGCGAAGCCATCCTGCTGGTCGGCGACAACGGCTCGGGCAAAACCACCCTGCTCAAGATCCTGGCGGGGCTGCTGGTCGCGGCACGGGGCGAATTCACCTGCCTCGGCAGCACCATGCCGCCGCGCACCGCCGCGCGCTTCTGCCGTGGCCGCCACGTCTACCTGCACCAGAGCCCCTACATGTTCGATGGCACCGTCGAGGAGAACATCGCCTACGGTCTCAAGCAGCGCGGCCGCGACAGTGCGCAGCAGCGCATCGAGATCCGCGACATGCTGGCCTGGGCCGAGCTCGGCCATCTCGTGCATCGTCCGGCGCGCCAGCTGTCGACCGGCGAGAAGCAGCGCGTGGCCCTGACCCGCGCGCGCATCCTCGCACCCAGCCTGCTGCTGCTCGACGAGATTACTGCCAACATGGACGCCGACAGCCGGCGCCGCACCCACACCATGATCGCCGATCTGCGTCGTGCCGGCTCGAGCGTGGTCTTCGCCACCCACGATCACGCACCGCTCGAGGCGCTGTGCGATCAGCGTCTCGAACTGGCCGGCGGACAGCTCGTCGACGCCCCCGTGGCCGCCGGCGCCGACGTCATCCCGCTGCGCCGCGACGGCGTCACGACCGAGCCGCGCTGAACCATGGCGAGCCCGGCCGACATCACCGGCTGTATCCTCGCCGGCGGCGAAGGGCGGCGCCTCGGCGGCGCTGACAAGGGGCTGGTCGAACTGGCCGGGGAACCGCTCGTCGCGCACTGCCTGGCGCGGCTGCGTCCGCAGGTCGACGCCCTGGTGATCAGCGCCAATCGCAACCTCGAAACCTACCGCGGCTTCGGCGTGCCGGTGTTCGACGATGCGCGTGAGGACTATGCCGGCCCGCTGGCCGGCTGTCTCGGGGCGCTGCGCCGCGCCGACACGCGCTACGTCGTGACCGCGGCCTGCGACAGCCCGTTCCTGCCCACCGACCTGGTCTCCCGCCTGCGCGACGCGCTGGTGGCCGAAGCGGGTGAGATCGCCGTCGTCGTCACTGCCAGCCGCCTGCAGCCGGTGTTTGCGCTCTACGACGTGACACTGGCCGATGCACTGGCTGCGTACCTGGACGGCGGCGGCCGCAAGATCGACACCTGGATGCGGCGCCATCGCCTGGTCGAAGTGCGCTTCGACGACGCCGACGCCTTCGTCAACATCAATACGCCCGACGATCTCGCTGCGGCAGCCCGGCGTCTCGGCGATGCTCGCTGAGCCGCCAACGATGCTCGCACAGATCGACGGCGTGCCCCTGCTCGGCGTCGTCGCGAGCAGCGGCAGTGGCAAGACCACCCTGCTCACCGCGCTGATCCCGGCCCTGCGCGCGCGCGGCCTGCGCGTGGGCTGCGTCAAGCACAGTCACCACGCGTTCGAGGTCGACCGTCCAGGCAAGGACAGCCAGCTGCTACGCACGGCCGGCGCCGGCCAGGTCATGCTCTCGGGTGCCGGCCGCTGGGTGCTGATGACCGAGCACGGTGACGCGAGCGACACCCCGCTCGCCGAGCTGATCGCGGCGATGGACCTCGCGCGGCTCGACCTGGTGCTCGTCGAGGGCTTCCGCCGGACCGCCATACCGCGGCTCGAGATACACCGCACGGCGCGCGGCAGCGATCTGCTGTGGCCGGAGGACACGTCGATCATCGCGCTCGCGAGTGACGCCGAACCGCTGCCGGAGGCGCGCGTCCCCGTGTTCGCGCTCGACGACGTGCCCGCCATCGCATCCTTCGTTGCCGAGCATGCGGCGCACACCGGCCGCTTGCAGCGCGACGGCGCGTCCGCATAATGGCGCCATGCTCGAACGCGATCCCAGCTGCGACGACGACTTCGACAACGCCTCGCTGAGTGCCGACGAGGCCCTCGCGCGCATCCTCGAACACGTACCGGTAGTGCGTGGCGTCGAACGACTCCACCTGCGCGCGGCCCTCGGACGCGTCCTCGCCGCGCCCATCGACTCGCCCGTCGACGTGCCCCAGCACACCAACTCGGCGATGGACGGCTACGCAGTCCGCGCCGCCGACCTGCCGGCCACGGGCACCACCCGCCTCGACGTCATCGGCAGCGCTTTCGCCGGCAAGCCCTGCGGCGTGCCGGTCGCAGCTGGCAGCGCGGTACGCATCATGACCGGGGCCGCCATGCCCGACGGCGCGGACACGGTCGTCATGCAGGAACACGTCCGGCGCGACGGCGACGTCATCGAGCTCGATGGCCGGCACAAGCGCGGTCAGAACGTACGCGCCGCGGGCGAAGATCTCGCGCGCGGTGACCGCGTGCTCGACCAGGGCCACGTGATCGGCCCCGCCGAGCTCGGACTCGTCGCCTCGCTCGGCATCGGTGAGGTCAGCGTGTACCGCCGCGTGCGCGTCGCCTACTTCTCGACCGGCGACGAGCTGCGCTCGATCGGCGAACCGCTCGGCGCCGGCGACATCTACGACTCCAACCGCTACACGCTCTACGGCATGCTCGACGCGATGGGCGTCGAGATCATGGACATGGGCGTGGTGCGGGACCGGCGCGATGCGGTCGAGGCCGCGCTGCGCGAAGCGGCCGAGCTGGCCGACCTCGTCATCACCTCGGGCGGTGTCTCGGTCGGGGAAGCCGACTACATCAAGGAAGTGCTCGCCGCGATCGGCGAGGTGCGCTTCTGGAAGGTCGCGATGAAGCCCGGCCGCCCACTCGCCTTCGGCACGCTGGGCCGGGCGCGCTTCTTCGGCCTGCCCGGCAACCCGGTGTCGGTCATGGTGACGTTCAGCCAGTTCGTCGCACCGGCGCTGCGCCGCATGGCGGGCGGGCGCCGGCAGGTCGCGCTCGAGATCCGGGCACGCGCGACGACGGTACTGAAGAAGCGTCCCGGGCGCATGGAATTCCAGCGCGGCATCCTCGGCCGCGGCGCCGACGGCCAGCTCGAGGTGACCCCGACCGGCGACCAGGGCTCGGGGATCCTGCACTCGATGTCACGCGCGGACTGTTTCATCGTGCTGCCCGTCGACAGCGGCGGGGTCAGCGCCGGCGACGAGGTCGTGGTGCAGCCCTTCCTCGGACGCCTGTGAGGCTCACAGCTCGAGCGCCATGCCGTCGTAGGACACTTCCCAGCCCGCCTCCTCCACCGCACGCCGTTCGGGCGTGTCGGCAATGAGAATCGGGTTGGTGGTGTTGATATGGATGAACACCTTGCGCCGGATGTCGAGGCCGGCCAGCGCGGCGATGGTGCCGTCGTCGCCCGACACGCTCATGTGGCCCATGCGCCGACCGGTCTTGACGCCAACGCGGTCGCGCACCATTTCGTCGTCCCGCCACAGCGTGCCGTCGAAGAACACCAGCGCGGCGCCGCGGATGCGCTCGGCGAGTGCCTCGGTCATGCGCGCGCAGGCCGGCAGGTAGAAGAACTGCGCGCCGGCGTCGGTGCCGACTTCGAGTGCGATGGTGTCCTCGTCCACCGTGCCGAAGTTCTCGCCGGCTGACTGGTCCTCGAGCCACAGTGCGACCTTGCCGGGCACGGCGAACGGGGTCACGGTGACGCCGGTGGCGCTGCCGTCCGGCCGCGCGATCGCGCACGGCGTCTCCAGGGTAAGCGGCAGGCGCTTGACGAACTCCGGGTTGAGCACGTTGAAAATCGAGTTCGCGGCCAGCACCGAGAGCACGCGCTGGGTGCCGTAGATGTTCAGCGGTTGTGATTCGCGCAGGTTGAGCAGCCCGGCCACGTGATCGACGTCCGCGTTGGTCAGCACGACGGCCTTGATGGGGCTGTCACGCAGGCCGCTGCGCGGATGCAGGATGTCACTGTCAGTGATCTGCTGGCGCAGGTCGGGCGAGGCGTTGAACAGGATCCAGTCCTGGCCGTCGGCGCTGACCGCGATCGAGGACTGCGTGCGACGTGGCGCGGCGGGATCGCCGGCACGCGCCCGGGCGCTGTTCGGATGGTTGCAGTTCCACTGCGGATAGCCGCCGCCGGCGGCGGAACCGAGAACTCTGACATGCATGGCGTGATCTACCCTCGAAGAAATTCCTGATGCCTGGATGCCCTGACCCACCGCGCGGCCCGGAGCCGCGTCAAACGGCGTTCACGCGGGGCGCCACCGCCGGCGCGTTCCGTTCCCGGGCGACACCCGCGTTCACCGGTGGGATGCATCCGTGCCGAACTCGTCGCTGCTGCCCGGCGTGTTGTTGGCCACCCAGCGGGCGCCGTCACGCGTGCGTTCCTGTTTCCAGAACGGCGCGCTCGACTTGAGGTCTTCCATGATGAAACGACACGACTCGAAGGCGTGTGCGCGATGTGCCGACCACACCGCAACCAGCACGATGGCGTCGCCCGGCCGCACCTCGCCGACCCGATGCACGACCAGTGCATCGTCCAGTCCCCAGCGTTCGACGGCTTCGCCGGCGATGCGTTCGAGGTGCTTCTCGGTCATGCCCGGGTAGTGCTCGAGCACCATCGACTCCACCGCGGCGCCTTCGTTGAAATCACGCATGGTGCCGACGAACGTCGCCGCCGCGCCGATCTGCCGGCGGCGCTCGCCCAGCGCATCCTCGAAGCAGCGCAGCTCGTCGAGCGGATCGAAGGGCTGCGGGCTGATGCGAATGCGCATGCTCAGCCGCCCGTCACGGGGGGGAAATAGGCGACCTCGTCGTTCTCGGCGAGCGGGGTCGCGTGTTCGCTGTAGGCGTGGTTGACGGCGCACAGGACCTCGTCCGGCATCGCGTCCTGGCCGGTGACCTCGCGCCACACGTCGGCGACGGTGAGGCCCTCGGCGTGTGCACACTCGGCCTCGCGGCGACCGACGCGCTCGGCTAGACTGGCGAAAAAACGAACCTTGATCGACATAAATCCCTTGGATTTTCCGGGGCTTTGTCCGGTGAACCGGCTTGTAGTTTAACCCAGCACCGCCCCGCCTTCAGGATCCACGCATGAGCAAACTGACCCACCTCGATGCCGCGGGCAACGCGCGCATGGTCGATGTCGGCGACAAGCCGGCCACGCACCGCCGCGCCGTCGCTACGGGCCACATCACCATGCAGGCCGCCACGCTCGAGCTCATCGTCAGCGGCGGCCACAAGAAGGGTGACGTGCTGGCCGTCGCGCGCATCGCCGGCATCATGGCCGCGAAACGGACCCCGGACCTCGTGCCCCTGTGCCATCCGATCGCGCTGACCCGGGTCGAGGTCGAACTGCGGCCGGCCAGCGAGGCCGGCGCGGTGCACGTGCGCGCAAGCGCGGAGACGCATGGCCCGACCGGCGTCGAGATCGAGGCGCTCAATGCCGCGCAGGTCGCCCTGCTGACCATCTACGACATGTGCAAGGCAGTCGATCGCGGCATGGTCATCCGCGAGGTCGCGCTCGAGCACAAGTCGGGCGGGCGCTCGGGGACCTGGGAGCGCGGCGCGGACACCTGAGCCGCGGCCAGTGCGCCGCGTGCGCGCAGCACGGCGCATCCTGACGCCGCGCAGACCGGCGCGACGGCCGCCACTCGGCTTTCCATGCCAGCTGCCCAGCGGATACCGGCGCGCCGCACGCGCGTTCACCCGACACCGTGACGCGCTCACCCGTTCCGGGTATGCTGCTTTGCAACATTGCGCTCCCGAACCTGCCGCGCCCGTGCGTGGGCGTGGGACGT
>Ga0180430_10000861_pt1 | contig 31693 bp, 28 predicted proteins | sample SS_ome_9_FD_132999 | JGI IMG/M metagenome (GOLD analysis project Ga0180430, IMG submission 132999) | Hypersaline lake sediment archaeal communities from the Salton Sea, California, USA - SS_1_S_2 metaG | ecosystem: Environmental > Aquatic > Non-marine Saline and Alkaline > Hypersaline >... | reverse complement strand
CCCCAGAGGTAGGGAATTCCATGAAACCTCAGGGCAGAATGAACCAGATTTTCCTGCAGGGGAGTTTTGAAGAATATCTCCTCTGCGGGCACCAGCTCACTGCTCCTTGCCCAGGCCAGACGCCCATCGGGATATTTTATCTGCGTGTACCCGGATATCTCACCTGCCTTGCTTACCAGGTTACCAATCACCAGGTCGCTCACCGGCATCGAAGCCGGATCAGGCTCCGTGTAGGCCGTGCCGTACTGGGAGGTGAAGAAAAGCTTCTCAGCTTCCCTGTAGGCTGCCAGTTGCTCCTCATTCACAGGGCTTAGCTCCTTGGTATTCACCCAACCGATGTATCCGTCGGGAACCTGGATCAGGCTTTTCCCTCCTTCGGCAAGCAGGATGCGGACAGGGGTACCCAGGAGGGCCTGTGTGACCAGTTCCTTGGTGCTGCTGGGTTCTTTGCGCAGATGAATAACCGAGTTGTTGACCAGGGCATTCACCAGGCCTCCATCCACATCCTCATGATGCAGAACAATTCTGTTTTCCACCCCGGGGAAACGCTCCTCGAGGGCTTTTCCAAGAGCTTTATAAGCTTCCATTTGGGTCAGGTGACCCACCAGGGAAAAGTGGCCGCTATCCGAATGTACACTTACATCCCATAGCTCAGTGCGGTCATCTTGCACATGGTTTTGATGCACAGCATCCAGAAGCTCATTGAGCCCGGTGAGGGTTCGTCGTGTGGGTGAGCTGCAGGCAACTGTCAGAGAAAGCATCAGCATAATGCTCATACCTGACTTAAAAAAACGATTCATTTTCGAGGCTTTTGATTTTACTTTTTCAAAAGTAGTGAAATATATACTTAGAAAAACATGCACGTATTGACATATTTAGATTGATTCTGAACTTCATAAGTTTTAATTTCAAATGCCATATTGAGATATCATAAACCTGAAACCAATGGAGAAAAAGACCCGAAGAAATTTCATTAAAGTTCTGGGAACAAGCGCTGGTGCGGCTGGTGTTTTAAGCGGTGGAAGCCTTTTAAGCGCCTGCAATCGCGTGGAAGAAGTAGCCGGAGATAAAATTACCCTGCTCACCTCCAGCGGAGAGCTTGTTGTGGTGGACCGGGCCCAACTGAAGCCCGCAGAGATCCCCTCCCTGTCTGAAAACCAGCTTCGGGGAAGAAAAGGTCTGCCCGGAAGATCCTGGGTTATGGTCATCGATCTTGCCAAATGCAGGAATGCCCGTGAATGCATGAAAGCCTGTCAGAATCATCACCAGCTACATCCCGAACAGCACCATATTAATGTGTTGCAAATGCAGGATTCAGATGATACGGCTCCCTACTTTATGCCGAAACCCTGTCTCCATTGCGACAATCCGCCCTGTACCAAGGTATGTCCGGTCAATGCCACATTCAAGCGGGAAGATGGCATTGTGCTTATTGATAATGAGCGCTGCATTGGTTGCCGGTTCTGCATCGCAGCCTGTCCCTATTCTGCAAGAGTATTTAACTGGAAAGAGCCGCGTGACGCAGAGAAATACGAAGGGGTTACCTATAACATCGAGGCAAATGTTCCTCAGAAAAAGGGTACCATTTCAAAATGCCTGTTCAGTGCAGACCGCCTGAGAGAAGGTCAGCTACCATCCTGCGTATCGGCCTGTCCAAATGGAGTATACTGGTTTGGAGACAAGAATGAGGATGCGGTAACCAATGGAACGACCAAAGAGACTGTCTCTTTCAGCAAACTTGTGAAGGAAGGGGCTGCCTATACACTTATGAAAGAGCTTGGAACCCGCCCCAGGGTCTATTACCTGCCCCCCAAGGGCCAGGTTGCGGCGGTCCAGGGAGACCATTCATAATTGAAATTTTAAATCAGAGACATGCAAAAAACTGAATCTCCTGAAGAATCCAGAAAGAAACTGGATAAAATTGTTTCCGACCTCACGCGTTCCATATTGCTCAAGGATGAACTGACCCGTTTCTGGTTCTTTATCCTGATTATGTTTGCGGGTGTGGGAATCTGGGGATGGATCCTCCAGATAAAGAATGGTCTGGGTGTAACCGGCATGGGCGACTATGTATCCTGGGGCCTGTATATCGCCAACTTTGTATTTTTTGTGGCGGTCAGCCTGGTCGGACTCCTGATCAGTTCGGTGCTGCAACTGCTGAAAATCAGCTGGGCAAAGCCTGTATCCCGCGCAGCCGAGCAAATTGCCATAGCTGCAGTGGCACTTGCCGGGATCATTATCGTGATGGATATGGGACGGCCCGACCGCCTGCTGAATGTCTTTCTTCACGGAAGGTTTGCCTCTCCCATTCTGTGGGACCTGACGGTTGTATCCACCTACCTGGCCATCTCCGTGCTGCTGTTCTACCTTCCGCTGATCCCCGACCTGGCCATCATGCGGGACCGCATGGGAGACAAGCTTCCTCCGTGGAAGTTAAAACTTTACAAAGTACTGGCTTTGGGCTGGAAAGGAAATGAGCAGCAGTATAAAACGGTTTACCATGCCCTGAGAGTGCTGATGATCCTGATTATTCCGGTGGGTCTCTCCATTCATACAGTTACTTCCTGGCTCTTTGCAGCGACCCTGCGGCCCGGATGGGACAGCACCATTTTTGGCCCCTACTTTGTTGTGGGCGCCTTTGTGGCCGGATGCGGCGCCCTGATTATCCTGATGTATGTTTATCGCCTGAGATATGGCCTGCAGGACTATTATACGGATATGCACTTCGACCGGATGGGAAAGCTCCTGGTCCTGGTGTGCCTGGTCTACCTCTACTTCAATATCAATGAATTTTTCGTGCCGGTTTACAAGATGAAGCTTGCCGAAGGGGTGCACCTGAAAACGCTGTTCTCCGGTGGATATGCCTTTATGTTCTGGTTTGCCCAGATTGTGGGACTGGTGCTGCCCATTCTCCTGATCCAGTTGAAATTTTTCCGGAAGCCACTCCCTCTTTCGCTTATCTCGGTGGTTATCCTGCTGTCTGCCTGGTTCAAACGCTATCTGATTGTGATCCCAACCATGGAACATCCCTTTCTGCCCGTGCAGAATGTTCCTGATAGCTTTCACCACTATAAACCCACCAGCACGGAGATGATGATCATGCTCTTTTCATTTTTTGCCGCCTTGTTAATCATTTCCATCCTGGCAAAACTCTTCCCCGTGGTATCCATCTGGGAAGTTGCAGAGGAGCAGGGAATTGATAAGGCCTACCTGTCAGAAAAACCAAATACTCCATAAGATGATGACCATGAACAAACTAAAGATTCATATAATTGCAGCCGCATTGATGATGCTGGCTCCTTTGATTCAGGGTCAGGAATGGATCGTGCCGGACGAACTGGCCGCCACTTCCAATCCATCGGAATATACCCTGGAGAATGTGAAGCTGGGAAAAGCCATCTATATAAAGAACTGCCTTTCCTGTCACGGCGATCCGGGCAAGAACAATCCCCTGGCCCTGGTCCCCATGCCGGTTGATATTGCCTCTGAACAAATGCAGGCCAACAGCGAAGGAGCCCTGTTTTACAAAATTACCCAGGGCAAAGGAGTCATGCCGCCCTTTGAGACCACCCTCCCGGAGACAGACCGCTGGTTGCTGGTGAATTTTATCCAGAACTACAACCCGGAGCAGGAGCAATTGCTTCTGGACCTGCCTCCGGTCCAGGCAAAATTGCTTGCTTCAGTAAACGAAGACCAGAACCTGGTGGAGATCCTGGCCGAGTATAAAAACGAAAATGGAATTTACGTTCCACTCGTGAATTCGCCCGTGATCATCTCTTCAAAAAAAGCATTTGGAAACCTGCAGATTGGAGAAACACTGAGCAACGAACTGGGAAGAGCCGTATATGCAATTCCTGAAAGCGTGATTGGAGATGACCAGGGTTTCATTAGCGTGGTTGTATCGCTGAATGAGGAGTACGATGCGGATGAGGTCATTCTGGAAAAGGCCCTGGTGGGAAGTCCAAAGGAGGTCCCTGCCCTGATACGGAAAGGAGTCCTGTGGTCCACCAATAACAATGTTTCCTTATGGGTACTCCTCTCCTACCTCCTGGCAGCAGGCGGAGCATGGGTGGTCATCATCTATGTGATCGCTCAGATCGTAAAGATTAAAAAATACAGCCGGTCCTCTTAAATCTGTCAAATGAATATTTTCTACCTCTTGATAGGAGTTTCATTATTTGCCGCACTTATTTTTCTGGGTGCATTTATCTGGGCTGTCCGCGATGGTCAGTTCGATGATAATGAGACTCCGCCAAGGCGGATGTTATTTGACGATGACTTGATTGAGACCGAAACGAACGGTGATCGTAACGAAAAACGAAATAAGACCTGAACCAATGGAAAATCAGAAATTCTACTACGATAACAAGATTGTAAAATTATTTATACTGGCGACCATCATCTGGGGCGTGGTTGCAGTACTGGTGGGTGTCCTGGTAGCCCTGCAGCTGGCCTTCCCTGCCTTTAATTTTGGTATTGAGTATACTTCCTTCGGGAGAATGAGGCCCCTGCATACCAATGCGGTGATCTTTGCCTTTGTGGGCAATGCCATTTTTGCAGGGGTGTATTATTCTCTGCAAAAGCTTCTGAAAGCCCGAATGTTCAGCGATGTCCTCAGCAAGGTCCATTTCTGGGGCTGGCAGTTGATCATTGTGCTGGCGGCAGTGACCTTTGCCCTGGGATTCACCACTTCAAAGGAGTATGCCGAGTTGGAATGGCCCATTGATATCCTGGTGGCTGTGGTCTGGGTGGTTTTTGGATGGAACATGATAGGAACCATTGTAAAACGCAGGGTGCAACATATCTACGCTGCCATCTGGTGGTACCTGGCCACCTTCCTGGGGGTCGCCATCCTGCACATTGTCAATTCCTTTGAACTACCTGTCTCCCTTTTTAAGAGTTATTCCATATATGCCGGGGCACAGGACGCTGTGGTGCAGTGGTGGTACGGTCATAATGCCGTGGCCTTCTTCCTGACCACTCCTTTTCTGGGACTGATGTACTACTACCTTCCCAAGGCAGCCAACAGACCCATCTACTCCTACCGGCTCAGCATCATTCATTTCTGGTCCCTGATCTTCCTGTACATGTGGGCAGGACCCCACCACCTGCTGTACCAGGCACTGCCCGAATGGGTTCAGGCTCTGGGAGTTACCTTTTCCATTATGTTGATCGCCCCCTCCTGGGGCGGCATGATTAACGGTCTGCTCACCCTGAGGGGGGCCTGGGACCGGGTGCGCGACAGTGCGGCACTGAAGTTCCTGGTGGTGGCAGTAACTGCCTATGGACTTTCCACCTTCGAGGGCCCCATGATGTCGCTGAGGAATGTGAACATGATTACCCATTTCACCGACTGGACCATTGCCCATACCCACATTGCAGGAATGGCCTGGAACGGAGGGATTGTATTTGGAATGCTCTACTTCCTGGTTCCCAAATTGTTCCGCACTAAGATTTACTCTGAAAAACTGGCAAATGCCCATTTCTGGATTGCAACCCTGTCAATTCTTGTATATGCCATCCCCCTCTACTGGTCGGCCGTTACCCAGTGGTTAATGTTGAAGGAATATACACCAGAAGGATTCCTGGCCTACCCCATCTTCCTGGAAACCCTTACCCAGATTCTTCCCATGTATACCCTCAGGATTATCAGCGGGGTGATGTTCCTGACAGGCTTCCTGCTAATGGTCTACAACATGTTCAAGACCATGGCCGCAGGAGATATGGAAGTCAACGAAGCCTCAGAGGCCCCGGCCCTGGTATTGCAGGGTGCAAGAAATCCTGTGAGGGAAACTGTGCATCGCTGGATGGAAAGAAGAGCAGTCCGGTTCTCCATCTGGGTATTTGTGGCCCTCTTCATTGGAGGTGCGGTACAGATCATTCCCATGATTTTTATCAAATCAAACGTACCCACCATTGAAGCGGTCACTCCCTATACCCCCCTGGAACTGGAAGGGCGTGACATCTACATTAAGGAAGGTTGCTACACCTGTCATTCGCAGCAGATCAGACCTTTCCGCTGGGAGACCGATCGCTATGGCGAATACTCCAAAATCGGTGAATATGTATACGATCATCCCTTTCTGTGGGGCTCGCGCAGGACAGGGCCCGACCTGGCACGGACAGGTTTTGTGAATGGCCCCATGTATAAGAATGCTGCCTGGCATTACAACCACTTTATGGATCCGCAGGCCATGAACGAGGAATCCATCATGCCCAGGTACGATTGGTTTGCACGCAAAAAGGTCAACCTGGATATGACCCCGGCCAAGATCAGGGCCATGCAGACTCTGGGGGTTCCCTATCCGGAAGGCTACGATGAAGATGCAGTGGATGACCTGATATGGCAGGCGGAACAGATAGCTGCGGATTTAAAAAGCTCCGGGATCGATGTTGAACCAACTTCCCATATGGTGGCCATGATCGCCTACCTCCACAAACTGGGCGGAGATATAGAAACCTTAACTGAAAGCAATGAAGCTGGTGAGTAGTTTGCTGGAAAGCATGACAGGCATCCACATCTTTTATGTGGTGGGACTCCTTATTTTCCTGACCCTTTTTATTGTTATTGTGGTCAGGACCATGAGAAGACCTGCAGCAGAGATGAATGAGATCAAAGAATCCATTTTAATTGAAAATGACTCGGAAGAGTCCATGATATCTTAAATTTTAAGGCATGGAAGAGAATACTCAAAAGAGCAGAAACGAAAGCACCCCGGAGGTGGACGAGCATCTGTCGGAACATACCTACGATGGTATTGAGGAACTGGACAACCCGCCACCCAGGTGGATCATGATGCTATTCTATATTACCATAGGTTTCTCCATTATCTATGCGGCGTATTTCTTCTGGTTTGACGTGGGCGACCTCCAGGATGCCCAGTATGCCAAAAAATCAGAGATGCACGATGCCAGGTACCAGATGACCAGTGGGTCGAATGAGGAAATGACCGTTCTGAGCGAGGCAGCCGACATCGAAGAGGGTGCAGCCATCTACACAGAAATGGCCTGCTTTGCATGTCACGGCATGAGCGGGGAAGGAAATGCCATCGGACCCAATCTTACCGATAAGGCCTGGATCAGCGGGTGTGATTTTCAGAGCATTTTTAACATCATTAAGAACGGGAATCCTGCCAAAGGAATGACTGCCTTTAAAACCCAGCTGAGTGATAACAGGATCCAGAAGGTGGCCAGCTATGTGGTCAGCCTGAAAGGAAGCAATCCGCCCAACGCCAAAGAACCCCAGGGAGAAGATTGTGAATAAGGAAAATCTTTCATTCAGGGACCGTCCCATCAACCTGAACGAGCAGGGAGGCAGGAAATGGGTCTATGCGAAAAAGCCAAAGGGGAAGTGGTATACACGGCGCACCATCTTCTCATGGGTTTTACTCCTGTTTTTCATAGCGGTACCCTTTATCCGCGTCAACGAAAATCCCCTGGTACTTCTGGATATCAGCAGCCGGAAATTTATCATATTCGGAGCCATCTTCTGGGCCCAGGACACCCTGATTCTGGCCCTTCTGATGCTATCCTTTGTCCTGTTCATTATCGTGTTTACCGTTACCTTCGGAAGGCTGTGGTGCGGATGGGCCTGCCCGCAGACCATTTTTCTGGAAATGGTTTTCCGGAAAATTGAATACCTGATCGAAGGGGATTACCGCAAGCGGCATAAACTGGACGACGGCCCCTGGACCGCAGAGAAGATCTTTAAGAAAGGACTTAAGCATTCCATCTTCATCCTGGTGGCAGTGGCCATGACCAATACCTTTTTGCTCTGGTTTATTGGAAGTGAAAAATGGTTTAAACTGATTTCCGAACCGATTTCAGCCTCCATGTCCGGATTTGTCATCATGTTATTAATTTCAGGCTTCTTTTACTGGGTTTACTCCTGGTTCAGGGAGCAGATCTGTACGATGGTCTGTCCCTACGGCCGCATGCAGGGCGTATTGCTTGACTCCAGATCCATTGTGGTATCCTACGATTACAAGCGGGGAGAACCCAGGGGAGCAAAAAGGGATGGAGACTGCATTGACTGCAGACAGTGCATTTCGGTCTGTCCCACAGCCATTGACATTCGCAACGGCACCCAGCTGGAGTGCATCAATTGCAGCGCCTGCATCGACCAGTGTAACCAGGTTATGAAGGCCACAAAAAAAGAACCCGGACTGATACGCTTTGATTCAGAAATGGGGATCCGGGAAGGACATACAAAGGTCTGGAACTCCAGGAACAGGGCCTATTCGGCGGTGCTGCTGATCCTCTTTTCCTTTTTTATCTACACCCTGGTCTCCCGGCCCATTACCGAAACAACCATCCTGCGAACTCCAGGCCTGCTCTACCAGGAGAATCCCGACCAGAGCATAAGCAATGTCTATAACATCAAGATAGTCAACAAAACACATGACCAGCTACCCCTGGAGCTCCGCCTGCTTTCCCATGAAGGCAAAATACAAATGGCCGGAAGCAAGATGGAAATTGATGACCAATCACTGTATGAATCCACATTTATACTGTATATTAACAGGGAAAATCTGACGAGCCCGCGGATGAAGGTGGAATTCGGCATTTACAGTAAGGACGAACTTATTGAGACCTGTAAAGTTTCTTTTATAGGCCCCTGAAAAATAGGATATATGAAATTTAACTGGGGAACAGGAATCCTCATTTTCCTGATACTTTTCCTGATAGCGTGTGGTATATTTATCGCCTTTGCCATGCGGCAGAAAGTAGAACTGGTACATGAGGATTACTATGAAAGGGGGGTGGATCACAGCTCACAAATGGAAGTGGAAAAGCGTTCAGCACCCTACCAGGATGCCGTAATGGCAGTTCAACTTGATGGTACTCTGCAGATCAGCATGAGCGACTCCCTTGCTGTCACCTGCGATTCGGCCAGAATACAGCTTTACAGGCCTTCGGACAATCAGCTGGATATGAACATGCCTTACGATCCCGGCAGAGGAACCCTGGTTATTTCCGGGGAAGACCTGGTTCCGGGAAGGTATATCCTGAAATTCAGCTGGTACTCGGGAGGATTGAAATACGAAGCCGATCGCAGCTTAAATATCCGCTAAGCATAAAAGAAACAACATGGCAATATTGATATCAGCACTGGTACTCGGGCTTATGGGAAGCTTTCATTGCGCCGGAATGTGTGGCCCCATAGCCATTGCCCTGCCCCTTCATGGCAACTCCATAGGTGGAAAGATCTTTGGCGGATCGCTTTATAACCTGGGCAGAACCATTACCTATGGAATAATGGGAGCCCTCTTCGGTCTGCTCGGACAGGGTATGGCCCTGATTGGTTTCCAGCAAAAGGTGTCGGTGATCATGGGCAGCCTGATGATTATCTCCGTACTTTTCCCGGCCCTGTTCCGGAACCAGTACAGCCTGGAAAAAAGCTGGTTCTCCTTTGTGGGAAAATTGAAATCCACCATAGGCGGGATGTTCTCCATCCGTTCCTATTCCAGCCTTTTCTTCATCGGCATGCTCAACGGACTGCTTCCCTGCGGACTGGTCTATATGGCCATAGCCGGGGCCATTGGGACGGGCAGTGTCGGACTGGGAACGCTTTATATGATCCTGTTTGGACTGGGAACCATCCCCATGCTCCTCGGGATTTCCCTGGCCGGAAACCTGCTTAGCCTGACTGTGCGCAAACGGATAAACAAACTGATCCCCGTTATGGTGGTTCTTGTGGGCATCTTCTTCATCCTTCGGGGACTCAGTCTGGGCATTCCCTATTTAAGTCCGCCAAGAGAGAAAATTGAAAAGAAATTCGAGAAGAGTCTTGAAAAAGAGCAAAATGCAAGCACCCTGAACCTGAGTGATCCAAGTAGATTCATCCCTGTATAATGGCTTCGGCAAAAGACAATAGCTGTGTGCACTGTGGAGCCGATTGCGGAGAGCATCCGGTCATCTGGAACGAACTGTCCTTTTGCTGCAATGGCTGTCTTACTGTTTACCAGCTCCTGAACGAAAACAAACTCTACTCCTATTATGACCTTGAGGAGACTCCGGGCATCAAGGTGGAAACCACCATGTTCGGAAATAAGTATGAATTTCTGGATAAGGATGAAATCAGGGAGAAATTAATCTCCTTTTCGGAAGGTGGGATCTCCAAGGTGAAATTCTATGTGCCGGTTATACACTGTGCTTCCTGTATCTGGCTGCTGGAAAGACTCCAGATGCTTCACAAGGGAATCAGGCAGTCCATCGTAAACTTCAGTTCCAAAGAGGTGGATATTACTTTTGACGAATCGAAGATCAGTCTCAGGCAGGTGGTCGAACTGCTCTCCTCCATACACTACATCCCCGACCTCTCACTCAGCCTATCAGAAAAGAAGGACGAGACCCGGTCCAACAAGCAGCTGCTGTACAGGATTGGCGTGGCAGGATTTGTTTTTATCAATGTGATGACCTACAGTCTGCCTGCCTATTTTAACAGGGCCCCACTGGAGGAGAACCTGCAATCCCTGCTCAGCATCCTCAGTTTCATCCTGGTGGTCCCCGTTGTATTTTACAGCGGAAGCGATTACTTCGCTTCATCGCTCAAGAGCCTTCAGAAAAAGAGTATCAGCATTGATTTGCCCATAGCTCTTGGCATCACAGTGCTCTTCCTGGTCAGCGCCTATGAAATACTGCTTGCAAGGGGGTCGGGATACTGCGACAGTTTGTCCGGACTCATATTCTTCCTGCTGGTGGGGAAATGGTACCAGGGAAAAACCTATGAGGCACTCTCCTTCGACCGGAACTATAAGTCCTATTTCCCCATTGCTGTTACCCGGATCAATAAACAGGTGGAAGAAAGTATCCTGCTGGAACATATTGATGTGGACGACGAACTGATCATACGCAACAAGGAACTGATCCCGGCCGATTCCATCCTCCTGGAGGGGACCGGGCGGATCGATTACAGCTTCGTTACAGGCGAAGCAGATCCGGTGATTAAAAGTGAAGGAGACTTCATCTACGCAGGGGGCCGGCAAATGGGTGAGATTGTTAAGATCAGGGTGCAAAAGCGGGTCAGCCAGAGTCACCTTACAGAACTCTGGAACCAGGACCGGAGCTATGAAAAACCAAGCGACTCCATCAAGTCGCTCTCCGACAGGATCTCCAAGTATTTTACCCTTACCATTATCTCCATTGCCGCCCTGGGTTTTCTCTTCTGGATGCTGAAGGGAGACAGCCACACTGCCATTTTTGTATTTACGGCAGTATTGATCGTGGCCTGTCCATGTGCCCTGGCTCTTTCCATTCCCTTCACCTTTGGGAACGCCATGCGTATGTTTGGGAAGGCCGGACTCTACATTAAGAATACCAGTGTTATTGAGCGGCTTTCCCATGTGGATACCATTGTCTTTGATAAAACGGGAACCCTTACAAGACCCAATGCTCACAGCATCACCTGGTCCGGTAAAACTATCACGGAAAGAGAACTGAGTGCCCTCTGTTCCCTTGCCAGGCCAAGTACACACCCCCTGAGCAATGCGCTGGTAAGCGCCAATCCCCAGGTCAGCTATCAAGCGCCCGAACACTTTGTGGAGGTGGAGGGACGGGGCATATTTGGCAAAGTCGATGGTATGGAGATCCGACTGGGATCGGAGGAGTATGTGGGCTCTTCGGAAAAAGCAGTAGCCAGGAAGGCCTCTGAGGTACATATCTCCATCGATGGCAGCTACCGTGGATTCTATACCATCTCGAATCAGTACAGGGAAGGCATTGAGCAGGTGCTGAAGCTGCTGAACAGGGAATTCAGGATTTACCTGGTTTCGGGTGATAATGATTCAGAAAAGGAACAGCTGAGCACCTGGTTCCCGCCGGAAAACATCCTGTTTAACCAAAAACCGGGAGAGAAGGCCGATTTTATCAGGAAGCTTCAGGAAAAAGGCCATACCATACTGATGACGGGCGACGGATTGAATGATGCAGGGGCGCTGATGCAAAGCGATGTGGCACTGACCCTGGCCAACAAGGTCTACCATTTTTCTCCTGCCAGCGATGCGGTTCTGGAAGCTGATCAGTTCCCAAACCTGGCGCGCTTTATCAAGTACACTTCCACTTCACTATGGATCGTAAAGATCAGCTTCCTGATCTCCTTCCTCTACAACATTGTCGGGATCAGTTTTGCCATTACCGGCAATCTCTCCCCCATCGTAGCAGCCATCCTGATGCCGGTAAGCTCCGTCTCCGTAGTAGCCTTTGCCACCTTTGTGACCCGCCTTACGGGACGCTACAATCGCCAAAAAACATAGCTATATGCCTACACGACTAATCATACTGCTGCTGTCCTCCTTGCTTGCTTCATGCCTTACACCACCTGTAAATCAAACCCCTGCCCGGGAGACTGTTATTTACCAGGACAAAGACAAAGAGATCCTTGAACAGATCTTTGCTCTCCATGCAGGAGAAACTGAGGCCCCGACCTCAGAACTGATGCTGAAGGTGGGCAGCTTCTTTCTGGAAACTCCCTATGTGGCTCACACCCTGGAAGGAGAGACTGAGCAACTGGTAATAAACCTGAGAGAAATGGACTGCACCACCTATGCGGAAAACTGCCTGGCCATCTCCAGAAGCATTCAAAGCGGAAATCCGGATTTCGATCAGTTTTGCTCCCACTTACAGTACATCCGCTACCGGGATGGAAAGATCGATGAATATCCTTCCCGCCTGCATTATTTTTGTGACTGGATCCATAACAATCAGCAGAAGAAGCTGATTCGGGATATGTCCGAAGAGATCGCAAAGACTCCGCTTCAAAAAGAGATCAATTTTATGAGCACCCATCCCGACTCCTACCGACAATTGAAAGAAGATACTTCACTGGTAAAGCTTATGGCCGGACAGGAAAAGCTTATATCAGCACGGGAGATGTTCTACATCCCTGAGTCCGGTCTGGCAGAAGTGGAAAGCAAGCTAAGGGATGGGGATATTGCAGCAATCACCACAGAAATCAAGGGGATTGCCATTCAGCACGTGGTGATCCTGCTTCGGGTAGACGGAGGTATTCATATGATGCATGCTTCATCAAAAGCCGGAAAAGTTGTGGTTTCAGAGAATACCCTGGAAGACTACCTCCTGAAAAGTAAATCCGCCACCGGAATTATGGTGGCCAGGCCTTTATAGTCAATTCCCTGAGCCAATCTCAGCTGTTCTCGTGCTCGGTACGCCTGATGATCTCCTCCTGAAGTTCCGGTCCCAGATCATTGAAATAGTCGCTGTAGCCTGCCACACGTACAATCAGATCCTGGTATTTCTCCGGGTGTTTCTGTGCGTCCCTGAGGGTAGCGGCCGACACCACGTTAAACTGGATGTGGTGTCCATCCATTCTGAAATAGGAGCGGATCAGCTGGGTGAGCTTGCGAATGCTCCGCTCATCCTTAAAAAAATCTGGTGTGAACTTCTGGTTAAGCAGGGTGCCACCGGTCTTCAGATGATCGATCTTCAGTGCCGAGTTCAGCACCGCAGTGGGTCCGTTCCGGTCCATCCCCTGGAAGGGTGAGATCCCTTCTGAAAGAGGCTCCCGGGCCAGGCGACCATCGGGTGTGGCTCCGCATACCTTCCCGAAATAGACATGGCTGGTGGTGGGAAGCATATTGATGCGGTAGGTGGCCCCCCGTGGACTCTTCCTTCCGTTTACTGCCCCGTAGAAAGCATCAAATACCCAGCGGGCATGAGAATCGGCCTGCTCATCATCGTTGCCGTATTTGGGAGTATCATAAAGCAGGGCTGCCCGCAGCTCGTCATGGCCCTCAAAATTATCTTTCAACACCTTCAAATAGCTAAGCAGGCTAATACGGCCTTCATCAAATACATGAAGTTTGAGCGCGGCAAAAATATCCGTGATGGAACCCAGTCCAACCCCCTGGATGTAGCTGGTATTGTAACGGGCCCCTCCCGCATTGTAATCCGTTCCGCTGCTTATACAGTCATCGATCAGCAGGGAAAGAAAGGGTGCGGGCAAATGCTGAGTGAAGATCCGCTCTATCATATTGTTCCCCACGATCTTGATATCGATAAAGTGCTTCAGCTGTAGTCTGAAGGCAGCCTGCAGGTCCTCAAAACCCTGAAACGAAGCGGGATCGCCTGATTCGCACCCGATCTTTTTACCTGTCTGTGGATCGACCCCCTTATGCAGGGTAATTTCAAGCACCTTTACCAGGTTGAAATAGCCGGTGAGAATATAAGCCTCGGTACCGAAGGCTCCACTTTCAACGCAACCCGAGGCTCCGCCATTGCGGGCATCCTCCAGGCTTTTCCCTTGCCTGACCAGCTCCTGCACAATGGCATCGGTATTGAAGATGGAGGGCTGACCAAAGCCGGTTTTTACGATCTTTACCGCCCGGTCCACGAAACTATCGGGATTCTTTTTACTTACCTGCACCATGGAGGAAGGCTGCAGTAATCGCATCTCCTCGATCACGTCCAAAAGGATGTAGCTTAATTCGTTCACTGCATTGGAACCATCCGGCAGCAGTCCGCCCGTATTGATCAGGCAGAAATCCGTATAGGTATTACTCTCCTCGGCAGTAACTCCCACCTTGGGGGGTGAGGGATGATTGTTGAATTTAATCCAGAAGGACTGCAGCAGTTCAATGGCAGACTCCCTGTCCAGCAGGCCCGATTTCAGATCGGCACGGTAAAAAGGCAGCAGGTGCTGGTCCAGGCGGCCCGGATTAAAGGAGTCCCAAGGATTCAGCTCAGTAATTACCCCCAGGTGTACGAACCAGTAGTATTGCAGAGCCTCATGCATGTTTGAGGGAGCCCGGGCAGGCACCCTGCGGCAAATGGCACCCATTTGCTTCAACTCTTCCCGGCGCTCAGCGTCTGCTTCTTCTGAAGCAAGTTTCTCAAGCGCTTCCGCATGTCTTTCCGCAAACATGATCAGGGCCCGGGCTGCAATTTCCATGGCTCTTAACTCCTCACGTTTCTCATAGGCGGCAGGATCATTCAACAGGTCCAGTCCTTCCATGGCCTCATTCACCTCCCCGATCAAATCCTCCATGCCCCGGCTGTATATCTTGCTGCCAAGCACGGTATGTCCGGGTGCCCGCTGCTCCTGAAACTCGGTAAAAACACCGGCTTCATAGGCCTCAATCCAGGCCGGCTCCATATTCCGGAACACCCGCTCCCGGTTGGTCCGGCCCGTCCAGTAGGGGATAATTACCTCTTCAAAAGCCCTGCGGGTCTCCTCATCTACCCTGAAAGAGACTTTCTCCCGGCTGTTCAGGATCTCCAGGTCCTTGAGCGAATGCAGGTTGATCTCGGGATAGGTGGGTGTGGCTTTGGGTGCGGGTCCCCTTTCCCCTACAATCAGTTCCCCTTCGTTGATGCAGATGGATTTTTTGCGCAGAATATATTCAAAGGCCTTTGCTCTCTGGACAGGTACCGAATCCTCTGCAGCCGAAAGCTCCCTGTAAAATTGCGTCACCAGCAATCCGCGCTCGGCCGACAGGCGGTTGACTGCCTGAAGTGTTTCTTCTCTTAATATCTTGATTCTCTTATTCATTTCTTTTATCTAATGTAGTCCGGGATTCAGCTTAGGTCAACCGCCTATAATGACCTCCAGACCTGTACGTTTAAATTCCTCCTTTAGCTGGTGCATCAGCTGCTGATCTGGTTCATCCACATCTGCAAGAAGCTCCTTCATATGCAGTCTGCGGTACTTGTTACCGGCAATCCGGTGATAAGGCAAAAGGTGCACTTCTGTCATCTTCTCTGCCCGCTCCTTCAGGAATTCGATCAAGGTGGCCAACTCCCTTTCGGAGGTATTGATTCCCGGTATGACCGGGATCCTGAAAACAAGCCTGGCTCCCGCATCCAGCAGCTTATCCGCATTTGCAAGAATAAGACTGTTATCAACTCCGGTATGCCTTAAATGGAGCTCAGGGTCCATGTTTTTCAAATCGTAGAGAAAGAGATCGGTGAAAGGCAGGATTCTTTCGAAATGTTCCCAGTTGACATGCCCTGAAGTATCTACGCAAGTATGCAGACCATGCTTCTTACATGCCTGAAGCAGCTGCAGCAAACCTTCGGGCTGCATCAGGGGTTCTCCACCTGAAAAGCTTACTCCTCCTTCCGACTCCTCATAAAAGGGAAGATCCCGAAGCACTTTCTCAAGCAGCTGATCCACTTCCATTCGTTCACCGTATCTTCTTTTTCCCGCTACACTTTTCCCATTCACCTTCCTCATGATATCCACCGTGATGGGTTTCATCTCCTGGCTTTCCGGATTATGACACCATGCACAACGAAGGGGACATCCCTTCAGAAAGACGGTGGTCCGGATCCCGGGACCGTCATGCACAGCAAAACGTTTGATATCAAAAATCGTTAGCATAAAACATAAAAAAGTGAAAAAGGCAGTTGCCTGGGGAACTATTGAACAAGGATTTTAGCGGAATCGGGCTCCGCCGGTCAATGATAGAACATCCAGCATTCGAAAAGAGCCTTTCCGAAGGTGTGGTACAGCTTGCTGTATGGCATTGGCCTGTTCATATCAACTGCAAGTTAAGGAATTATCCTAAAATGACCATACTACACCTCCTTCAACTTCCACTTTCCCCTGCGGAACACAGCCAGTGCAATCAGGGTCAGAGCAGTATCTGCAATTAATATGGCATAGCATACCCCGTGTATATCCAGGTTCATCACCTTTGCAAACAGGAAGGCCAGGGGGATCTCCAGTAACCAGAAGGCAATAAAGTTTATCCAGATGGGCGTGGCCGTATCACCGGCCCCGTTGATGGCGTTTACCATCACCTGTCCGAGGGCATAGACGAAAAAGCCAAAACTGACCACCCGCAGGCAGGTGACCCCGCTTTGCATGACCACCGGTTCAAGGTCCGGATTGATAAAGAATCCGATAAAGGCATCCGGGATGGCAATAAAGATAATTGATACCAGGCCCAGGAAGATCATATTGGCAATGCCCACCACCCAGGCAGAGCGCTCGGCCCGGTCGGGCTGTTTGGCCCCCAGGTTCTGCCCCACAAGTGTGGCTGCAGCATTGGACAGTCCCCATGCCGGCAAGAGGGCAAACAGCAGGATGCGGATGGCTATGGTATAGCCGGCCACCACCTCCTCACCCAGGCTGGTCACCACCCATACCAGGACGACCCAGGACGAAGTGGCAATGATATACTGCCCGATGGCCCCCAGCGAAAGCTTTACCACTTGTACCATCTCATTCACCCGGATCACAATCTGGTTGGCCCTGACCTTCACGCGGTGACTCCCCTTACCAAGCAGGTATAGCTGGTAAAGGACCGCCGTACCCCTTCCGATATTGGTGGCTACCGCAGCCCCTTTCACTCCCAGTTCGGGAAAGGGTCCGATCCCGAAGATCAGCATGGGATCCAGAATGATGTTCAAAATATTGGCAACCCAGAGTACCCGCATGGAGATGGCTGCATCGCCAGAGCTACGGAAGACGGCATTGATGATGAAGAGGAGCATGATCACCATGTTTCCTCCCAGCATAATGGCCGGATACATGTAGCCCATTTGTACAGTCTCTTCCGAGGCTCCCATCATACGAAGCAGGTCCTTTGAGTAAAAGATCCCAACAGCAGAGAATGCCAGGGAGACAAGCACCCCGGTGATAATCGCCTGAACTGCGGAAACAGCAGCTTCCTCAGGGCGCTTCTCCCCGATCCGCCTGGCCACCAGGGCCGTTGTTCCCACAGAGAGCCCGATCCCAACGGCATAGATAATGGTCATCAGGGATTCGGTTATCCCGACGGTAGCCACTGCTTCAGCACCCAGGCGGGAGACAAAGAAGATATCCACCAGGGCAAATACCGATTCCATGATCATCTCCAGAACCATGGGAATGCTGAGCAGCAAAATGGCCTTACTAAGGGGTATCTTTGTGAAATCGCGTTCCGATCCTGCTAAGGATTCACGCAGATCGCGAAAAAACTCACGAAAAAAAGCTCTGGAAAAAAGTGTTTTAAATATGATTTGTAACATGGATTGAGAATTACATTGGAAATTGAGATAGCTGTAACGGGCCCGCTTATGAGAAGAGCGGGTTAAGGGTCACCGTCATATTTCCAATAATCCTCATATTTTCCTAAGAATTAGCTTCAAAAGTATGGCATTTCGCCAATTTATCAAAATCTATTTGCAAAATTAGTATCCTGCATCCCTGAATTCTTCCGGATAAAGGCTCCGGATGGCACCCGCCAGATTCTTTGCCACGGTCTTCCTCCCCTTCTCCGCATAGTGTTCCGTGGTCCAGTTCTGATCAATATATTGCTCGTCTTCCACTCTGGAAAGATTATCTACGACCATCACTCCTTTTGCCCCGTAATATTTGAGCAAAAGTTCCCTGTTCTCATTCATCAGATAAATCAGATCCTTGCCCACCAGTTTCCCGGCCTTCTCCGTATTTTCTGCCATCAGGTTAAATACCAGCTTCCATCCCCGCGCCCTGGCCAGTTCCACAATGCCATCAAAATCAGCTATCCTGGGATTATGGAGGGTATCAATCTGAAATCCATAGGCTTTTATGTAATGGCAGGCCAATTCTGTCAGTGCCCTGTCTATCTCTCCGCTTGAATCAGGAATGCCCTGATAAGCCATCCAACGATCCCATTCCCGTACGTGTTCATGGGGAAAGGCATAGGGGAAGCTGAGCTTATCCCTTTGCCATTGCTTTTTAAAATCGGCCTCCCGCTCCTCGCCGGATTTGATCTCATAGGCTTTGAATGACAAGAGGAAACGGTTTACCAGCGGAGGATAAGGTCTGAGTAAAACAAGGCCTTTCTGAAGTGAAGTTTCAAGAGGAGAGTGGATCCACTGGGCATTAAAGGAACGCAGGGTCAATGTCACGATAACGGTCTCCACCTCACTCTCTTCCGGCATCTGTTCAAGCAGAACTTTGAATATACCGGCGTGGGCCGCAGGCTTGGTCAGATCATAAATCCCCAGGCCCGGAAAATAATCCCCCATAAAATCTGAGATCTTCCGCTTATCCAGATCGTCCGCGCGTACTGTATTATTGGACGATTCTCCAAGATATATGATATCTGCATCAAGAGGCACATCCCTGACCAGGTTGATAATGGATGAATATTTCTGCAAGTCCTTTTCATAGAACAGGCTTTTGTATACCAGGTTCATTACAAAGAACAGGAGCAGCAATGAGAGCAACCTGGGCGCGATTCTTTTCCAGCTCTTTCTTCTCATCTCTCAGAATTGAAAATAGATAAAGGGGAAATTCTCGACTCCGGCAAAGGCGATGATCCCGAACAGTAACACAGCATAGATACTCCACCTGAGAAGAAAGGGCCTTCCAGTGAGCCAGCTATCGAAACGACTGTTATACAAAAGCATATCGCTAATAATAAAAAGTAAGAGAAAGATCCACGTGCTAAGGGGAATCAACAAGGCCTGTGGATCCGTTGGAGCCTTCTGAAAAAGCAACTTGAATATGTGAATGGCATCATCAACACTCTGAGATCTGAAAAAGACCCAGAGTATGGTCACCAGTAAAAAAGTTTTGACAGCCAGCAAGAGATGTCCCGCCGAAAAGGCCGGATAGGCACGATGAAGATTCAGCGCATCATTTAAAAGGCGCTCGCTTATATAGAGCAAGCCAAACAGAAGTCCCCAGAGCAGAAAGGTCCAGCTGGCTCCATGCCAGAGGCCGCTGATTATAAACACCACCAGGATATTCAGCACCCATCGCTGTTTGGACACCCGGTTCCCTCCCAGGGGAAAGTAGAGGTAGTCCCTGAACCAGGTGGAAAGAGAGATATGCCATCGCTGCCAGAACTCTGAAATATTCTTTGCCAGATAGGGGGTTTTAAAGTTATCCATGATCCTGATTCCCAGGAGCAGGGCACTTCCGATGGCAATGCTTGAATACCCGAAAAAGTCACTGTAGATCTGAAAGGAATAAAGGACAATCCCTTTCAGAATATTCCCTGGCCCATAATGCTCAGGGTGCGCATAAACCAGATCCACAATCCCGGAAATGTTATCGGCAATGACCATTTTAATAAAAAGTCCGTAGAGAATTAATCTCAGGCCATTGGCCACATTATCATAGCTAAGCTTGTGCTTCTCTCTGAATTGTGGTGCCAGCCTGGAGTAACGTTCAATGGGGCCCGCCACAAGCTGTGGAAAGAAGGAGACATAGAGGGCAAAATAACCCAGATGCCTTTCAGCTTTTTGTCGCCCGAAATAAACATCGATGGAATAGCTCAGGGTTTGAAAGGTATAAAAGGAAATGCCCACGGGAAGAAGGAGCTGCATCATGGGGATCTCCCTGGCAAGTCCCACTTTCTGAAACACAAGATTCAGGTTTTCTGTTGCAAAAGAGAAATATTTAAAGAAGAAAAGCAGACCCAGATTAACACACAGACTCAGAATCAGCCAGGGCAGCCGGGATCTTCTGTCCGGCAGTCCGGCCATTCGGATGCCACTGAAATAATCAACCAGGGTAGAAGCGAAAATCAGGAGTATGTATTCCACTTTCCAGCTCATATAAAAATAGTAGCTGGCTGCCAGTAAGAGCATCCAACGCTGTTTTTGCGGGATCAGATAGTAGATCAGTACTACTATGGGCAGAAAAATCGCAAAATCGATGGTATTAAACAACATCTATCCTGCTTTTAGACATTCAATTGCAAGGTGACAGCAACATGGCCTCTTCTTCAGCAAGCTGCTCCTTTGTTAAGGTATCTTTCTTCCTGGTCTTGCCTATGGTTTTCCCAAAGACGCGGTATCTCTTGTAGATCTTTCCTCCCATATACTCCATCTCGGCCCTTACCTTGGTATTGCTCTCCATCTCGAGATGACTGTCTATGTATTTCATTTTCTGCTCTCTTGCCGAGTCGAGCATGGCCGATCCCATGATGGTATCGAGCCCCCTGTTCTGATAATCGGGATGAACAGCACCCAGAAGCAGGTTCAATTGCCTGGTACGGCGGCCGGCTATGAGAATATGCAAAATGCCAATGGGGATCAGGTAACCCCTGGATTTTTTTATGCCCTTGCTGATATCGGGCATGCCGATCACAAAAGACACGGTTTCGCCTTTTTCATTCACAACCACTTTGATCAGGCGCGGGTCCATGATAAGCAGGTAACGGTTGGCAAAATCGTCCATCTCCTCCAGGGTAAAAGGCATAAACCCATAGATATCAGTGAAGGTCTCATTAATCAGTGTGAAGATGGGCCTGATCATGGGTTTCAGATCCTTTCTCCTTGTAAACTCCAGCAATTTGATTCCCGGATTGTTGCGAAAGGCCCGTTCTGCAACTTTCTGATATAGTTCCGGAGTCGTATCCGGAATTTTTATTTTATATACCACCAGATCTATGTCCTTTTCAAAGCCAAATGCTTTGAGATGATCAAGGACATACTCGTAGTTGCAATGGGTCGCAATGGAAATGGGTTCGTTGAATCCTTCAACAAGGTAACCCTGCGGATCCTTATCCGAAAAGGCCAGGGGGCCCACCAGTTTCTTCATTCCCTTAAGCCTGGCCCACTCCTCCACATGCTCGAGCAGGGTACGGATTACCTCCCTGTCGTCCCAGGTCTCCAGGTAATTAAAGCGCGCATTCTTCTGCTTATGCAGCTCATTGTATTTGTAGTTGATGATTCCCATGACCCTGCCAAGCACTTTCTTCCCTTTAAAAGCCAGGAGCAAAATCACATCACTGTATTCATAGGCCTTATTCTTCTTCCTATTAAAGAATTCCCATTCATCTGAATACAGAGGCGGAATCCAGTTGCTGTGATCCTTATGAATCTTGGCAGGAAGATGAATGAACTTCCGGAGGTCGCTTTTTGAGCATACCGGTCTGATTACAATCTCCATCAGGCTCGTTTTAATAGCAGTTTAGGCTGACAAAATAGGGTTTTTTGTCGATTGTCAATACTTTTCAGCAAGATCCAGCAGGCTCTGTCCGCTTAACCTGTTTACAATCCACTCATTCATCATCCTGGCTCCGAGGGATTTATAAAAGTCGATGGAGGGTTCATTCCAGTCCAGTACGGCCCATTCAAGTCTGCCGCATGCACGTTCCACAGCAAGATGGGCAAGACTGGCAAGTAATTTCTTGCCATACCCCTTACCGCGTTGTTCCTCCAGTACAAAAAGATCCTCCAGGTAGATTCCCGGTTTTCCCAGGAAGGTTGAAAAGTTCCGGAAGAAGAGTGCGAAACCCACCGGCAACTCCCCCTCATATCCGATCAGCACTTCGGCCACTCGTTCTTCTCCAAACAGGTGTAGCTCCAGATCGGCTTCAGTGGCCACCACCTCGTGAGAGAGCCGCTCATAATCAGCCAGTTTTTTAATAAAATCGAGAATCAGCGGAACATCTTCTTTTTCAGCCAGACGGATGGTAAATGCATGCTTGTTTTCGTTTGTCCTCATGTTATCAGGAATTATCGTAAGTGGGAATGTAGGTGGGCCTTTTAATGAACTGCCGTTTAACTTCTTCCGGAACCTGAATAAAGCGCATGCGGATATCGGCATGTTTTTCGCCCATGGCTTTATGTAAAATACCAAGCTTTTTATGAGCTTTGAAGAGCTCATAGAGCTCCGACTCCAGGTCCATCATCATCATGCCAAAATAGTTAGCGCTTTGTTTTAACACACCTTCCAGAAGCTCATAGAGTTCTTTCTCACGGCCCTGTTCAAAATAGAGGGCGTCAAAGGCCAGGAAGCTTATTTCTTTTTTATTAAGCCTTTTACGCAGACCCGGAATCCACCCCAGTACTTCTGCTGCCCAGTTGGTCAGCCGGTCACCAAAATCCACAATCCTCCAGGTAACCTGGTAGATCTGCACACCGGCCACCATCCTGCCTTCCTCCCGGATCACATAGTAGTCGTCATTCTTAAAAATGGCATCAGAGTAGAAAAGCGTGTAATCTTTATAAAACTCCTGTATCTGATTCAGGATGCTTGCCTGTTGTGCCTGCTCCACAGGCTCTACTCTTTCTGACTTCTTCGGGCGCAACCTGCTGAATGTCAAGGCCGCAAAAGAGCCCACTGTTTCAAGCCCCATCTGGGCACTGAAGTTCATCGAGCGAAGGTTGGTACGGTCGATGGTGGCAAAAATGATTGCCGGCTTACCGGTCCTGTCCTCCTCTGCCCGTAACTGCCCCGGATCCGCAAAAACAGGCTGAATAAAGCGCCCTAGTACCGTAGTGCGCTTACCCTCATCCTGAAGCTCTGCTTTTGTTTTTCGCTTTTTAGGGACTCCTCTAATGGGTGCCTTAATGGAGAAATACCTGATCAGCCAGCTGTCGTGCTTCAGGCCGGCAGTCACCGCGGGTTTTCCACAGAAACCCACTGAACCCAGCATCTTTCCTGATTTCCGGAGAAACATGAAATAATCCTCGTGTCCCGATTTCAGGCGGTCCTCCAGATCGGTATGATGGTATTGAATTCCGCCGGGCTGACCCATCACGGTTCCGTACATATGATCCATCAGTTCCACACTGGGACTGTCCTCTACTTCAATGCTAAGGTCATGGTAATTAAGCAATGTACGACTGTCTTTCATTCCGCAAAGATAGGAAGTGCACAATTATTATAAAATCAGGGGTCGATTCCGGCGTCCTTAAGGGAAGTCTTTATGATATTTGACCATAGCAGATAACCCTCCCTGTTCAAATGAAGCATATCCTGCCTGAAAAGGCTCGAATCGGGCATGCTCTCCGGCGTTGTAAACCGGTCAAAAGTGGCGATAAAATGTAAATCGCTGTTCTTTTCGCAGTAGCCCTCGATCAGGCTATTGGCTTTCCGGATCTCTTCTGACACATGCCATCTGCTGGGAGTTGGGGTGATCTCAATCCAGCAAACCGGGGTGCCAGGATTCCTCTTCCTGATCTTCTTCACCAGTGTCCGGAACTGCTTGAGCACTTCTTTAGGAGTACTGTTTACATCCCCGCCTGATATGTCATTGGCTACGAAAATGGCGATGGCTTTAAACTGTTGCGCTTTTATGATCCGCTCAGCATAATAATTATAATCCGTGAGCTTGGCACCACCGTATCCCCTCTGCATTACCCGGTAGGGGCTCAGGTCTGTATGGATGGAATCCCACAATCTGACACTGGAGCTGCCTGTCACCAGCAGGGTGCCGGCATCGGAATGTTCCACAAGGTTCAAAGAATCGATGACAGAAATATCAGCTTCCCATTTGAGAATCTCATCGGGGGGAGCCGATTGGCCATTTAATGGGAGAGCAATAAGAAGGAAAAGCAAGGCCAGGGGCGCTGCATGGGTCCGTAAATTCAGTCTGGGCATGGAATCATAGATTTATGCCCAAAATAAACTAAAATTTCAATTGCCCCGCTTGGTTTCTATTAAAATTACGCCATTGGAACCCCGCGTCCCATACATGGCGGCCATGCCATCCTTGATCACTTCGATGGACTTTATATTGCAAGGATTAAGTCCGCTCACATTGGCCCCGGTGGAACCATCCAGTACAAAAAGCACCTCATTGCTTCCACTAATGGACTGAGCCCCCCTGATAAATACTCTGTATGATCCAGATGTGCCATCCACGGTTACGCCGGGAAATTTCCCCTTAAGCAGTTCATAAATATTGGGGAAGTTGCAGTATTCATTATTTTCCTGTTTCATATTATCCGCTGCATAGGTCAGATCGTTCTTCTCCATATATCCGGATGCAACGGCCAATTCCCGGTTCTTCTTGGAATCCATAAAGACCAGGTTGATCCGTAGCGTCCCGGTCTTCTTATCAATACTTCTGCTCACAGATTTGAAGGTTTCTGATTTGATCTTGATCTGGTCCTTTTCCTTGCATACAATGGAAAAGTTACCAAGACTATCGGATACGGTGGTGGATTTACTCTTTTTGGCCATTATCTCGATATTGGCCACCGGATATTTGTTAAAGGCGGTCAGCTCCCCATGAATCACACGGGTTTGTGAAAAAGATGTTGTTGCAAAAAGCAGGAGTACTGCGGCAATAAAAACGGATTTCATGAATTTGGGGCTTAGGTTTACATTTAGACTGCTATACCAGCCGAGGGTTTAATCTACTGCCGGTGTCCCTTGGTCTCAATCACCACCACACCGTTGGCGGCCCTGGAACCATAGATGGCTGCTCCTCCGTCCTTCAGAATATCAATGGTTGCCATTTCGCAGGGATTAACAAAAGAGACATCATTAACCTGAATACCATCTACCACATAGACGGCCTCATTATCTCCGTAAATGGACTTATCACCTCGTATAAAGATACCTTCCCCTCCCATGGAATTGGTCCTGATGGTGACTCCCGGAAACTTCCCTCTTACCAGGCTAAAGACATCTCCATAGTTACAGAAATCGTTATTCTGATCTGCCATATGCGCCAGCGCAAAGGTCAGCTGCTCATGCGATATGTAGCCAAGACCCGTAGCAATCTCCCTGTTCTTGGGTGAATCCCTGAAGATCAGATTCGCTTCAATATAATCATCATCTTCATCTACTTTTTTATTCAGGGCCTCGAAAACTTTCGCCTTGATTTGTATCACATCCTTCTCCAGGCAAACAATTTCGAACTCACCCAGAGAATCAGACATGACCTTAGATTTTGCCTTCTTGGATGCAATCTCCACATTCTGCACCGGATACTCATTGAAGGTAGTCAGCTTTCCCTTAACCACCCTGGTCTGCGCTAAGGTGGGTATAGAGAAAAGAACACAGGCTGCAATCAGGATAATTGATTTCATGGTTTCAGGTTTTTTTTGTGAAAGTTAATCTCTTTTTGCACATCTCTATAAGAATAGGATGCACCAGAGGTGTTTTACCCTATCCAAGGATCCTGCTTTTTTAAGTGGATTTCTGCAAACATATTGGTGTTCCTGTTGTTTTTATGGAGTAAGCAGAAAACAGTGAAACCTTAATGTAATAGCTAAAATGATGAAAATGAAAAAACTAACACTCCTTTCAAGTCTGTTATTATTCGCCATGGCCTCCACTTTTGCTCAATCCAATAAAGAGGAGATTGAATTTATACAGTCTATTTTCGGCATGGAGAAAAAAGCAGTTGTCTCTGAATTTATTAAGCTTGAAGGCGAAGCTTCAGGCAAATTCTGGAATCTTTATGATGCATATGAAGCAGAACGCAAAGCCAATGCTCAGAAGCGTATTGAAGTATTGTCAAAGTATACTGAGTCCTATCTGGAGCTTGACGAAGCCACAACCGACGGACTGGTACTTGAATCCATGAAAGTACGAAACACCCAGAACAAGCTTATCAAAAAGTATTATAAGAGTATGAAGAAGGTTGCAGGCGTGAAAGCGGCGGCCCAGTTTTATCAACTTGAAAACTACTTTGCCAGTGCAATCTCTGTGACCCTGACTGAGCAAATCCCGTTTATAGGGGAATTTGACTGGTAAACATATGAGCAAAGGAATTTTCCAGGAAAAGCTTAATATGCTGCAGGTTTAAACATTATTAATTTTTCTTTGTTAATTTTGAACTCAAACGATTAAAACTTTATAAAAACAACACAATGAAACGGATTATTCTTTTACTAGTTGTTGGGGGCATTTTCCTGACTGATACCTTTGGCCAGTCGGTTGAACTTGGAGGCTTTTACGGATATAACCTCAACACCAGGGCCAGGACCTATTATGGGGATTATACCCTCTATAATAATCCGAACTATGGAGGCCAGCTAAGTATCGGACTGGCCCATAATACCTTTGCAGAGCTTACCTACAATCGTTCAGACACGCAAATAAGATATTACTATAATAATGCCTACGAGCCCCTTGATATGTCTTCCGAGTATTACCATGTCGGTGGCTTACAACAAATGGATACCGGGGTCGATGCTTTAAAGCCCTTTGGGGCATTCTCTCTTGGAGCCTCACGCTATAACCTGAAGGAGACTTATGGAGAGGTTTACGCCAGTGATAAGTGGTTTATGTCCATCGCACTTGCCCTTGGAGCAAAAATATATCTGGCAGATATGCTGGGAATCCGTCTGCAGGCCAGGATGGGCCTGCCCATGGGCTTCAATGGCATATGGTTAGGTACCGGGGGAGCCGGAGCCTCATTCTACGTGCCTGTAGCACAATTTGATTTTTCAGCCGGACTGTTTCTCAAGCTCGGTTCCTGATAAACGAAAATCTTTACTTGTTAAATCCCCGCTTGCACTGGCAGACGGGGATTTTTTCATTTGATTCCGAAAACTTTGTCCACATCGGGGCGGTAACTTTTACCCACTGAAAGACGGGTACCTCCTATTTCCACCTGGTTTCCTTCCAGGCTCTCAATTTCGTGGATGGAAACAATATATGATTTGTGAATGCGGAGAAAGTGCGAGGATGGAAGTTGCTCCTCCAGGTCTCGCAGAGAGGCCAGTGCAGTAATGTTTTTCTTCTTGGTATGAAAGGTCACATAGGCCTTCTGGCCTTCTATGTAAACCAGGTCCTCGTAATTGATCTTATATAGTTTCCGGTCGGCCCGGATGATCAGGTGATCCTCCTTCAGCTGGGGCTTCTGCATCACATCTCCAGGCTCATTCTGACTTATATTCTGATTCTTTTCTTCCAGTTCCTGTACCTTATTAACAGCTTTCAGAAAGCGCTCAAAGGAAAAGGGTTTCAGCAGGTAGTCCACCACATTCAACTCATAGCCCTGGAGCGCATATTCCTCATAGGCCGTGGTCAGAATTACATGGGGCACCCTGTCCATGGACTTCAGGAATTCGATCCCCGTGATATCAGGCATCTGGATATCCAGGAACAACAGATCCACCTCCCCCGACTTTATCAATTCCATGGCCTTCAGCGGGGAGTTAAAATCTCCCGCCAGTTCCAGCATGGGTAGCTTACTTACATAGTCCTTCAGGTACTTCCTGGCCAGGAACTCATCATCGATGATCACACAGTTCAGTTTCATGATCGTTCAATTTTCATATGCACCTCAAATACCCCGTTTTCATCCCTGATCTCCAGTTGACTTGCTTCGGGGTAAGTCAGTTCCAGGCGGTTGCGTACATTTTGAACACCCATTCCGCTTCCCGGAATCCTGTTGTTTTCCGGATGAGTGTTTCGAATATGGAAGCAGAGTTTCCCCTTTTCTGTGGAAATCTTCATCTTCACCCAGGCCTCTTGCTGATCCTCAATTTTGCTGTACTTAAATGCATTTTCCACAAAGGGGATAAAGAGCATGGGAGCTATGCGGAAACTTTCATCGACCCCTTCCGTGAGCAACTCTATATCCTGTTCATGGGGACTTTTCATTTGCTGGAAGGCCATGTAGTTGCGGATGTATTCGATCTCAGCACCCAGTGTCACCTCATCCCGATTGCAGTCATAATACACATAACGCAGCATATCGGATAGCTTCAACACAGCTTCGGGTGCATCATCCGATTTGGAGTAACTCAGCGAGTATATGTTATTCAGCGAGTTAAAGATGAAATGCGGATTGATCTGGGCCTTCAGCAGGCGGATCTCTGTATCGCTCTTCTCTTTGGAAAGCTGTTTCCTGGCCTGCTCCTGCTCGGTGGTCTTGCGGATCAGGGAAAATACCAGGCTGATAAAGAAAATGAATAGCAGGAAAGAAGACACCCGGGCATAATGAAAGGCCTCAGGAAGATGTCCAGGCAGTGGCTCGGTCTTGAAATTCTTTAGGATATGGCCATTCACTATGAAAAAGAAGTGAGCCAGCAGACCAATGAAAAACAGGTTTACAATAAGATACCAGATGTACCGGCGCTTCTCAAAGAGATGGGGAAAGATCACCAGGCTGTTCCCGTAGAACAGTGCCATGCCCAGCAGTATATTGAAAGCTGCCATGAGCAGTGCAATAGGCATGGTCAGAAAATTGGTTGCCATGACCATTTGCAAACTCAGCATCAGGAACCAGAAGCAGGCCTGGAAAATATATGAAAGGGTTCTTGTTTTCATTTGTCGCGAATTCTGCCTCAAAATTAAGTCAGCCGGGAAGTCAAATCAAAGTTATATGAACCAACTGGCAAATTACTTGAACCAATGTCACAATATAGCGAATAAGCGGTAGAAAGCCCCTGTTTATCACAAAATCAGCCTGTTGGTTCGATAAATCAGGAGCCTGGTTCAAGATATTTTCGCGCAAGGAAGGAATGTTTCATTTTTGATGCAGATTAAAAAACCAACAATCATGAAACGCAGAATTATCAGCATCAGCATCAGCATCATAGTGGTCATCGGAGCGGTCATACTTTCATCTTCCATGATCCGGAACAAGCCTGAGCCACAAAGGAACATGGCAAAGGAAGAAATTCTTTTCGTAAAAACCGCCGCAGCCACCAGCACGGAGATCCATCCCCAGGCACGGTACAGGGGGCGGGTAAGTTCACTGGCCAATGTAAATCTTTCGGCCGAAGTAAGCGGTAAGATCCTGGCCGGGGATGTACCCCTGAAAGAAGGCCAGTCCTTTAAAGAGGGGGATCTGCTGGTAAGCATTTATAAAGAGGACATGCAGGCTGCCCTGCAGTCGCTCCGTTCCTCTTACCTGCAACTTGTAAGTTCCGCACTACCCGATCTGAAAATTGATTATCCGGACGAATATAAGAAGTGGTCGGACTTCTTTAATGCCATTGATATTAACAGCTCAATGCCGGCTTTGCCCGAACTGAATTCGGAAAAGGAACGGGTTTTCGTGGCTTCAAAAAATATCCTGTCACAATATTATACAATCAAACAGCAGGAGGTGAATTTCAGCAGGTATGAAATCTACGCCCCTTTTGATGGGTCCTATAGAAGTGTAAGTGCTGAGGTGGGGTCCGTAGCCGGCATGAATATGCAGATCGCCAGCCTGATCCGTACCGATGTCATGGAGGTGATTGTTCCGGTACTGCCCGAAAAACTGGACTGGATACGAGTGGGTGGTCAGGTCAGCCTGCAAAGAAACAACGGGCAGGAAGTTTCTGGTGAGATCATTCGGGTCGCCGACTTCATTGATCCCACTTCCCGTTCTGTGAATGTGTATGTAAACGTAAATAATTCCCGCTCATCCAGACTCCTGGAAGGAGAATACGTAGAAGCCCGCTTCACGGGAATTGAAAGTGCCAGCGGCATGCTGGTTCCCCGGGAAGCCTTCATCGGGTCGTCGAAACTTTATGTCATTGAAGACGGTCAGCTGGCCGAAAAGGAAGTGCTGATCATCGATCGCCAGGAAGATTTCTATGTGATCCAGGGGTATGAGGAAGGTGAAATCCTGGTGGTGGAGTCCCTGGTAGATGTGAAACCCGGACAAAGCGTAGCTCCCATTTCCTAATCCGATTCTGAAAAATCTGTCATGAAAAAAGTACTATCAGCATTTGTTAAATATCCCTTTTACGGGAAAATAGTCATTGTGATCCTGCTATTGGTGGGGGGGCTGTCGCTCATGAATATGAAGAAGGCTACCTTCCCGCTGACCGAATCGCGGGTGATCACCATCATGGTCTCCTACCCCGGGGCATCCCCCAAGCAAATGGAGGAAGGCGTAACTTCTCTTGTGGAAGAGGGCATCCGGGGCATTCCGGGGATAAAAGAATTCACTTCCCAGAGTCGCGAAAATGTGGCCATCGTCACAATCACGGGCCGCAATGGTTACAATGTGGATGAGCTGCTGACTGATGTGAAAAACTCGGTGGATGGCATTTCCAATTTCCCAAGCAATGCCGAACGGCCCATTGTTTCCAAAAACCGGAATATGGATATGGCCGCCTTCCTTTCCCTGAGTATGGAAGGAAATGATCTGATTAAATTAAACGAAGCGGCCAACCGCATTGAGGACGATTTCCTGGCCACCGGTTTCATTTCCCAGATCAATATCTTCGGACTTCCTTCCAAAATGGAAATTTCAGTTGAAATTGACGAAACCCAGCTTCGTCGCTATGGCATGAGCTTTTCTGAGATCCAGAATGCCATTGCCAGCAATAATCAGGATGTGCAGGGGGGCACCATCAAAAATCCCAGGGAAGAGGTGATTGTGCTCAGCCGTATGCGGAGCACCGACCCGGAGGACATCAAAAAAATCGTGGTCAGGGCCGGCCAGAACGGGCAGGTCATTACCGTTGGGGATGTGGCCGACGTGAAACTGCAGTTTGAGGAAACTCCCAACGACAGCTATGTGGAGGGCCGGCGAAACGTCACCATTTTCGTACAAAAGCTGAACACGGAAGACCTCCAGCAAATATCTGAATTTATCACTGGCTATATAGAGGACTACAATGCCCAATACGACGACAGGGAGATCATCGTGCTGATGGATTTCTTACGCTTGATCGACAATCAGCTGAACATTCTCATCAGCAATGGCATGATGGGGGTGTTCCTTGTGATCCTTATGCTGAGTCTGCTCCTGAACTGGCGTCTTTCCCTCTGGGTGGCCTGGGGCATCCCTGCCGCCTTCCTGGGCATGTTTATTATTGCCAACCTGGCAGGAATCACGCTGAACATGATCTCTCTTTTCGGGATGATCCTCATTATCGGAATCCTGGTGGATGATGGCATTGTGATCGGGGAGAACATTTTCTCCCACTATGAAATGGGTAAAAGTCCGCGCTGGGCAGCCATCGACGGAACCATGGAGGTCCTGCCTGCCGTGGTCACTTCCCTGGCCACGACCATGATTGCCTTCCTGCCCCTGTTTTTCATCGAAGGCAACCTGGAAATGATGTATGAGATGGCCTTTGTGGTGGTCTTTGCTTTGCTTTTCTCCCT
>Ga0180430_10000860_pt1 | contig 31696 bp, 31 predicted proteins | sample SS_ome_9_FD_132999 | JGI IMG/M metagenome (GOLD analysis project Ga0180430, IMG submission 132999) | Hypersaline lake sediment archaeal communities from the Salton Sea, California, USA - SS_1_S_2 metaG | ecosystem: Environmental > Aquatic > Non-marine Saline and Alkaline > Hypersaline >... | reverse complement strand
TGCATATCTTGAATATATTTTAAAATAAAAACACCAAGTTTTGCTGTCTGCTGCATAGTCATATTTTTTTTCCACAGTTTCTTTAAAAATATTGAACCATACGGCTCACCATGCCCAATTACCATATAATTATTCACAGGTTCAGGGATGCCTTCACCTGTAAAGGCAATGAGTTGAGCATCTGGTTTACCGATTCTTGAAGCACATAATATCATAAGATTATATGCAATCATATATCTATCTTCATTAAATTCTATATGCATCTGTCGAATAACTCTACTAACAAGAGTATAAAATTCTTCATCTGAAATTATAGATGGTATCCGTCTCATATCATTTTGATAAGCATATTCTGCATCTTCTCGTTCCATCTGAATGATTGCTGTAATTATCCTATCCTGAAATGTTTTATAGAGCCCGCTAGCACCAGCTGAACACATCACAACGTTACCTAATGGAAATACAATTTTCTTTGCATATTGAAAATCGGTTCCCCCGCCAACAGTAACTTTTGTATCTCCGACCAATACAACTCCATCTCGGCATCTTGCCCCAAGAATGTACGTCATATCATTTTTGAATGCATCATTATGATAAATCTTTTTCTTTCTCTTTTTTATTTTGATATTAGGTTGAATAATTGATAGTGCTTTCACTTATTTCCCTCCAGTTGTAAAACAGTTCTTTCTCATTTTTTTACCTCTCCATCTACTGTTTTAGGTGCCCCAGATGAGGACACTGCACTATCTGTGTTACCGGCACACAGCCTTCTCTTAGAAGGAAATGGCTACGAGGCAGTCGCATTATCTGCTATGGGGAGTTTCGGTGCAATCATTGTTTCCTTTATTCTGTTATATCCTATCCGTTTTATCATTGGAGTACCCTTATTTTTTTATGACACTCTTCAAGATATCATGTTTTTTGTTCTTTTAGCAATCACAATTCTAATGATTACTACAGAAAAAGGACGTATTGAAATAGGAGGGTTCAAAGGCATTTACCCCTCAATATTTGGAATGCTTTTTGCCATATTTCTTTTTGTTCTCTCAGGAATATTTGGACTCATTGCATTAGATATTCCAGTGTCTTCACCAATTGGTCTAGACTCACCAGTACTCTTCCCAGCACTCTCCGGTCTCTTTGGATTTCCCACTTTATTAACATCACTTCTTACAAAACCAAATATTCCAAAACAAACAATAATAGAACCAAAACTAGATAAGACAACAAAAAAATCAGGCATACTTTCTATTATCACAGGGTCTGCAGCAGGGGTCCTTGTATCAATCATACCAGGGATCACCTCTGCAACTGGCACAATTCTTGCAATGAATACACGGGGAGAAGCAGATAGTCGGCAAACAATAATCACGCTTTCTGCAGTAAACACTGCATGTGCATTCTTTGTTGTCGTTGTCCTTTTTATCATTCTTCGTGCAAGAAGTGGTGCAACACTTGCTGCAATGCAGCTCATATCTGTCTCAGATTGGAATGTATCCTTGATGCCTACGTTTCTTATCTATATGCTCATTGCATTATTATTGGGTGGGACGCTTTCGTATTTCTTTACATTAAAAATGGGAAAATTATTTGCTCGGTATTTCATCAGGCTCCCCTATCAAAAATTAGTTGCCACAACCATTATTTCAATTGTGATCCTCGTGTTTTTATTCACTGGATTTATGGGCGTACTTATTCTTCTGATAGCGACAACAATTGGGCTTTTACCTGTTCAATGGGGTGTTCGTCGGAGTCATTGCATGGGGATTCTTTTACTACCGATTATGTTGTATTTTCTTTAACATCTAATACTGTCATTTTCTTAAGTAGATCATCAATGGGAACATCAAGTTTTTTTGCGTAGAGAAACCCTGCGATTTCCTGTGTTATCAATAGTGTTGTTTTATACTGATCAATACCCTGGTAGATTTCATCCTTTGTTTGTGTTTTATGCTGCGTAATTCTCTCAACGATTTGATCATATAAATTTACTTGATTTGGTGCAATATATTGCGTGATTGTACTTGCATCAAAAACATTTTTTGAAGGGATAAAACCAGTAGGAATTGATATAGTTTTTAATGAAAATGTTGGGGTAAGATTCTCATCCGTTTTTTGGAGATACCCTTTTGTTATCAACTGATCTGTAAATTCCTTTGCAATATGGGGTGCACACCAGTTTAATTCCATTGATATTGTCAGATAAAATTCTGAATAAGAAAGCTGTTGTTTTCCGCTCCGTTTGAAAATAAAGGCGATAATGTGTTGTATCTCTTCGCTCATGGCATCCACGTATCTCTTGTATCAAGTGGAATCATGATACCGGGTATGTCCAGGTTTTCAAAGAATTCCTTATCCTTTATATGTGGATTGTAACAGTAAAACGGGTGCATTTGATGAATTGTTTTAATCTTATTTTTATCAGCTAATTGGAGAGGGTTTGTATCAGAAACTTCATAGATTATCCCATATGGTTTTTGATATTTTGAATAATCAAAATTCTGTAATTCCTGATCGTGCATGTGAAGATATATTTCATTCTCAGTCAAATGATGTATCTCCTTGATATCTTGTTCAATCCATATCTTTGGTCGTATAACAATCCGATTGGCTCCAGTAAAAAGGTCATCAACAATATCATCAATGTTTCGTGGTCCAGCATCAACCCATAAATCATAGCGTGATGCGAGTGCTTGATAGGCATCCACACAAGGTTCATTTTTTTTAATTCCTAATTCATCAAGAATATAGAGCTCAGTTATGTTTTTGTTCAGCAGTTTTTTTAATAATGTACCGAGTTGCTCCATAGGGTACTGATGTATGGATATGATGGGAATAATATTCATAATAGCATATGAGATAGCATTTGGTTTATAAATATATTTTTTTAAAGAAAAAGAAGGAAAATTAGGTGGTTTGCACCATAATTCTCTCTTCAGTTTTTGCAATATTTAATCGAGTTTTCGTTACCGTATCTGGATTCAAAGAAATGCTATCTATTCCTTCTTGAACAAGAAATTCAGCAAACTCAGGAAAATCTGAGGGAGCTTGACCACAGATACCAACCTTTCTTCGTGGCATATGGGTATGTGCCGTCTGAATGACTTGGGAGACCAATCGTTTCACTGCATCATTCCGTTCATCAAAGATATGGGCAACAAGATCTGAATCACGATCCAACCCTAAAGTAAGCTGTGTCAGGTCATTTGAACCAATGCTAAAACCATCAAAGATTTCTGCGAATTGATCAGCGACGACCACATTGGATGGTATTTCACACATCACATATACTTCAAGGTCGTTTTCCCCTTGCTTTAACCCATATTCATTCATGACTTCAATGACCTTTCTGCCCTCATCAGGCGTTCTACAGAAAGGTATCATAGGTTTCACATTCACAAGCCCCATTTCATTACGGACTTTCAGAATGGCTTCACATTCTAATCCATATGCGGGTTTATATTTAGCATCATAATATCGAGAGGCACCACGCCAGCCGATCATTGGATTATGTTCTTCAGGTTCATACAGATACCCACCAATGAGATTTGCATATTCATTGGTCTTAAAATCAGACATCCGCACGATAACATCATTTGGATAAAATGCAGCAGCAATCTTTGAGATTCCTTGTGCAAGAGTGTCGATGAAAAATTGCCTTTTATCTGTATAAGCAGCGCTTCTTGCATCGATTTTTTGAATCACCTCAGCGATTTTTGGGTTTTCAGATGCAAGTTGTTTGAGTTTGTCATATTCAAGAAGTGCAAGGGGATGAATGCCAATATGTGAATTAATGATGAATTCTTCTCGGGCAAGACCAACACCATCATTGGGGATTTGTGCTTGTTGAAATGCTTTCTCAGGGGTTCCTACATTCATCATGATCTTTGTTTTTGTTTCAGGAATTGTCTCAAGTTCCATTGTATCAATGCGGTATTTTAGAAGACCGTCATAGATTAATCCTGTTCCTTCTGAACAATCAACGGTCACTTGTTTTCCTGAGGGAATTTTCTCAGTTGCATCTCCAGCACCGATAACGCAAGGGATTCCTAATTCTCTGGAAATTATTGCAGCATGACAGGTTCTTCCACCTTTATTGGTAACAATGGCACCTGCGATTTTCATAATGGGTTCCCAGTCGGGATCTGTCATGTCAGTTATGAGGACTTGTCCTTTCTGAAAATCTGAGATGTTTGCTGCGGATTCAATGACATTTGCTTCTCCTTGTCCAATCCGACTTCCTACGGCTTCACCCTCAACAAGTACAGGTCCTGTTTCTTCAAGGACATAGGTTTCCAATGAGGCGACATCTTTTTGTGAATGCACGGTTTCTGGTCGTGCTTGAACGATATAGAGTTTTCCGGTGTTCCCATCTTTTGCCCATTCGATATCCATGGGTTTTTCATAATGATTTTCAATGATGACTGCCCATCGAGCAAGGGTGAGGATTTCATCATCATTAATTACGTATTGCGATTGTTCTTCTGGGCTGACTGGTTTTTGTAATGTTCCGGTGTCTCCATAAATCATGCGTTGTTCTTTGGATCCTAGTTTTTTCTCAAGGATTGGCCGAAATCCTTTGTTTAATGTGGGTTTATACACATAGAATTGATCAGGGTTAACTGCTCCCTGAACCACGTTTTCTCCAAGTCCATAGGCTCCTGTAATATAAACGGCATCCTTAAATCCACTTTCAGTATCAATTGAGAACATGACGCCAGATGATGCAAGATCGGATCGTACCATTTTCTGAACACCGACAGAGAGGTAGACGCTGAAATGATCAAACCCTTTGTCTTGCCGATAGGATATTGCACGGTTTGTAAACAGTGATGCAAAGCATTCACGGACTTTTTCAAGGAGTTCTTCTTCTCCTGTTACGTTTAGATAGGTTTCTTGTTGACCTGCAAAACTTGCATCAGGTAGATCTTCTGCAGTTGCGCTACTGCGTACGGCAACATCAACGTTTTTATTATATCGATTTTCCATTTCCCGGTAATATTTTCGGATTTCATCGGCGACTTCTTGAGGAAGAGGGGTGTTTTTAATTAGGGTTCGAATTTTTTCCCCGCGTTCAGCAAGATTATTGACGTCATGGGTGTTGAGATCTGCGAGTATTTCCTTTATTTTTTGATCTACTCCTGCTTTTTCCATGGTGTATTTATATGCATAGGCAGTGATGGCGAATCCACCAGGTACGATTACTCCTTTTTCACCAAGGTTTCGTATCATTTCACCAAGAGAAGCATTTTTTCCTCCTACAGAGGGAACATCTTCAATACGTAGGTCTTCAAACCATCTTACGAATTCCTCAATCATGAATAATTCACCTTCAAATGATATTATTTCTACAATGGTGTAAAATAAACGAGTATATAAATTGTTTTTTTAAATCAAGTTTTTTATCTTATTTGTATCAATTTGTTCGTGAATTAATGGACTTTCCGTGTTCAGATATCATATGGTTCATTTTTATGATACGCTTGATAAAATTGTGGTAATCATCTCTCTTTTTTCTCTAAAAATGTGAATTTTTTTTACTCTTCATGGATTTTTTTCATTTCCGATTCGTCGTTTTCATTTTTAAACTCTTTTTGTTTTTTTAGTAGGTCCCGCATTTCTTTCTGTAAGTTTACTTGTTGTTCTTGAAATGCAGATTGTTCTTCAAGATACGGTGTTGCAACACTTCCTTGGACATGGCTTTCTACAAGTCGTTTAACTTCTTTGAATGGAAACACGCCATGAAGCTCATAATAGCTTCTTGCTCGGGGGGTTTGCACTTCTTTTCCGCCACCAAAGAGTCCAAAAAACCTTGCTTTCTTCTCTCCAACGGAGACCCCTCCAGCAGCAAATGAATTATCACTCCCTAATCCGAAACCAGAAGAACTTATTGGAATAATTGTACCAAATTGAAAAATTTGTCCAAGGATCCCTTGTTTTGAATTGATATCAGAAACCTTATCATACCGAAGCGTTCGTTCTTCTTTTGTCAAAATCCCGCCTTTGAATACAATTCGTTGATTTGAGATGATATATTTATGGGAACGACGATATAGCTCAACCATTAGAAATCCAGCAATGGAAACAGCAATCATATAGAAGGGAATGAAAACACTGGCTGATTCAAGAAGATTAAGCCAAAACATAATGCCGATACCGCCAAGAATTACTGCAACAAATAGGAAAAGAATACTCCAGCGAATAGAAAGCAATGATGCAATTATTCCAACAATAATCATCACTGATGCCCAAACTAAAATTGTAATGGTATAGGAATCAAAGAACGTATGTATACTAGAGAAAACCGCAAGCCAACCAACTAATACACCCCAAACAATTAGAAATATACAGAGTGATTGAAGTTTCATAAAGGATAATGGATGAGGGGAAAGGCTTTTTTCAATTTGTTCTTTTTCTAAGAGATCTTCTTGGTCCATCTTTTCCATCCTTTTGTTTCTTTTTCCTAGATTTCATAATGAATTCGGATTTAAATATATTGGTTTTCATTTGCATGAGAAGAAGCGTGATGCCACATGTTGAAAGAATCATTATAAGAAGCGATATACTTGTAGTATATGGATTTGGAAAAAAGAAAAAGAAGACACGGGTAAGAACATAGGATATGATAAGCGTCAAATAAGGCATAATGACAGCATATCCTTCAAACGTATCTGTAATTTTAATGAGATGTAAGAGTAATTGAGCGATAAAAAGAGAAGTTATAGCAATGACAGATAACCAGCCAAATAAAGAAAAAACTGCTACATAAAAATTCATTTGAAATAATACTGTGACATATGAGAGTATATAACAGAAAAGAAAAAGAACAAAAATATATAGTGGTTTATGTAAGACATTATAGCGAATGTTTCTTAGATCATAGAACATATTTACTTTTTCTTTTTTTGTTTCCTCAATATAACTGGGGCGAATCCCTAATCCAAGAACAATTAGTAACAGAAAGAATCCAAGATGACTAGGGTGCAATAAATCAATGGTTGCAAGAAAACTAAAAAATGCATTTGAGAACTGTTGTAGATTGGTTCCAAAAAGAATGAGATTCTCTGAAAATGTGTACTGTGTTTGCGCAGCAAAACTTAATCCCTCATCGAGAAGAAAATAAAGACAGAGGAATAGTAAAAACGGGGGAATAAAAAATGGACCAACAAAGAGAAATACATTTGCCAACCATTCAAATAATCCCTTTTTTTCTTTTTTTGGTGACACCTTTCCATAATCAACACTAATGTAGAATTGGGAGATTCCACTTTTTGTAACCGTATAGCCTAATGCATGACATATAGTTTGAAATAAAATACCAAGAAAGTTTGTAAATCGACAGAGGGGTTCATGTTTTGTTTCAATTGAAGAGAGTAAATATTTTTGATATTCAATGAAGAGAAGTTGAAAAAACCAGAATAAGAGTACACTAAAAATCGGGGCAAGTGGTGCAAATAAAATGATATCAATAGGTGACCCGGTCATTCATATGCCATCCCAAAACATTTTGGTGAAATGTTATGCTCTTATATTAAACTACGGTAAGAGAAATCTCATGTCCCTTAGCATCATATGCTCTCCAAGAATTCTCAATATAGGGGTTGGCAATAATCAGGTGAATCCTTCCATGTTTTTGGAAAAGCTGTAAATCCGCTGAGGATGGTTTCCAGGAATATGATGGATGGCTGTGAATTGTTCCTACGATACTAAAATCAATTGGTTGCATATGAAATTGAAAAATCGCATGAGACGATCCAGATATTGTACCAGGCAATAATACAACTTCAATAATAGTGTCTTTTTCAATTGTATCTGCACGGAGCAATCCTGCAAACTCATTTGGATGTGTTGATTTTGCACTCTCCAAGAGCAGAGCAAGACAACGTTTGGTAATTTTCCATTCCATATTAATTCTCAAACCCTGAAAAAATGTAAGTAGTTTTTATCGCACGAGTTTTAAACGAACCATTTGATAAAAGGATTCTCCAAAACGGATAAAACGTGCTTTTTTCTCTGATTCTGTGATAATGATTTCATTATCGATACTTGCGTCTTTTGTAAATTTTCCATCAATGACAAGTTTTGTTTCTTTGCTTTTTGGAAGAACCTTCAATCGTACTTTTTTATTTAATGGCACGATCCATGGACGAGCGGATAATCGAAAGGGTGCAAGTGGGGCAATAACCATTGCGTTTACAGCAGGATCCATAATAGGTCCTCCAACACTAAGCGCATAACTTGTCGAACCTGTTGGTGTAGCTACAATAACACCATCTGCTCCAAGTGTATCCATTAACTCTCCTTCGACAAATATCTGAAGATACATAATTTTAGCGATTTTCGCGGTCTGAAGTGTTACCTCATTGGTTGCATCTGAAAGACGAACACCATCAAACAATACTTTCAGCTTCTTTCGCTCTTCTATGGTGTAATCCTTATTGATGACTCGTTTTAATCCTTCCAGTGCATATTTTGATTCCACTTCAGAAAGAAAACCCATTCCGCCCGAGTTAATGGCAAACACGGGTTGTTCAACTTGATCAAGGGTGCGAATAATGGTCCCATCACCGCCAACGGTGATGACGATATCGGCATGGTGATTGATTTCCTTTAAACTATATCCTTTTATCTCTAAAGATTCGGCAAGTTTTTTCTCTGGAAATACTGTTTCCTTTTCTTGTAAAAACTCATAGATATCCTGGGAAAGATTCAGGGATTTTTTCACGTTTGGACTGCAAACTAATCCCCAGTTCATGGTATGCTCCATTTTTTTATTCATTCATTTTTTTCGATAATTGTAATAAAGGTGTTAATTTCATCAGCAATGTTGGGTGTTTTGATACTAGTGCTTTGACCAAACTTAAGGTACTGAATTCTTCAAATTTATAATCTTTAACCGAGTCTGCAAGCAAATTCAAGGTTTTATCATCCATATCAAGCATGAGTTCTTTGACAACGTAATTACGAAGGAGTTTTTGTCCAAAATCCTGTTTCCATTGTTTTTCATATTGTGATAACATATCTGCATCAAATACTTGTGCATCTACTGCTTCCCCGATAATTTCTCCAGCGATTTTTCCACCCTGTAATGAGGTGGTGATACCGCCTCCAGTTATGGGATCAGCATGTCGAGCAGCGTCTCCGACAAGTAAAAGGTTATCACGATAGGATTGAATCGGTTTTGCCACAGGAACTGCTCCTGCTAGAAGGCGCATGGGGCATCCTTTTTTCAACTGTGGATGGGATGCAATAAACTTATCAAGTCTTTTCAGAGGTTCACCCTGAGAACTCAAGCTCGCGAGTAACCCAATACCAACATTATATGTTCCTTTTTCTTTAGGGAATATCCAGATGTACCCTCCAGGAGCATATTTTCTTCCAACATAGAATTCGCAATAATCAGATTTATAATCAACATCTGTAATGGTGTATTGTGCACAGGTCTCCAGATCAGATGGTTTAAGAACTGTTTTCATACCTGCCCACGAAGCAATTTTTGACTCAACACCATCAGCTGCTACAATAATATCTGTTTCAATATCAAATGTCTCGTTGAATTGTCTAGCTTGAATTCCTTTGATCTCATCATTATCCATTAAGAGTTTTGTTGCTTCGGTACGGAGCATGATTTCAGCGCCTGCTTTTCCAGCTTGTCGAGCAAGTTCTTTATCAAACAGATCTCTGTAAAGGACATAGCCTGTTTCATTTCCAGCCATCTCCTTTGAAAGTGTCACCATGGTACCATCTGGGGAAAATATCTTTGCACCATCCATTTTATTTGCAATCCATTGTGTACCTTCAAGCATATTCCAAGAGTCAATTCGTTGAGAGACTCCTTCACCACAAAGCACGGGAACACCGATTTCAGGTCGCCTATCAATCATTAGTACTTTTGCACCGGACTCTGCTGCATATCGAGCAGTGACACTTCCTGCTGGCCCACAGCCAACGACAACAACATCATAGTCTAACATTTTACATCCTCTCCAAGTGTATTGCTCCTATAGGGCAGGTTTTAATACATATTTCACAGGCAGTACATTTTTCTTTATTTACAACTGCTTTTAAATTTCTTAATACGATAGCTTCTTGGGGACAAACGGAGACACATCCTCCGCACGATAAACATTGACTCTCATCAACTCTAGCACTAGGCTTTCCCATATGATTCACCTCTGGTTATACCGGATGCCACTAGATGAGCAACACGGATTGGTTCAGGTATGGTACCGTGTATTGTGCAAAGCTTTATTATTTCTTTTGCTTGGTCTTTTGTAAGGCCAAAACATTTCCCATACAATGAACTATTAAGAAGTTCAAAAGAGATAAGATCACCTTGCTCTATGAGCGCATATCGCTGTTTCCAATTGGGGAAGTGCTTTTGTAATGCTTTTTTTATTTTTTCGAAATTTGGTTGATCTCTTGTCAAAGAGAGAACGGGTATGTTTGTTTCAATTTGGATCTGCTCACAATCAAGAACATTAAACCCACCGAGGGTGACACCATCAATAAGTATGGCTCTTAATTGTTGTTTATGTCTTGTTTCCTCTATCATTTGTATACAGGTCTGTGTTGCATCTGTTCCATCAACATGAACTTGTCTATGCAATACAGCTTCAATATAGCTCCCGCCTCTCATAACAATGCCAATAATAGAAGTTGTATCTTGTTTGAAGTAAAAGGGGGCATCATCTATACCAAGCACTCTGATTTCAGATTTCATGATGCTTATGCGTACTTAATCATAAAATAAGCATTTTTCGCTTTGAAAAAGAATATGAGAAATTGTATATTGTTTGTTGAAAATTATGATTTTAAATTATTTTTTCTTTCTCACTGTAAGCTTTGCAGATATTTTTCCTTCACGAGCGAGCCAACCTAAAGCAGAATAACAATCCTCTTTTGATATCTTTGATAATCGTGCAATAGCGGTAACATCAATATCATTGCGTGTACTTAGCACATTCCAAACTTTTCCAGCATTTTCACCGATTTCATCAACTAGATTTGTCTCACCTAATGAAAAAGTTCTCTTATCTTTTCTGATTTTGTTTTCTCTTGCAAGCCAGCCAATTGCACCATAAAAATCTTCCTTTAACAGATCGGTTTGATTGATAAGTTTTGTACTGACTTGGGGCCCTTCATCCTCAAGAATTTTCCATATTTTTCCAGCGTTATTTCCATAAGTTTTTTGAATGTTATTCATGCCATGCATCCACCGTACATTTTTATTATGTAACTCAGAAAAACAATAAAAATATTTTGTTTTTTTTAACGAAAAAACATAATTTTTTTTAAAGGTTTCCTCTCAATTATAGTTCTTCTAAAAAAAATCATAATAAAGAAGTATAAAACATCAATAGGGAATATTATAATAGCGATAGATCGCCAGTTACTTGATCAACAATATTCTCTGGTCCAGGGCCAATTCCTAGTACTGTTTGAGTTCCCTCTGGAATTTCAGTATGGCCTGCATCTGAAATGATGATTGCTGATAGATTCAATGATTCTGCAAGTGTTTTTAAGGGGAAAAAATCATCCAATGTTTCAGTTTTAACAACTGCTTTTTTTGCACCAGTCTGCATCCACCTTTTATACCAGCGTTGGTGATGTGTTTTAGTATCAAGAGTGCAGGCAACGGCAGCATGAGCTACTTGTGCAGCAAGTTTTCCAATAGATAACGATATATCTTTTCTAGTTACAATTACCATTTTATATTCAGCATTCATGGGTCTCCTCACTAGGTTGTTTTATTTCTCGATACACTGTGCTTCTCCAAGATTCGCCAAGTTCTTTTGCCTTAACTTGATCAATAAGTCCTTTAACAACAATTTTTTTCCCTTGTAACTCAGTATGTTTAAGAGGTATCCCTAGGTATATTTTTCCTGCTTTTACAATAAGTAGGTCGTTATACACAGTAATACTCTCTCCAATTCGAATGCCGAAACCATCAATAACAAACCGACAGGAGAGGGAAGCATCTTCAAAAGATTCCGATTGTTTTTCTCGAGGTGGTTTTTTAAGAATAAAACAAATTAAATGTACCATGAGTATATGAATCATTGTTACTATATGCCCCTAAAATGGCTTTAGGGGCCTGGTAATTATAATTATACTATTTATCTTTGGCGATTAAGAAAGGGCGCTATCATATGAAAAATATCTTTGAGGTCATTGTTGTTGGTGCAGGTCCAGTAGGGTGTTATCTTAGTACCCTTCTTGGAAAAGCAAATGTTAATGTTGCTCTTATCGATCAGAGGAAGGTAGTTGGGGAGCCAGTTCAGTGTGCTGGGTTGATAACACCAAGAGTATTTTCACGGTTTCATATTCCAATGAAGGGGATTGTTCAACAAACCATTAAAGGCGCTCATATCATTGCACCAGATAACACAACTTTATCAATTGGAGGCACTAAGACCCATGCATATAGTATTGATCGACGAGCGTTTGATCAGTATCTTGCTTCTCAAGCACAGAATTATAGTGTTACATTATTTAATAATCAAAAAGTCATTCAGGTGAAAAAAGAATCTCAGAAAATCTCTGTGAAAACAAACAATAATCACACGTTTTCTGCTCCATTGATTATTGGAGCTGATGGTCCTCATTCTATAATACAATCGACCTTTAATTTTCCTAAACCATCAGAGTTTTTAAGAGGGATTGGTGCGGAATTAACAAATGTAGAAATAGAGCCGGATGTTGTAAAACTTTTTATTGGAAATAAAATTGCACCCGGGTTTTTTGCATGGGTTATTCCAACAAATAAAACTGGAACAACTGCAAGGATCGGGCTCTGTGTTCTTTCTTCAAAAGCGATAAAAACATATTTTAATCGATTTTTTTCAAAAATAGAAAAAACACCTTCTATGCAACATGCCAAAATTACACGATATATCGGTGGGACAATACCTATTGGAATGTTGAAACAGATTGTTATGGATCAAGTAATGCTTGTTGGTGATTCAGCTGCTCAAGTAAAACCTACGTCTGGCGGAGGTATTTATCCAGGTATGTGTTGTGCATCGTTTTGTGCAGATACTATCATTCAAGCAATAAATAAACAGAGTTTTTCGAAGAATGTTCTTTCTTCATATTCTAAAAAAGTAAAAAGGGATATTGGAAAAGAACTTGCCCGTGGGATGTTTGTTCGAAAGGCATTTACACAGCTATCTGATGATGATTTTAATAAATATATTAATCAAATGAATCAGCCAAAAATCATTGAAACCATTAACAAATATGGGGATATTGATTATCCTTCGAGGTTGTTTGCACCTTTACTTATGAAAGCTCCTTCTCTTTTATTAGCAATAAAACATTATTCACAATAAAAAACTGTTTATTTTCTTGCAGAAGGGGGTGGAGGAACATAATAATCTTCATTTTCATATGCAGAATCATGTTCAGATGGTGGATGATGGCGATGCATGCGGAAACCATTTCTTTTTTTACGGACGATGTAGACTACAAACAAGAGAATTATTGTTATGATAACACTAATGATACAGGGCATAAAAAGTCCAATAATATAAAGTCCAGTTGGTTGAAGGGTTAGAACAACATAGTCAATCATGCCTTCTTCTGATTCATTAAATGATAGGGTGACTAGATACTGGCCGTTTGATAATTTCTCTACTTCGGCTCGATTAAGCGAATCATTCACACCTATAACTAATCCTTTTGGAAATAACATAGTATATGTTGCTTTTGCATTTTTAATTGCAGAAAAGGACATATTTTGTGGAGAAACGGTGAGCGACGGCGGTAAAAATGAGAAAGAAAAAGAAAGCGGATAGGATGAGTACATCTTTGAAACAACAGAGAACGGATCTGTCGCATCCATTGATGAAATATTTCCATCCCAGTGAAGTGATGCAGCAAAGGCATCCCGGTCTGTTTTTGCGTTTCCATTAAATGGTGGATAGAGATTTAAAATACGGCTCTCGAAAAGCATTTTCTGTGATGTAAGAAATTCATCAATACTCTCATTGGAAAATACCTGTTCTTCAACACAGATTCGAAAGGCATCAGCATTGAAATATTGTAAAGTAAGCTCAGATGGAATAGTACATGAGGGGGGAAGAACAGTGATGTTTCTTTTTTGTTCTTCAGATATATCTACATTCACAGTCATTTCTGTTTTACCTGTAAAAAAGCTGAGAAGATTCAGATCGGTTTGTTTTACATTAATATCAAAAATATGTTCAATGTCCTGCTGCCTATATGATTGAGCATTCTCAGATGTAAATGTTCCGTTAAATCCCTTTGTTGCGTTCCATTGATATCTGGTTGTTTCATTAAGTAAGATATGTTCTGGTAATACAAGGGTGCCTTGATATGGATAAGGTATACTTGATAAATTGCCGCCGAAATTGATGTGAGTATTAGACATATTTCCTACTGCGCCTGCATTAATAAGACCAAATACTGCTCGTGAGGATATGTTAAATATTTTTACATGCACATCATTAGTTGAAAAAATAGCTGAAACCGGTGGAAAAGAATCCATATTAGACAAATTGAAAGGCTCAATGGGGGCGGATGTTGTTGAAGTATTCCAAGAAAAATCTTGGTGTAATGATTGATTAAATTCAGATGATTCTATGATTTGCTTGATTTGATTGTTAAGTGGGATGATGCTCTTATTATATATAAAATCCCAGTTGGTAAAATTGTTTTCAATACAGAGGCGAATGCCATCAGCAGGTAGGATTTGAATGTTTGAGATAAAATCGGGAATAATACCATAGGATTCAATGTTGAGGGCAAGAACCTTATAAATAGTTGCTAATTTTATGGATTTTGAGTCGCGACAATCAAGTTCAAAGAGAACTTCAATTTCACTATTCTCAATTGGAGGGGTTGTTGGACTGGAATATTTCAAATACATTTCCGCTGGCTCTACAGGATTACCCCCATCTGGATTATGAATATCCCAAATAATCATATTGTTTTGAAATGAAGCATTTGTAACCTGTTGATAGCTCATTGATTGGGGGAGAATAAAGCGATATGTATTATTCCATCCAGCAGATGCATGTAAATGAACAGAATAATCAATAACTCCGCTCATGTCGAGAAAACCATTGACCATATCATACACATTGGCTTCACTACTCAGATTGAAAAATGTATTTGTTAATATGATTTTGTAATGATCTGTAAATTGCTGATTTGTAAAACTAGGTAGATCCTGCAAGGGTTGAATAGTACAGGCAGGAAATGTCTGATGAATTTGTTCAGAAATCATTCCTTTTAGTGCATATTTTATTGCACCCATGACTTCAGGGCTACTCGTAGAAATCGACAGGATGTCTTCTTGAGAATATGTGACAGCAATAGCGGATAGAGTAATTGATTCAACATCTATATACGCATCCACATTGAGAACAATACCCTCCTCTATTGAGATATCAAACCTACAAGAGATACGATCATCTGATAAAGGGGCAGAGGTGGTAGTACTGCAAATACTTATAAGCACGAATACAAGGCTGAGAAGAAGCCACCACTCTGTTCGCAAAGAGATTCGCATTTGCATCCTACATCCAACTGATTATGTTAATAAATGATATTGATATTCTAATACCTTTCGTCCCAAAAACTAATATTTTTTCAAAAACCCTAAAATAACCAAGCTTGATATCGATTATGTATGAAGATTATCAGTGGCAGTGCTTCAAAAAAAATAGCAGAGGAACTTGCAACAATCCTAAATTGTAAACAAATTCCCATTCAAACAAAACGATTCGTCGATGGAGAACTCTATCTTTGTCTTCAGGAGTCAGTCAACAATGAAGATATTGTTGTTGTACAAACAACATATCCTGATGAAAACATCATAGAATTACTACTTCTCCTTGATGCAATACGTCGGGGAAAAGCAGCAACAATTACAGTTGTCATCCCTTATTTTGGATATGCTCGACAAGATAAACAATTTAAAACTGGAGAGCCAGTAAGTGCAGATGCCTTAGCTAAACTAATAAGTGTGAATGCAGACATGGTCATCACTGTTGATCCGCATAAAGAACACATACTCTCATTTTTCTCTGTGCCTGCAGCAAGTGTTTCTGCAGCACCGGATATCGCTGAGTATTTTAAAGATAAAGATATTGATATGGTACTAGCGCCAGATAAAGGAGCATTTTCACGAGCACAGATCGTTGCAGGGTCTCTTGGATGTGATATGGATTACTTGGAGAAAAAACGAATTGATGATAAGACAATTACGATTAAAACGAAACGACTGGGTGTTGCTCAAAAATCCATATTGATCGTTGATGATATTATTTCAACAGGAACGACGATGGCGGGGGCTATCCAGGAACTCAAGAATCAGGAAGCGTCTACTGTATCAGTTGCATGTACTCATGGATTATTTGCAGGCGACGCTATCTCAAAATTGAAAAAAGCTGGTTGTAATGAACTTATTGCTACAGATACAATAGCCACTCCATTAAGTAAAATTAGTATAGCATCAGCTCTTGCGGAGGCAATTCGGTGATGTTCTCTCTATAATACTCTTTATTTTTTATTATTTTTTTAGGTAAGGTATTTATAAGACTATGGTTTTACGAGTGTGATTAATCTATAGGTGAAAGACAATGCGAAAGCGTGCGCAGAGAAAAAGCATTTCTGTTCCAACAACCGAAAAACATGTTGAACAAAAGAAACCAGTAAAAACGCCATTTCATAAGATGCATTCAAAAAAATTAGTAGGGTTCTCTCTCATAGCGATATTTCTCTTAGTTCTCCTTTTGAACACCTATTTTAATGCTACTAGTGGAGAACCATTTAATGAGGATGGTGCCGGTTTTGATAAATATTATTTGGCAGGCCCTGACCCGTATTATAATATGAGATTGGTCAATCAGACTATCTATGGTGAAGATCCTGGTACTTATCCATTCTATAGTAGTGATGATCCACTTCTTAATTACCCCGTAGGTGCTTCTGGTGGTAGACGACCGTTGCTGGTTATGATGTCTGTTTCTTTTAGTACGCTTCTGACACCATTCATGGATGAAGTTGATGCACTAGGGTATTCCATGCAATTTGTTCCAGCATTGTTTGGTGCACTATTGGTGTTTCCCGTCTATTTCATTGGAAAATTGCTTTTTAATAGAAAAATAGGTTTACTCGCTGCATTCTTTATTGTGCTTATACCAATTCATCTAGGATCTGGGCATGGATCTGCATACACATTATTTGATCACGATTCCTTTAACTTACTTCTGTTTTTTACCACCTTTTTATTCCTAGTTAAAGCTATAGTTGAATCTGAAAGAACAAGGATGATTATTTATTCTCTTCTTGCAGGTGTGTCACTTGCTGGTGTATCAATGGTGTGGGTGGAAGCTCAATCTGTGTACACCATTATAGCAGTGTATGCTGTAGTGCAAATGTTGATTGATATTTTCCGTAGTAAAATTGATAGTAGAGTGCCACTAGCAACATCTATTACTTTGTTTACAGGTTATTTGATTTCACTACCCGTTGTTGCTGCGAAATATGGTCTTCAACCGGATCTTCCTTTGTTTACTGCAATAGGTGTCGCCGTTTTTGGGCTTATTTACATATTCTTAAAAAAGAGGGATATTCCTTGGACCTTGTCACTTCCCTCAATATTTATTCTTGCAGCAGCAGGAGTTGTCTTCCTTTATTTTGTTCCCACGCTTGCTCAATCAGCCCCATTTTTAGATCCCTTAGTCGAGATTTCACAGATTCTCTTTGGCTCGGGTATTTATGGCTCTAAAGTATCACTTACCATTGCGGAGGCAGGTACGTATGACATTAGTCGAACGGTCATGTCTTTTGGTATTGCATTGTTCTGGTTGGCATGGGCTGGTTTTTTCCTGATTGCCTACTACTATTTCAAGGGAGGTAGTGCAAAAGGATATATACAAGGTGATCACCGTCGGGATCATTTATTCTTTTTAGTACTCTTCTTGATTCAAATGTGGTTTATTGGTGTCGCAGGACGTTTTATGAATGATTTAGTACCATTAACAGCAATATTTAGTGCATGGTTTATCTGGTATGTCCTAAAGCGGATTGATTATAAACAAATGCTACATAGTATTCAAAGTGCAGGTGGCGGTTTCCATGGCATTCGAAGAGGGGTCAAGTTCATGCATATTTTTGGTATTCTTATTCTTGCGCTTCTTGTTGTGCTTCCAAATACCTATCTTTCAATGGATGCGGCAACTCCGGTTACAGAGAAAGAAAAGGTCTTTGGTGATTTACCAAATGGTGCATTTGGCTTAAGTTTAGGAAAAGAGGATTACTGGGTAGCAGCCTATGAGTGGTTTGCTCAGCAGGATGCAGATATACAAAGCCCTGTGGATCGGCCTGGGTACATCTCATGGTGGGATTATGGGTTTTATGAAGTAGCGGTTGGTGCACACCCTACTGTTGCTGATAACTTCCAGGATGGCATTCCTCCTGCTGCTAATTTTGAGACTGCAACGAGTGAATCTCAAGCGGTGTCTATTTGGGTGATTCGGTTACTTGAGGGAAATGCTGAGAAAAATAATGGGATACTAAGTGCAAATGTAAAAACAGTTCTGCGTGACTATCTTGGTGAAAATGCGTCAGCAGATATTATTCAATGGGTTGAAGATCCAAAAAGCGCTCCTTCGTATGACCAACCAATCACACCAGAATATGACCCTGAGTTAAGTCAAGATTTTTTGATTGGTGAACAATGGCCTATGAATGCAGTGTATCAAGACGGTCCAGCATTATTTAACGAGACCTTAACTGAAGAAAATCTGACAATGATGTATAGGGACATCCAAACGACAACCGGGACAAGTATCCGATACTATGGCGTGGAAGGTTACGATAAACAGATTTTTAATATTTTTGCGTTTCTTGCAGATAAAAGTCTTCTTCTTGTAGCAGGGCGATACAATGCTAATCCTGAGGATGAATTTGTTCGTATTGATTATGTGACACAGAGTGGTCAGGAATATACATGGAATGAATTAAAGAATAGAACAGCGGATCAGAATCGCACAGATCCTATTGTTGATACAAAAACAGTCTATAAAGAACCCTATTATGAGACCATGTTTTATCGAACATATGTTGGTGTGATGCCGGATCAATCACAGCAGGCGTATCAACTTCCTTGTTTGAATATGCGTCATTTCTATGCTCGGTATGTTTCACCGTATGCACAATATCCTTATTATCAAGGGCAAAGTGCGGTTGTTATTGCAAAATATTTTGAGGGTGCAGTTGTCAATGGATCAGTTGAATTTCAGAATAAAACAAGAGACTTCCAAGTTATAGTGCAGCAAAATGTCACTCTTTATGGAGAGGAAATTCCGCTTGATCATGATACCGATACCTGTGTGAACGGATCATATGCGGTGATTGTACCAGACAATAACATTAGTATACAGATACGGCGATATCCTGAACTAGGAATGAATGCACTACCTATTTCAACGATGTATTTCAATGATGATTACTCCTACCCCAGGTCTGCTATTACTTATGATGAAGCGACACGTCATGGTGATTACAACCGTACTGTTGATATTGAGATCCAGGAAGGAAATCTCTCAGGATATGTGTTTACAAATAATGATAATAGTTCTAGTTATAATGCGAGCACAGATACTCCAATTGCAAATGTGAATATTACAATTATCGGTATCAATAAACTTGATCCTGAAACGGGACAACCAACTGAATACGATTCTGAGTTCTATCGAGTTGAGCGAACAAACGCTGAAGGATATTACAACACATCAGATCTTATGCCAGGATACTATCAGATTATCGCTTTGACCCCTGAGGGATTTCAAATAGAAAACACTATTATTCCTATTGAAACCGGTGAGAACTCTCATAATATTACAAAACCAAAGGATGGAGCGGTTGAAGGATATGTGTATCGAGATTTAAATGAGAACGGTTTGTATGATACTGGTGAAGCGATGAAGGATGTTACGGTTGATTTGATTTATACCACTGCGGGTCAAAAGGTGGTAAATTCAACAAAGACTGATGAATCCGGTTATTATATGTTCACCTCAACACCTGGTGATTATCTGCTTAATGCAACAAAACTTCCAGAGTATCAAACACAAGTTGAAGCAGTTATTAATGAAGAGGAGACAACAAGGATTAATATTTCTCTTACCTATGCAAAAATTGATGTCAGTGGTACAACACGGGTTCAGGGTTCATTAGACACAGTGGGTAACATTTCTATTAGCTTCAACCCGGATCGCACCTACTTGAATAATAGTGCGGTTGCAACCTCTGCTATGTCGAACTCTAATGGAGCATATGCTGTTGAAATGATGCCAGGTTATTACAACGTATCTGTGGATCAACAAGTAAATGAAAGTGGAGTAATTGTTACATATACCTTTAATGGAAAACTCCATGTTCTTGTTGGAGAAGGAACGAAAACATATGAGATTCTTCTCTCACGAGAGGTATAGTAGGGAGAACGCTTCACCCTCTCTTTTTTCCTTTTTTTTTAACCATAATTTCTTTTAACTACCTTGATATATTCTGCATTGATGCTTTCAACGGATCAAGGAACTCAAGTGGTTAATTATGCACGGCAGATTCTTACAACATATACCAAGAAAGAACCATTCCCAAAAGAAATTAAAATAGAGGGTCTTCAAAAGAAACAAGGGGTGTTTGTAACTCTTCATACATTTCCTTCTTTGCAATTGAGAGGATGTATTGGCATTCCAGAACCCGTCATGGTCTTGCAGCAGGCAATCAAAGAGGCAGCAATATCTGTTACTCATGACCCTCGTTTTCTGCCTTTATCTGTTGAAGAATTACCTGGTATAGTTGTAGAGGCAACAATACTTACACCCCCGGAGTTATTGTCTGTTATGCATCCGCAAGAATATTTGAATTCAATATCTATAGGGACTCATGGTCTTATTGTAGAACAAGGGTTTCGAAAGGGGCTGTTACTGCCGCAGGTAGCTGTTGAGGAAACATGGGATGTGGAGACATTTCTTTGTCATACCTGCATGAAGGCAGGGCTTCCTGCTGATGCGTGGTATGAGGTATCAACAAGGATTTATACATTTACTGGTCAGATTTTTTATGAAAAAACTCCTAAGGGAAGGGTTATGGAGAAAAAGATCAATGGCTCATGATTTGGTTATTGAGGGAAAAGCGTTTATTGGACAGGATTTTCAGACCTGTTGTATTGGTATAGATAACGGAAAAATCACTGCTATAAAGAAAATTGCAGAGGGGGATAAAAGAATTACCTGTTCTCATCAGCTTATTCTTCCAGCCGCAGTTGATTGTCATGTTCATTTTAGGGACCCTGGTTTTTTGCGTAAGGAAACGATTACAACTGGTTCAACTGCTGCTTTGTATGGCGGAGTCTCCTGTGTTTTTGATATGCCTAATACGAAACCGGTTGCTGATTCTGTTCAATTATTAAAAGAGAAATATAAGAGGATTCAGCAATCATCCTTAATCGATATGGGTCTTTATGGGGCAGTAACGGAGAAAAATATTGAGGAGTTAACTACTATTGCAGATTTTTGCCATGGGTTCAAGATGTTTCTTGGTGAAACAACTAATGCGCTTACTTTTCCGTTATCACTTTTTCAGCGAGCGTTTGAACAGATAAGAAAAACAACGAAACCACTCTATATTCATGCTGAGGATAGCACCTGTCTTCAGCACCATATAAAACAAGCTAACACGTTGGAAGAGTATTTGTTGATTCGGCCTGTTGAATGTGAGTGTATCGCGGTCAAATTTATTTTAGAAGCTATACAGAATGTGACACATCCCATTCATTTTTGTCACATTTCATCAAAAGATGCATTATTGATGCTTAAGAATCATCCGTCTCATGTTAGTGTTGGAGTGACTCCACACCATGCCCTGTTAAATGTTTCCTATGCTGTCGCTTCTTTACAGCCTCAATCCTACTACAAAATGAATCCTCCTCTAAGAACTCGACAGCATCAGTTAGCAGTATTGGCTCATATTATGAATGGGTCAGTGGATATGATTGAATCGGACCATGCTCCACATGCATTAGATGAGAAACAAGGTGATTTTCAAAAAGCTCCTGCAGGGGTTCCTGGTGTGGAAACCATGTATCCATTGTTTTTATCACTAGCTGTTCAAAAAAAGTTATCTTTTTCCCGGTTGATTTCATTATTGTGTAGGAATTCTGCATCATTTTTACGATTATCTAAAGGGAATATTCAAGTGGGTTTTGATGCGGATGTTATTATGATTGATCCTAAGCAGCAGGTAACAATTTCTTCTGATAGGCTTCATTCAAAAGCGGGTTGGACTCCTTTTGAAGGAATGTCGGCAGTGTTTCCTAAAAAAATGTTTCTTCGTGGTAAATGTGTATTGGATGATAGCGAACTTCAAGTGTCTCCAGGTAATGGAATGTGTGTATCATTGGATAATTCACTATAGGAAAAAAGTGAATGATATAAAGCGGTAGGATATGTCCTATATTAATGCAGCGGAAATCTCTGACTCTCTCGATTATTGTTTTTTTAAAAGGAGTCTTTATGGGTTCAGCAGATATCATTCCTGGTGTGTCTGGGGGAACCGTTGCTTTTATTACAGGTATTTATGAGCATTTCATTGTGGCATTAAAATCAATTAATTTCCGTTTTGTGTATTATGGGTTTCTAGGGCTATTCAAAAAGAAATATAAAAAAGAGGCAATAGAGTCTTTAGAACAGATTGACTGGCAGTTTCTAGTTCCACTTGCGTTAGGTATTTTTGTTGCGTTTTTAGTCTTTGCAAATATAGTTGGTTTTTTTCTTGAATCGTTTCCAACATATACGTTTGCATTTTTTTTTGGGTTAATTCTTTCTTCTGCAATTCTTATCGGTCTTTTACATCGAGATATTTTTAGTGTTATTTCAGTTATTTTCTTGATAATTGGGTGCCTTGTGGGGTATTATATTACTGGTTTACAAGCTATGCAAGTGGATCATTCGTATCTGATTATTTTTCTCTCTGGGATTGTGACCTTTTGTGCAATGATTCTACCGGGTCTTTCTGGTGCATTCATTCTTTTAGTTCTTGGTCAATATGAGTTCATGTTGGATGTGCTCCGGGGCTTAACCCGCTTGGAATTATGGAATCTGACCTATGCATTCGTATATGTTTTAGGTGGAATTGTTGGATTATTATTATTTTCACGGATGCTTTCTCATCTATTATCACGTCATCGAAAACAGACTTTGTGTTTTATCCTTGGTCTTATGATAGGGGCATTACGCTTACCGTTAGGGTATATTGCTTCAGATTCAGAGAATCTTAGTCTTATCATTTTGTCCGCTTGTTTGGGTGTAGCTATTGTTACTATGTTTGGCATTTTTGATAGACGACGGAGAAAACATATGATTTCTGAAAGCAATATGTGATTGTTTTATTGCGAATGTTTTTAATCCTCTATTAGTTTTGATATGATGATGGATGAAGAATTCAAGCGTCTTGCTCAAGAAATTGTGAAAAAAATCGATAGAAAACTTAGAAGTTCTATAAAAAAGGATTTTGTAAAACTTGGAAGATCAGTTGGTCTTGGTGCTGATGGGACGACGACGAAATATATTGATAAAATCGCTGAGGATGTTGCAATAAAAACAATAAAAAAATCAGGGGATTCAGTGAATTTATTAAGTGAGGAAGTTGGATTCATTGATAATCATGCGAAATATACATTTATTCTTGATCCAGTTGATGGAACTCGGAATGCGTTTCGAGGGATTCCTTTTTTTTCCGTTTCTCTTGCAATAGGAAAAAAATCATTGCATGATGTATCGTATGGTATTGTCAAAAATGTGTCAACGGGTGATGTGTTTCTTGCGGAGAAACAGCATGGGGCCTATTTAAATAATAACCGAATTATCATTCCTAATGTCTTTGCACCTGAACCTTTGGTATCTGTTTCGATTGGTAAAAATAAGGGGTTGGTCCCTGAGGAGATTCTTAAAGATCATGTCATCCGGTGTTATGGTTCTGCATCATTGGAGATGTGTTTGGTTGCTATTGGTGGGTTGGATGGTTATGTGGTTCATCGGCCGTATCTTCGGGTTACTGATATTGCAGCAGCAACATTAGTTGTTCGTGAATCAGGTGGATTTGTTTCTGATAGTTGGGGAAAACCTTTGAATATGCCTCTTAATTTGGATGAACGATGTGGTGTAATTGCTGCGGGAAATAAGGATTTTATTGAAAAAGTGCGTAGAATAGACTAAACATTTAATAGAGAGATTTTTTATTTCATCAACTCATGACGATTGCCCAACAACTCAAAGATAAAATCTTGGAGGGACCAGTTCATTTTTCATTGATTGATCCAGATAAGCAGGAGCCAAAGAAGGCAGGTGTTCTTGCGAAGCACTCTGAGGATATTGGGAGTACTGCAGTTATGGTTGGTGGTTCTACTCTTGTTTCTCAGAAACAGGTTGATAATACGGTTAAAGCTATTAAAAAGAATTCAAGGCTACCTGTTATTCTTTTTCCATCTGGTGCAAAGTTCCTGAGTCAGTATGCTGATGCTGTGTTTTTTATGAGTTTACTTAATTCACGGAATCTTGGGTATGTGATTCGTGAACATGTACAGGGTGCTCATTTTGTGAAAGTAACCGGTATTGAGCCTATTTCTATGGGGTATGTGATTGTTGAGCCAGGAATGACCGCTGGGAAAATGGGGGAAGTGGATTTGGTAAAGCGAGATGATATTAAAACTGCGGTGGGCTATGCCTTATCTGCACAGTATCTTGGTATGGATTTTTTTTATCTTGAGGCAGGATCTGGTGCCCCTAATTCTATTCCTAATGATATGATTAAAGCAGTCAGGGAGAATATTGATATTCCTCTTATTGTTGGTGGTGGGATTCGAAGTGTTGATACTGCAAAGGAAAAAGTTGTGGCTGGTGCGGATGTTATTGTTACGGGTACTGCATTAGAGCAAGATGAGGATATTAAAGAAACACTTGGCGCTATGATTCATTGTTTGCATCATCGGTAGTGTTATTGTATGAGAAAAAAAATATTGATTAGCATCACAGGGGCTTCAGGGAGTATATATGGTATTCGGCTGCTTGAAGCATTAAATTCTTTTAATGTTGAGACTCATCTTATTGTTTCTGATGGTGCAAAACGTATCATTGAGTATGAAACAGATTTTTCATTAGAGGCAGTTGTTGAGAAGGCACATGTTTTTTATGAGGATTTGGATCTTCATGCGGGGCCTGCGAGTGGTTCTTTTCATATTGATGGGATGTGTGTGGTTCCTTGTAGTATGAAGACCCTTTCTGCGATTGCTCATGGATTCTGTAATACGTTAACGGCTCGGGCTGCCTGTTGTATGCTTAAGGAAAATAGGACTCTTGTACTTACTCCTCGAGAAACTCCTTTGGATTTACCCAGTTTGAAGAATATGGTTGCTGCTCGGGAGGCTGGTGCAGTTATTTTACCTGCGATGCCAGGATTATATCATCAGCCTCATGATCTCAATGATCTTATTGATTTTATTGTCGGAAAAATTATTGATCAATTTTCTATTGAGCATACTCTCTTTAAACGATGGGGGGAAGTGTAGAAATAAAATATTGTATTGCTATGTTTTACTGTTCTGCACAAATGGTGATAAAGTTTTTAAAGATCTGTTGTCCGTATTCTGTGTGTTCTACTTCTGGATGGAATTGTAATCCAAAATGTGGGTTTTCTTTATGTGCTATTGCTTGGTAGGTACAATTGTTGCTTTTTGCTAGGTGAAGAAATGATTCTGGAATGGCTGTGATTTCATCATTGTGTGATTCCCATACAATTGATGTCTCTGGTACATTGTTAAATAAGAGGTTTTTTGGTTCAATTAGAGTAAGCTGTATTTTTCCAAATTCTGGTGTTTTTGAGGGTTTTACTGTTCCACCGTAGTATCGTGCCATATATTGATGTCCGGCACAGATGCCTAGGATTGGAATGGTGAGTTCCTTGAAATATGTTGCACAGTTGCCAAGTTCACTTTCTAATCCAATTCGTGGTGCTCCGCCGGAGAGAATTAATCCATCAGTGTCAAAATCATGAAGTTGTTGTATTGTGGTCGTGTTTGGTATGATTTTTGTGTCAACGTCAAGATATTTCAGTGTTCTCCATTCTCTATGGGTCCATTGCCCGCCATTATCAACAACATAGATTTTCGTCATTTTTATTCCCATTCAATTGTACCCGGTGGTTTATTGGTGATATCATAGACAATCCGATTTACATGTTCTCCTAAGGTATTGGTGATACGATTTGAGATGGTATCTAGAACTTCTAGGGGTATCTTACTAAATGCACAGGTCATTGCATCAATACTTTGTACTGCTCGAATTGTTATGACATACCCATATGCCCGTTTATCTCCTTGAACACCTACACTCCTTATGGGGAGGAGTACAGCGAAATATTGCCAAGGGCATTCCATATATCCTTCTTTAACTGCGGTTTCGATTTCTTCTTCAACTATTGCACAAGCTTCTCGAACGATTTCGGTTCGTTCTTTTGTTGCTTTGCCAATGATTCGGATGGCTAGTCCAGGTCCTGGAAATGGTTGACGTTCACAGACCTCTAATTTCAATGCTCGTGCAAGATGACGGACCTCATCTTTGTATAAATCTCGAAGTGGTTCAATGAGGGTGAGATTCATTCGTTCAGGTAAACCACCGACATTATGATGTGATTTTATTGTGTCTCGTAGTTCTCCACCAGATTCAATCCAATCTGGTGCGATGGTTCCTTGGATGAGATAATCGATTTTTTCCTTTGATGCAACTCGTTCGAATATTTCTATGAATTTATTACCAATAATCTTTCGTTTTTTCTCGGGATCAGTAATAGTTGATAATGCTTGGAAGAATTCTTCACTTGCATCAATAAATCGGTAGTTTAAACCCATTCGATCCATGAGTTGTTGTACTTCTTTAGATTCATGTTTTCTCATGTATCCTGTGTCTACATGCACTGCGATAAGGTTTTTTCCAATTGCTTTATGAACAAGTGCTGCACAAACAGTGCTATCAACGCCACCGGAAAATGCGATGAGGGCTTTTCCTTTGATTTCTTTGGATAGCTCATGTGTTTTTTCTTTGATGAATTGGATTGTGTCAAACATGTTTTTTCACGTTTTCGATAATGCTTTTTTTCTCATTTCATGTCGATAGTCTTTAAGTTCTTTTTGTAAGGTTTCATTTGAGATTGCAAGGATATGGATAGCAAGTAATGCTGCGTTATCCCCGCGGTCAAGGCCTACTGCTGCAACAGGTATTCCTGGTGGCATTTGGATAATAGAAAGAATGGAGTCAAGGTTTACTTTTCCGCTTACTGGTACTCCAATAACAGGTTTTATGGTATGTGAAGCAATTGCTCCAGGAAGTGCTGCAGCAAGACCTGCAATACCAATAAACACATCTGCATCATTTTTTTCAACTAGTTCTTTTACGACATCAGGTGTTCGATGTGCAGATGCAACAGCGATATCATAGTCAACTGTAAATTGCTCTAGTATTTTTTTAGATTTTTCTGCGATAGGCATATCTGATTTTGAACCCATAATAATTTGTATTTTCATGGTATTCCCATGCTGGGTATCGAAGCTGTTTTCATAAGAGTTTCGACGCTGCTGATGCAAATTTGTTATATAGTTGGTATTTGTTCACTTGAAAAAAATATTTGTTGGCATAAAATGAAACTTGTTGTCTGTGAAAAGAATATTTCTGCTGGTCGTATCGCTGGTTTATTATCTTTAGGGAAATCAAAGCAAACACGTATCTCAACAGTACCTTGTTATTCGTTTGAAAAGGATGATGAGGAATGGGTGATTATTGGTTTAAAAGGCCATATCATTAATCTTGATTTTCCAAAACAATACAATGTCTGGTGGCGTATTGCTCCTAGAAAACTTATTGCTATTGATCCCGAAAAAAAGGTCAGTGAGAAGAAAATTGCTTCTGCTTTGAATACGCTTGCGAAAAAAACCCCCTCTATTATTATTGCTACGGATTTTGATCGTGAGGGTGAATTAATTGGTGTAGAAGCTTTGGATCTTTTAAAGAAGACAAACAAGGGATTATTGGATATAAAAAGAGCGAAGTTTAGTGCTATCACGCCGTATGAGATTCAGCAGGCGTTTAGTTCATTATCACAAGTTGATTATAATCTTTCTGCCTCAGGGGAATCCCGGCAGATTATTGATCTTATTTGGGGTGCGGTACTTACTCGATTTATTTCATTGACTGCACAGCAACTTGGAAAAGATTTTCTATCAGTTGGTCGAGTGCAGTCTCCAACACTTGCTTTACTTGTGAAACGGGAGGAAGAGATTCAGAATTTTGTTTCAAAACCATTTTGGCAGATTTTAGCGTACTTGGAAAAAGATATTGTTTTTGAAGCTCGTCATAAAACACAGAAGTTTTGGGAGAATAAAAAAGCGGAAGATGTGTTTTCAAAGGTACAATCTGAAAAAGAGGCAATTGTTGTTGATGTTAAGAAATCTCAGCAACGGGAGAGCCCTCCTGCTCCATTTAATACAACAAGTTTTTTACAAGCTGCTTCCTACAAAAAAATATCTGCGTCTCAAGCGATGAATCTTGCTGAAGAGTTGTATATGAATGGGTTGATCTCATATCCTCGTACGGATAATACGGTGTATCCTAAATCATTAAATCTTGATGATATTCTTGATAAATTAGACTCAGGAGCGTTTTCTAAAGAGGTGCAGATGGTTCGGTTGAAACCTCGTGCTAAACCTACTCGAGGGAAAAAACAGACTACGGATCATCCTCCTATTCATCCTGTTGATGTTCCGTCAACGGAGCTTATTGGTAGGAAAAAAGCAGTGTATGAGTTGATTGTTCGTCGGTTTTTGGCTACACTTTCAGAAGACGCACTCTCTGAGACAATAAAAGCAGCTTTTACTATTAATGATGAGGATTTCATGTCCAAAGGATATCGGTTAATTGAGGCGAATTGGCGGGAGATTTATCCTTATATTCAGGTGCAGGAAAAACCATTGCCGCCTCTTGAAAAGGGTGATAGCGTTAAGATAAATGATATAATTCTTAAAGAGGATAAAACAAAACCTCCAAAACGATACACGCAGGGATCACTTATTGCGTTAATGGAAAAACTCTCTCTTGGTACGAAATCTACTCGTCATGAAATTATCAATAAATTGTATCAACGGCGGTATATCACGTTTTCTCCTTTTGCTCCAACACCGTTAGCAATTGCTGTAGTTAAGTCAATGAATGATTGTGATGTGGTGAAACCGGAGATGACTGCGCAACTTGAGAAGGATATGGATTTGATTGCTGAGGGAAAAAAAACATTGCTGGATACTGTTGAGGAGTCTCGAAAGATGCTTACTGAGGTCATGGCTGAGTTGGAAAAGGAGAAAGAGAAGATTAGAAAGAACATTAAAGAAGCGCATCGTAAACAACATACGCTTGGGACGTGTCCAGAGTGTGGTGGTGAATTGATTGTTCGTAAATCACGTAATGGTAAACGATTTGTTGGTTGCTCGAAGTATCCAAACTGTAAAAACACATATCCTTTGCCACAATCTGGTATTATTGAAAAAACAGATAAATTATGTGGGGTTTGTAAAACTCCTGTGGTAAAATTGAAAATGAAAGGAAAGAAACCATGGGAGATTTGTATTGATCCGAAATGTACAAAACTTGAGAAAAAGGAAAAAAGCTCTTAATATTTTTTTATTCCTTCCTCGGTTATAAACCCGGTGACATATTCATGAGGGGTCACATCAAATGCAGGGTTTTTTATAGAGGTATTCTCAGGCATGAGTTGGCATTTTTGATAGTGTGTGAGTTCTTTTGCATTTCGTTCTTCGATGATGATGTCTTCACCGGATGATATTGAGGGATCAAAGGTGCTGATGGGTGCAGCGACATAAAATGGGATGTTGTTTTCTTTTGCAAGGACTGCTTTTTCATAGGTGCCGATTTTATTTGCGAAATCCCCATTTTTTGCAACTCGATCGGTTCCAACGATTACAAGATCTATTTCTTTTTTTCTCATGAAATAGCCTGCTGCATTATCTGCAATGACTGCATGTGGAATGTGTTCATGATGTAGTTCCCATGCGGTGAGGAGTCCTTGGAGACGTGGCCTTGTTTCATCCGCGTAGACGAAGAATTCTTTGTTGTTCTTTTTTGCTACTCTTAATGGTGCAAGTGCGGTGCCATAGTCCACGGTTGCAAGTGCTCCTGCGTTACAATGGGTAAGGATTTTCATATTGTTTTTTATTAATGGTGCACCGTGTTCCCCTATTTTTTTGCAGCGATTAATTATATCTTCAACGTATGCATGTGCTGATTGTAATGGGTCTTTGCCATTTTGTATTGCGGTAAGCATGTGATTGGTTGCATAGAAGAGATCAAATGCTGTAGGTCGGGTTTGTTGGAGTATTTTTGCGGTTTCTTTTGGTGTTTTTGATCCGATGACCATGCCGTATGCTGCCGCGGCACCGATTGCTGGTGCACCTCTAACAACCATGTCTTTTATGGCGAATGCAACTTCATTTACTGTTGTTGCAGTGTATAAATCTAATGAAAATGGTAGGTTTCGTTGATCAATAAATACTAATGCGTTATCTTGGAACCATAAGGATTGTTTTTCTTCATTATTAACTAGCATTGATCATTCCTCATATAGTTTCGGGATTATTTTTTCGAGTTCTATGATATCTTTGAGCAATATAAAAACGCTCGTGGTATCAAAGACAATGATTCGATTCTTTTTAATTTGTTGAAGGATGTTTTTAATCGTATCAATAATCGTGTTTGCCTTTTTCACTTGTGGATACGTTTTTTTCCATGTATCCTTTTGTTTTTGATATATCAATTCAAGCACATAGCCATTTATTTGGAGTGTGTTGTGAATATACCAATGGATTGCTAAGGTCCAAGAGGGTTGTTTTTGCCCAATAAGAAGCATGGTGTTTCGTACAGGGTCAAAATCAATGATTTCTATGAAATCTTCAATTGAGGCAGTAGTACTATTTTGAGGAGGTGTATTTATGATAACTCGTTTTCCATAAAGGGTGCTCACAAACACTTCAGGATTTATATTACTGCATTTTATATAATTTTCAAACCATTTTCCAATCCTTACAATAGTTGGAATCAATGGGCAATGGGTTTGTTCCTTGGATGCATGATAATATTCTATCTGATTTTGGAAAGATTGTGGCATAAAGTAACACCGAATAATAATGAAGAATATATATTGGCTATTTTGCCCTTTCCTTTTAAAGGAATAATGGTTAGGTTGTTGAAAAATTAGTTGATCCAATTGTTTAATTGTAATTCAGCAGTGATTATTGATGAATAATTATACTATTTTTTTTGTTTCAGGGATCACTGAATAGTGGTTCACCACCATTCTCTGATCTTTTGTCGTTAGGTATTCATAGTTAGCACTCTTCTATTAGAAGAGAATTCCTCTTCTTTCCGCTTTTTTTTTTACATCCATCGCCGTATGAATGATTTGATGCTTCGTGGTGAACAATCAGTTTGATCGTTAACATATGCGATCAGCAACATACCGATGCTGATAAGATAAGAAACGAGTTTGACTTGTGTTATTCCTCTGATGTGCAATCGTTTCAGATCAAGGTATGTTTTCAATCGGG
>Ga0180430_10000857_pt1 | contig 31769 bp, 26 predicted proteins | sample SS_ome_9_FD_132999 | JGI IMG/M metagenome (GOLD analysis project Ga0180430, IMG submission 132999) | Hypersaline lake sediment archaeal communities from the Salton Sea, California, USA - SS_1_S_2 metaG | ecosystem: Environmental > Aquatic > Non-marine Saline and Alkaline > Hypersaline >... | reverse complement strand
GTGATCCCACATGGGAATTTCAGCTTCCTGAGTAGCCAGGGGCTTCATCTCAAGGGCTTTGGTTTTGGACGGACATACATCGGCACAGTTTCCGCAACCAGTGCAGTCCAGCACACTCACCTGGATCTTAAACTGAAGACCGTCAAAAACTTTACCTGTGGCTTTCAGAGTTTCGCATCCCTCGGGCAGGGCAGCGGCTTCTTTCTCATCAATGAGGAAGGGACGAATGGCAGCGTGGGGACATACATAGGCACACTGGTTACACTGAATACAGTTTTCACCAATCCACTCGGGTACGTTTACCGCAATTCCGCGTTTCTCCCACTGGGAGGTCCCGGAGGGGAAGGTTCCGTCTTCACGTCCTGCAAAAGCACTCACCGGCAGGTCGTCGCCTTTCAGGTTGTTGATGGGTTCAACCACGTTTTTCACGAAGTCGGGTACACCCACACGGGTGTCCTTGTCAGCTTCATCTTTAAGCTTGGCCCATTCGGCTTCAACCTCTACCTTGCTTACATCAGCGCCTTTCTCAATGGCCGCAAAGTTCATGTTAACGACTTCTTCGCCCTTACTTCCGAAGCTCTTGATGGTGAACTTGCGCATCTCTTCCACTGCCTGGTCACTGGGAATGATATCAGCAATCTTAAAGAATGCACTTTGCATAATGGTATTGGTACGGTTGCCCAATCCAATATCAGCTGCCAGTTTGGTGGCATTGATGATATAAAATTTAATATTATGCTCTGCCATGTAACGCTTATAATGGTTGGGCAGATGCTTAACGGTCTCCTCCTCATCCCAAATGGAGTTCAAGAGGAAAGTTCCTCCGTCTTTTAATCCCTTAAGCATGTCGTACTTCTCCAGATAGGCAGGTACAGAACAGGCTACAAAATCCGGTGTTACCACCAGGTAAGGGGAACGGATGGGACTGTCACCAAAACGCAGGTGCGAGGTGGTGATCCCGCCCGATTTCTTGGAATCATAGGCAAAATAGGCCTGGCAGTATTTATCGGTCGATTCACCGATGATCATAATGGAGTTCTTGTTGGCACCCACGGTACCATCGGAACCCAGTCCGTAGAATTTACCTTCGAAAGTACCTTCAGCTCCCAGACTTATCTCAGGAAGCAGTGGAAGTGAGCTAAAGCTAACATCATCCACGATACCCACAGTAAAGCGGTTCTTGGGTTCAGCCATCTTCAGATTCTTAAATACGGAAATCATCATGGCAGGTGTAGTATCCTTGGAGGAAAGTCCGTAACGACCGCCCACGATTACCGGAGCATTTTCCTTTCCGTAGAACAGATCCTTCACATCCAGGTAAAGTGGTTCACCATTGGCTCCCGGCTCCTTGGTACGATCCAGAACGGCAATGCGTTTCACCGACTTGGGAAGTACATCCATGAAATATTTGGCTGAGAAAGGTCTGTACAGGTGTACGGACAGAAGACCAACCTTTTCGCCCTTGGCATTCAGGTGATCAACGACCTCTTTCAGGGTTTCAGTGATGGAACCCATCGCTATTACAATGTTCTCGGCATCATCTGCCCCATAGTAGGTAAAGGGCTTGTATTCACGACCCGTAAGTTTACTGATCTCCTTCATGTAACCAGCCACCTCGTCGGGGATCACGTCGTAGTATTTATTGGCAGCCTCCCTGGCCTGGAAATAAATATCCGGATTCTGAGCCAGCCCCCTAGTTACAGGATGCTCGGGATTCAGACCATTGTCTCTGAAAGCCTTCAGAGCATCCATATCCAGCAATTTGGCAAGGGCATCCTGGTCAGGTGCTTCCACTTTCTGTATCTCATGGGAAGTACGGAATCCATCAAAGAAATGCAGGAAGGGGATCCTGGTTTTGACCGAAGTCAGGTGAGCAATGGGTGCCAGGTCCATCACCTCCTGTACGGATCCGGTAGCAAGCATGGCAAATCCGGTTTGACGGGTTGACATTACGTCACTGTGATCGCCAAAAATTGAGAGTGCCTGGGCCGCAAGGCTCCTGGCCGATACATGAAAAACACCGGGAAGCAATTCTCCGGAGATTTTATACATGTTTGGAATCATAAGCAGCAGGCCCTGCGAAGCAGTAAAGGTACTGGTGAGGGTCCCGCTCTGAAGGGAACCGTGTACCGCACCGGCAGCACCGGCTTCTGACTGCATTTCAGCCACTTTAACGGTTTCCCCGAAAATATTTTTTCTGCCATTGGCCGACCACTCATCCACATACTCTGCCATGTTGGAGGATGGAGTGATGGGATAGATGGCAGCCACTTCACTAAACATGTAGGCAATATGCGCTGCGGCATAATTACCGTCACAAGTCATGAAATTCTTCTTATTTGCCATGTTATTTTTACTTAAGTATTTATATTACAGTATGTTAACTATTTGCATTGAAGTCACCCAAAAATAGTAAAATAGGCGCAATTGTTATCACGCTAACAGAATTTAAAATCATTTCAAATAAACCAAAAAAGTGACGGTGTTGGCCGTCACTTTCAGAGATCTTGTTATCAGCTTTAGTCGCTGTTCATCGAGATAAGAAATTCCTCGTTGGTTCCGGTTTTGCTGATCCGGTCTCGCAAGAACTGCATGGCTTCGACCGAATTCATATCGGAGAGGTAATTTCGGAGTATCCAAATCTTGTCAAGCATGGGCTTGTCAAGCAGCAAATCTTCGCGACGTGTACTGGAAGGATTTACATCGACCGATGGGTATACACGCTTGTTGGAAAGCTTACGGTCGAGCTGCAGCTCCATGTTACCGGTTCCTTTAAACTCTTCAAAAATCACTTCGTCCATCTTGGAGCCTGTTTCGGTCAATGCCGTGGCCAGAATGGTAAGTGATCCTCCGCCTTCAATATTCCTGGCGGCACCAAAGAAACGCTTGGGTTTGTGCAATGCATTGGCATCTACTCCACCGGAAAGCACCTTTCCGGAAGCAGGTGAAATGGTATTGTAAGCCCTGGCAAGGCGGGTAATGGAGTCAAGCAGAATGACCACATCGTGTCCACACTCCACCATGCGCTTGGCTTTCTCCAGTACAATGTTGGCAATTCGAACATGTCTGTCTGCCGGTTCATCAAAGGTGGATGAAATAACTTCTGCATTTACGTTCCTGGCCATGTCGGTCACCTCCTCGGGACGTTCGTCGATCAACAGAACAATCATATACACCTCAGGGTGGTTGGCTGCAATGGCATTGGCCACATCCTTCAGCAAGACCGTCTTACCTGTCTTGGGCTGTGCCACGATTAGTCCACGTTGTCCTTTACCAATGGGAGCAAACATATCCACTACCCTGACACTCAGATTGTGCTGTCCGTTTCCTACCAGAGTGAACTTCTCATCTGGGAAAAGAGGCGTCAGATAATCAAAAGGAACTCTGTCACGAATGAAATCGGGAGTACGGCCATTGATCTCCTCAACTTTAATCAGGGGGAAGTATTTCTCACCCTCTTTGGGAGGACGAATGGTACCTGTAACGTTGTCACCGGTTTTCAGACCGAAAAGTTTGATCTGGCTCTGGGATACATATACATCATCGGGTGAATTCAGGTAATTGTAATCCGAGGAACGCATAAATCCATATCCGTCGGGCATGATCTCCAGAACACCTGAATTGGTGATGAGTCCTTCAAAATCGTATTTATCCACCTCACGGCGCTCCTGGACTTTTTTCTGGACATTCCGGTCGCGATTGTCACGCTGATCGCGATTGTCGCGCTGATCGCGGTTATCGCGCTGGTCGCGATTGTCGCGCTGTTCACGATTATCGCGCTGATCGCGGTTATCTCTTTGATCACGGGTATCGCGGCTGTCGCGCTGATCGCGGCTGTCGCGCTGATCGCGCTGATCGCCATCGCCCCGCTCATTTCTATTGCGAAAATCACCCCTGCGACCACCTTCTTTTCTAAAAGGCCTCTCCTCTGAAGACTTTGCGGGCTGTTCTCTTTTGTCTTTGGATTTATCAGTACCGCCGGATCTTTGCTCGGCGGGTGCTTTATCAGCAGTCTCGGCTTTGCTTTCCGTTTTAACATCAGTTTTGGCTTCTGCCTTCACCTCAGCTTCTTTCTTCTTCTCTTTTTTAGGTCTGCCGGGTTTCTTTTTGGGAGTTTCGGAGCCTTTATCTGCGCTTTTGGGGGCATTCTCTTTTTTGGCCGACTTGCTTTCTGAAACAACGATGGCCTGTGTGTCGAGTATCTTATAGATCAGATCCTGTTTCTTAAAAGACTCAACACGCTTAATTTTCAACTCTTTGGCTATATCTCGCAATTCGGCAAGTAGCCTTTTGTTCAACTCAAGAATATCGTACATGTATGTATGGTAATTAAATAATGATCCTTAACGGATTTCTTTAAATCAAGATAGTTTGGAATACAATCAGAATGGAACTAGTGTTCGATAGAATGGAATTCTCATGCAATATTAGTGGAAATATCATGAACTACCAAAAATAATATATATATTCAGGTCCGCTATCTAGCCCTGACTGTCTGCCAATGAGACAACTGAAAATCATCAAACAGGTCACTAACAGAGAGACTCCTTCTCTGGATAAGTACCTTCATGAGATTGGTAAAGTTGACCTAATTTCGGCCGAAGAGGAAGTGGAATTGGCGAGGAGAATCCGCAAAGGGGATGCACCCGCCATGGAGAAGTTGATCAAAGCCAATCTTCGATTTGTTGTATCCGTTTCCAAGCAATACCAGAACCAGGGACTAAGCCTTCCCGACCTGATCAATGAAGGAAACCTGGGATTGATCAAAGCAGCTCAGCGTTTCGATGAAACCCGCGGTTTTAAGTTTATCAGTTACGCCGTTTGGTGGATCAGGCAATCCATCCTTCAGGCACTTGCCGAGCAAGCCCGGATCGTTCGGCTCCCGCTCAATAAAATTGGGTCCATCAACAAGATCAATAAGACCTTTGCCGAGCTGGAACAAAAATTTGAACGTGAGCCAACCATATTGGAAATTGCCCAAACCCTGGAACTGGCACCCGAGGATGTGAAGGACGCCATTCGTAGTTCGGGCAGGCATGTCTCCATGGATGCTCCCCTTCAGGATGGAGAAGACGGGAATATGTATGATGTGCTCCTCAATGGTGAAACTCCTTCTCCCGACAGAGGCTTGCTGAACGATTCTCTGAGGAAAGAGATCGAACGTGCCTTAAGCACGCTTACTTACAGGGAAGCAAGCATCATCAGGCTATACTTTGGGCTCAACGGAAAACACCCCCATACACTGGAAGAGATCGGTGAAGAATTTAACCTGACCCGGGAAAGGGTCAGGCAGATCAAAGAAAAGGCCATTAAAAGGCTCAAACACACCACCCGAAGTAAGATCCTGAAAAGTTACCTGGGTTGATCAACTTTGCAGATTAGTCGCGGTGCACTATGCTCCCGGCACTGGAACTGTTGGAGTGTACAACCTGGGCATTTCCCCTGTAATAGATATTACCTGCACTGGATGCGGTCATGGAGATTTCGTCGGTGGCATGAACTCTTGCATCGCCTGCACTGGAGACGCTTACATCCACCTTCCCGGCCAGCAGGTCAAAGGCGTTCAAATCGCCTGCACTGCTCAGATTGGCGTCCAATTCTTTTGCTGAACCAGCAAGTTTGGCATCTCCGCTTGAACTAATATCCAGATCAATTCTGTCTGCATCTACCTCCAGCGTTAGATCCCCGGCACTGCTGATCGACAACCTGAGATCCTGGCATTCAAATGGGGTCTCACCCACACAATCGCCGGCGCTGCTTATTTTCAGTCCTGTAAGTTCGGGAAGGGTCACATGGACCTTTTTGGATTTTGCACTCCGGATATTCACATGGTCGGTGCGTATGACCAACCTGTCTCCCTTAAGTTCGGTGAGAATTACTTCCTGGAGATTTTCATCGGCTTCCACCACCACATCAAATTCATTTCCCTGAGTGAGAAAAACATCAATCCCAGTGCTGACTTCCACTGCGGTAAATCCAGTCACATCCCTGCTTTCCTCAACCACATTGCCGTTGCCGGAGATCCCGGTCCCCCAGCCATCGATGTAACAGGATGAGATGGAAAGGGCCAGAATAAGTGATAAAAAAACTGCTTTTTTCATGGTAGGTCTTTGTATTTTCTTTTTAAACGTATAGGCTTATTATAGTAAGGACGCATGGAAGGCTGAAATGTTACTCAACTTCCAGAACCAGTCCTTTCAGATATTCTCCTTCGGGATGGTAAATGCTCACCGGATGATCGGGTGGTTGACTGAGCTGGTGCAGGATGCGAACCTTTCTGCGGGCATTGGCTGCAGCCACAAATACGGATCTGCGGAAATTGTCTCTGCTTACTGCCTGCGAACAGCTGAAAGTAAACACGATGCCTCCTGGAGCAATATGCTCAAAGGCCCTCTGATTTAACCTTTTGTAGCCCTGAAGCGCATTATTTAGAACGTTCTGATGTTTGGCAAAGGCAGGGGGATCCAGGATCATCAGATCGTAGCTTTCCTCCATCTCATTAAAATAACTAAAGGCATCCACTGCAAAGGCCTTGTGTCTTTCATCTCCGGGAAAATTCAGCTCCGCATTTTTTCGGGTCAGGTCGATGGCCTTCCCACTGCTGTCCACGCTGTGAACAAGCTTTGCTCCTCCACCCATGGCATAGATGCTGAAACCACCTGTATACCCAAACATATTCAGAACCTTACGATCTCTGGAATATTCGCCTACCAGCTTTCTATTCTCCCGCTGATCAATGAAAAATCCAGTCTTCTGCCCTGACTTCCAGTTGACCAAAAAGCGAAACCCATTTTCCTGAGCTTCACCGGTATCTTTCTTTCCCAGCAGGAATCCGCTCTTTTCCGAAATCCCGGGTTTATCGGGCAAGGTGCTTTCGCTCTTATTATATATGGTATGTAAACGATCTCCAGCACTTTTTTTCAGTGCATTTACGATGGCTTCCAACTGGTGATGCATGCCAATGGAGTGCATCTGGACCACAGCAGTACCTGCGTAATAGTCTACAATAAGTCCCGGTAAGCCATCACCCTCGGCGTTCACCCATCGAAATACCTGGGTATCGGGACTCTCCACCAGACCCAGTTTCTTCCTGAGTTTCCAGGCATTGGCTATTTTATCATCCCAAAAAGACTGATCCGTTTCTACCTGATCGAAACTTAATAGCCTTACCGCTATGGAGCCTTTCTGGTAATGACCCGTGGCAAGAAATTCTTCCTTATTGTCGTACACATCCACCAGAGAACCTTCTCTTTCGGGGCCATGGATTTTTTTTATGGCCCCCGAAAATACCCAGGGGTGAAATCTTCTGAGAGACTGGTCTTTGCCAGACTTAAGCACTATCCTTGTCCGTTCTGCCATCCTTATTGTATTGACTCGCGTAATTTGTAGTAAATCTTCAGGCAGATCCATGCATCGGTGGCCGCATACCTCAACTGTGCTTCAGTGAGAAGGTCCGCATCCCAATTGCTTACCTGTTGCGATTTGGAAATGCGCCTGCCCAGCACAATGCCACTTAGCTTTTTTAATCCCTTTTCCTCGATCCGGAAGGCTTCCACATACTGCTGAAGGTCCAGAAAGCCCTGGGGTTCAAACTGGAAATCGGAGCGGAGTCGTCTTAAATCATCGTGCAAGCTAAGCCCCACTTTCAAGGGATGTTCCTCAGAAAGTAATTTCAGTAATTCTTTCGGATAACCGATCCTGCTCACCCTCAGGATCCATGATTCTTCGAGTGTTGATAGCTGAATCAGTGAGGTGGGATACATGGTTCCCTTTTTAAAGGACGGCCTTGTTTCCGTATCGATGCCCAGGATGGGTGCACTTGCCATGTGCGGGATCGCTTCGTAAAAGCTTTCCACGCTATCAATGAGATGTATGGGACCTTCGAACTGAATCAAGTCCAGCTCTGCCACCGCCTCTTTACTTATTTCACTCTGAAACATCATTCTTCCTGACTTGGGTCCACATTGTTCACATAAAGCTGATGCAGGGCCGACAATGCACGAAGCAATTTTGCGCCCCAATGTTCTGCAAACCTGAGCTTCATTTCCCAGGCCGCATCATTCATTAATTCCTCCAGCCCTCTGCTGTAAATGACTGTAAAATCTCTGAGTTCCTGGTACACATCGGCCATATCCTCGGATATGGTGTGGTTGGTGAGTTCAGAGCGATCGAATTCATCTTCATCAGCCACCCGCAGGATATCGTTGGATGCACCCAGGATCAAAGCAATCCTCTGGAAAAGGGCTGACCATTCCGGTTCAGTTACCGTGGGTTCGGGTGGAGTATCAAATACGGGCTCAGTCTCACCTATCTCAAGAAACAGGGAATAAATCTCTGCCAGCTGGCTGACCGAGGTGGCGATAAAAAGCTTCCCCTCGGTCCCTTTAAGTTCTTCCTGAAAGCTGCAATACTCATTGGCAGCTTTCACAAATTCCACCAATGCATTGGAATACACAAATTTATGGACAGCGGAACCTTCTTCTTGCATGGATCAAAGATAGTAAAAGGAGAATAATATTATCGGTTTAGCCCTTCCATCTGAGCCTCAGATCCTTCTCCCTCTCGATCCTGCCGTCATCCACCAGATACTCGATCACCCTGATCACTTTCCAGGCCTGGATGCCGCACTTCTCAACCAGTTCATCAAGCAGAATGGGACCTTCTGTCAAGCAGGCTTCTAGTGACTTTAACAAAGCATCAAATTCCTCGCTGCCCGGTTGCAGGCTTTCCATCCGGGCACAGACATCGCAGCGACCACATCGGGGCGTATCGAACTGACCGAAGTAACTGAGCAAAAACTGGCTCCGGCAAATGCTTTCTGAGGAAGCATAGCGAAGCATCTCGTTCATGCGCTTCACATATCTTTCCTTCCGGAAATGATATCGCTCCGAGTTTATGAAGAGATTCTTGTCGTCCAGCCGCTCCTCCAGGAAGGTCATCACCGGGATTTCTTTGCGGGGAATATACTGAATGATCTGACGGCTCGACAGCAATTTCAGGTAGTTGTAGACCTTGTCAAGGGACAATCCCGACTTTCTGGCCAGGTAGGCCTCATCGATCCTTACAAACTGAGAGAAGAGTCCACTGTAGGACCTGAGCAATAACTTGATAAAACCGTCCAGGTCTCCATGCTCTACCTGGAAATTGTATAAAGCGTCACGCTGCACCCGAAACTTAAGGCGAGAGGGATTATTAAAAGCCTCAGTAAGAACAAGGTACCCCTCCCTTGAAAGTATCTGCAAGGATGAGTGGGCCACCATGGCACTAAATTTATACTGGTGGAGGAAATCCCCCAGTTCAAAATCGTATTGCATGCCTCTTCCGCTTCCATGAGGGATCTGAAGGTAGTTGCATAGGGCTTTATATACTTTGCGGACTGTACTTATACCGGGGAAATTCGTGGCGATCCGCTGTTCGGCGCGGGTACGATCGGCCTGAGAATATAAAAGAATAGCCCTGGCTGACTTTTCATCCCGCCCTGCCCTGCCTGCTTCCTGAAAATAGGCCTCCGGACCATCGGGGAGGTCCATATGTATCACAAAACGAACATCTGCCTTATCAATGCCCATACCAAAGGCATTTGTGGCCACCATGATCCGGAAGCTATTATCAAACCACAGTTGTTGCCTTTCATCACGCAGACTCTGCTTCAAGCCGGCATGATAGTAGCTGGCCGATACCTCATTCTCTATCAGGAGGCTGGCCAGGTCCTGACTTTTTTTCCGGCTCCTTACGTAGATAATACCGCAGCCTTCCAGTTCCTTTACCAGATCCAGCAAGGCCCTCTGCTTATCCTCCGCAGCCTGTACCAGGTAATCCAGATTTTCACGATGGAAACTTTTCTGTATTAAATTCCTCTGAGCGAAGCCCAGACGATCCTGGATGTCCTCACAAACTTCCGGAGTGGCCGTGGCTGTTAGTCCCAGCACAGGCACCTCTTCAAGTATCTCTCTCAGCTTCCTGATCTCCAGGTAGGACGGCCTGAAATCATAGCCCCATTGTGAGATGCAATGTGCTTCATCGACGGCCAGGAGGTTCACTGGCATGTCACGTACCCTTGTTCGAAACAATTGGGTTGTGAGCCGTTCGGGTGATACATAGAGGAATTTAAATCCGCCATAAACACAGTTGTTCAGAGCCACATCAATCTCATACTGGGTCATTCCCGAGTGGATGGCCAGGGCCTTGATTTTTCTCTGTAGCAATTGATCTACCTGGTCTTTCATCAGAGCGATCAAAGGGGTTACAACGATGCATATCCCTTCCATGGCCATGGCGCTTACCTGGAAGGTTATGGATTTGCCCCCACCGGTGGGCATAAGGGCTAAAGTATCCTTTCCGGAGAGAACCGAAAGGATGATTTCTTCCTGCAGGGGACGGAATTTTTCATGCCCCCAGAATCGCGACAAAATCTGGCGAATTTCCTGACGATCTGCTAAGCTTTTTTTTTGTAATTTTGCCACATTTAAATTTAACCAAATAATCATACAATGTCGTTCGCCCAGGATAAAATCGCTTCTGAAGGACTAACCTTTGACGATGTGCTCTTGCAGCCAGCCTTTTCGGATGTTCTGCCCAGAGAAGTGAGCATTAAATCACAGTTCTCCAGAAACATTCAGCTCAACACCCCCATAGTATCTGCCGCCATGGATACGGTAACCGAGGAAAAGCTGGCTATCACCATTGCCCGCGAAGGAGGGATAGGAGTGATCCACAAAAACATGTCGCTCGATGAGCAGGCCAGGCAGGTAAAACGCGTGAAACGGGCGGAAAGCGTGATGATCCATGAGCCTATTACCATCCGGAAGGAAGGTACCGTAAGCGATGCTCTGAATCTCATGAAAGAGTACAAGATCGGCGGGATCCCCGTGGTGGATGACAGCAGTAAGCTCATTGGAATTGTGACCAATCGCGATCTGCGTTTTCAACAGGACATGAACCGGTCCATTGAAGACGTAATGACCGTGGAGAATATTATCACCACCACCCGTAAGACCACCCTGGCTGAAGCTGCCATGATCCTGCAGGCACACAAAATCGAAAAGCTGCCTGTGATTGACAGCGATCAAAAGCTCATTGGCCTCATCACCTATAAAGACATTACCAAATCGAAGGATCGTCCCAATTCCTGCAAAGACAGCAGAGGCAGGTTGCGTGTTGCAGCTGCAGTAGGAGTTTCAGGAGACATACTGGAGCGCGTATCAGCCCTGGAACAAGCAGGAGTTGATGCTGTAGTAATTGACACGGCCCACGGACACCACATCGGAGTGCTGGAAAGTCTCAAGAAGGTAAAAGCCAAATTCCCTGATCTGGATGTGGTTGTTGGGAATATTGCCACCGCTGAAGCAGCCAAAGCCCTGGTTGAAGCCGGTGCCGATGCCATTAAAGTGGGCATAGGTCCGGGATCGATTTGTACCACCAGGGTCATTGCAGGAGTAGGAGTACCACAGCTGACTGCCATTTACGATGTTGCCAATGCCATTGAGGGAAGCGGAGTTCCGGTCATTGCTGACGGCGGAATCAGGTATTCGGGAGATATTGTGAAAGCTCTCGCTGCCGGAGCCAGCTCCATCATGGCCGGATCATTATTCGCCGGAGTGGAAGAATCACCCGGTGAGACCATTATTTACAACGGGAGAAAATACAAGTCCTACCGAGGCATGGGTTCGCTGGAAGCCATGCAACACGGATCCAAGGACCGTTACTTCCAGGACATGGAAGAGGATATTAAAAAGCTTGTTCCAGAAGGGATCGCAGCCAGGGTCCCCTTCAAAGGAAGTCTGAATGAAGTGATCTACCAGATGATTGGTGGATTGCGTGCAGGCATGGGTTATTGCGGTGCTTCGGATATTCCGGCACTTCAGAGTGCCAGGTTCGTGAGAGTGACCAATGCAGGTGTTCAGGAAAGCCACCCACACGATGTTACCATCACCCGGGAAGCTCCAAACTACAGCAGATAATATAAAGGACCATCAGTCGTTTTACCTAAAACAGAGCCCATGATGAAAAAGAGCTTTCTCTTAATACTCCTGGCCGCTTCAATAGTCGGCGGACTAATGGCTCAGGATTCTCCTGTGCTTATGACCATAGGAGACGAGGAGGTCTTGCTGGAGGAGTTTGAAAGAATCTACAAAAAAAACAACAATGCCAGTTCTTTGAGCTTCCAGAGTCCTGAAGAATATCTCGAACTTTTTATCAATTTTAAACTCAAGGTCAAAGAAGCCGAGGCCCTTGGAATGGATAAGACTGCCAAGTACTTAAATGAGCTGGAAGGGTACCGCAAACAACTGGCCAAGCCCTACCTGGTGGATGAAGAGTACAAAGAGGAAATGATGAAGGAAGCTCATGCCTGGTCGCAGTATGAAGTCAAGGCCAGTCATATTCTCATCAGGCTCCCCGAAGATGCGCTTCCGGAGGATACCCTGGCTGCCTACGAAAAAATAATGGTGATCAGGGACCGGATCAGGGGTGGTGAAGAATTTGAAAAAGTAGCCCGGGCCACTTCGGAGGATGAATCGGTGAGGCAGAATGGCGGAAATTTAAACTATTTCACCGTGTTTTCCATGGTGTACCCCTTTGAACGTATGGCATTTACCACTCCGGCAGGTAAACTGAGCATGCCCTTCCGGACCTCTTATGGATATCACATTCTGAAAGTTAATGACCTTAGGGCGGCACGTGGGCAAGTGAAAGTAGCACACATCTTCGTGCGGACTCCCCGAGGCATGGATGAGCAGGGTAAACTTAAGGCCTATGAAAAAATACATATGGTTTATGATAGTTTAAACCTGGGAACAGATTTTGGGAAACTGGCCCGTACTCATTCCGAAGATCCGGCATCGGCTCGTGAGGGAGGAAACATTCCCTTGTTCGGTACCGGCAGAATGATTTCGGAATTCGAAGATGCCTGCTTCGCCCTGAATAATAAGGGAGAATATTCCAAACCCTTCAAGACTTTCTATGGCTGGCACATCGTCAAATTGGTCGATAAGCAGGGAATTGGTTCTTTCGAAGAGATGAAGCCTGAATTACAGCAGAAAATAAACGGCGGTGGACGCATGAATATTCGTACTGACAGGTTTGTGACCAAGCTCAAAAAAGAATATGGATTCATGGAAAATCGGGAAGCACTGGGGCCTTTGTACAGCGCAGTTGATTCCACCATTCTGACAGGTCAGTGGAAAGCAGGCGAGCTTAAAGACCTGGAGACCGAGCTGATGAAGATCGGAGACAGAAGCATACTGACCGGTGAGTTTGCACTTTGGGTAGAGAAGAAACAGAACCTGGGTAAATCGAAAAATCCCCTTTCCTACCTTGAAAGGCTCTATCAGGACTTTACTTCCGAGACAATCATGGATTACGAAGAATCACGGCTCGAAGAAAAATACCCTGAGTTCAGATACATATATAAAGAATACCACGATGGGATTCTGCTCTTCGATATTATGGATCAGCAGGTCTGGACCAAGGCAGTATCCGATTCCACCGGTCTTGAAAACTTTTACAGGGAGCACAGAAAGAACTATATGTGGGAGGAACGGACCGAGGCATATCTGGTTAGCTGCACCGATGATACCGATCTTTCTGGTTTACGTTCGGCCTACAAGAAAATTCTTAAGGGAAAGTGGGACGAGGAAGAGTTGAACCTTAGGTATTGTGGCAACGATAGCCTGAGCTGCATCACCCTTAGCTACCTGCTGGTCGAGGATGGGGAAAATGCCATGATTGATGCAAGGATGGGACAGACGGGTCCCGGACCAGTAGGAAAAAACGGGGATGCTCAGACCTTTGTTATCATCAAGGGCCGGAAGTCTCCTCAACCTAAGAAACTGGAAGATGCGCGGGGTCAGGTAACTTCAGATTACCAGGAATACCTGGAAGCTGAATGGATCAACACATTGAAAGAAAAATATCCTGTTAGTGTCAATGAAGATCTTCTCACAAATATAAGATCCTGAGGATGAAAAAAATCTGCTTATATCTGGCACTTGTATTATTTCTGGCACCTTCGTGTTCCCTGTGGGTGGATAAAAGCAATGAGAAACCCGTGGCCCGGGTCTTTGAGCAATACCTATACCCTTCTGACCTTGACGACATTATACCTCTTGGCACCAGTCCTCAGGACAGTGTTTTGCTGGCCAAAAGATACATCGATACCTGGGTAAAGGGTCAATTGATGCAACGCAGGGCCGAGCAATCACTTACTGAAGAGCAAATGGATTTTGACCGGCAAATTGAAGAATACCATCGTTCGCTCCTAATCTATAATTACAAGCAATTACTGGTTGTCCAAAAGCTTGATACTCTGATTCCCCAAAGCGAACTGGAAGCATATTATCTGGAAAATTCCGGGAATTTCTTGCTGACAGAAGATGTAATTAAGGGAACCTTTGTGAAAGTGCCACTCTCCGCCCCTCGAATGAATGAAGTGCGGAGCTGGTCCTGGAATAACCGGGAAGAGGACCTGGACCAGCTGGAAAAATACAGCCTGAGTTACGCAGAAAAGTTCAGTAATTTCAATGATACCTGGATCCTGTTCTCCACGATTAAAGATCAGCTTCCTTTCCAGATCCCGGATCCTTCCAGGTATCTCCAAAACAGAAGAAATGCTGAGAACAGCGACTCCCAATACCGCTACTTCCTCCACATCACAGATCATCTGACTGTGGGAGAAGCTGCCCCTCTGGAGATGGTGGCTGAAGACATTAGCAATATTATTCTGAATAAACGTAAGTTTGAGCTGATACAGGAATTGGAAAATCGTGTATACAGTGATGGGGTAAGCAGAAACCAGTTTGAAATTTATCAATGACAAAAACGATGAGACGATTTATTTATATACTGTTGGGAGCCATCTTAAGTTTGAATGTGACCGGACAGAGTTTGGTGATTGACCGGGTGGTTGGAGTTGTGGGCGATTTTAATATCCTGCAATCCGATGTGGAACAGCAATACCTGCAGATGAAGATGTCAGGAGCCTATATGGATCCTAATGCACGCTGTGAAATCTTCAATTATTTTGTGGAACAAAAGCTTTTGCTGGCGCAGGCAAAAATTGACAGTATTGAAGTTGGGCCGGCCATGGTGGAAATGCAGATGGAGGCACGTCTGGATTATTTTATCTCCCAGTTCGGCGATGAAAAAGAGATGGAAAACTATTTCAATAAATCCATATTCGACATCAAAGACGACCTCAGGGAAGCTATTGGGGAGCAAATGCTTACCGAACAGGTAAAAAACACGATTACAGCGGATGTGAGTACTACTCCTTCCGATGTGAAGCGTTTTTACCGATCGCTGGATTCAGACAGTATACCCTATGTGAATACCCAGGTGGAATTGGCTCAGATAGTAAGCTACCCCAATTACAGTGAAGAGGCCATTTTTAATGTAAAGGAGCGCCTGCTGGAACTACGGAAACGAGTACAGGATGGAGAAGACTTCGGTACCCTGGCCATTCTTTATTCGGAAGCGCCGGAAGCATCACGCAGGGGAGAATTGGATTTTATGTTCCGCAACGACCTTGACAAGGCCTACGCCGATGCGGCCTGGGCTTTGAAACCCGGACAGGTATCTAAAATTGTAGAGAGTTCTTTTGGATTCCACATTATTCAAATGATGGAGCGCAGAGGTGAAAGGGCCAAGACCAGGCACATTCTGATGAATCCCAAGGCCGATGGCAATGCCAGGCAAAAAGCTATTTACAAACTGGACAGTCTGAAGAATTTGATCGAAGCCGATTCGGCCGACTTCGATTTTCTGGCGAAATGGAATTCAGAAGACATAAAAACCAGCGTGAATGGGGGACTTATCGTAAATCCGCGATCACAGGCTTCCACCTTTGAGTTGAATGAACTCGACACCAAAGATTATTACAACATCCGGAATATGAAGATCGGTGATGTGAGCGAGCCCTTCGAATCGACCGATCACAACCACAAGGTTTGTTACAAGTTGCTTTACCTAAAATCCAGGACAGAACCTCACAGGGCCAACCTGAAACAAGACTACCTTCTTCTTCAGGGAATGGCGCTGCAGTTCAAAAACAATGAGGTAATGAGGGACTGGTATGAGGAAAAGAAACAGACCACTTACATCAAAGTGGGTGGTGCTTTCAAAGACTGTACACCCGTACGAGAGCAGTTTAGTCAGAAATGAGAATCCCAAGGCATAAGCGCTTCTGCATTCCAAGCTTGCTTGTGCTTTGCATCTTAAGCCCTTTTTACCAGGCCTTTGGGCAGAATGTCACCATGCTGGAGATCCTGAATTCGGATCTGACCGCCTACGACGTGAAAATCGGAAAGGATGCAACCAAACTCATTGGCAATGTTCGCTTGAAACACGAAGATGTGGTAATGAGCTGTGATTCGGCCTATTATTACCGGGCCACCTCCTCGGTAGATGCCTTCAGCAATGTACGTGTTCAGCAGGGAGATACACTCACCCTTACCGGTGATCTGGCCTACTACGATGGAACATTACGTCTGGCCAGGGTCAGGAACAATGTAAAACTGGTTAATAAAGAATATACCCTGCTAACCGATTCGCTGAATTACAACCGTGGAGCAGGTGTAGCCTATTACATGGGGGGCGGAGAACTTACCCAGACAGACAGCAAGCTAACCAGTGGCAGGGGCAGATTTATCCTGGATACAGAAATATTCTATTTCATGGACTCGGTGGTGATCGTGGACGAGGAATATACCATTACCACCGATAGTCTGAAATACGATTCAAAGAAAGAGATATCCTATTTCAGCGGTCCCACTGAAATCACCAGTGAGGAAAGATACATCTACTGCGAAAACGGGTGGTTTGATATGCAGAAAGACATCAGCTATGTCACTGATAATGCCTACCTGGAAGAAGACGGCAGAACCCTGAAGGGTGATAGTCTGTATTATGAATCGGAAGCAGGTTTTGGCAGGGCCATCTCCCATGTGGAACTTATCGATACCGCTGAGAACATGATCCTGAAAGGGAACTATGCCCTCTACTACAGCGATAACGATTACGCCATGATTACAGACAGCGCTCTGATGATACAGGTGGATGATGCCGATACCATGTATGTACATGCCGATACACTCAGAACTCTTCAAAATCCTGACATAGAGGAACAGAGCCGGATCCTGAGGGCCTATTACAAGGTGAAGATTTTCCGTCCCGACATGCAGGTTATGTGCGACTCGCTGGTGTATGTGGAAGCCGATTCTGCCTTCGATTTCTTTGGTGAACCTGTTCTCTGGTCAGAAGATAACCAACTTACGGCCAGCCACATCAAAGTACATATGGTGGACCAGCAGCTGGAAAAAATGCTACTCAGCGGGGTAGCCTTTGTGGCCTCGCAGGCCGATTCGATCCGATTTGACCAGATGCGTGGCAAGGAGATGACCGGATACTTTAATGACAACAAACTGGACAGGATCATGGTGACAGGTAACGGCCAGACCATCTATTATGCCACCGATGAGGAAAAGATCGTAGGGGCCAATAAAACAGCCTGTACCGATTTAATGATCTACCTGAAAGACAACAAGATTTCCAAGGTGGTTTATACCGAAAAACCTGACGGTACTTACTATCCCTTAGAGATGTTTCCGGCTGCTGAATCGAAGTTGAGCGACTTTAAATGGCTGGACCAGTGGCGGCCGCAGAAATGGGAAGATGTATTTGTCTGGAAATAAAAAAAGGGCCGAAGCCCTTTTTATTTAGTATTCATCCTCGTTGAAGAAAAAATCATCCTTGCTGGGGTAATCGGGCCAAATGTCTTCTATGCTTTCATAGACGTCTCCTTCGTCCTCAATTTCCTGCAGATTTTCGATTACTTCCATGGGTGCTCCCGATCTGATTGCAAAGTCAATCAATTCTTCCTTGGTGGCAGGCCAGGGTGCATCCTCAAGTTTAGAGGCTAATTCCAGGGTCCAATACATTGGTATAGCTAATTTGAATTAAAACATGCCTTAAATTCGGCAAATATAGAAAAAAAAATCGTTCCTACAACCCGGGTTTCCAGGGGGCCTGACGGAGTCCGAGAAGTTGGGCGATTTTCCTTGACAGGACGAAGAAATAATCGGAGAGACGATTGTAAAACTTTACGATATCTTCCTGTATATTAACCTCTTGACTTAGTTTGAGGATAATACGCTCGGTTCGGCGGCAAACGGTCCGTGCCACATGAGCCTGGGAGACTGCGGGGTGTCCTCCGGGAATAAGAAAGGAAGTAAGAGGCTCCAGTGAAGCATCCATTTCGTCAATCTTTGTTTCCAGAAAACTAACCTGCTCCTCTCCCACCACCGGTATAGCCACCGGACAATCATCACAATCGGCCGCCAGCACCGATGCAGTGGCCATCTGTATATTCAGTATGAGGAGAAGATCTTCTTTGATGTGCTCATCGTCCACCAAATCGCGCAACAGGGTGGTATGGGCCATCAATTCGTCCACTGCACCGTACGATTCGATGCGGGAATGGTATTTGGGTACCCTGCGGCCACCTATCAGGGAAGTTTTCCCTTTGTCGCCACCTTTGGTATAGATGCCTGATTTTTTTATGTCATTGGATTTTTGTTGATCTCTATCTTGTCGATGGTGCCATCGATCAAGCGTATGATCCTGTGTGCGTAGCGTGCGATGTCTTCCTCGTGGGTAACCAGAATAATGGTATTACCTTTTCTGTGGATCTCCCCGAACAATTTCATGATGTCCACGGAGGTTTTGGAATCCAGGTTTCCGGTAGGCTCGTCGGCAAGAATGATGGACGGATTGTTGACCAGGGCACGGGCTACAGCCACTCTTTGCCTTTGACCACCCGACAACTCATTGGGCCTGTGATCCATCCTGTCGCTCAAACCAACTTCGGTCAAGGTTTTGGTAGCCAGCTCCATACGTTCCGTTTTCCCAATGCCCGCATATACCAGAGGCAGCATCACATTTTCAAGGGCCGTATACCTGGGAAGCAGGTTAAAGGTCTGGAAAATGAACCCAATCTCCCGGTTACGGATTTCAGCCAGCCGGTCGTCGTCCATTTTACTCACATCGGTTCCGTTCAGAATATAATTTCCACTGGTGGGTGTATCCAGGGCACCTACCAGGTTCATCAGGGTAGATTTACCTGATCCTGAGGGTCCCATGATGGCCACATATTCATTTGTCTTTATATCCACATCAACTTTTCGAAGTGCCTCAACGACTATTGTGCCGATATAATAATTCTTAACGATTTGCTCCAGGCTAATTACGGTTTCCATATGAGAAATAAATTGAACACGAAAGTAAACAATTATAAGAACATAAATTTCATAAAAGGTTTAAAACTTAAGCTTCAAATGTGCCCGATTAAGGTCTTTTCTTAGTAATAGGATGCCCGTATGAAATAAATCCACGCTTACAGTGACTTCCGGCCAGGATATAAGCTCCTTCCAGGCCCTGTACATTCCCCTGGACCAGTATATGTCGTCCATGACTATAATGGCCTCCTCCCCTGCTCTTCCAATCAGGCTTTTCAGATAAGCCAAAGTGGGTTCGTAATAATGGTTTCCATCCACATATGCGAAATACCTGCCGGGCAAGAGTGGCAGGATTTCATCCAGTTTCTCTTCCATTTCTCCCCAGTGAATACTTACCGGGCCCAGGTTATTCCGGCTGACCAGCTGAGCTGCAAAAGCAGCCCGGTCGGTGTTACCCTCAACGGAGTGTAAGGGAGTTCCGGGAGCGCCCGTCGCCAGATAGAGAGTACTGATGCCTAGTCCGGTTCCCAATTCCACCAGCATTTCCGGAGCAAACCACCTGACGATCCGATACAGCAGCTTGCCCTTCTTTTCCGATACCGATGCCCATTTGACAAAGGACCCGACCGTTCGTCCTTCTCCGGCTGCCAGGCTGGAGTTATTCTTCAAACTTCGGTGCTCCCTGAGCACCTCTGACGGAACTATCCACTTATGGGCATTAAAAACAACACCATTTACAAACTCAAACAGATAGGGCGAATGGATTCCATGACCTTTGCGGTGTTTACGGTAGCACTGATGCCGGATATATTGGAAGATTTGCCAGAGCATAAGGTGAATTCAAGCAATATGCTAATTTTACATAAATTGCTTCAGGGATGCAACAATATCTTCAGCAGGACATACAATTTCTCTCGGGGGTGGGGCCCAAACGGGCCGATCTGCTCAGGGAGGAGTTGAACATAAACACCTTTGAAGATCTGTTGACCTATTACCCTTTCCGTTATGTGGACCGAAGCAGGTTCTACAACATTTCCGAAGTCACATCCGACATGCCATTTATCCAGATTAAAGGAAAGGTTCATGGCTATTCCGCCCTGGGAAAAGGCAGGGGTAAAAGGCTTGTGGCTGATTTCAGGGATAAGACCGGCCGTTTGGATCTGGTCTGGTTCAAAGGGGCCAAGTGGATTCCGGAAAACCATCCCATCGGCAAGGAGCTGGTGGTTTTCGGCCGACCCTCTGTTTACCAGCGAAAGCTGAACCTGGTTCATCCCGAAATTGAAGATCCGGAGAAAAAGCATGCGGTCAGCTCCAAACTACAGGCGGTATATTCCACCACCGAAAAACTAAAGGATCACTACCTCACCCCCAAAGCCATAAGCAAGCTGATGGCAAACCTGATCAAGGGCCTTCCATCGAAGTTCGAGGAAACCCTTCCTGCCTGGCTGCTGCAGAAGCTTAACCTGGTAAACCTGGATACCGCACTGAGGCAGATACATTTTCCCGACCAGGCTTCTGAATACAAAAAAGCCGAACTCCGCCTGAAATTCGAAGAACTCTTCTACATACAGCTGCACATCCTGAAGGGAAAGACGGAACGAAATAAGCGCTTTCAGGGCAATGTATTTGAAACTGTGGGTGACAGCTTCAATACTTTTTACAGGGATCACCTGCCCTTTGAACTTACAGGGGCTCAGAAAAAGGTGATGAAAGAGATTCGAAGGGATATGGGCTCGGGACGTCAGATGAACCGCTTGCTTCAGGGAGACGTGGGAAGCGGAAAAACCCTGGTGGCGCTTATGTCCATGCTGATTGCCATCGACAACGGCTTTCAGGCCTGCATCATGGCCCCCACCGAAATCCTGGCCCAGCAGCACCATAAGAGCATAAGTAAGTTTCTGGAAGGAATGAACACCCGGGTGGAACTCCTTACAGGCTCCATAAAAAAGGCCGATCGCGTGCCCATCCACGAGGGCTTGCTGGATGGATCGGTTCATATCCTCATCGGGACACATGCCCTGATTGAGGATGTGGTGCAATTTCAAAGACTGGGACTGGTGGTGATCGATGAGCAACACCGCTTTGGCGTGGCCCAAAGGGCCAGGCTCTGGAAGAAGGCCGATGTGCTTCCGCATGTGCTTGTGATGACAGCCACGCCCATTCCACGCACCCTGGCCATGACCCTTTACGGGGATCTGGATGTATCGGTCATCGACGAGCTGCCTCCTGGACGCAAAGCCATAATTACCCGGCGGTCCTACGATTCGAAACGCCTGGAGGTATTTGGTTTCCTGCAAAAGCAGATTGCATTGGGAAGGCAGGCCTACATCGTATATCCATTGATCAAAGAATCCGAGACCATGGATTACAAGGACCTGGAAGACGGATTGGAAAGCATATCGCGGGCCTTTCCTCCTCCCAAATACCAGGTGAGTGTGGTGCATGGAAAGATGAAACCCGAGGAAAAGGAGATTTCCATGGGCCACTTTGTGGCCGGTCGTACGCACATCATGGTGGCCACTACGGTGATCGAAGTGGGTGTGGATGTTCCCAATGCTTCCATCATGATCATTGAAAGTGCCGAACGCTTCGGACTTTCCCAGCTTCATCAGCTCAGGGGAAGAGTAGGTCGGGGTGCAGATCAGTCCTACTGCATCCTGATGACCGGATTTAAACTTTCGGACGACGGCCGAAAACGCATCGAAACCATGGTGAGCACCAACGATGGCTTTGAGATTGCCGAAGTGGACCTGAAACTTCGCGGACCCGGCGATATTGAAGGTACCCAGCAAAGCGGCGTTCCTTTCAACCTGAAAATTGCACATCTGGGCAAGGACGGACAAATTCTGCAGCTGGCACGGGACACGGCCGAAGTCATTGTAGCAGAGGACCCGGAACTGCAAATGGATAAAAACTGGCTATTCGCCAAACACGTGAAAAAAGGCAATCCCCAGCGCATCGACTGGGGAAAAATTAGCTAGGAATCGCTACATTTACCTTTCTTCCTAAAACCCGAATTTATGTGCAAGAGATTTAAGCTCCCCATACTATTCCTACTTATTTCCATACCGGCATTCAGCCAGTATACTACCTCAGCATCAAAGCTTGAAAAACATGTTAACTACCTGGCTTCCGATCAATTACTGGGCAGAGGCTTTGGTACCCCCCAGGGTAAATTAGCCGCAGAATATATCGCTCAGCAATTTGAAGAAGCGGGGGTAGATCCCTATATGGGAACTTACTTTCATCACTTCAACGCACGCAATGGTATACTCAATATCCCCGGGATCAATGTGGTAGGAATTATTCATGGAACGCATCCCCAATTGAAGGAAGAATACATCGTTCTGGGGGCACATTACGATCACCTGGGTTGGAAAGCAAAGGGGAGCGATACCATCGTATGGAACGGAGCAGATGACAATGCGTCGGGGACAGCCACTTTGATCGAGGTGGGCAGGAACCTGGCCGCCAGTCCGGAGTCCCTGGGACGCAGTGTGGTACTGGCAGCCTTTGATGGAGAAGAAAGTGGCTTGCTGGGATCCAGGCAAATCCTGAAGGATAATGTGCTGCATCCACATAAGGTAAAACTGATGTTCAGCCTCGATATGGTGGGTATGTACGAAGCCCATGAGGGCCTGGACATGAAAGGGATAAATCTACTCCACGATGCAGAATACCTTACCCAGGCCCTGGCCGAGAATCACAACATACATGTTTCCAAAGCCACCAAAAATATAGAGCAACGCACCGACACGGCTCCCTTCGGGAAATACAACATTCCGGCCATTGCCCCCAGTACGGGAAGCGAATCGCCCTACCATCAGCCCGAAGATACGGCCGCAGCGCTGGATTATGAAGGCATGGCGTTGATCACCAACTACATGAGTGACATGACACAAATTCTTTCCACCAGAGAGGAACTATCGTCCATGACCGGACTGGCAGAAGGAGAAAGCATGCCACCTGAAATTTTCACTGCGGGCATACGCTTGAATACGGGTAACAGCCGCTTTAATTACCGAGACCAGGCTTTTAAAGGAAAATCAATCTTTGCTATCCAGGCCGGTTTATTTACCAGTTTCAAACTGGGAAAATTGGTATACGTACTTCCGGAAGTGCTTTATGAAACAAAAGGAAGTCAGCATTACGATGGGAAAATAAGAACACATGCCCTGACACTTCCCCTGAGCCTTGCTCTTTCGACCCGCGATGATGCTTATGTGAGGGTCTGGGTGCAGGCAGGAGGATATTATTCTTATATGTTCTCCGGACAACAAGGAGGTCAGGACATCAATTTCGACGACGCGTTTCACCGGCAAGAATACGGTCTCATCTACGGCATCGGCATGGAAGCCATGGATATGATGCAGATGGGTTTGTTTTTCCAGCACGGACTTTCAAACCTGCACCGACTTCCCAGCCAAAACATGATCCACGAGAACATCTATTTTTCGCTTGGTTGGCGTTTCTAAGCATTTATTTATATCCAGAATAAATAGCTTGCAAAAGGCATTAATATGACCTTCAGCAGGTGAGAATAATTCTACATCCATAATTTTGTGCTCATGATTGAGCACGAGGGAATCATCGACCGCATTGAAGGGGGCGTAGCACATGTGAAAATCAACAGTGTATCCTCCTGTGCATCCTGTCATGCCAAGGGGGTGTGCAGTGCTGCCGATCAGGAAGAAAAGTTCCTGAATGTCCCGCTTCAGGGAGCAGAATACGGGCAGGGAGAGGTAGTCCAGGTGCAGGTAGCCAGGCACCTGGGATTTCGTGCAGTAGCCCTGGGATATGTGTATCCCTTCTTTCTGCTTATGGCTGTTCTGATTGCCTTTACCATAGCCGGAACGCCTGAATTAAGGGCCGGAACTTATGCCCTTATCTCTGTGATACCCTATTACCTGATTCTCTTTCTTATGAGAAAGCGTATCGGGTCTGCCTTTACTTTCAGCATAAAGAAAACCTATAAAGCATAATGAGTCAGATCATCCTCTATACCATTATCACCCTGGTGGCCATCGGATCGGCCGCTGCCATTATTCTGTACTTTGTGGCACAGCGATTCAAAGTGTATGAAGACCCTCGAATCGATGAGGTTGAAGAAGCCCTGCCGGCCGCCAATTGCGGAGGTTGTGGTTTCCCGGGCTGCCGCAATTTTGCAGAAACCCTGGTAAAATCAGAATCCTGGGAAGATCTTTTCTGTCCGGTAGGCGGAAACGACACCATGGCGAAAGCCGCTTCCCTGCTGGGCCGTGAGGCCATTGAACAGGCCCCCAAAGTGGCTGTGGTCAGATGCAACGGAACCCCTGAATTCAGGCCACGCACCAATGAGTACGACGGAGCACCCACCTGTGCCATTGCACACAGTCTTTACACCGGTGAGGCGGGTTGTCCGCATGGATGCCTGGGTTGCGGAGATTGTGTGGCTGCCTGTACCTTCGATGCCATCCATATGGATCCCTTAACGGAATTACCGGTGGTGGTGGATGATAAATGTACTGCCTGCGGAGCCTGTGTGGATGCCTGTCCGCGCGACATCATCGAACTCCGGAAAAAGAATAAAAAGGACAGGAAAATTTTTGTCAGTTGCATTAACGAGGAAAAGGGCGGAATAGCCAAAAAGTATTGCAGCGTGACCTGCACAGGTTGTACCAAGTGTTTTAAAGTTTGTCCCTATGAAGCCATCACCATGGAAAACAACTTGGCTTTCATCGATTCGGAGAAATGCAAACTGTGCAGGAAGTGTGTGCCTGAATGCCCGACCAATGCCATCCTGGAAATCAATTTTCCCCCTAAGAAAGAAAAGAAAGAACCCGCTGAAGCAGAAGTCAGCGAGTGAACCATATTAAAGTGACGATTCAATGAGTCTAAAAACATTCTCCAGAGGTGGTGTGCATCCCCCCGAACACAAGTTGTCGTCGGGTCTGGCCATCGAAGAGTTAGCGCTTCCTGAAACCGTAGTGATCCCAGTATCACAGCACCTGGGTGCCCCTGCCAAAGTATTGGTTAATCGCGGTGACCAGGTCAAGATTGGTCAGCTTATCGCTCAGTCTGAAGGATTCGTATCTACCAACATCCATTCCTCAGTTTCCGGAAAGGTATTGAAGGTGGATAAGTTCATGGATAGTTCGGGCTACAAAAAGATGGCCGTTCAGATCCAGGTGGAAGGCGAAGTATGGGAAGAAAACATCGACCGCACCGACGATCTGGTGAAAAATACAGTTCTCAAGTCAGAGGCCATTCGCAAGAAGATCCTTGAAGCCGGGATTGTGGGGTTGGGTGGTGCTACCTTCCCCAGTCATGTGAAGCTGATGGTTCCTAAAGGTAAAACAGCAGAATACCTGATCATCAATGGAGTAGAATGTGAACCCTATCTCACTGCCGATCATGCTCTGATGATGGAGAAGACCGATGAGGTCTTTGCCGGCATTCAGGTTCTTATGAAAGGACTGGGTGTGGAGAAGGCCATTGTGGGAATTGAAAACAATAAACCCGACGCCATCAAGAAGATGAAAGAGGTGGCCAATGGTACTGCCATTCAGGTTCAGGGGCTGAAAGTGAAATACCCGCAAGGCGGGGAAAAACAACTGGTTCAGGCCTTGCTGAAAAGGGAGGTACCTTCGGGCGGACTTCCCATCGATGTGGGTGTGGTAGTCTTTAATGTGGGGACAGCATTGGCCGCCTACGAAGCAGTTAATAAAAACCGTCCCCTGATTGACCGGGTAGTGACCGTTACGGGCAAATCCCTGGAAAAACCCTCAAACTTCCTGGTTCGTATTGGTACGCCCATCTCACTTCTGGTAGAAAAAGCCGGTGGTTTACCCGATGATACAGCCAAAGTGATCAATGGAGGTCCCATGATGGGTAAAGCCCTTTCGACACTGGATGTTCCGGTGGTAAAAGGAAGCTCGGGCATTCTGCTAATCCAGGAAGGCGAGGCACGGCGTAAAGAAATGCAGACTTGCATTCGCTGTACCAAATGTGTGGGAGTTTGTCCCATGGGCCTTGAGCCCTACCTTCTTATGACCCTGTCCGAAAAGAGTCTCTTCGAGCGAATGGAAACAGAGAAGGTGATGGATTGCATCGAATGTGGCAGCTGTAGTTACACCTGTCCCTCGGCACGTCCGCTGCTGGATTACATCCGCCTGGGCAAGGCCGAAGTCGGTAAAATTATGAGAGCACGAAAAGCTGTATAAAGAAATATTTGCAAGCAGATGAATAAATTCATTGTATCACCCTCACCCCATGCCTATACGGACGAGTCGATCCCGAAACTGATGTATGGGGTGATTATTTCACTTCTTCCTGCCCTGGGGGTATCGGTTTGGTTCTTCGGGATAGGAATGATTGTGGTCACGTCGGTATCCATTGCCTCATGCATCCTGTTTGAGTATCTGATACAGCGATACATGATGAAGGTGAAGCCGAGCCACCTGGACGGATCGGCCCTTTTGACCGGATTGTTGCTGGCCTTTTGCCTGCCGGCTAACCTTCCCTTCTGGATGGTTATGATCGGCGCGCTGGCTGCTGTAGGCATTGGGAAAATGACCTTTGGCGGACTTGGAAATAACATATTTAATCCTGCCCTGGTGGGCAGGGTATTTCTCTTCATTTCCTTCCCGGTGGCCATGACCGCCTGGCCCGAGGTTGGACAATGGATGAAGTATACCGATGCGGTGACCGGAGCCACCCCTCTGGGCATTCTGAAGGAGGGACTGGCCTACAACACAGTGGGTGAGATCATGCCGGGACTACCCTCCTACCTTCACCTGCTTACAGGAAAAATGATGGGATCCTCGGGAGAAATCAGTGCACTTGCCCTCTTGCTTGGGATGCTGTACATGATGTACCGTAAAATCATCTCCTGGCACATTCCCGTTTCCATCCTGGGTACCGTTGCCATTTTTACCGGCATCCTCTGGCTGGCCAATCCCGATCGTTTTGCTGATCCCCTGTTTCACCTGCTTAGCGGAGGACTTTTGCTGGGGGCTATTTACATGGCCACAGACTATGTGACTTCACCCATGACCGGGAAAGGAATGATTATTTATGGTATCGGGATCGGAGTAGTTACGGTCCTGATTCGGATCTTTGGGGCCTACCCGGAGGGAGTGCAATTTGCCATCCTGATCTTCAATGGTTTTACGCCATTAATCAACAAATTTGTGAAACCCCGACGTTTTGGAAAGGAGGTGAGTCATGGCTAAGAAAGAATCCACCTTTGTAAGCATGCTTGCCACTCTGTTTGTGGTGACCCTGGTGGCAGCCGGACTGCTGGGATCGGTTTACGCACTGACCAAGGAGCCCATACGGCTTGCAGAGCTCAAGAAAAAGAACGAGGCCATCCAGGTGGTGGTACCCGGATTTGACAACGAGCCTTCGACGGAAGTAGAGAGGCTGTTCATGGACGGAGATTCCATATTCCTTTACACGGCCCGTAAGGGGGAGGAAGTGTTGGGAACAGCTGTGGAAACCTTTACCAACGAGGGATTCAGCGGAGAGATTAAGCTGATGGTGGGATTTGACCCACAGGGTGCCATCATCGACATTGCCGTGGTCAGTCATGCAGAAACTCCCGGACTGGGAGATAAAATGGAGAAGGGCAAGGGAGACTTCAGCCTGCAGTTTATGGGCAAAGATCCCAACACCTTCAACCTGGCAGTGAAAAAAGACCGGGGTGATGTGGATGCCATTACTGCCTCCACCATTACCTCCAGGGCCTACTGCGATGCAGTAAAACGGGCCCACAGAGCATGGAACGAAGTACAATAGATAGAAATTGAAGAACTTAATGACTATACATATTTGCATATGAATCAGTGGAAAAATTTTACCAAGGGCTTCATCAGGGAAAATGCGGTATTTGCTCTTTTCCTTGGGCTTTGCCCTACCCTGGGGGTAACCACCTCGGCCATAAACGGTCTGGCCATGGGACTGGCCACTACCTTTGTGCTGGTCATGTCCAACCTGGTGGTATCGCTTATCAAAAGCCTGATACCCGACAAGGTCCGCATCCCGTCCTTCATTGTCATCATCGCCACCTTTGTTACTGTGGTCGAACTGGTGATGAAAGGTTATGTGCCCGCCCTCTTTGATGCACTGGGCCTGTTTATCCCACTGATCGTAGTGAACTGCCTGGTGCTGGGACGTGCCGAAGCATTTGCTTCCAAGAACAGCATCTGGTCCTCCCTGGTCGATGGCATGGGTATGGGACTGGGATTTACCATGGCTCTGACCGTACTGGGAGCTGTACGAGAATTACTTGGCAGCGGCGCCTTCTTTGGGCTGAAGCTTATCAGTGGAGATGCACTGCTGTTGTTTATCCTGCCTCCGGGCGCTTTTATTGCCCTGGGTTACCTCATTGTACTGGCTAATATGATTAAAGAAAAAACCGCCTGACCATGGAATATGTAATTATCATCATAGCTGCTGTCTTTGTCAGCAACATCGTTTTAAACCAATTCCTGGGTATCTGCCCCTTCATTGGGGTCTCAAGCAAGGTGGAAACAGCCATCGGCATGACCGGTGCCGTCACCTTTGTCATGGTCATTGCCACCCTGGTTACCTATCTCATCTATCACTCATTGCTGGCGCCATTCGACATCGTATACATGCGCACCATTACCTTTATTCTGGTAATTGCCTCCCTGGTCCAGCTGGTGGAGATCATCCTGAAAAAAATCAGTCCTCCCCTCTACCAGGCACTGGGTATATTCCTGCCCCTGATCACCACCAATTGCGCAGTACTGGGTGTGGCCGTTCTGGCCGTTCAGAAGGATTTTAATCTGCTGGAAAGTACCGTATATGCCATAGGTAATGCCATTGGATTCGGATTGGCCCTGATCACCTTCTCGGGTATCAGGGAGCAGCTCGACCTGCTCAATGTTCCCAAAAAAATGAAGGGAGTACCCATCGCCTTCATCGTCGCCGGACTCATGGCCCTGGCCTTTATGGGCTTTGCCGGTATTGTTTAGCAATTTGGTAAAAAGGTCGGAGTTAGGAGTTGGGAGCGGGATCTCTTAAGGTCCTGACAGCAAACACCGGTCCGGCCCGGTGCCCTTCATTCGGTTGAAATGTTACTTTAATCTTTTCTTTCCCCCTGCTCAATGTTACAGGTATTTTATAGCTGATGTCAATAAATCTACCCGGAGCCTTATTAGTAATATTCTCAGTAGCAATCAGCTGATCCTCCACCAGAATATCAAAGGTCTTGGATCCACTGTATCCTCCCCAGTACTCAACGTTAAGGCTAAGCGGACCCTCGCTTAATACCTCCATCTCAAAGGAAAACCACCCTCCCCGGTCAGCTTCTCTGTACTTTTTGGACTTGAATTCACCAACCCAGGTTTTTTCCTCTTCAAAATTATGATCCCTCTCAGCTTGCATTTCCCCGATCCGGAAAAGGTCGACGGTTTGCTGTTCAAGATCATTCTTACGTTTCTGTTCCATGGCATATTCTTTCTGATAAGCTCTCCACTCCTGATCAGTGAATGTATCCCAGAAAATCGAATAATGCCGGTCGTGGGTGCGATAAAAGGGCTTTAATTCAAGCTGTCTGGGATAGGCCACCTCAGACGTCATATAGTGGTTAATTGATCCTTCCACGGGGGATAACCAGTGGGATGGATCGGGATCCTTGGTCATCAGGACCGGTACATAGTCAGGATCCATAGAATTTGGATCGGGTACCGGCCCCAGATCACCTGCCAGCACCAAAGGACCATGAAATACAGAAATCCGGTTTGGGTTATCGGGCATACTTTCAATTCGTAATGAGAAAGGTAATTGCAGTTCAACCCGGTCTCCCGATTTCCATTTACGGTGAATCTTTACAAAACTTCCAGGCTCCTCTTTAATTGAAAGATCTTTACCATTTACCCTGATCCGGATCCCGTTCTCAGCCCACATGGGATAACGAATATTTAAGGAAAATTTCGTGGGTTTGTCTGCCTCAATGGTAAAACTCATGTTATCTGCCTCAGGAAAGGCAGTTTGCTGAGTAATCACTACTCCCTTTTCTTTCCAAGTAAGCTCAGAGGCGATAAACTGTACCACATACAGATCATCGTCTCCATGGTAATAGATATTTTTGCTGTATTTGGAATGTGTCTCCATCCCTGAACCAACGCAACAGGTAAAGCCCTCCGGATCCTGATATACCTTGAATCCGCCCATATCAAGACTCAGGTTATAAATCACATGACCGGTTTGGGGATGCTGAGAAGACCTGATGTGATTCAAAAGAGCGCGTTCATAAAAGTCCATGACCTCAGGATCGGCTGTCCATTGGAATATGTGTTCAGAAAGCTTAAGCATATTATAAACGTTGCATGTCTCCGTGGTGTTATCACTTAAACGGTAATTCAACTCATCGGGAGGCCCCAGGTATTCGTGATTTCCGTTGCCACCGGTCACATAGCTATGATGATGCACAATCATGTTCCAGAAGTTTTCTGCCCCTGTCCGGTCCCTTTCATCTCCGGTCAATTCATAACGTCTTGCCAGGCCAATGAATTTTGGTATCTGGGTGTTGGAATGCTTTCCCGCCAGAACATCCTTCCCTTCGATTATCGGATCCAGAATTTCTTGGTGATGGAAAGTCCTGGATAATTCCAGGTGTTTTTTATTGCCAGTACAGGAGTAAAGTTCAGCAAGGGATTCATTGATCCCACCATGTTCACAGCCTAGCATCTCCTGCAGCTGTTCATTGGTGAGATCCTTTACGATAGTATGCAGCCAGTCGGCAAAGGCAACATTTATCTCCAGGGCTTTCTGGCAGGAAAAAGTACGATATACATGGAGGAGTCCGTCCATAACCTTATGCTGGGTATAGAAGGGTACCCATATCCCATTCAAATCAAAACCCTTTGCTTTGATCTCTCCCCTGGCCACCTCCTCTTCAAGGATTCTTTTCCCGTCAGGAAAAGCTCCGATATAGCCCTCCCCATCCTCCTTCTGACAGAGTTCAAGCTCATCTGTGATGTAAAGTGCCCGTTCCCTGAATTCCTCAGCACCGCATGTCTCATACATCAGACATAGGGCAGTCAGGTAGTGACCCAAACTATGCCCTGCTATGGTCATGTCTTCCCATCCGTGATAATGCTCCGCCCTGGGCTCAAGTCCGGCCTCCTGCCTGAACTTGGCAAGAAACCTGTCAGGTTCGTATTCCAAAAGGATATCTATATTGAGCTTTGTTGCCTTTGAGAAGGGGCCTTGAAGCAGTCTTACCTCAGATATATTAAAGGAGTTTACCTTAAATCCTATAACTTCTGCTTCTCTACCACACGAGAAGATTGTAATAATGAGAAAGGTGCTTAATCCCAACAGAAAAAAAGCTTTGATTCGCATCTTGTAAGTTTTAGGTGATACACATCCGGTAATGAACACTGTAAGCAAGTTAATTTAAATGTGCAAAACACAGCATCAAGAATGTTTCTTCCTTGCTTTTGCGTTATCTTTACTTTCGCATACAAATTAAAGTATATCAGTGAATAACATCATACAGGAAACTGTCAGTTTTGTCAAAGAAACCCT
>Ga0180430_10000856_pt1 | contig 31808 bp, 34 predicted proteins | sample SS_ome_9_FD_132999 | JGI IMG/M metagenome (GOLD analysis project Ga0180430, IMG submission 132999) | Hypersaline lake sediment archaeal communities from the Salton Sea, California, USA - SS_1_S_2 metaG | ecosystem: Environmental > Aquatic > Non-marine Saline and Alkaline > Hypersaline >... | reverse complement strand
CATTCCTGACACGACCATGCTCATGATTCGCCGGGCCGTGCTTCAGCGCCTCATCGACGACACGCTCGTTCGCCAACATGCCGACGGCGTCCACTTTGCCGCGCCCCCCGAAGAGATCGATGCTTTTGTCGCGGCATGGGAGGCCCAGTTCGAGGACGAGGCCGAGATGCGGGAACGGATGCGGCGACAGGGGGTCACTCCCGAACTCGCCCGTGCCGAACTGGCGCGGATCTGGTCGCGAAAGCGCTGGCTCGAGCAACGCATCGAACCCGGAGTCGACGTGACCGAGGAAGATGTCCGCCGGTGGTTCGACACACATCGCGGGTCGGGAGAGGGTTTCACCGAACCCGAGAAGATGCGAGCCCGTCACATTTTCGTCAGCACGGTCGAAACAGACGACTCCTCCCGCGAGGAACAGATCCGAGAGGCCCATCGCCGGGTGACCGAGGGTGGGGAATCCTTCTCCCGTGTCGCCCGTGAGGTCTCCGGTGATCCGCGTTCGGCGCAACGGGGAGGCGATCTCGGCTGGTTCGCCCGCGGCCGGGTTGCGGACGATTTCGCCGCCGAAGTGTTCGCACTCTCACCGGGCGAGGTGAGCTCGCCGTTCCGCACCCGGATCGGATGGCACGTGGTCGAGGTATTGGAACGCAAACCGGAACGCTCCCGATCTTTCGAAGAGATGCGAGAGGAGATCGCCGCCCACCTGCGAAGCGAGCGCCGGAGCGAAATGACCGGAATTCTCCTGAAGAAGCTTCGCACCGTCGCCCGTATCCAGGTGTTTCCCGAGAATCTCTGAGACGAACACCATCCCCGTCATTCATCGCTGCCTACCTGCGCTTCCGGTTACTCGATCGATAGCCAGGCGGGCGCTTCTTCACCCATCCTACGAATCGCCGAATCTCGTCGTGAGTGAGCAGCTTTTCGATCGTGTCGTAGTGGCGGGCCAACTCCACTTCGCGAAAGAGACTGTGGATCTTTCCATGGCAGATCGGGTGGAGAATCGCGACGGGACCGTGCTTCCCTCCTTTCAGCTTCGGGACGAGGTGATGACGGCTCTCGTGCCCGGGGGGAATCGGGCGTCCACACAGGGGACAGATCTTCCCCTCACCCGTCGTTGAATTCTCGACTTGCTCCGGCATCGTGTGTCGTTCTACTCTCCCCGTGCCATGATTTCCCGCCACCCCAATCTGCTCCTGGTCGCCTCACTCCTTCTCGCCGCTTCCTTCGCGGGGTGTTGCTGCCCGCGAGGCCCGGAGATTGCCTCCCTCGACGCCGATCCCATCGAGAGCGATTCGAGTCCCGACGCGGGCTGATCACCCACCCTTTCCGGACCGGGAGAGCGCTCAATTCAGCGCGACGTAGGGTGCGAGACCCTGCCGACCGCCTTCCCGTCCGAATCCGCTCTCGCGATACCCACCGAACGGGCTCGCCGGGTCAAACCGGTTGTAGGTGTTGGCCCAGATCACGCCGGCCGCGAGCCTGTCGGCAAGGTGGAAGATCCTGCTGCCCTTGTCGGTCCAGACCCCCGCGCTCAGCCCGTAGCAGGTGTTGTTCGCGCGATCGATCGCCTCTTCGGTCGTGCGGAACGTGAGCACGCTCAGGACCGGGCCAAAAATCTCCTCGCGCGCGATCCGGTGGCTCGCCGTGACACCGGTGAAGAAGGCGGGCCGGTGCCAGTATCCCTTCTCCGGCAGGGGGCAGGAGGATTCGTGGTAGGTTGCTCCCTCCTCGTGCCCGGATGCCACCAGTTCCCGGATGCGCTCCAGCTGACCGGGAGAATTCACCGCACCGACATCGGTGTTCTTGTCGAGCGGATCCCCGACGCGCAGGGTTTCGAGACGCCGGGCCAGCTTCTCCACGAATCGATCGTGAATGCTCTCCTGGAGAAAGAGGCGGCTTCCGGCGCAACACACGTGCCCCTGGTTGAAGTAGATCCCGTTGACCACCCCCTCGACCGCCTCGTCGAGAGGCGCGTCGTCGAACACGATATGGGCCGCCTTCCCGCCCAGTTCCAGGGTGAGTCTCTTCCCGGAGCCGGACACCGCCGCCGCGATCCGCTTTCCCACCCCGGTCGATCCGGTGAAGGCGATCTTGTCGATGCCGGCATGGTTCACCAGCATTTCCCCCGTATCGCCCGCTCCCGTGACGACGTTCACCACACCGGCGGGAAGACCGGCATCCCGAAAAATCTCGGCGAGATGCAGGGCGGTGACGGAGGTGGTTTCCGCCGGTTTGAGGACCACCGTGTTCCCGCACGCCAGAGCGGGAGCAATCTTCCACGCCGCCATGAGGAGGGGAAAATTCCACGGGATGATCTGGCCGGCGACTCCCACGGGCCGGGGCGTCCGGCCCGGGAACGCGTATGTCAGCTTGTCGGCCCACCCCCCGTGATGAAAAAAGTGCGCGGCGGCGAGGGGCAGGTCGAAATCGCGGCTCTCCTTGATCGGCTTGCCCCCATCCATCGTCTCGAGCACGGCCAGTTCGCGCGCCTTCTCCTGGATCATGCGGGCGATGCGAAAGAGGACCTTCCCCCGCTCGATCGCCGGCATCCGCCCCCAATCCCCTTCGAGGGCGGTCCGTGCGCTCGCGACAGCGCGATCGACATCCCCGGAGTTCGCCCGGGAAACGCGCGCCAGAACTTCGCCAGTCGCCGGATTGATGCTCTCGAACGTCTCCCCCGTAGTGGACTCGACGAATTCCCCACCGATGAAAAGCGGATAGGTCTCCCGGACATGCACCGGCATGGTCTCCGGGGCGGGGGCGTAATCCCAGGTGCCGCCGCCGCGTGCAGGGCGATTCGTGTGTTCTTCGCTCATCCCTTCGAGAAGTCCCTCGCGCTCTGGTAGTTTCCGTCCTCCAGCTTCGCTATCTGCCGTTCGACGTCGGCGAGCAGCGAACTGGCACCGAAGCGGAACAGTGCCGGAGTCAGCCACTCCTCCCCCACGGTCTCCTTCACCATCACGAGATACTGTAACGCCTCCTTCGCCTTGCGGATTCCACCAGCGGGCTTCACGCCAACCCTCCGCCCGGTGGCGGCATGGAAGTCACGGACCGCCTGCAGCATGACGAGCGTGACGGGGAGGGTTGCGGCCGGCGAGACCTTGCCGGTCGAGGTCTTGATAAAGTCCGCACCCGCCTCCATCGCGATCTGGCTCGCGAGGCGCACCGCATCGAGGGACCCCAGTTCGCCTGTCTCGAAAATCACTTTCAGATGCGCTTCGCCGCAGGCGGCCTTCGTCTCCGCCACTTCGTTGGCCACCACATCATATTTCCCTGCGAGAAAGGCACCCCGGCTGATGACCATGTCGATCTCGTCCGCACCCGCCTCGACAGCGGCACGCACATCGGCCAGACGCACGTCGAGCGGAAACTGGCCACTGGGAAACCCGGTGGCGACCGCCGCAACACCGAGGGAAGAGCCCTCCAGTTCCCGTTTCGCGTGTGCGACCAGGGTCGGATACACGCAGACCGCCGCACAGGGAGGGCAGTTGAACCGGACCGCCATCGGCTGCCGTGCCTTCCGGCAGAGGTGGGTCACCTTTCCCTCGGTGTCCGCGCCTTCCAGCGTCGTCAGGTCCATCAGGGAGACGGCGAGCCGTAGGCCTTCGCCCTTGGATTCTCGCTTGATCGATCGCTTGGTGAACGAACCCGCCCGCTCGGCGGCGCCGGTCGCATCGACGGGAGGAACGGAAAAACGCGTCGCAAAGCCCATGACATCGATTCACGTCCAACGGGTCAGACAAGGCGAACCATGTCCTTGACCGATTGCATGTAGAGAAAAAACAGGCCGCGCCACGAATAGCGAAAGAGTTCCTCGTCCTCGGCACGGGCGATCAGACCCGCCTCGAGATTGTGCCGGACCTGTCGCTTGGTCTCCTCTTCGATCAGGGAGGGAACCTCTTCGGGCACCTCTTCAACCAGGTCATCCGTGGTCAGACCCCTCGCGTCCAGTCTCTGTCGGTGCGCGGCGAGAAGATCGCCGAATTCGTCCAGGTTGGGGAAGCGCCGCAACTCCATCTCGGGCGTTGACCGCATCGGATTTCCGAATGGGAGGTTGGAAGTCCGAAGAACCTCTCCGGTCTTGCTGCGAGACGTGATGTTGACGCAGGCCCAGGCGATTCCCTCCTGCTCGGTGAAGCAGATCGCCACGTGGGTGCGTGCCTCCTCGTGGTAAAACACGCGAAAGAACTGACGGATACCGTCCCAATCCCAGCCCTTGTCCGCCACGTATTCGTAGCCCTTCGCCTCGATCTCGTCGGTGTATGCGCCCAGCCCCGGAAACCGCCCCGTCCCGGGAGGTGGTCGATTCTCCAGAACCTTTTCCACGGGAAGGCGAAGGTGGCGAATTCGGGTCAACAGGTCGATCCAGGGCAACAGGAACCAGCCGAGCGCCATCGCGATTCCGGCCGACACGCTCCCGGTGGGAAAGTAGACCGCGAGAAAACTGGCGACGAGTATGCCGGCCGCCCCCACCTTGCGAAAAACGGGCGCACGGAGCGTCCGTAGCGCAAACGAAAGGACCAAAACGCCCAGGACGACAAAGAACTCGGTCATTTCGAAATGAATACGATCACGAAGCGCGAATCGCCAGTGTAGACGATGACCCGGGTCGCGAAAGGAAAAATCTCGCGCCATCCGGAATCACGCGCGCCACTCCCATCGAACGATTCACTCCACTACGTGAATCGTCGCCGAATCACGGCGACATGACGATCGACCGATTTGCCGGGAGTCGGCAGGTCGCGTGTCTCGGAATGGAATTCGCTCCGGACGACCTCGCCTCCGAGCCGGCGGAACGCTTCGAGGGCGAGTTCGTGTTCCCGGTCGAAATAGCTCGTGATTACGATCCTGCCCTCGGATCCCGTCTTTTCGAGAGCACGCTCGAAAATTGCATCCCATGTCCGTCGATCATTCCAATAATTTTGGTGCCGGAGAAAAACGAGATCGAAATCGTCATCCAGTTCACCGTGGCCATCGAGACGCGCGGCATCGTCCGCGAAGAACTCTCTTTCGGTCTCGATCACCTGCCCCCCGGGTCTCTCGACCTGTTCCCGGCCCGCAAACCGGCGCCGGGCATCGGCGATCTCCCTCTCGCGCAAGTCCACACCCGTCAACCGCACGCGTCCCCCGGCTCCTCGCCCCGCGCGAAGATCGGCAAGAAATGCGGTCAGGGTCTCGGCTTCGTGACAGGATCCGCACGCAATATCCAGGATCCGGCTCTCTTCTCCGGGAGTAACCACCATCCCCTCGCCGCCCGGTTCCTCAGCGGGAAGGACGCGCTCGAGCACGACGCGCAACCGGCGCATGTCCTCGTCGATGCGCTGCGCAATTTCGTTGGACATCGATCGGTTCCCCTATTCCACCACGCCCGCGTGGTGATTCCGGTAGTGCTCCTTGAGGATGTCCCGGCCGAAATCCCCTTCGAAGTCACGCCAGACCGCGTGAACATGATTCGCCCCGTTCTGGGTGTTGGCGTACTCGAGAAGAAAGGTCGGCCCCTGGACGCGGTAGTAGTGCGGCTCATTCTTCTCGATACCGCCAGCCCACGCGAAGATGATTCCGTCCCGGCCGGCCTTGTCGATCTTCGCGAGGTCGGCGTCGGCGAGATCGGGACGAAGACGGCGCACATAGGTCTCGATCAGAGCGTCGAGGGTCTCGCGCTGCCCCTTGTCGAACTCGGCATGAGGGAGTCCGGCATCACCCAGCGATTCCACGACCGGCTTCGCCGAGGTCAGGATGTCGCGCGGCGCCTTCTCTTCGACGATGGCTTTCTCCCGTTGCTCACCGGAAAGGGATTGGACGAGCGCGCGCGCGATGTCTTCCTCGTAGGCCAGGACGCGAAGTCCCTTGCGTGGCCCGTCGCGAACCTCGGCGGGATTGGTGGCATAGAAGTTCGGCGTTCCGGAGACCACCTTGCCCTCGGCGATGGTGAAGTTCACCGAGAGATGATGGCCCTCCACCCGCCATCCCCATCCGTCGGAACCCGGTTCGCCGAACACGCTGACATAATACATTTCCGCCTTGCGCTTCGGATCGTTCTCCATTTCCCAGAGGATCTGTTCCAGGCTCATGATCTGGAGAGCCTGGATGTAACCGCGATGACTCAATCCCGAACTGAGCAAGGCATGGGCGAGATGCTGTTGGTCGGGTCGCATCTCGGAGAGGGGCAGTCCTCCCCGCTTCTTTGCGCCCTCGAAGGGCTTGGGTATGAAGTGCCAATTGATCCGCTCGGCATCCGTGATCTCGTAGGTCGCCTTCTCTCGCTGTTCCGGCGTCAGGGCACCGAGGAAGTCGGACGCTGCCTCGGCCATCGCGGTTACGGAATCGTGGCCACGAACCCCGGAGGCACCCAGGACGAACAGGGCACCGGCTGCGGCCAAACATGTGTAGCTCTTCATGACCGGCTATCTAGAACGGTCTTTCCCGGCAGGGCAAGAGTTCATTCGGACCCGTTCGCGCGGTGCCGTGTAACCGATCTCCGGTCTCGACCGTCTCAAGCGACGAGGCCATCTTCAAACCGACGCGATGTTCTTCCTCGCTACCAACAGGGACCACGATCTCGTGGAGAACGAGCTTCCAGAATCCGAATGGGTCCGCCGTGCCGCCGCCGGCGACGAGGACGCGTTCGTCCTGCTCGCGTCCCGCTATCGCGACCGGGTCTGGAACACGGCCTCGCGGTTCGCCCGGGGCCGTGCCGAACTCGAGGACCTGACCCAGGATCTCTTCCTCAAGATCTGGAAGGGGCTGCCGGGCTACCGCGACGATGCGCCCTTCGAACACTGGGTGATGCGCGTGGCGGTCCGCGGTTGCTACGATTTTCTCCGGAAGAACCGGAAGCGCCGCGAGCGCGAGATCCTGCACGATGGCTCGGCCGACCATTCCGCCGGCGATCCGTCCTCGCATCGGAAACGGGAGCAACGAGAGGCCTGGGAAATCGTCCACTGCCTGCTCTCCCGACTCGATGCGAAGGACCGGACCGTGGTCACGCTCCTCGACCTGGAGGAGCGATCCGTCCGCGAAGTGGCCGAATTGACGGGGTGGAGCGAATCGAACGTGAAGGTGAGGGCCCACCGCGCCCGAAAAAAAATGCGTCGCATCTACGACTCGTTGGAACCCGATATCGAAGCTTCATGAACGATCCACTCGACTGGGATGAACTCTGGATCCGGGCCCGGACCTCACGGCCTCACGGCGAACCGCGATCCACCGGTTTCGCAACACGCCTGCACGCCTCCCTACGCAGCGAGGACTCCTCGTTCTGCGATGCGATTGCGAACTGGTCGCTCGGTTTCTCCTGCGCCAGCATTCCCCTCCTCGTCGCTCTTGCCGCCGTGCTCTACGTCCAGCACGGTGCGGGCGTGCCGGCCGGATTCGATGACCTCGTCTGGCACTGGTCCGAGTTCCTTCCTTCCCACCACTGAACCCTGTGCCATGTCCGACCGTCCCTCCCAGACGAAGACGCGCCTCAAGGCCGGTTGCGGACTGCTTCTCGTGTTCGCGGCGGGGTTTCTTTGCGGTATCATCGCCCTGTTCGTACTCCTCGTCCGTGTCATTCCCCTGAGCGAAGGCTGGAAAGCCGACGATTCCAAGCAGTTCATTGCGAATCACATCGCGAAACGCCTCGACCTCAGTGAAGCACAGGAAGCGACGATCCGCCCCCTGATCCACGAGGGACTCGACGAACGGTGGCGGATGCGACGGGAGTACATTCTCCGCGACCGGGATTTCGTGGAGAACCAGATGGTCGAAATCGAGACACATCTCGACGACGCGCAAAAGAAGAAGATCCGGCGGATCTTCGCGAACTGGTGGAACGGCAAGAAGAACCTTGTCCTGCCGGCGGAGCAGGAGGAGTGACGCGATTCAGGCATTCCCCCGACGCGCCATGAGAATCGCCCGCGCGACGACAATATCCCCGGGCACCGTGATCTTGGTATTCACCTCGCGATTCTCGACCAACCGCACCGGGTGACCGGCCGCCTGCACCGCCGAGACCTCGTCCGTCACCAGTTGCCCGGACGCCAGGATGGCGGCGTAGGCCTCGCGCAGCAGGGATGCGGAGAAGATCTGTGGCGTCTCCATGCCCCACAGGTTTTCCCGGGAAACGCTCTCCGCGGCCTCGAGCCGCTCGTTGCCGCGCTTCAGCGTATCGGCGACACGATGTGCGAGGGCCGCGGCACCGGTCTCCGACGCCGCCCGTGCACATACCGCAATCGAATCCGGGGAAACGAGGGGGCGGGCCCCATCGTGCACGGCAATCCACCCGGCCTCCTTCTCGATCGCGGCCAGTCCCTTCGCCACCGACAAATGCCGTTCCGCTCCCCCCTCGACGCATTCCACGAACTTTTCGCCCGCATGCTCGGCTCCGAGACGGTCGACCATCGCAAACTTGTCACGAGAGGTAACCACCCGGATCGTCCCGATCTCATCACACGCCGAAAGCGCGGCGATCGACCAGGCCAGGACGGATCGTCCGGCCAAGTCAGCCTCGAGCTTGTCGAATCCCATCCGCCGGCTGCTGCCGGCGGCGACGATCAACGCAGCGATGCGCATGAGCGGCGGGAATCACGTGTCAGGAAAGCCTTTCCTGCACCGCCCGGGAGAGCGTCTTGCCGTCGGCTCGGCCCGCCGTCTTCTCCTGGAGCAGTTTCATCACCTGCCCCATCTCTTTCTTTGATGTCGCACCCGTTTCGGCGATGGCCTCGTCGACTAGCGCGGTGACCTCTTCCTCGCTCAAGGGGGCGGGGAGATACCCCTCGAGCACGGCGATTTCCTCCTTTTCCTTCTCCGCCAGTTCGTCGCGGCCCGCGGACTCGTACTGCTCGATGGAATCCTGTCGCTTCTTGACCTCCTTGCGAATCACCGAGATGATCCCGGCGTCATCCAGTTCGGCGTTGGCACCACCCTTTTCGATAGCGGCATTCTTGACCGCCGATTTCAACATGCGGATCGTGTTCAGCCGAAGGCTGTCCTTTTCCCGCATCGCGGTCTTCATGTCCTCCGTAAGCAGTTGGGAAAGCTCGCTCATGGCGATACAGTAGCGAGCATCTGTCATTTGGCGACGTGAAAACATCTCCCCATCCCGGTGGCCGCATCTGGCTCGCAGTGGTCGGTCTCTTCCTCATCTCGATCGGGTCCCTTTTCGTGTCCTACCTCTGGGGAGCCTACCAACGGGCCGCACTCATGGATGCCTGGGAGCCCGTGCCCTGCCGCATCGAATCGGTCGTGATCGGCGACGATCTCGTCACGCAGCATTACGCGCCGAAGTTTCGCCTCGACATCACGTATCGCTATGAGATCGATGGATCCAGCCACGAGGGGAACCGTTACAAGCGACTTCCCAGCAAGAGCGCATCCCGCGCCAAACTCGAGCGCATCGCCGACCGCTACCCGGTCGGCAGCTCAGCGACCTGTTTCGTCGACCCGGAAAACCCGGGCATTGCGGTCCTGCGCAAGGACTCGAAGGGCGCCCTCTATTCAATCTGGTTTCCGGGCTTGTTCGTCGCGGGAGGAATTGGCATTCTCCTGACGGCTTTACGACCGCATCGCCGCCCATGAAAACCGGACTTCTCCTGGACTCGTTCTACGCCCGCCACGATCCGGGCCATATCCACCCCGAGTCTCCCGGTCGCATCGAGGCGATCGCCGCCCGGCTCGAAGCCGAGGGAATCATAAAGAATTGTGAGCCCGTCCAGCGACGAGACGCAACCGACGACGAGATCCTGCTCGTCCACACGGCCCCGTATCTCAAGACGGTGCTTCGTGAAATCGACGGCACCGCCGCGGGAATGCTGAGCACGGGAGACACGAGTTTCGGACCCGAATCACTCGCCGTGGCCCGTGCCGCCGCCGGAGGCGTTCTCGCCGCTGTCGATGCCGTCGTCGAGGGCCGTCTCGCAAATGCCTTCTGCGCGGTGCGTCCTCCCGGACACCATGCCACCCCCGACCGGGGCATGGGATTCTGTATTTTCAACAGCATCGCGATCGCGACGCGCTACGCCCAACGCATCCATGGCATCGAACGTGTTGCCATCATCGACTGGGACGTCCATCACGGAAACGGCACCCAGGACATCTTCTACGAGGACGGTAGCGTCCACTTTTTCAGCACCCACCAGCATCCCTGGTATCCGGGAACCGGTGCGCAGAGCGAAACAGGTTCCGGTGGCGGCAGGAACACGACCCTGAACGTGCCCCTTCCGGCAGGAACCGGGATGAAGGAGATCGAAGCCGCATTCCGAGGCAACTTCGCGGGGCGGATGAAGCTGTTTCAACCCGACCTTGTCCTGATTTCCGCAGGGTTTGACTCCCGTCTCGGAGATCCCCTGGGGGACTTCCGACTATCCGACGAGGATTTCGCCCGCCTGACGCGATTCCTTCGAGAGTTGGCGGGAGAATTCGCCGGATCGCGCCTCGTCTCCGTGCTGGAAGGTGGCTACAACCTCGAGGGCCTCGCCAGCGCCGTAACGACACACGTGAAGGCCCTGGCTGAAGAATTCTGACCCGGTTTTGCGGAATCGCTCGAACGTCGAACGTTTGATATTCGAGTCGGTTCCGTCGCTCCGCGAGAGCTCACCCGGAACGGGCCTACTCGAACCCCGGAAGAGCCGGGTCGGAAACAGGGACCGGTCCCCGGTGTCCAACCGGATCCCGCAGCGGGTTGGCACAGGAGAAGATTCGCAATTCGCCCTGCCACGGCCGGATCAAGTCAACCGGATCATCGGCGTCGAGGTACACCCTCCCGGCCTCGGCATCGAGGATCGCAGGCATGCGGTCATGGATCGGAGCCACCTGCTCGGATGCGTCGCAGGTGACCATGGTGAAACAGTTCCCGATCTCCGGGTCTCGATTCTTCTCCCAGAGGCCCGCGACATACAGGTAGACGCCCCCGTCTCCCGCCTGGAACGCGTGGGTCTGCTTGCTCCCCTTTTTGCCGGTCCATTCGTAGAAGGTTCGCACTGGCACGAGACAGCGTCTCGCCTCCCAGGCCGGCCTCCACATTCCGCCGAGTTTGTCACCGCGGGCGTTGTTGATCGCGGGGTTGAAATGGCGGGCGAAACCCCACCTCATCGTGGAAATCGTGATCTGTCCATCGGGATCGTGCAACATCACCGGACCGGGATCTGTCTTCCGGATTCCGCAATCCTTCTCCAGACACTCGAGATAGTCGGCCACCATGTCGTCCCAACCAACGCCTCCGCGCTGCTGACGCCGGGGCCCCACGTCGTAGAGGTTGCACATGCCAGACGTTACCTGTGAGACCAAGAAAAAACGCCCCACGAGCGGGGGCGTTTTCCATCCCGCTCCTGCGGGACCAACCAATCGATAAAGGGAATGCGGACGGTCACATCAGATTCAGCGCCCGTGCACGCTTGATCTCCCGAGTGATCCTGCGATGCAGCTTGGCGGAGACTCCCGTCGTGCGACGAGGATAGATCTTTCCGCTTTCGGTGCAGAATTTCTTCAGGTAATCCGGATTGAGGTAGCTGACCTTCTCCGCCGGAATGTCGAGGCGACGCCGCGGCATCTTGCGGTTCGCCCGCCGGAAATTGATGGCTCTCTGTTCGGTTTTCGGCCCCATGATCTTTCTCGTCTCTCGTTACCTTCGATTCCTCGACTCCGTCCAATGCTCAGCGTTTCTCCCGATGCAGGGTTCTCCGTTTGAGATAGGGATTGAACTTTACCTTCTCCAGACGCCCGGGGGTGCGAAGGCTCTTCTTGTTCCGCGTCGTCACGTAGATCGACGGGCGAGCGCCTTCCTCTTTCGCTTCGGTGCACTCGAGGATGATGACTTCTCTGGGCATGACAATAACGGCTTTGGAAACGCGAGGGCGGCAACTCTATCGGGTTTCTCGGAAAACTCAACCGCTTTTTCGTCAATCGTCGGAGGAATCGGAGGGAGATGCAACGGGGCTCTCCAGGCCGAAGAGGGAAGTGACCGGGGAACGCAGTTGACCGTGCGACGCTTCCTCGTCGAGTTTCTCCTGGTAAACGACGGTGAAGCGGGCGAAAGGCATCGCCTCGAGACGGGCCCGGGGAATCGGCTCCCCGCTTCCTTCGCAAACGCCATAGGTCCCGTTGTCGATCCGCGTGAGGGCTTCCTCGATCTCGTGGAGGGCATCCTGCTCCTGGGAAAGGAGATTCAGCGCGAAGTCGCGATCATAGGCATCGCTTCCCGCATCAGCCTGGTGCATTCCGAACGCGGACGCATCGCCCCCTTCGCCCGGCTTGCGGAGTGTGTCGCGAGCGACCCCGCTCATCTGGTTGATCAGGCTGTCGTGCAGTTCCAGCAACCTCTGCTTCTGCTTCTTGAGAAAAGAGGTGGGCAGTTTCGAATCCTTGGATCGCTTTGCGGTGAGGATCTCGCGTGGTTCTTCCACGAGAGAAGGAACGCGCGGTCGCTTTTTCGTCGGAGTACGGCGCCCGCGACCCGAACTCTTGCGACCCATCGGCGCGATCGACGACCTCTCCTTCTTCGCGGCAACTTTCTTCTCGGATGCCTTCTTTTCAGCTACCTTCTTTCCCGCGGCTTTCTTCGCAGGAGCCTTCTTCTTCACCGCGGCTTTCTTCACCGCGGCTTTCTTGGCAGGAGCTTTCTTGGAGGGCGTCTTTTTCGCGGGAGCCTTTTTCTTCACCGCGGCCTTCTTGGCGGGGGCCTTCTTGGCGGGGGCTTTCTTTTTCACGGCGACTTTCTTGGCTGGCGCCTTCTTTGCCGGAGCTTTCTTCGCAGGAGCCTTCTTCTTCACCGCGGCCTTCTTCGCGGGAGCCTTCTTCTTCACAGCTTTTTTTGCCATGGATACGGGGCAGATGTTGCGGATGATGAAATGAGGGGAACCGATCCGGTGGTGGCGAGGTCCGGGCCGAAGAAGCGCCATCTGTAGTCTACCGGTTTCTCGATCGCAAGAGAAATCGATTTGCGGCCTTCCTTACGGTTCGGAGGAATCGCCGATACTGTAGCGGATTTTGACGGAATTTCCCGGACACCGAGCCGATCAGAACGGCCAGAGCCTCGGGATGAGCAGGCTCGCGAGAATCCACAACCCGATTGCGAGAGGCACGCCGACCCGGCTGAAATCGGTGAACCGGTATCCGCCGGCACCATAGACATACGTGTTGGTCTGGTAGCCGATTGGCGTGACGAAACTCGCCGACGAGGCGAACATCACGGCGACGATGAACGGTCGGGGATCGACCCCCATCTGTTGACCGATCCCGATCGCGATCGGGGTGAGGAGAGCGGCGACGGCATTGTTGCTGATCATTTCGGTCAAGACGGCGGAGAGCAGGTAGAGCGCCGCGAGCACTCCGAATGGTCCGAAGCCGCGGAGCCACCGGGTCGCCGTTTCCGCCACGATTTCCGCCAGACCGGTCTCCTGCAACCCCAGGCCGAGACCGAGCATGCCAAAGATCATGAAGATCACTCGCCACTCCACGGCGTCGTATGCCTCGTCGGGATCGATGCACCGTGCGATCAGGGTGACCACGACGGCGGTCAGGGCCAGGATCGGGATGTAGGCGGGGAACAGGGCACCCCCGATCATGAAAAGGAGCAGCGCCCCCACCGCGACAGGTGCCTTTTCCCTCCGCACGGGCCGCCCTTTCGGTTTGCTCAGATTCACGAAGTCCTTTTCGTTGAACAACTCGTTCATCCGGTCGACCGGCCCCTGGAGAAGCAGCGTGTCGCCGAAAGCGAGTTTCACGTCCTCGAAACGCTCTCTTAGGTTCACCCCCCGCCGGTGCACCGCGAGAATGAGCACCCCGAAACGTTGGCGAAAGTTCAACTCCTTCAGGCTGCTCCCGACGAGGCGTGACGCGGGCCCCACGATACCCTCCATCAGAACGGCGGATTCGGTTCGAATCGCTTCGAGTCCGAACTCGTCTTCCGGGACGAGGTCGAGCCCTGCCGTCTCGTTCAACTCCATCACGCCTGAAGCGTGGGCCTTGATCAGGATGAGGTCGCCCCCCTCGAAAACGAGTTCGTCGAGAGGAATGGGAACGGGCCGGCCCTCCCGTGAGACCTCGATCACCCGAAGTTCCCTGCGCTTGGCCAACGGCGTCTCGGGAAATCGTTTTCCCACGAGAAGAGAATCACGATTCACGTAGAGTTGCGTGAGAAACTCCCGGCCGGCCTCGCTGTCAAAGAGAGTCGAGAGAGTCACACGGCTGGGTATGAGTCGCCATCCCCCCAGTGCGAGATAGAGCACCGTCGCCGCGACGAAGAGGACTCCGAGTTTCCCCACTTCGAACATGCTGAAAGGCTTCAGCCCGGCGTCCGCAGCGATACCGGAGGCGATCAGGTTGGTCGATGTGCCGATCACCGTACAGGTGCCTCCGACGATGGCGGCAAAACTCAGCGGGATGAGGAAACGCGATGCCTGGAGATCGTATTTCCGGCAATGGGCCAGCACGATGGGAAGAAAGACGACGACAACCGGCGTGTTGTTGACGAAGGCGGAAAGGAAGGCGACGAGGAGCAGAAGCACGATCATGGTGCGGGCGGCGGAGGCTCCGGCGAGGGTCTCGAAACGATTCCCGAGAAACTCGATCAAACCGGTCCGCTCCAACACCGCGCTCATCACGAACATCGCCGCAACGGTCACCGGCGCTGAACTGCCGAACACACCCAGCGCCGTTGCCGGGGCGATCACCCCGGCAAGAACGAGCGAAAGGAATGCCCCCATCGCCGCGAGATCGGGGGAAATCCACTCGCGCACGAGCACCACGAACACCGACGCGACGACGCCAACGGTGAAAAGTTGCTGCCAGAGGGCGATTTCCATAATCTCGTTGCCAAAGACCGCCGAACGCGGCAGCATCGGGCGCGCCATTCTGAACGCGAACTTTTCTGCCCGCAAACCGAATCCGACCCATGGAGACCCTTCTCATCGCCGCTGGCGCCTTCGTGCTCTACCTCGTCGCCTACAACACCTACGGAAAATGGCTCGCGAGGAGAATCTTCAAGCTCGACCCCTCCGCTCCGGTGCCCAGCGTGGCGTTGAATGACGACCGCGACTACGTCCCGACGAAGAAATCGATCATTTTCGGACACCATTTCACCTCGATCGCCGGGACGGGTCCGATCGTGGGTCCCGCTGTCTCAGTCATCTGGGGGTGGGTGCCCGCGCTGATCTGGGTGCTGGTGGGATCGATCCTGATCGGAGCGGTTCACGACTTCGGTTCACTCGTCGTGTCGATGCGCAACCGGGGCCAGACCGTGGGCGACATTGCGGGACGCGTCCTCACGAGGAGGACCCGGCTTCTCTTCCTCTCGGTCCTGTTTCTGGCACTCACCATCGTGCTCGCGATTTTTGGCCTCGTCATCGCGGCCGTCTTCAAACAGTACCCGTCCTCGATCTTCCCCTGCCTCGTCCAAATTCCGCTCGCCGTGGTGATCGGGGTCTGGCTCCACCGGAGGGGCATGTCCATCGCGATTCCCTCGCTGATCGCTCTGGGCCTGATGTATCTCACCGTCTCCTTCGGGCACACCGGCTTCCTGAAGCTCTTCAACGAGACGCTCGCCTCGTGGCCGATCATGACCTGGGTCATCGTCCTGCTCGTCTACAGCTACATCGCGTCGGTCCTGCCGGTCTGGACTCTTCTCCAACCCCGAGATTACATCAACAGCCTCCAGCTTCTCAGCGCACTCGCCCTCGTCGTGACAGGATTGATCGTCGCGGGATTGCTGGGCGGATCTCCGGTGGAACCCGGTGGTGTCCGCCCTCCGCTCGAGCTCGCGGCTCCGCCCCTACGCACCGCTCCCGAGGGCGCCCCCTGGCTCTTTCCGTTCCTTTTCATCACCATCGCCTGCGGCGCCATATCAGGTTTTCACTGCCTCGTCTCCAGCGGCACTTCCTCGAAACAGATCAGCCGCGAGACGGACGCGCAATTCGTCGGCTACGGCTCCATGCTCACCGAGGGCTTCCTCGCCGTACTCGTCATTCTCGCCTGCGTCGCCGGACTGGGCCTGGGAATCGCGGCGGCAAACGGCGAAGGCACGCTCCTCGGGAAAGCCGCCTACGAGGCGCGCTATGCCACCTGGGGCGGCGCCAACAGTCTCGGCGCGAAGGTGGGAGCTTTCGTCGAGGGATCCGCCAACTTCCTCAAAGCACTCGGGCTGCCCGCCGGTTTCGCGATCGCCCTGATGGGTGTATTCGTCGCCAGTTTCGCCGCGACGACCCTGGACACCGCCTGTCGCCTGCAGCGCTACGTGATCCAGGAGCTCGCCTCGACTTTCGTCTCCCCCTCGACCGGACGAGTCCACCCGCTGCACCCCGCCGGTTGGCTGACGAACAAGCATGGCGCCACCCTCTTCGCGATCGTTCTCGCCGGAGCGATCGCCTCGATGCCGGGCAAGCCCGGCATGGCGGCCGGCACCGGAGGGCTCATTCTCTGGCCGCTGTTTGGAGCGACAAATCAACTGCTGGCGGGGCTCGCCTTTCTCGTGATCGTCTTCTGGATGTGGCGCAGGAATCTACCGGTCTGGTTCGTCGCCGTGCCCGCCGCCTTCATGCTCGCCCTTCCCGGAATCGCGATGGCGCTGCAGGTCTTCGTCGGCGAGACCTCGTTTCTCGCCCAGGGGAACTGGCTTCTCGCCGGAATGGGCCTGGCCACGCTCGGGCTGCAGGTCTGGATGATCGTCGAGGCCCTCGCCGCCTGGCCGAAGGCAAAGGGGATCCTAGAAGAACAACTCGAGCCGCTTCCGAAAGGGCCCTACTCCACCGAGGGAGGGCGCTCCTGTTAGCCGGAGACGGGGACGCCCCCGCGGATCCCATACGCGGAATGTCCTTCGATCAATCCTCGAGTTCGGGCAAGATCCGGGCCACGCGATCCTTGAGTTCCTTGCCCGGCTTGAATTTCACCACCGCCCGCGCGGGAATCGGAACCGCCGCTTCGGGCTTGTTGGGATTCCGGCCGATCTTCGGCTTCGTCTTCGTGACTTGGAAGGCGCCGAAATTGCGCAGAACGACGTCATCGTTCGCGGCCAGGGAAGCCGTGATCTGATCGATCAGGCTCTGGACGACATCGAAGACCTCCTGCTGGGTCTGACCGGTCTCGTTGCTGATGCGGACGACGAGGTCTCGTTTTGTGACAGTTGCCATTTGCGGAGAAGGGTATCGAAAAAAGCGATTAATGTTAGGATTTCGGCGGCTCTTCGCAATCGATTCATTCTGTCCGTTACCTAATTACGTGAGGAAGCAGATTTCAGGCCGACTCCGTCACAATTTCGTCATACAATTCCCGCGCGGTCTTGAAATGGAGTTTCGCGGTATCGCGAAAAATCTCGCGACCGTGAGAGCGCAGCAGCCTCCGGCCGGCCTCCTTCACCTGGCGCGAGGCTCCCTTGGGAAGCGTCTCTCCCCATTCCTCACTGGCTTGATCGAGCCAATCGATGAACGCCTCCCTCGCGAGAATCGAAGCCGCCGCCACCGCGACATCGGACTCGGCCTTCGTCTTCTGCTGAAGCTCGATCGCTTTTCCTCTCTCTTTCAGGGCCCGTTTCAGCACGGCCGGATTGGCGAACTGGTCGCTCAGGGCCCGAGAGCAGTCGGGACGCATGGCGAGCACGTCCTCGATCACGGTGGCGTGTCCCCAGGCGAGAAGCCGATTCAGATTCGCGAAGCGCTCGTAGAGCTCGTTGTATTTGACGGGCCGCAGCACGAGCACCTTGTAGGCCACGCCCGGTGCTTCCCGAACCACGTCGGACAGGGAGCGGATCCTCGCATCGGACCCGATCTTCTTGCTGTCCATGATTCCCGCATCCAGGAGCGTTCGAGCGATCTCCGCATCCGAGTAGACCGCCGCGATGACAAGGGGGCCGAAGAAGTCGCCTTTTCCGCTCTCGTCGACGCCGATATGCGGAGCAAACATCTCGGGCTCGAGTTCTTCCTCGTATCCCATCTTCGCTTCCCCGAGAACTTCCGGCTCGAGCAGGAATTCGACGAACTCGGCCGTGCCTTTGCCCTGGACCAGCACCTTGGGCCCCTTCTCGTAGACGGTGACATTCACCTTGTCCTTTTTTGCTGAAAAGAGCGCGTAGGGCTTCCCCGAAAAGGAGAAGGATTTCGCCTCGAGCAGTTTGCGGAGCGTTTCCGCCTGCTCTGCCGTCAGAGGCGCCGTATAGCTTGTGGGGCTGCGGGACATGAACCAGAGTACGCCTCCTCCGCAGGACCTCAAGCCGTCTCGCCCCTTGATGTCATGGATCACGACCCTCCGCCGTCAGCCGGTGAGCCTCCCACCACTCCGTCGGACACGATCGCATTCCAGCGTGCCGTGATCGATTGGTTCGACCGGGACGGGAAGGACTATCCCTGGCGCCGGACGAACGACCCCTACGCCATCCTCGTTTCCGAGCTGATGCTCCAACAGACCCGGATCGCGGTCGTGCTGGAGCGCCGCTACTACCAGCGCTGGATGGAACGCTTCCCCACCCCGGAGGCTCTCGCCTCGGCTCGTGAAGAAGACGTGCTGAAAGCCTGGGAAGGACTGGGATACTATAACCGCGCTCGGAATCTCCAACGTGCCGCCCGGGACATCGTCCTCCATCGAGGGGGGACGTTTCCCGACACCCTCGAGGGACTCCAGTCCCTTCCCGGAGTCGGTCGCTACACGGCGGGAGCGGTCGCGAGTTTCGCCTACGGCCAGTCGGCCCCGATCGTGGACGGCAATGTGATCCGGCTCTTCTCCCGCATTTTTGCGGACTGGGAACCGGTCGATTCCGCTCCGATGAAACGGGCGATGTGGGAACGCGCCGAGCGACTGACCCCGGAGACAGCGGTCCGCAGCTACAACTCGGGCATCATGGAGATCGGGCAGCGAATCTGCACGCGAGGGACTCCGGCGTGCCTGATCTGCCCGGTTTCCGCATGGTGCCGGGCCCGCTCGCTTGGCAATCCCGAGGAATTTCCCATCAAAAAGTCCACCTCTCGTGTCGTGCCTCTCGATGAGCATGTCCTGCTTCACACCCGCGACGACCGCGTGTTTCTCTGTCCCGAAGCCGGATCCCGACGCAACGGACTGTGGAGATTGCCCGAGATCCCACCCGAGGATGCCGCCGGGCTGCCGATCCGGCTGAAGCTCGTCTACGGCATCACCCGCTTCCGGGTCACCCTCCATGTCTACGCACCGAAAGGAGATTCCCCGCCCCCCTCCGGCAGCGCGGGACGTTGGTTCGATCGATCCGATTCCGCCTCCCTGCCTCCCCTCGGGGCCCCCTATCGCCGTGCCCTCGAAGATCTCGCTCTCCTTTGAGCCCCCTCCTCGGGCTTGTGCTCCCTTCCGGGGCCGGCGACCGGGAATTGCCCATCCCACGGAAAGCCTGCTTGCGAAGATATCCCGGACAGGCGGGAAAATAACGCAGATCGCGCTTGTCACCTGCCGTAAAGATTTTAAAAGTAACCCGGTGTCGCAGAAATGGGTTGTGTTCTCGCCAACGTCTCGCTAGGCTGGCGCGCGAGGGCAGTAGACCCACGCCCGGAATTCTACCAAAACACGAGCCATGTGGAAAGTATTGCTAGTGATTTCCGCCGTTGTCCTCGGCGGCGCGGGATATCTCGCCTGGGACAACAAGGGTTCACTCGAATCGAAGAAAGACGAGCTCACCGTCGCGAAGCAGACCCTCGAAACACGGCAGAACTCCCTCGAAGAGACGAAGCAGGAAGTGGCGGCACTGGAGCAGTCGATCATGATGCTCAACGACGAGGCCGAACAACTGCAGACCGAGAAGATCGACCTCGACGCCAAGCTCGTCGACGCTCAGGCCAACCTGAAGCAACTGGAAAGCCGCCGGGGCGACGCCGAGACGGAACTCACCAAGGCGAAGGAGATGATCAAGGAGTTCAGCGACATCGAGGCGATCCAGCGCGAGCTGGTCCAGATCCGCACGCAGACGGAGGAAGCCGAAATCGAGGTGGCCCAACTCGAGGGCGCCGTCGCCGCCGCGAAGGTGGAGAAGGAGAGGCTGACCAAGGTGGCCGACGAATTGGGAGCTCTCCGCCAGGACCAGGCGGCCGGAGTCATCCGGGGAGAATTTCAGTCGTCGATCAAGCGTGCCTTCAATCAGTGGGGATTCGTCGTCGTGAACGGCGGGAACGATCAGGGAGTGGTCGAGAACGCCCAGCTGGACGTCTACCGCCGGGGCCAACCCATCTGCAAGCTTCTCGTGACCTCGGTCGAGCCGTCAGAATCCGCGGCCGACATCATTCCGGGATCGCTCGTCCCGGGCCAGACCGTGCAGGAGGGCGACATGGTCATCAAGTCTGTCCAGGCGCGCGCCGTGGCACGCCCGGGGGGTGAAGCAGCACCAGCCGGGCAGCCTGCGGCGACCGGTGCACCGGCCACACCGGCCACCCCCGCGGCGGGGGGCGGAATGGGCGGCGGCGAGGCCGATCCTTTCGGCGGCGGTGGAGGGATGGATAGTAGCTCCGAGCCCGATCCCTTCGGTGGCGGCGGCGGAAGCATGGAAAGCGAATCCGAGCCCGATCCCTTCCAGTAGGCGGTCGCCTCTCCGTGCCACTGAGCGTCTCCAGATTCGAATCAACGGAAAATACCGATCATGAAGAAATTCATCATGTTGCTCGCCAGCCTCGCGATGGGCGGGAGCATTCTCCTGGGTATCCTGAACAAGAGTCACCTTGAAGAGGTGGTAGCCGATCTCGACTCGACGAACGGCGAAGTCTCTCAGGTCACCCAGGCTCTGGGTGAAGAGGAAGACAAGCGGGATGCTGCCGTCGAACGCGAAACCCAGGCCAAGGACGAGCGCAACCGCGTTTCGGCCGAAGTGGAGGGAGTGAAGCAGCAGATGAAGGTCGTCGATCGCTCGATCGAAGAGGTCGAGGGCGACCTGAAGCGGATCGAGATCGAACAGAAAGAGATCGATCTCGCGATCGAACGAATCTTTCCCGATGGAGATATCAAATCCGCCGACGACCTCCGTATGCGTCTCACGATGGCGAAAGAGATGCTGATGGACAAGCAGAACGAGAAAACGGAACTCGAGTCGCGACTCGTGGCGGCAGACTCGGAGAAAAAGGCCGTCGTCGCAAAGGTGCAGGAAGAAGAGAACTTCCAACGCAGCCGGGCGCAGAAACTCGCTCTCAACGGTCTCGTCGCCACCGTGATAGCGGTGAACAACGACTGGGGATTCGTCATCGTCAACGCGGGCCGGGCCCACGGCGTTTCCGCCGACTCTTCCCTTCTCGTGAAGCGTGGCAATTCCCGTATCGCCCGCCTCAGGATCACCAGCCTGCAGGACATGATCACCGTCACCGACGTGGTCGACGAGTCTCTGAGTTCCGGCATTTCGGTTCAGCCCGGAGACAAGGTGATCTTCGAGAGCATTCGCTAGCCGGGCCAATCCGCCAGAGACACTCGTCATTGGAACGATGAAAACCTTCGCCGCCGTGGTCACGCTCGCTCTTTCCCTGGTGTCATGGTCATGCCAGAGCAACAACACCGGAGGCCCACCCCCCCGGGAAGATCTCAGCAGCATGCCCCACAACATGCCCGCATCCTGGGAAGGTCAGGCCGGAATGCCCGGATTCAGCTCGATGGGTGGCTATTGATTTCGGACCCTCTCTTCCACCACCATGCCTGACGACGATAACACCCTTCCCGAGATCGGATTTGTCGCGAACTTCAGCGAAGCCGAGCGCACCACCCTGGGATCTTTCGGAGAGTTCCTCTCCCTCAGCGAAGGGGATTGCCTCATCGATCAGGGGCACACCCAGGACTCCCTCTTCCTCATCATCTTCGGCACCTTCCACGTCCAGACCGGCGCAACGGGTCGCCCCGTTCTTCTCGGCACTCTCCGGACGGGTGACAGCGTGGGCGAAATCAACATGTTCGACCCCGGAGAGGCGAGCGCCAGCGTGATTTCCAAGTCGATTTCCCAGGTGTGGAAGATCGACCGCGTCCGCCTCGAGCAGTATCTCGGCGAGCATCCGAGGGAAGCCGTCCAGCTGCTCGTGAGCATTGCGACACAGCTCAGCAAGCGTCTCCGCAAGACGAACGATAAAGTCGCTCTCGCTCGCGAGGCGATGCTCGAGTCGTACTGACCCGGACAAGGTCGAACCGGGGACGAGAGGCACCCCGGAAACGCCTCCTGCCGCGGGGGGCGTCCTCCGCCCCCCATCGGATATGGCGCCTGTTCTCTTCCCGGACGTCCTGCCCGTCGATGGCCCGTTGGCAGCTTTCGCACTCTTCTTCGCCTTCGCGATCGGGCATGCGGTGGCGGATTATCCGCTGCAAGGTGATTTCATCGCACGAGGAAAGAACCGGAATTCGCCTCAGCCGCCCCTCGCGGACGGGCGTTCGGATTCGACACCCGTCTGGGTCTACCTGATGGGGGCACACAGCCTCATCCACGCGGGCTTTGTCTGGGCGATCTCGGGACTCTTCGTTCTTGCGGTCGCCGAATTCGTCCTGCACTTCCTGATCGACGTACTCAAGTGCGAGAACATCACATCCTTCGCCGTGGATCAATGGCTTCACCTCGGTTGCAAGGGCGTCTACGTGATCGTGATCGCCACCGGTCTCGCCGGTTAGTCCGCCGGAATCCGCGGGTTGAATTCGCGTCAGGATCAGAGACAGTCGACTCATGATGACGCTCGGCTCCATCGGGAAGCGATTTCTTTTTCTTCTGCTCCTCCTCTCACTCCCTTGCGCCGCAGCCGCGCAACAAACCGAGCCCGCCCCAGGGGGAGATTCCGGGGCGGAGGACACCGGCTTCGCCGAGATCGAGCTCTTCACCAAGGTGCTCGAAATGGTTCGACAGAGCTACGTCGATCCCGAAAAGACCAGCTATGAGAGCCTCATCAACTCCGCTCTCGAAGGCATGCTCGCGGATCTCGACCCGCATTGCCAGTTCATGCAGCCAAAGGTGTTCGAGCAACTCAAACGGAACACGGACAGCACCTACGAAGGGATCGGGATCACGATCTCGACCAAGAACGACCTCATCACGATCGTCACTGCCCGTGAAGACGGTCCCGCGGGCCGGGCCGGTTTGCTCGCAGGAGACCAGATTCTCAAGGTCAACAATGTGTCGACCCAGGAGATCAGCATCACGGAAGCAGTCGAGATGTTGCGGGGGCGGCCGGGCGAACCGGTCAAGTTGACCGTCCGGCGGCCCGCGACCCAGAAGGTCCTCGAGTTCGAGATGGTCCGCGAGGTGATCCAGCAGAGCACGGTCAAGGACATCCGCGTTCTCGACGAGAAACTCACCGCCCCGTTTCGCATGGGCTATGCGCGCATCCTGCAATTCAGTGAGCCCACCGCCGACGAACTCGCCGATGGTCTCGACAAACTGGAGCAGGAGGGGATCGATGCCTTCATCCTCGATATGCGGAACAATCCCGGCGGACTGCTCGGTAGCGCCATAGACGTCTGCGGTGAGTTCGTCCCCGCCGGAACCGTCGTCCTGACCACCGAGGGAAAACCCGGCTCCGGAAAGATCAAGGCCTACCGGACCGAGGCGGAACGGAAGAGGCGCGATCGCGATTACCCTCTCGCCGTTCTCCTGAACCACTCCTCCGCCAGCGGAGCCGAAGTGGTCGGAGGTGCGCTGCAGGACCTCAAACGCTGCATCGTCGTCGGTGAGACCAGCTTCGGCAAGGGCTCGGTGCAATCGATCCTGCCGATCGGCGACGGAAAAGCGATCCGGATGACCACCGCGAAATACTACACGCCGAATCACCGCACGATCCACGAGAACGGGGTCATCCCCAATATCGTGGCTCCGCTGACACCCCGGCAGGAGGTCGAGTTGGCCCGCTGGTTTCACCGTGACACCCTGGAACCGGAAGAGCGGAAGAAGGTGGAGAATTTTCGTGATCCCCAGCTGATTCGGGCCGTCGATGCGATGAAGGGTGCCCTCGTCTATTCCGGCGCGGCGAAGACAGACAGCCGCGAGCCCGAAGGGACCGGGGCAAGCGAGAAGAAGACGTCTTCTTCGCCGTCTCCCGCCACCGGTGAAAAGGGAGCCAAGGGAGCAAAAGCAAGAGCGGAGGAAGACGGTGAGGGCAGGGAGGAGGAGAGTGCGACGCCCGGTCAGGAGCCCGGTCAGGATTCTCCCGGAGGCGAGCCCGATTCCAATCCGGGAGACGGCGACGCGCCGGGAGACGACGACGCCTGAGCGCCCCGACCTTTCATGCCGCTACCGACCGGACCCGTTCTCGCGATCGAGACTTCGTGTGACGAGACCGCCGTCGCCCTTGCCGACGAGGAGGGCGGCATCCTCTCGAGCGAGGTCGCCTCGCAGGTGGATATTCACGCCCCCTACGGTGGAGTTGTGCCCGAGTTGGCATCCCGCAACCACAACCTCTGGCTGCGGCCCCTGATAGCGCGAACCCTCGAACAGGCCGGAGTCGCGATCGACTCGATCGGAGCGGTGGCCGCCACATCGGGACCGGGCCTCGCCAGTTCGCTCCTCATCGGTGACACCACCGGCAAGGCGATCGCCGCCGCTCTCGACATTCCCTTCTTTTCCATCAACCACCTCGAGGGTCACCTGCTTTCCCCTTTCATCGGTTCCACTGGTCCCGTTCCCCGCCATGTCGCCCTGATCGTGAGCGGAGGACACACGCTCCTCGTGGAAGCGGAAGGCGTCGCGCAATACCGGCTGCTGGGCACGACGAAGGACGATGCCGCCGGCGAAGCATTCGACAAGGCGGGAAAGATGCTCGGCCTGCCCTATCCGGGCGGTCCCGAGATCGATCGTCTCGCCCGTGAGGGAAATCCGGAGGCCTTCCGGTTCCCTCGCAGCATGCTCGGCAGCGGGGATTTCGCATTCAGTTTCAGTGGCCTCAAGACCTCCGTCTACTACCTGCTGGAAAAACGGACCGAACCACCGCGAGGCCAGGAACTCGCCGACATCTGCGCCTCGTTCCAAGCGGCCGTTGTCGAAGTCCTGGTGCGGAAACTCGTCGCTGCCGCCGAGCAGACAGGAACGGAGACGGTGGCGGTCAGCGGGGGCGTCAGTTGCAATCGCGGACTGCGTGAGGCCATTTCCGTCGAGGCGCAGGCCAACGGACTCTCTCCTCGCCTCGCTTCTCCCGCCCACTCGACCGACAACGCCGCCATGATTGCCTTCGCCGCCGCGATGCGCCGGCGAGAAGGGATCGCATCCTCCCCGCTCGACGCGGATATCGATCCGAATCTCGCCCTGGCATAAGCCGTACCCGCCTGTCTCTCCTCGAGAGATCTCGATAATGCACTCTTGCCAGAGGCCTTTCGATTTCCTACTCTCACCGGCTCATGAAAAACCCTGCACTCCTCGCCAGTTTCGGCCTGTTCGGCGGAATTCTCGCACTCGCTGCCATCGGAGACCATCATGGCGAAACCGAGGACGGATTCGTCCCCCTCTTCGACGGAAAATCCCTCGCCGGTTGGGAAGGAGATACCTCGCTGTGGCGGGTCGAAGATGGCGCAATCGTCGGAGAGACAAGAGAAGGCGCGCCCATCGCCTACAATCACTTCCTCACGTGGGCCGACGGAGAGGTCGATGACTTCGAATTGAAGGTCGAGTTCAAGATCGACAGGGGAAACTCCGGCATTCAGGTGCGCAGTTTCCGCCGCGAGCAGCCCCATTCGATCGGCGGCTACCAGGCCGACATCGACGACGCCGGCAACTGGTCTGGCACGTGTTACGGTGAAGCCTTTCGTGGGATTCTCGCGAAGCGAGGCGAGAAGACGACGATCGGCAGAGAGGGAGAACCCGAGATCACCGGAAGCACGGGCGATCCCGAAGAACTCGGCACACACGTCAAGGCGGGAGAGTGGAACGAGTATCACATCCTCGCGCGGGGAGACCGGATCGTGCTCTCGATCAACGGCCGGCTCATGTCGGAGGTCACCGACGCGGACACCGATACCCGCCGCCGGACCGGGCTTCTCGCCTTCCAACTCCACAAGGGCGATCCGATGAAGGTCGCGTTCCGCAACATCCGGTTGAAGCGACTGCCTCTGCAAGACCGCAAGAAGATCGTGTTCGTCGCCGGCAAGCCAAGCCACGCCCCACGCCACCACGAACACAACGCCGGCTGTCTCCTCCTCGCCCGCAAGCTGAACGAGAACCACGGCGACAAGATGATCGCCACCGTCTACCGAAATGGTTGGCCGTCCGATCCCACCGCCTTTCGCAATGCCGATGCCGTGATCTTCTTCGCCGATGGGGGAAAGCGGCATCCGGCCTACTTTCACCTCGACACGCTGTCCCACCTCCGGGAACGGGGCGTGGGAATCGGCGCGATCCACTACGCCGTGGAGATGACGCCCGACGAAACGAACGACTCGCTCATCGCGTCGATCGGCGGTGCCTTCGAAATCAACTATTCGGTCAATCCCCACTGGACAGCCAACTTCACCGGCCTGCCGGCTCATCCGGTCGCGCGAGGCGTTTCTCCCTTCTCCCTTCACGATGAATGGTATTTCAACATGCGATTCGCGAAGGGCATGAAAGGCGTGACACCCGTCCTGTCCGCCGTTCCGCCACCCGAAACGATGTCCCGCCCCGACGGCCACCACTCGGGCAACCCCGTCGTTCGCAAGATGGTCGAAGAAAAAAAGCCGCAACACGTGCTGTGGCTCTACGAAAGGCCCGGTGGCGGTCGAGGATTCGGAACTACCGGCGGGCACTACCACGACAACTGGGGTGACGATGATTTCCGCACCTCCGTTCTCAATGCGACGGCCTGGATTGCCGGACTCGAGATTCCGGAAGAGGGCATCGCCACGCCCAGCCCTTCCCAGGCGGAACTCGATGCCAACCTCGATCCGAAACAGCCGCGGAAGCCTCGTCCCAAGGCCAAGCCGAAAGCCGGTCCCGACGCCGAAGCGAAAGCCTCTGGCGGCGCGGAAGAGAAAAAGACGCCCTGACATGCGCCGGAATCGCACTTTCGCGACACTCCAAATCCCGTTACGTTTTCGATAAGCGAAATCCTGTTTACCCATGAAGAGCAAAACCAAACCCACCACGGAAACCCAACCCCCGAAGTCCACCCGCCGCACCTTCGTCGCCGGAACCGCCGCGGCGACCGCTGCCACGGCCCTCCCCGTCGCGGTGAGCGCGCAGGTCGCCGGCAGCGACCGGATCAAGGTCGGCATGGTCGGGGTGGGCGGACGCAACTCCGGTGCGATCGTCCAGAACCTGAACGCGAACGACCGGGCCCAACTGGTCGCCGTAGCCGATGCTTTTCAGGACAAGATCGACGGCACCGGACCGCGCGGCAAAGGGCTCCCGGTGATCCAGAAAGAACTGGAAAAGAACGGCAAGGCCGAGCAGATCGACGTCCCCTCCAGCCGCCAGTACGCCGGCTTCGACGCCTACAAGGCGGTGATCGACGAAGTCGATCTCGTGTGTATTGCAACGCCTCCCGGATTTCGTCCGATTCATTTCGACTACGCCGTGCAGCAGGGCAAACACGTCTTCATGGAGAAGCCCGTCTGCGTCGACGCGTGGGGATTCAACAAGGTCATCCAGGCCGCGGAACAGGCCGATCAGAAGGGGCTCAAGGTCGTCGTCGGTCTTCAACGCCACTACGAAGATGTCTATCTCGAGGCCTTCAAGAAGGTGCACGAGGAAGGCCTCCTCGGCGAGATCACCGGTGCCCAGTGCTGGTGGAACGGATCCCGCCCCTGGATCATCGCACGCCAACCCGGCTGGACGGAAATGGAGTACCAGATGCGCAACTGGTACCACTTCAACTGGCTCTGCGGCGATCACATCTCCGAGCAGCACGTTCACAACATCGACGTGGTGAACTGGTTCGTCAGCGGTGACTCCGAGAAGGGCGGCAATCCCGTCTCCGCACAGGGAATGGGCGGCCGCGCGGGCACCGAACCCCGGTCCGTCGGCGAGATCTTCGACCATCACTATGTCGAGTTTCGCTTCGGTCCCGAACATGGTAACGCCGTCATGAACAGCCAGTGCCGCCACATCGCGGGCACCTGGCGCAAGGTGGCGGAGGAGATCCACGGGAGTGAAGGAATCCTGCACCTCAAGGCCGGTACGATCACGGACCGGTCGGGAGAGAACACCCTCTGGCAGTACCGGAAGCCCCGCGGCGGCGTCGCCAACCCCTACCAGGTGGAACACGATCGACTGCATGCCGCGATCACCGAAGACAAGCCGCTCAACAACGCCTACTACGGCGCAAAGAGTTCGTTCTCCTCGGTGCTGGGCCGTCTCGCCACCTACAGCGGTCAAGAGATCACCTGGGACGAAGCCACCAAATCGGACTTCTCGATCATGCCCGAGGAATACGACTTCAACGCACCCGCTCCGGTCAATCCCGGTCCCGACGGGAACTACGAGATCGCCATCCCCGGCCAGTGGAAACTGCCGTGGAAAGAGACCGCGTGAATGTCCGAGTGTGCACACGGCTCCACTACGCAGCGTCGCCTCCCTCGAGCGGTTCCGGTTCGCACCGGAACCGCTTTTTCGTACGCCGGCGGCCCTACCCGTACCCGCGACTGACGCACGCGTACTTCCCCGGAGACTCGATGATTGCTCCGTGACCAGGGCCTGTGGTAAAGCATGTGTCAGTCGTCTCCGCTATTCCCCTACACCAGACATGAGCACCACCAAGAGAGTTACGTGGATCGACATGATCGTTCCCGATTCCGATGTCACATCGCAGTTCTACTGCAACGTCTTCGGTTTCGAGCGAGAGGGAGTCGATGAAGGTGGCGGACACACCTCCTACCAGATCAAGGACGAGGGTGAGAGTGTCCTGGGCATCTTTGCGGATTCGGTGTTCCCCGGATGGGTCAGGGGATGGGTTCCCTACATCGACGTCGACGATTACGATCACAGCGTTGCCCAGATCACGGAATCCGGCGGAAAGATCCACCGGGAGATGACCATGGACTTCAATTGGACGGGACAGAGATTCTGTCTCGCCATCGATCCCTCGGGAGCGCCGGTGATGATCTGTGAGACCTCGTCGGCCGCATGAGGGAGATCCTGAACGCCGAGTCCGAAGAGGAGATCTCCGCCTGTTTTCCCGTCCTGCACGCCCTGCGCCCCCACCTCGTGGAAGGAGAATTCGTCGAGCGGGTGCGGCAACAGCAGTCGCAGGGCTACCACCTGCGGTATCTTCGCGATTCCCGAGGGGTGGTCGCCGCGGCCGGCTTTCGCATTCTCGACTTCCTGGCCTGGGGAAGGGTGCTCTACGTCGACGACCTGGTCACGCTCCCCGAAGCGAGACAGTCAGGATGTGGGGGAGCGCTGATGGATTGGTTGATCGCTCATGCTCGAGAACAACGATGCGATGAGTTGCATCTCGATTCCGGATTCCCGCGACACGCCGCGCATCGCCTCTATCTGAAACATGGCCTCCAGATCAGCTGTCTTCACTTCTCGACGAAGTTGAACCCGAATCCTCGCCCCGCCTGAAAGAGAAACCGCCCAGCCCCGAAGGACTGGGCGGTTCCGAAACACGAAACACAAACAGACAGTTACCGAGAGAGTAACCACAGTCAATACAACCGAGAATTTAAGTTTGGTCAACTATTAATTACGAAAAAGTGGTTTTTCCGGCGAGGAAGCCGTTTTTGCTCTCGGAACACTTTGATGGTAGATTCGCGCACCATGAACGCCCGCACGGAACGTCATCACCACCTCTCCCCGCTTTTCGCCTGCGCAGCACTCGCCCTGGGTGGACTCCTTTTCACCGGTTGTGAAAGCAACTCGGTCGAAGTCCCCGCAAGCATGGCGATGCAGTATGGAACCGTCGCGAACCTCTCGGACGTCAAGGTCAGGGTCTCCCTGAACAATCGGGCCGTCTACGTCTACGAGAACGAGGAGCCGCGCTTCGTCGCCGCCGTCGCGATCGGAAAGGTCGACAGCCCGACTCCGACGGGCGACTTCAAGGCCTTCAACAAGCTGCCGAGGAAGCGCTCCAACACCTATGGCTTCTGGGTCAAGGGGGACGAGATTGTCCCAGGAAAGCGGACCGAGATGCCCAGTGGATATCGATACGTCGGCTATCCCATGCCCTACTGGGTCGAATTCAAGGCGGGGTATGGCTTCCACGCGGGAGCCGTCTGGCCGCAACCTCGCACCAAGGGGTGCCTGCGCATCCACAAATCGGTCGCTGACGATTTCTTTCACCTGGTCAAACCGGGGACACCGATTCTCATCGCTCACAGCCTTCCCGAGGATGCGACCATCGGCAAGAGCGTGCCTCGACCGACCGATTTCGATCATCCCGATTCCCCCCGCTCGGTGCTCGTGACCGACGCGCCCTTCGACTCGCCCGACGTGTATTTCTAGGACCTTCCGGGTCGCCTCCGCGGGCGACTGGCCGCGTGAATCCGCGTCCCTTTTCCCGCGCCGCTCGTTTTCCTCCGTGATGGCTACCACCCGAGTTCCCGCAAAAATGAAGCGCGTGAATGTGCGCACGCCCGAGGTCATGGAGTTGGTGCAGGCCGAGGTGGCCGATCACTACCGCAGCTCCATCGTGGAGAAGGTTCGGGCCAAGGGTGGCGTGTTGACGATCGGCAAGACCACGATCCGCCTGGCTCAACAGTTCGGCTTCTGCTACGGGGTCGAGCGAGCCATCGATCTCGCCTACGCCTCGCGCCGCGTCTTTCCGAATCGCCGCATCTTCCTGATCGGCGAGATCATCCACAATCCCGAGGTAAACCGCCAGCTCGAGGAGATGGAGATCGTCTCGCTGCCCTGGCGGGAGATGGACGAACAGTATGACGATCTGACGGAGGAGGACGTCGTCATCGTCCCCGCTTTCGGAGCGCCGATCTCCTTCATGGACAAAGTCGAGTCGCAGGGATGCATGATCGTCGACACCACCTGCGGAGACGTCATGAAGGTGTGGCGACGGGTGCGGGACTTCGCCAAGCAGGGCGTCACCTCCATCATCCACGGCAAGGCCGACCACGAGGAGACGCGCGCAACGGCATCTCGCGCACGAGGTGAGGGCAATGGGCAATACGTAATCGTTCTCACCCTCGAAGAGGTCGATTTCCTGTGCTCCTACGTGGAGAGTGGTGGAGACCACGACGCGTTTTTCGAACGCTTTGCGGGTCGACTGTCCGAGGAGTTCGATCCGTCACGACATCTCGATCGCGTCGGCGTCGCAAACCAGACGACGATGCTGAAGTCGGAGACCGAGGAAATTCAGCGTCGGGTTCGGGATGCGGTGGTGCGACGCGACGGGAGTGACGAGAGATTTCTCGTCTTCGACACCATTTGCGGAGCCACCCAGGAGCGGCAGGACGCTCTCTTCGAGATGCTCGGCCATCACATGGACGTGCTTCTCGTGGTCGGGGGATACAACAGTTCGAACACCTCCCACCTCGTGGAGATCGGCGAACAGGAATTGCCGACGTTTTTCATCCGCGAATCCGGATGCCTCCGGTCCATGGAGGAAATCGTGCATTTCGACATCCACCAGAAATCCGAGGTCGCCAGCGGACTCGACGGCGTGTTCGATGGCGATGAATTGGTGGTCGGCATCACCGCGGGAGCATCGTGTCCGAGCAATCTCATCGAGGACACGATTCTCAAGGTCTTCGCCATGCGAGGTGCGAGCCGCGAAGAGGTGGAGGCTGCGTGACACCCTCCCCTCGCTCACGCTCGGGGCTACGTTCCCTTGCGGGGCCCAAATACCGGGAGGAACGCCCCCTGCCACGCATCAGCTTTCCGCTCCCGGCTCACCACCCTCCCCTCGCTCACGCTCGGGGCTACGTTCCCTTGCGGGGCCCAAAGACCGGGAGGAACGCCCCCTGCCACGCATCAGCTTTCCGCTCCCGGCTCACCACCCTCCCCTCGCTCACGCTCGGGGCTACGT
>Ga0180430_10000854_pt1 | contig 31831 bp, 26 predicted proteins | sample SS_ome_9_FD_132999 | JGI IMG/M metagenome (GOLD analysis project Ga0180430, IMG submission 132999) | Hypersaline lake sediment archaeal communities from the Salton Sea, California, USA - SS_1_S_2 metaG | ecosystem: Environmental > Aquatic > Non-marine Saline and Alkaline > Hypersaline >... | reverse complement strand
GGTGATAATTCCGTTCTGAAAGAAATCGCTCATGAAAAGGTCTCCTTTTCAATCGCTGTGGTGCCGACGGGCGTGGTGGCGAGGCTTGGAGCTTCTGACCGGAGAGACGATCTAAGTCAGCAAGTGGTAACGATTCAAGGCAAGGCACTGCGTAAAGATCGCTTCGTTCGATACGTCAGCCCCTTCAGCGTGTGCCGAGCTCTGCTGCATTTCCGCTAGTCTGGCTGATGCTGTGGCGATCAGTCTGGCGAGCGAATGGGCGGCTCCGGGCAGACCGTACCAGCGAGCAATACTCGCCCGATTCTGCCTCATTATAGCGTGTGGATTGCTCACGTACCAGTTCACTACTTTGCCGGTGTCGGCGGCGACTGGCTTGACGGCGCAGAGCAGCCGTTTGTCTTTCACAATTCTTTGTAAGAGAAGTAATTGTGTTTCGGCGGACAGGTCGGCCCAGTCGACCATTGCCTCGAGAGTTTCGGCTGGTTTGGTTGTCGAGAAGCACTTGTGTCGCTTGATTGTCGCGATCGTCTCGGCTGGAGGTGGGGGTGTCAGTCCCATCGCGTCATAGCTTGCCTCGAGTTTGGCCTGGTAGGCAGCTTCTGTGTCGTTCCATAGCGGGCCCAGCCATCGCCGTGGAATCAGCAGGTGCTGATAAAGGTGTTCCAAGGAGAGTCCCGCCGCGGTGAAGTCGGCCGTGACGTTGGGCAGGTTTCGCCCGAAGACCGCCTTGCCTGCGAGCCAGGGTTCGTGGAAGACATAGCCGAATCCTTCCTGAACCGACGTGGTCAGCACCGCCTCGCTCATGTGCATCATGTCCACCAGACTATACGCTGCCACCTGGCCCTCCACCACCACGCGCTGGTGCCCACCGCGCAGGATATCATGTCCGAAGCCGATGACTACCGGCAACCGGTGTCGCTTGACAAAGGCCTCGACCTCTCGGCAGTACGCCTTGTCTTTTGCGCTATCGGGTCGCAACGTTACGAGCAGCTGATAGAGGTCTTCCTGGCGATTGAGCATTTCCGTCAGGAGCACCGATTCGATGATGTTTTTGCGGCGCAGGGCCTTTACCGGGGCCAGCAGGATCTTGCGGTTCGCCTCAAAGACGAAGCCTTGTTCGCTGGCAAATCGAGCAATGCGGGCCGTGAGGTCTGCTTCAAAGTCGATCGGGGCGATCCCTATCTTGTCTAGTTGGCCAGGGGACATTTGCGTCAGGGGTCGGGTCGAGAATATTGCTACGTCGACGGGGTTGGGTACCAGCGTGACGCGATCCTGCTTGAGCCCGGCAGCGAGGAGTTTTTCGCGATCGGGCGAGTTGACACATGCCCACTGCACGCGGGGCCCGGTGGGGTACATCATGGCTGCTGCCAGTTGCAGATCCGCTTGGCCCGAGCAGTCTCGCAGGGCTGTCCAGCAGGCGGGTCGGTTGTCATGGGGAAAATCGTGGATCTGGTACAGCATCCAGGCCCGCACATCGTTCTGCTGCCAGCGATCGGCAAGCAATTTCAAGGCCAGCGTCAGGCACGGGTTCTTGCCCAGGTTGGCATTATGACTGTGCAGTACATAGGGGCTCTCGCTCGTCCCTGCCTCGAATTGGCACGCCTGCGTTAAGTGCTGCGCCAGTCGACGGCCCTGCTCAAACAAGTCGGTCCGGCAAGTTGCTGGTTGTTGATTGTAACCCAGGTCGGGCAACGTGATGGGCCTGATTGTGACTTCTCGCTCGTGCTGTCGGTTCGCCGACCGTTCGAGCTGTCCGACCAAGGCCATGCCTGTAGGTCCGGATGTGTCCGACGCCAACAGGTCGATATGCAAACGCTTGTACGGGCCGTATTCAATCAGGGCCCGCAACGTATTGGCAATGACCGTATAGACGCCGCTACGTCGCAAATGGTAGTGGAGCACCCCCAGTCTAAGTTGGCCGCTCGTGGCGGCGGTGGTGCTGCGGACCTTGTCTGGTTCATGGTTACCCATGGCGGCCCCTTGCGTCTTATGCTGTGTTCCGTTGGCCCATAATCGCCTTTGCCCGCGTATGCGAGTCGTGGTTTACTCGCGGCCGCTCGCTATCTACCTGTATGCGGTTCAGTCAAGATCATGTCCGCCACCGCTGCCAGGTTTGTCACCACGGCATCGGGCTCTATTGGCCGCTGCTGTCCGTCGGTCTCTCCCAGTCTTGCCATGGCAGCATCCCCGGAAAAAAACACCGTGGCCATGCCCTGCCGCGCCGCTACGGCGATATCGTTGGCCATGTCATTGCCGACGTACACTGTCTGGTCGGCGCTGATGTTCAGCGTCTTCAGGTGTCGCAACGCCAAACGAAAAGCGGCCGGGTTCGGCTTGCTGAACCCCAGCTGGTAAGAGAAGAGGATTAGCGAGGGTGTAAATATGTCCTCCAGTTCCATTGTGCCGCCCGTTGCTTCACGTAGCAGTCTGCGTAAATGCCACGGGGTATAGAACTGTGCGTTGGAAATGATGCCCTGCACCAGGTCCGCCTTTTGCAGTCTGGCAAGGCACGAGGCCGCCTGGGCGTAAAAGTACGTACGCTGTAGTGAACAATCAAAGAAATACGCCGCTCGGCAGGCCGTCTGTAATAGCGGTTCGGCGTAAGGCGGTTCATAACCCACCCGGCAGCAGTCCGCCAGTATACGCTGCCAAATACGCTCAATTACCACCTCGGGGTATTGTATGTCCTGTTGTAGCGACCGGGCGTGCGATGCTTCTATCTCCCGCAGGTACATCTGCGAAAGCGTCTGGGCCGGCGGCAGGTTGGGGCAGAGTTTCTGGAGCGACACCTCCAGGTTGAACTCTTGCGCCGTGGCCTCGGCCGATTTGCTCAGCCGCTCTGGCTCGGTCAAGCTCTGGGACAGAGCCCCCGTGTCCATGCCGCACAACGTGCCGTAGATGTCCCATATCACCGCTCGGACGTGACGCAAGTCAGCCCGCCGTTGGGGTAGTCCCACCGGTTGGACGCTCTCAGGCAAAGGGCATGCCCAGCGACGGTCCACGTTGCGGAAGTATCTCGACAAGGCCGGCGCATAATGAAACAATGCTCCCATACCCCCATATTAGGCCATTTGTCGCCCCTGTCAAATACGGTTGGCGGGCAACGTTTTTTTTCTTTTACCGTTCGGGCAAATCCCCTATTATCGGGACTCCGTCAATACCTGAGTACCTGACGCTGTACCCTTAAGACGAAAAGGAGTTTTGCCCATGGCGAGCGATATGAAACAGTGGTTGATAGTCCCGATGGCCCTGGCTGTTGCTTCGATGGCGGCCGCTCAGGTCACCCCGCAAGAGACGGGCCAAAAAGGCTGGCATGTGGATGCCGTCAGCGGTGTCTTCAGCGGCGGCACCTGGGCCCAGACTCGGACCGACCTGGGCGAGCCCGTCAAGGTTACCACGGACGAAGGCTGGCTCATCGGGGTTCGCGCAGGCCAGGATACGGAATTTCTCGGCTGGGAGGCTTCCGTCGCCGGTGTCTTTGCCGATATGGACGTCAAGGCGGCGCCGCAGGTGCTGGGGGTCGACTCGGCAGAGGACTCCGGTCTGGTGCTCCTCGACGTCAATGGCCTGTGGTACCCCTTTGGCGACAACCTGGGCGACGGCCGCATCAAACCCTACGGTTCCATAGGGCCCGGTTTGGCCTATTTCACCAGCGATTACAGCGACGTCGACAACGAGTTGATGTTCGATGTGAACCTGGGCTTTGGCGTCAAGTTTCTGCTCGGTGACCAGGGCAATCCTGTCATTCGTGCGGACTATCGGTGGTATGCCATGTACGGCTCCGATGACGACATGCGAAACCGTATTTACCGCCAGGCGTTGACGCTCGGCATCGGCTGGAATTTCTAGCACCCGCCTTGTTCGTGCATAGTGCCTGGCCGGTGAGCCAAACAGCCGTCGCGACGGACGCGACACGCAGAAACCCCAAAACCAAGCTACCATACAAAGCAGGAGTTGACCTTAAGTGGCCGATTTGACCCGTAAGAAAATTGCCGTTATTGGCGCCGGTAACGTGGGCGCCACTTGTGCCCATTGGCTCGCCGAAAAGGAATTGGCCGACATTGTCCTGGTCGACATCGTTGATGGACTGGCGGCGGGCAAGGCCCTCGATCTGGCCGAGGCCTCACCCGTCGGTCGCTACGACGTCAGCATTAAGGGAACTACCGACTATGCGGACACGGCCGGCAGCGACGTCGTGATCATCACCTCCGGCCTGGCACGCAAGCCGGGTATGAGCCGTGACGATCTTCTCGAAAAGAACACCGCCATCATGGCTGATGTGACTCGTCGTGTTGTCGCTCTCAGCCCCGACGCCTTCCTGATCGTGGTCACCAACCCGCTCGATGCCCTGGTTCACGTTGCCGCTCGCGTGTCCAAGCTGGACCCCGGCAAGGTCATGGGGATGGCCGGCGTGCTCGATACCGCCCGCTACCGCACCTTCATCGCCCAGGCCCTCAACGTGTCCGTCACAGACGTCAGCGCCCTGCTGCTCGGGGGCCACGGTGACGACATGGTGCCGCTGCCTCGCTATACGTCCGTGGCCGGCATCCCGCTGCCCGAGTTGCTCGACGCCGACAGCATCGACGCCATTGTCAACCGTGCCCGCAAGGGTGGCATCGAGATTGTCAATCTGCTCAAGACGGGCTCCGCCTATTATGCTCCCGCTGCCGGCGCGGCGGAAATGGCGGAGGCCATCCTAAAGGACAAACGGCGTATCCTGCCTTGTTGTGCCTATTGTGACAGCGAATATGGCGTGGGCGGCTGCTTCGTTGGTGTGCCTGTGGTGCTTGGGGCCCACGGTGTCGAGAAGGTGATCGAACTGCAGCTTAGCGACCAGGAAAAGCGACTCTTCGATTCGTCGGTCAGCCACGTCAAAGAACTGGTTGCCAAGGTCGACGCGTTGCTCGCATAGGATGTGCCATGAAGATTGCGCTCGCCCAGATCAATCCGATCGTCGGCGATGTGGCCGGCAACGCGGCTCTTATCCGCCGGACCATCCAGCAGGCCCAGCAGGCTGGCGCCCGGCTTGTCGTCTTTCCCGAGCTCGCCTTGGTCGGCTATCCACCCAAGGACCTGCTGCTCAAACCTCAATTCATTGAAGATAACGTCGCCGCGATGGAAGCACTGGCCACCACGACCGGCTCCTGTGCTGCCTTGGTCGGCTTTGTCTGTCAACACACTGGGCCCACCGGCCGCGCCCTGCACAACGCCGCCGCGCTGCTCCAGGATGGCCGGGTAGTCGCTCGCTATTTCAAACGCCTGCTGCCCACCTACGACGTCTTCGACGAAACACGCTATTTTCAACCTGGCCAGTCTCATTCCATTGTGGAACTCGACGGTCGTCGCCTCGGCCTGACCATCTGCGAAGACATCTGGCAAAGTGCCGACCACACCTCGCGGCAACTCTATGACATCAAACCCCTGGCCGATCTGCAGCAAGACGGCGTTGATCTATTCATCAATATGTCCGCGTCACCCTTCGTCAATGGCAAAGACGCTTTCCGCAAAAAACTGTTTGCCGACCAGTGTCGCCGCTACCAGCTGCCCCTGCTCTACGTCAACCAGGTGGGCGGCAACGACGAACTCATCTTTGATGGCTGCAGTTGTGCCTTCGACAGGCAGGGCCAAATCATTGCCCAGGCCCGCGATTTCGCCGAAGACCTCCTGCTTGTCGATCTGGCCCAGCCTGAACAGAACCGTTGCGAGACCATTCGCAGCGATATCGCCTCCGTTCACGGCGCCCTGGTGTTAGGCCTGCGCGACTATGTTACCAAGTGCGGCTTTAGCAGTGTTGTCCTGGGGCTCTCTGGCGGTATTGATTCCGCGGTGACTGCCTGCCTTGCCGTTGACGCACTCGGTCCAGACAACGTGCGTGGCGTTCTTATGCCCAGCCGCTACACCAGCGACGAGAGCAATCAGGATGCTGCCGCCTTGGCCGCCCAGCTCGGAATCAAGACGTGTACCATCCCTATAGGTCGTGCCCACGACGTTATGGAAGCATCCCTGGCCGACGTCTTTGCCGGTCGCTGCCCCGACGTCACTGAGGAAAACATCCAGGCGCGTTTGCGAGGCACCATTCTCATGGCCCTGAGCAACAAGTTCGGCCATCTGCTGCTGAGCACCGGCAATAAGAGTGAGCTCGCCGTTGGGTACTGCACCCTTTATGGCGATATGGCCGGTGGACTTGCTGTCATCAGCGACGTGCCCAAAACCATGGTGTACGATCTGGCCCGCTTCATCAACCGCGACCGCCAGATCATTCCCGAGGCTTCCATTACCAAGCCGCCATCAGCCGAGCTGCGACCTGACCAGACCGATCAGGACTCGCTGCCTCCCTACGAGCAACTCGACGAGATCCTCGCACGATACGTCGAGCAGGAACAGGGATTCGGCCAGATCGTTGCTGCCGGCTTCGACGCCGCCGTTGTCAGAAGAATCATTGCCCTGGTTGATCACAACGAATACAAACGAAAGCAGGCCGCCCCTGGTCTCAAGGTCACGGGGCGCGCCTTCGGTACGGGCCGACGCATGCCCCTTGCCCAGCGGTACCAACCCTGCCAGACATCTCCAGACTCTAAATGATTCTTTCGAGCCGACCTCGGCCAACGCGCCGCAGTCTCGCCCTTACGCCGATCCTGCCGCCGGGGCCACCTTCTCCAGCTTGGCATACTCCAAGGCGAGCGTCACGCGGTTGCCCCGGTTGAATTGCACGACCACCTGACTGTTGCTCCGGCTGGATATTACTTGCTCGATTCTTCCCATCCCGAATTTAGCATGTCGCACCAGCTCGCCCTTTACAAAGGCTGCATCGCCTGAGCCTGCAGCAGCAGCCGAAATGGCGTTGGCGACGGCTTTGTCCTCGGCGTTCTTGCTCTCGTCGGCTCGGTTGCGTTTGCTGGCACTATAGCTGGATGACCCCTTTTTCGCCCGCGACCAGCCGCCGCCTGAGCCGGCCTTGCCTGACGAGCCCCAGCCTCCCCGGCCTCCTCCCTTGGCCCCTTGGCCCGACCGGCTCTGGCCGTGCCCGTAGCCTTGCCCCGCCCCCTGTCCACGCCGCCAGCCCAAATTCGCTTGAGCGCTGTCAAGGCTCAACGTCTCCACCGACTCACTCTCTCGAAACGTCAATCCTTGCAGCCCACGCAAAAACTCCGAACGTATCGTTGCCCGCGACGTCCCCTGCAAGGTCCGCCGCCGGGCAAAACTCAAGGTCAAACGCTGCTGCGCCCGCGTAATGCCCACAAAGAGCAAACGCCGCTCCTCCTCCAGCTCCGCATCACTGGCGGCACTACGCGTGTGTGGAATCAATCCGTTCTCAACCGCTACGACAAAGACGACCGGAAACTCCAGGCCCTTGGCCGCATGCAGCGTCATGAGCGAGACCGCTCCTGTCTGTTCGTCGTAGGCGTCGGCGTCGCTGGCCAGGGCAATCTGCTCCAAGTATCCCACCAGCGATGGCGTCTCCGTCTGGTCGTCATACTCGCCCGCCGATTTGATCAACTCCGCTACGTTGGCCGCCTTTTCTTCCTCCAGAGAGCCCGCCAGGCCGCTTTGCTGGTACACACGCTGCACCAGTGGGGCCGTCGGGCCTTCCAGTTGCTGTTGAAGTGATGTAATAAGCTCGACAAACTTCTGTACGCGCTTCTTCGCCGCCGCGCTCAGCGTCTCTACCTGCTCCACCTCGCCCAGAACGTCGCAGACAGGCCGGCCCGTGCGCCGGGCGTGTTCAAACAGCCGGTTGACGGAGGTGCTGCCAATGCCCCGGGTGGGCACATTGATGATACGCTTTAATGCCAGTTCGTCCGACGGGTTGATCAGCAACCGCAGATACGCGATCATGTTCTTGACTTCAGCCCGCTTGAAAAACTCCAGACCCCGCACGATCTGATATGGCACCCGTGCCCGCCGCAACGCCTCCTCCAGCGTGCGACTCAGCGAATTCACCCGGTAAAAGACCGCAATGTCCCGCCACGCGTACCCCTCCCCCCGCAACGCCGCAATCGCCGCCGCCGTACTGTGGGCCTCGTCGTATTCGTCGGTGTACTCCACCGCTTCGGGAACCGAACCGCCCGGCAGGCTCGAAAACAACCGCTTTTCTTTACGCTGCTGATTGGCCCGTATCAACTCGTCTGCAAGCGAAAGCACCTGTGGCGTGCTGCGAAAGTTCTCCTCCAGCCGAATCACCGCCGCTTCAGGGTAGTCCTGTTCAAACGTCAGAATGTTGCCAATGTCGGCCCCACGCCATCCGTAGATCGACTGGTCGGGGTCGCCCGTGACGCACAAATTACGATGGTTCCATGCCAACGCCCTGGCCATCTGATATTGACACGCATTGGTGTCCTGATACTCGTCAACCAGTACATACTTGTATCGCTCGTTCAACTGGTCACGCAGATCGCACCTGTCGCGCAGCAGCAGCGCCAGACGCATCAGCAAATCATCAAAATCCAACGCCCCATTTTCCGCCAGAAGCTTCTCGTAGACGCCGTACACCCGCGCTATCTGCTTGCCCCGAAATTCGGTCTGGCGTGCTCCATACGCCTGCGGACCCTCCAGATCGTTCTTGCACGCGCTGATCTGCCAGAGCATCTTGGCCGGTGGGAAGTTCTGACTGGCCATCTCCAGCCGCGACAGAGCCTCGCGCACCGCCGCCAGCTGATCCGAATCATCGTAAATGCTGAACGACTTGGGCAGGCCTGCCGCCTCAGCGAACTCCCGCAGCAGCCGGGCTCCCAGGCTATGGAATGTACAGATCGTGCTCCCACGCCGCGCCCCCAGCGACTCCACCCGCTCCTGCATTTCCTTGGCGGCCTTGTTGGTGAAGGTGATCGCCAGAATATTGCCGGGCCGTACGCCTTGCTCTATCAGGTACGCGATTCGGTGGGTGATTACCCGCGTCTTGCCGCTGCCCGGGCCTGCTAAAATGAGCGAAGGCCCGTCTCGATGACAGACTGCCTGCCGCTGAACCGCCGTCAGTTTACTTAAAAGGCCCTCTTCGACCATGCCACTCATCCTTGAATACCCCTCACCTTCAAAAAACAAAAGACTCCCTTCGCCCTTCAATTATATACTGGCCGGCCATGCCATAGGCAAGCCAGGAATCGGCTCCTGCCGAAAAACCGCACGTAAACACCCCCTGGCATAACGGCTGGCCCTCTTGCGACATGCGTTGTACTGGGATTGTGCAGTGGGACTGTGGCCGACGCACAAAAACAATGTCGCGCAGCGACACCGTAGTTGGTCAGCCTGATTTCACTCGGGGCCCCCTCCCCCCGGACTGCGACTACCCCGGCGCTACTTCTTGGCCGCTGTCAGCGTAATGAGCGACTGTGTCTTGAGCATCGTCTGCTGTTCCGGAAACGCGTGGAAGGTGTTTAACTGTAGCTCGTCGCGACCCGCTTCATAATCCAGAAAACTAAACGGCACCAGATCGCCCCGGGCCCACTGCGCGAACGCCACAAACAATCCCCGCTTCTTACCGACCCCTACCAGCTCCGTATGCATTCGCTTAAACAGGTTAGCACTCATCGCCTCTACCTGCAAACTCATCATGTAGGTGAAGCCTTTTGACCATTGGCACTTGTGGCTCTTCTCCCCGCGAAAGGCAAACTGCTCTACCAATCCGCGCTTGGGAAGCAATTGATCCGGCGGACAAATGCACTCCGTTATGCAATGGTTGCCATGAAACACTTGTACTACGTGCCCACAGCCTGTTACCCAAATGATGACTTCGTACTCGCCTTGTACGAACCGCCGTGACGCGTAAATGTCAAATAATTCCGGATGCAGCGCCCGCCGAAACACACAAAAGGTCAGTTCGCTTAACGATTGATCGATCCGCTGTGAATCCATGTTCTATCCCACGTGAGGCGTTCTCTATTCTGCTTGATTGTGGTGGTGGTGCCCGCCGCCAAACCAAAACCCATTATACCTGTACTGCTGCAGGCCGGGCAAGGCTTTAACTTGGCGGAATAACAACAAATAGTAATTTGTAATTATCGGTCCTCCATAGACTTACGCCAGAGATCCCCCTAACCCACTGTGGGACAACGACTCGCGTGCCGATTCGACGGACCCCCACCAGGACGCACCCCTGCTTTGGTCACGCTTGGGAAAATACCCACCCGCCCCCACACGCTGACCCCAAATACTCTTAGAACGCCAACTTCAGGCCCTGCTCAAACCGGGCTGCCACCCCGGATCTCGCAAAGGCAGGCTGCTTGTTGACACCAGTGCCTCGTATCGGGTCTGTACGCACCACCCGAGCTACCGTAGCAATCTTCCCGTCCGGCGGAAAACGGTCATCGTCCGCCGGCACCCCAAACTCCAGGTCCAGCAAATCCCCAGCCCGAACATCGTCCGCTGTCGTCATGAAATACACCCCCCCCGTGCTCACGTTTGACGTGATGGTCCCAAACGGCTTGCCACGCCCGCTATCCTGTTTGCGATACGTCAGGGGCAGTTGGATTGCCAATCGCCGATCCCGACGCCGCTCCTCTATTCTCGTTTCTTCCGTCGTCACGCCCGAACCTTCTCGTCATCCGTTACCTAATCGACGGCCTGCACCTCTACTATCAGCAGTACAAGCCCGGTCGCGTCTGTCCTTGTTATCAATATATCCCTCTGCCCCATAATCGGCAAACCCAGTGCCAAAGGAACGCTCTTTGACGCTATTTTCATCGAATGACGTAAGTTACTGCTGTTAACGCACCTATGCCACAGGCAATTGCTCACGTTTTCAGGCAATGGCCCCCCCTGCTACCGGGCAGGCGTTGAGGCAAAGCAACAATAAAACACGGTTTTCGCCTTAAGTGTCTGGTATAGCTAAAGTTATGTAAAATGCACGCCTGTTGCCCAAAGGCAACCTTTGTCCTGTCATAACCACAGTATTTTACCTAAATTACATAATCCATACAATCGCTATTAAGCACCTCTCACAGTTGCTACGTTATTAACACGTCGCCCGCAACAGGACGCTACACCATCCCCTCGCGAATAAGGCGATTGGTGTTTGGCCTGCTGGCGAAATGTCTTTGACTTTGCTCGCCCGTCGATATACTATCTGCCTCAATGAAAACGGTTCTACTAGGGATGGTCAGACCTGACAGGATGGTCACGTGCGTGTTGTAGTCGTAATTCCCGCTCGTTACGCTTCGTCGCGTTTCCCCGGAAAACTTCTCGCTAGAGAGACCGGAAAATACCTCCTTCAGCACGTGTACGAACAGGCCTGTCAGGCCAGTTTGCCCAAGGAGGTGCTTGTCGCCACCGATGACGACCGTATCGTCCGTGCCTGCCGCGAATTCAACGCCCCTGTTCGCATGACACGCCCAGATCATTCTTGCGGCACCGATCGCATTGCCGAGGTCGCCCCCGAGCTCGACGCCGATATCATTGTCAACCTCCAAGGCGACGAACCCGAAATCGATCCCCATCACCTGGACTGCGTCGCCGGTCTGCTTCAGGATGACCCCCAAGCCGACCTGGCGACCCTGGCCGGACCCTTCGGCCCCGACGACGACCCCAACGACCCTAACCTGGTAAAGGTTGTCACCGACCGCCAGCGCCATGCCCTCTACTTTTCTCGCTGGCCTATCCCCTATGATCGAGACGCCGGTGGTGCCGGCCAGTGCAAACGATACCGTAAGCACATAGGGCTCTACGCCTACCGCCGCGAGACGCTCCTTCAACTCAGTCGCCACCTGCCCACCCCCCTCGAACAAGCCGAAAAACTCGAACAATTACGAGCCCTCGAAAATGGGCTTGTTATCGCGGTCGCCGAGGTCCAACACCCTGCCGTTGGCATCGACACCGCCGTACAATATGACGATTTTGTCAAACGCTATCGACGCCGCAGCATCGATGTGCTACAACCAAAGAACGTGCTGGAGAAGTAACGGGAGTCTGTCTTGAGTGAATCTGATCTGCTAGCCAGTGTCCACAACCTGTCCGAAGAAACGGAATTCTACACTCCGATGCCCTCCGGCTATATCCGCGGTCGATGCCGATACGTCGTCATTGTCGGTACGGTCATCAGTGGACTGGGCAAGGGCATCTTCTCCTCCAGTCTGGCAAAACTCCTCATGGACAAAGGCCTCAAAGTCGCACCCATCAAGCTCGAAGGCTACCTCAATATCGATTCGGGCACCCTCAATCCCTACCGCCACGGCGAAGTCTTTGTCCTTGACGACGGCATGGAATGCGACATGGATCTCGGCACCTACGAACGCATGCTCAACCAGGACCTCTCACGCAAAAACTTCGTCACCAGCGGCCAGGTCTACACCCGCGTCCTCGAAAAGGAAAGGCACGGCGATTACCTTGGCCGCGACGTCCAGATGATTCCACATGTCACCGGCGAGGTCAAACTACGCATGCGCGAACTGGCCGTCTCCAGTGGCGCCGATGTCGTCTTCGTCGAAATTGGCGGCACCGTCGGCGACGTCGAAAATGCCTACTACATCGAGGCCATGCGCGAACTCGCCTACGAAGAAGGCCCCAACACCGTCTGCTTCGTCGCTCTGACCTATGTTCTCGAACCGCACATTCTCGGCGAGCAAAAGTCCAAAGCCGCCCAGCTTGGCATCAAACGCCTGATGGAAAACGGCGTACAGCCCCACATCATTGCCTGCCGCGCAGGACGACCCGTTACCGAAAAGGTCCGACAAAAAATCGCCCAATACGCCAATGTCCCCATGGGACGCGTCTTCAGCATGCACGACTGCGACAGCATCTACGTCATCCCCCATATGCTACGCGAAACCGGATACGATTTCGAAGTCATCCGCCTGCTCAAACTCGAACAACGAATCAACCTCCAGCACGAACGCGACGCCTGGCTCCAATGGTGTGACTTCACCGACCGCCTCGATACCGTACATCACCGCGTCAACATTGGCATTACCGGAAAGTACACCTCCGTCCGTGACAGCTACGCCAGCATCATCCACGCCCTCGAACACAGCGGTGCCCACCTCCAGACCCATGTCAACATCTGCTGGGTCGATACCACCGACATCACCGACGATAATGTCGCTGAAAAACTCGCCGATCTGGACGGCGTCATCGTGCCCGGTGGCTTTGGCGTGCGTGGCTCGGAAGGAAAAATCGCTGTCATCAAGTATGCCCGTGAAAACAACCTGCCCTTCCTGGGCATCTGCTTTGGCTTTCAAATGGCTGTCCTCGAATTTGCCCGCAATGTCGCCGGTATTGCCCAGGCCAACAGCTCCGAAATCGTCCCCAACTGCCCCCACGCCGTCATCGACATCCTGCCCGAACAAAAGTCCATCGAAGGCCTCGGCGGCAACATGCGACTCGGCGGCCGAGATGTCGCCCTCTCCCCCGACACCCAGGCCTGGCGACTCCTGGGCCAGACCGACTCCGTCCGCATGCGCTTTCGGCACCGATACGAAGTCGACCCCAAATACATCGATTCTCTTACTGCCAAAGGCCTCGTCTTCTCCGGTAAAGCCCCCAACCAACCCATCATGCAGATTCTGGAACTGCCCGACCATCCCTATTTCCTCGCCACCCAGGCCCATCCCTGCATGACCTCCAGACCACTCGAGCCTCAGGGCCTCTTCCTCGGCCTGGTCGCCGCCGCCCGACAACATGCCTGCCCCGATCAGGACCTGCCCGGACCCGTCCAGGCCGCCCAGAAGGTTAATCAGGTAAAGTCCACCCACAAACACCCTGGAGAGAAAACTGATGTCCGAAAAAGAAAAAGAGTCAAAAATAGTTAGCGACGAAGACTGGAAACAGCAGGCAAAGCGAGAAAAGGAAAAACTCGCCCAGCAGCAGGCCGCCGCCAACGCCGAACAAGCCGGCAACGGCTCTGCCCAGGCCTCAAAAACCCCGCCGGGCCAGTCTCAATCCGACCAGACGCAGCCTCGCCCTCGCGGACCGCTGCCCGCTGCTACCTTCATGACCTTGGTCGATTCCCTGATGATGCAGATCCTTTTCTGCCTCGGAAAGCTCAGTGGCAAAGACACCGGAGCCGCCCACGTCGACCTCGAACTCGCCAAACACCACATCGACACCCTCCAGTTGCTCGAAGACAAAACTAAAGGCAATCTCACCGAAGAGGAAAGCAAAGCTCTCCGCCTCGCTCTGCACGAGTGTCGCATGCAGTACGTCCAGGCCGCCCAGCTCTGACAGGCGGGCTCCTCACGCCCCGGGGGCATGCATCGTCGGTGGCATTCCAGCTGGCCCGCGGGTAGAGTATGTCCGAAGTCTTGTGTACGCCGTAATTCGGAGTCAATCATGACCTACCGTTGTTTCACTCGGTGTCTCGCGTCGCTCCTTCTGACTCTTCTTGCCGGCTGCACCCCTGGTGGGCTCCTCATCAAGCCGGTGTCGCTCCAGCAAGGCCTCGAAGAAACTGTCATCCAACGCGACCAAGGCCTCTGGGTTAATGACAAAATCGCCATCATCAATGTCGACGGCGTTATCGCCAACAAGGCCCAGGGCTGGGGACTCTTTGGCTCCGGAGAAAATCCCGTCGCGCTCTTCCAGGAAAAACTCGACTTCGCCAAGAAAGATGCTAACGTCAAAGCCATTGTGCTTCGCATCAACTCCCCAGGCGGCACTGTGGCTGCCTCTGACGTCATGTACCACCTGCTCGCCCGCTTCAAACAGGACACTGGCAAACCCGTCATCGCTTCTATTCTCGACCTCGGCGCCAGCGGTGCCTATTATCTCGCCTGTGGGGCCGACGGCATCATCGCTCAGCCTACCAGCGTCACCGGCAGCATCGGTGTCATCTTCCAAACCGTCAGTGTCGCCGGTACCATGGAAAAAATTGGTGTCTCGGCCGTGGCTATCAAGAGTGGCCAACTCAAAGACATGGCTTCGCCCCTTACCAGACTACGCCCCAAGGCCCGCCAGGTCCTCACTGGCATTGTCATGGACTTCTACGACCGTTTCCTCCAGGTCGTTGAGGATGGCCGGGGCAATCTCTCTCGTGACCAGATCGTCCCCCTGGCCGACGGTCGCGTCTACACCGCTTCGCAAGCCCTTGAGCAGGGTCTCATTGATCGCATCGGCTACCCCACCGACGCCGTCGCCTGGGCCAAAGAGCTCGCCCATGTCCAACGTGCAAAAACCGTCATCTACCACCGCGACATCAATTACACCCCCAACATCTACGCCGGCGCGCAGCCACAGTCCAATGCCTCACTCATCGACCTCAAGCTCCCCGAGTGGCTCCGCGCTCAAGGGCCCCAATTCCTCTATCTCTGGCAGCCCGACCCCCTCAACGCCTCCGACTGACCCGCCTGACGCCACACGTCACCAATACCACGACTAAGCCCCGGCCAGGCTCCGTGTCCATAGTCGTGGCAAGGATGAAACCTCTTGCTAGCTGAGTGCCACCACCTCGTTGTACGTGGGCGCCGACGTCGTAAAGCCGTTCACCTCCACCAGGTGCTTGGCCAGCGCCTGGGCCGCGTCCGGTTCACCGTGCGTGACAAACACGTGACGCGGTGACGGCTTAATACTCTTGGCCCAGACCGTCAACTCATCACGGTCCGCATGCGCCGAAAATCCGTGAATACGTTCCACCTTCGCCTTGACAGGATACTTCTGGCCCAAAATACGAACCTCGTCCGCACCGTCCAGAATAATCCGCCCCAGCGTCCCCACGGCCTGATACCCCACAAACAACAGCGTCGATTCCCGACGGGTGATGTTGTTCACCAGATGATGCTTGATTCGGCCGCCCGTGCACATGCCCGAGCCGGCAATGACGATCGCCGTGCCCCTGATATGGTTGATAGCTTTCGACTGCGCCGTCGTCCGAGACATCGTCAGGCCAGGAAAATCAAACGGCGACTGCCCACGCGACACCAGCTCGCTCATCTCCTCGTCGTAAAGCTCCGGGTGCGCCTTGAACACCTCCGTCACCTTCACTGCCATCGGACTGTCCAGAAAAGCCAGCAAATGCGGAATCCGATCCTCGTGCAGCAACTCCGACAAATAATACAAAATCTCCTGAGATCGTTCGATCGCAAACGCCGGAATCAAGATATTGCCACCCCGCTTGTACGTCTCATTGATGACTTGCGCCAGACGATTCTTCACATTCGCTGTCGGCTCATGCACCCGGTCACCATACGTGGACTCAATCACCAGATAATCCGCCTTCTCCAGCAGCACCGGGTCGTTAAGGATCGGCTTGTCCGCACGACCCACGTCCCCCGAGAACAAAATCGTTCGCTTCTCATCGCCTTCCCGCACACATAATTCAATCGTCGCCGCCCCCAGTATGTGCCCCGAATCGTGGAACGCCGCTGTCACGTTCGGCGAAACCTGCACCCGCTGATTGTACGTCACCGGCCGATACAGTGGCTCGCAGGCCTCCGCGTCCGCCTTCTCGTATAGCGGCTGGTCTCCGTGGGGCCCCTTCCGGCCTTCTCGCTCATGACGCCTCCGCTTGAACTCGGCGTCTTCTTCCTGCAAGTGCGCCGCATCCATTAACACAATCTGTGCAATCTCCGCCGTCGCCTCCGTGCAGTACACCGGGCCAGAAAAACCTTGTTTTACCAGACGCGGAAGATACCCGACATGATCGAGGTGGGCGTGCGTCAACAGCACCGCATCCAACTCCTTCGGATCTATCGGCAAGGGCACCCAGTTCCGGTCGGCATACTGCCGCTCCTGGTAAAGCCCACAATCCACCAGCAAACGCGACCTGTCTGACTCCAACAAATAACGTGAACCCGTAACGTTCTGTGCCGCCCCCAAAAACCTTAACCTTGCCTGCATTGTGGTTCGCTTACCTTTCTCTCGCCCCTGGGTGCTCCTGGCCAATTGCCCCTCCCGCGCACATACAAAAGCGGGTGCCCGCCCCACCTTCGTGAGACAGACACCCGTCGGATCATCCTTGGTCAAACTTACGGGAAAATAGCCTCAATGGCTGTGCCGAGGCCCCGAAGCCCTTTCTCGAGCCTGATTCACGTTAAGGCTTCGCCCGTCCAAATCCTGGCCGTTCAAGTTCGAGATTGCCTCTTCCGCCTCACCGTCGTTGGGCATCACCACAAAACCAAAGCCACGAGATCGCCCGGTCGCCCGGTCCATGATCACCGACGCGCTCTCCACTTGACCGTACTGGCCAAAGGCTTCGCGCAGACCATCTTCTGTTGTCGAATAGCTGAGGTTACCAACATAGATATTCATACCGACTGACTCCTCATGGAATTGATGGAAAAAATGAAGTACCGGACCGGATCTCTCGCCAACTGGCCCCACTCGGAACTGGAAGGTCGAACAGACACGTGCCGAACATACGCCTCGCAAAAACTACCTCTCCCGAATGATCGGGATTGCTACCTGAATAAAAACTAAAGGATATATCGGCTAATGGCAAGCAAAAATTCCACCGTTACCCCAAAAAAATACCCGACAGGACCCTTGTTTCGCCCGCTTACCCCCTGAGCCCCCGACCCGGCCTCTGGCACACCTGCCCAAACAACCTTACCTCGCCCCCGTATCCCCGCTATGCTTCCAAACGTAACACGCTAGCTCTCTGGTTTTCCCGTAGTTACCACATTTTTTCCTGCCCAACACCTCCGGCAAAACGCCCCCCCAGGCCCTCTCAAGACCTCTTTCGCACAAACTCTCCCAGCATTGCCAGTGGCTTACCCTCGCTCAAACCCAAAATTTTCTGGAACAATCGGCTCGCTCCTGTTACCTTGCCCGCCATGACGTTCCTGGCTGTTTCCATTGCTGTGAATGACCTCGATCAACTCGAACGTGACTTGGCCCTGGCAAGGGCTTGCCACGCCGAAATGGTCGAACTGCGTCTGGATTATCTACCCCGACCCACGTGCGAGCTTGTCCGACAAGTCGTCACCGCCGCACGAAAGACCGCCAAGCCCATCGTCGCCACCTGCCGCCCCGTATGGGAGGGGGGACAATTCCAAGGCGACGAGCCTGAGCGACACACCCTCCTGGCCCAGGCCGCTAAGGCCGGCGCCAACTTCCTCGATCTGGAACTACGCTGCCTCGACCAACAAGACTTCGACCCTGACGCCCTGCGCGTCTCCTCCTCCGCCAAGGTCATCCTCAGCAGTCATGACTTCGACGCCGCGCCCGCCGACGCTGCTACCCTGATCGAAAACCTGCGCCGCCCCCGCCCCGCCATTGCAAAGCTCGCCTACAAGGCCGATACCATCAACCACTGTTTTGACGCCCTCGACATCCTTCACAACCGACGCGGCGACCAACCCGAGGCCATCGCTCTTGCCATGGGCGAGCCCGGACTCATCACCCGCCTTCTCGCAAAGAGGCTCGGTGCCTTCCTCACCTTCGCGCGCCTCAACACCGGTGCCGAATGTGCCCCTGGCCAGATCACCCTGCAACAAATGAGAAAAATCTACCGGTGGGACGCCATTAACTCCCTCACCGCCCTCTGCGGCGTCATTGGCTACCCCATTGCCCATTCGCTTAGTCCCGCCATCCATAATGGCGCCTTTGACGTCACCGGCTGGAACGGCCTCTATCTGCCCCTGCTCGTGCCCCCCACCTACGACGACTTCTGCCGCTTCCTCGACGGCCTTCGCGAACGCCCCTGGCTAGGCGTTCGAGGGCTCAGCGTCACCATTCCCCACAAACGTCACGCCCTACAGTACGTACAGAAAACCGGCGGCAACCTCGAGGAACTGGCCGAGCTCATCGGCGCCGTTAACACCCTCGCCTTCGAGCCCGACGGCACCATTAGCGGCTACAATACCGACTACGCCGGCGCCCTCCAAGCCATCACCAAAACCTTGAATATCAAGGCCGAGCAACTACGCGGCATGCACGCCGCCGTCATAGGCGCTGGCGGTGTTGCCCGTGCCATCGTCGCCGCCTCACCAACGCACACCTCAACGTCACCATCTACAACCGCACCCAGGAAAAAGCACGCTCTCTCGCCCACGATTTTGACTGCAAATACGCCCCCCTCGATGACCTCCACGGTCTCCATGCCGACCTCGTCGTCAACGCCACCAGCCTGGGAATGACCCCCAACGTCGACACCTGCCCCGTCCCCCCCGACGTCCTGCGGCCAGACATGATCGTCTTTGATACCGTATACAATCCACGCCAGACCCTCCTGCTACGCCATGCCCAGGCTGCCAACGCCCGTGTCGTCGACGGCCTCAGCATGTTCGTCAATCAGGCGGCCCTCCAATTTGAACGCTTCACCGGCCAGCCTGCACCTCGCCAGCACATGCGACAGATTGTCGAAGCCCAGTTCGACACGCAAGATCACGCATAGACCCCCGCCGGCACGCCTCCTGCCCATTACGTGCGCACACTGCCCAAAGAGTGCTTGTGCAGAACCCCCTCCCCCCAAAAATCGTCCCAACACTATACCCCTTTACGTCGGACAAAGGGCAGGCTCACCCTGCTCACAGAACGCCAGACCCACCTTGATCGTCGCCGAATGCAACATCTCCGACCGATCCACACGCACTACCCGCGCCGGCTTGATCCGTGCGGACGCCCCTTTCTCCCGTGCCAGCGTGTCACGCCGCGGAAAGTTCACCTCCACCGATTGACCCTCACGCAGCGGCGTCTTGATCGGCAGCGTCAATAGAGTCCCGCTGCTTGAGACATTCAAGCTCTTACCGTTGAAAAAACGCGATGCCCCCGGATGCCACACGCTCACCGGCCACTCGACCGTCGTGCGACCCTCTCCACGCTGTTCTAATGTGGTTACCACGGCAGACTCCCTAATAAGTGTTGCAAACCGTGGGCAAATAAGCCCGGCTCGTCGCCTCTATCAACGACTATCGGCACGTGAAGCTGGGCGATTTAGGGGGATTGGGTAATTTCTGCCACATCCGCCTTCTCAAGCAATTTAAACGGTTGGGCAACGCCCTTATCGGACCACACAAGCACCCTCTTGCCCCCTGCTTCAACACCCCTCAACAGCCAACCCCCCAAAAATCCCCCGTTGCAACCACCGCTAACTTTGTGTATTTTCAAGGCGTTATGCAATATTCCGAGAATATACAAGGATAAGACACAATGGCACAGAACGGGCAAGGCTCATACGATTTCGCGGCGATTGAAAAAAAATGGCAGGCCTACTGGCAAAACCACCACACCTTCCAGGCCCAGGACAACTCCGATAAACCAAAATTCTACATCCTCGACATGTTCCCCTATCCCTCCAGCGACGGCCTGCACGTCGGCCACCCCGAAGGTTACACCGCCAGCGACATCGTCACCCGCTATAAACGCAAAAAAGGCTTCAACGTACTCCACCCAATGGGCTACGACGCCTTCGGACTGCCCGCCGAACAATATGCCGTCGAGCATGGAGTCCATCCCCGAGAGACGTCCGCCCGAAACATCGACAACATCGAAAAGCAAATCAAAATGTTCGGCTTCTCCTACGATTGGGCCCGCCGAATCGCCACCACCGACGTCGACTACTACCGCTGGACCCAGTGGATCTTCCTCCAGGTCTTCAACAGCTGGTACGACCCCGTCGCCCACGCCGCCCGACCCATCAGCGAACTCATCCACAAACTCGAAAAGGGCGACTACCTCATAGATCCCACCGGCCAGGTCGTCTTTGACGAGGTCCATTCGATGAGTGCTTACTATGGACTACCTGTCGGTACCCTCAAATGGCAGGAACTCGACGAACAACAACGCCGCGACGTCATCGACGCCCAACGCCTCGCCTACATGGCCGAAGTCCCCGTCAACTGGTGCCCACAACTCGGAACCGTCCTCGCCAACGAAGAAGTCACCAACGAAGGACGCAGCGAACGCGGCAACTACCCCGTCTACCGCCGCGCCCTCAAACAATGGATGCTCCGCATCACCGCCTTCGCCGAACGCCTCCTCGAAGACCTCCCCCTCGTCAATTGGCCTGAACCCATCAAACTCATGCAGAGAAACTGGATCGGCAAATCCAACGGTGCCGAAGTCATCTTCGACGTCGCCGATACCGACCAGACCATCGAAGTCTACACCACCCGCCCCGACACCCTCTTCGGCGCCACCTACATGGTCCTCGCCCCCGAACATCCCCTCGTCGAGACCATCACCACCCCCGACCAGGCCCAGGCCGTCAACTCCTACGTCGAACAGGCCATCCACAAGTCCGAACTCGAACGTACCGCCGAAGCCAAAGAAAAAACCGGCGTCTTCACCGGCGCCTTCGCCGTCAACCCCGTCAACAACGAACGCATCCCCATCTGGGTCGCCGACTACGTCATGATGGGCTACGGCACCGGAGCCATCATGGCTGTCCCCGCCCACGACACCCGCGACTTCGAATTCGCCACCAAATACGATCTGCCCATCATCCAGGTCGTTATGCCCCCCGCCGGCGTCGACTGGAAAGGATACGTCGGCGACGGAAAAGCCGTCAACAGCGGCGAATTCGACGGCCTGCCCACCGCCGAGTTCAAAAAACGCATCACCGAGTGGCTCGAAAAACAAAGCCTCGGCCACGCCGCCGTCAACTACAAACTCCGCGATTGGCTCTTCAGCCGACAACGCTACTGGGGCGAACCCTTCCCCATCGTCCATTGCGAAAAATGTGGCACCGTCGCCCTCAACGAAGACCAACTCCCGCTCGAACTGCCCGAAATGGACGACTTCTCCCCCGCTGCCTCCGAAGACCCCGACGCGCCACCCCAGCCGCCCCTCGGCAAACTCAAAGACTGGATCCGCACCACCTGCCCCGCCTGCGGAGCCCCCGCCCAACGCGAACTCAACACCATGCCCCAGTGGGCCGGCAGCTGCTGGTACTTCCTCCGCTTCATCGACACCCAAAACCAGCAACGCTTCGTCGACCCCGACAAAGAACGCTACTGGATGGCCCCCTCCGACACCAACCCCAGCGGCGGCATCGACCTCTACATCGGCGGCGCCGAACACGCCGTCCTTCACCTGCTCTACGCCCGATTCTGGCACAAACTGCTCCATGACCTCGGCTACGTCACCTCCGCCGAACCCTTCGGCCGACTCTTCAACCAGGGCATGATCCGCAGCTTCGCCTATCGTGACAAACGAGGCATCTGCGTCGGCTACGACAAGGTCGATACCTCTGGCGACAAACCCCGCCACAAGGACACCGGCGAAGAACTCACCGAGACCGTCGAAAAAATGTCCAAAAGCCTCAAAAACGTGGTCAACCCCAACGAAGTCATCGCCCAATACGGCGCCGACACCTTCCGCCTCTACGAAATGTTCATGGGCCCCCTCGAAGCCTCCAAACCCTGGAACACCCGCGACGTCCCCGGCGTCCAACGCTTCCTCCAAAAAGTCTGGCGACTCATGGTCGATGACGAGGGCCAACTCCACCCCGCTATCTGCGACGAGCCCATGCCCGAACCCACCGCACGCCTCCTCCACAAAACCATCAAAAAAGTCACCGAAGACATCGAATCACTCGCCTTCAACACCGCCATCGCCCAGATGATGATCTTCGTCAACGAGTGCTCCCGACTCGAAAAACGTCCCCGCATCGCCCTCGACACCTTCGTCCAGCTCCTGGCCCCCTTCGCCCCCCACATCGCCGAAGAACTCTGGCAACGACTCGGCCACGACCAAAGCCTCGCCTGGCACCCCTGGCCCAACTACGAGCCCGCCCTCACCCAGGACCCCGAAGTCGAACTGGCCATCCAGATCAACGGCAAGGTCCGAGACAAAATGACCTTCCCCGCCGACAGCGACGAAAACACCATCCATCAGCAGGCCCTCGCCTCCGAAAAGGTCCAAACCCTCCTCCAGGGCAAAACCGTCAAAAAAGTCATCGTCATCAAAAAACGCCTCGTCAACATCGTCGCCAAATAACCCGACCCCGACACCTCGGGTCCGACCGCCAGGATGGCCAGCTTACCACCCATATCGGTTTCTTGAAGAATGCGAAGGGAGACATGTCCATGAGAGATGTATTGTGGACGCTGACGGGCTGTGTCTCGTTGGCAGCCCTACTGGTAGTTCCAATCGTGGGGGCAATCGTGTGTCGACGGCGCAAGCTCACCTGGTGGACAACGCTGCTCCTGATGCTGCCGATTTTGTATCTCGTTTGGGTGGTGGCCCGTGAACCGTTTCTTTCCGTAATCAACGGAGCGGTGCTGCGGACGATTCTCAGCGGAGAGTTGCTCACCAGCAAGTTCGATATCGTCCATGCCGGCTTCGTGCTGGATCAGCCGACGATCGGCAAGTGGCTGTTCTGGTTCTCCGTGGCGACGGTATTGGCGCTGCCGTACGTGGCGACGGTGCAGTGGATGAGCAATCGCCAAAACACGGCCGCCTACTGGGCACAGGCGATTCCCACACTGGTGATTGGGTTTTGGCTGTTGTGCATCTTGACTTGGCCCATGTGCTGGCTGGTGCAGTACATAAGCTCGATGGGCGCCACGCCCCGGCGGATATACGGCTTGATTTATGGAACGGTTGGAGCCCTGGTAGTCCTGGCCTTCTTATATTGGGCCACCAGCAGGCGTAAGGCGGGCCGTGCCCGCCATTTCTTGGGGGCGCAGGCCCCAAGCACTACGCCACGGGCGGGACAGGCGATGGCTGTGATCGTAACCATGTAGCATAGGCGTCCCGCCCATCAGTAAGAATCCTTCAACCCTTCGACTATTCAACCTTCTTCATCTTGGTGTCTTGGCGCATGTGCGATTTTCTGCTTCGCGATGCGCGCAAAAAAAAGGTCGTCGCAATGTTCCTACGACGACCCCTGGATCTATGGATCTCGAACAGCGCCCTTAAGGATATGGTATATCCGCCTCCAAGCACCGTCGAGCCTATACACTTTTTCTACCGGGCCCCGGTCGGACCCAATTCAGTGCACAATCGATAGCGTCTGATCGATGCACGCCATCACTTGCCGCACTTCCAGCGGGCGGGCCAAGTGGCCATCAAAACCCTGCTGCATTAACGCCTGCGTCTCGCCTTCCGTCAACGCCGACGTCACCGCGATGATCCGTGTGTCCTGCAGATCCGTGTTCTCCCGGATCAGCGTACAGATTCGCTTCGCGTTGATATCTTCCAGCATGATATCCAGGAAGATAATGTGTGGCCGAAATTGTTCCGCCATCACACCCGCGTCGAAACCGCACTCGGCGATACGAACCTCATAACGACCGTCACGCTCGAGCGTCTCCGCTAGTGACGTCGTAATGTCCGCTTTGTCGTCTACCAGCAGCACGCGTGTCGTGCCCGCATCCAGGCCGTTCAGCGGTATCCCGTGGGCCCGCATGAACCGAACCAACTGTGGCAGCGGAATCCGGCGATCCTTACTGCCCGGAATGCGGTAACCACGCAACTGGCCCGAGTCGAACCATTTCGATACTGTTCGCGGAGCGACGTTACATATCCGCGCCACTTCGCCCGTGGTCAATACGTCCTTTTGCTTTCGCATGGTATTCACTTGCATCATCTTCCAGGCTCTAAGCCTTGGTTTTCTCCCAACTCCAAACCGCCCCGTTGGACGGTAACGTTTGCTACCAAAGCCATCGGCACAACCACCCCGGCAATTAACTTGCCACGCCCCTCGACTTCGGCCGGCCGAACGCTCCCAGCGCCTTTGGTCCGTCCCCTAGCTTCCCAAACGCTACGCCTCGGGCCGATACTCTAGTTGGTACGACCACGCTGCTATCATATAAGTATATTTTATAAAAGGGTTTAAAGGCTCTCAAAGCCTGGCTCCCCAGGAATGTCTCTCTCTCTCTCTACCAGGCCCGGCCTCAATACCCCGCTCGCCACGCTTGCAAATACGCTCTACTTTTTGGGGCCCATTCACTAGATTATTGCGGTTCCACTCTCGTCAAGTCAAGTTATGGGACCTACATTTCGCACGACCCGCACAAACGGACCTAACCTCATATACAAAAAAAAGCGCCGCGTATGGGTAAACGCGACGCCTTAAAATCTGGTCCGTTTGTCTAGACCAAACACTAACTAACCAAAACAAAATCCCCTACCGGCAGATATCTGCCTTACCTGCACAGCCCAAAACATGCAGCTTACGCTTGACCATCTCGATAATTGCTTCTCGGCCCGGGCCCAGGTACTTACGCGGGTCAAACTCGGCCGGGTTCTCCGCAAACACCTGGCGAATCTTCGCCGTCAACGCCAGACGCAGGTCCGTGTCGATGTTCACCTTGCACACCGCCATCTTAACGGCCTGTGAAATCGCCTCTTCCGGTACGCCCATCGTGTTGGGCATGTTGCCCCCGTACTTGTTGATCAGCTCGATGAACTCCGCCGGCACACTGCTCGATCCGTGCATCACCAGCGGATAACCCGGCAGCCGATTGCCAATATCTTCGATGACATCGAACGCCAGCTTCGGCTCCGTTTTGAACTTGTACGCACCGTGGCTCGTACCACACGCCACCGCCAGCGAATCACAGCCCGTCGCCTTGACAAACTCTTCCGCCTCGGCCGGGTCCGTAACGTGCTTCATGACGTCTTCAGCCGCTACGCCCACTACGTCCTCTTCAATCCCGCCCAATTGGCCGATCTCCGCTTCCACCACCACACCGTTCTGATGGGCGTGATCCACCACCTGCTTCGTCAGCGCGGTGTTCTCCGCCACCGGCTTGTGCGACGCGTCGATCATCACCGACGTAAAACCGTCGGACACACACTGCTGGCAAAGCTCCAGCGTGTCCCCGTGGTCCAGGTGGATCGCTATCGGCAGATCGCTCTCCGCTACCGCCACGTCGATCAACCCCTTGAGGTATTTCATATTCGCATACGCCCGCGCACCTTTGGAAATCTGCAGAATCACGGGCGCGTTCTCCGCCGTGCACGCCCCGATAATTCCCTGAAGCAGCTCCATGTTGTTTACGTTAAAGGCGCCAATCGCAAAACCGCCCTCATACGCCTGACGGAACATCTTTTCTGTGGTCACTAATGGCACGTTCTGTACTCCTTACTTGCTAATTATCGGCCTAACGCCTGTCCTTGTTGTCGACGCCACATCCTCATTCTGTTCCCTGTCACCGACGCCGTAACTGTCTTAACACCTTCAACGCCTCTGCCCCCGCCTCAGCACCGCTCGATTCGCACCGGCGCCCCCTCGCCGACCTTGCCCAGACCGCTAAAATCACCGGTCATCTTCCCGACAATCGTTACCGCCGAGGCCGCACGAATCTGACCAGGCTCCGACACCGGCGTCGCACCGAAAAACATGCAAAACGCCTGCCCCGTCGGCCAGTACGCCAAATCCCCCACCGACACTTCCGCCTTCGCCCCCGCCTCCAACGCCGCTTCTACCTCGATCCTGAAGTAGATCTCTTCGCCCCAGCGCTGCACCGTCGACCTGATAGGCAACGCTGCCGCCACCGCCCGCCCCGTTTCCCCGTCGTTCAATTCGGCCTCAACGTGCACTTCACCGGCGACTATCTCTACGCGCGTGGACATCACACTGCCTCCTGCCCTCTCCCAAGAGCCTACTTATAGACCTTCAACCCCACCGTGTCAAAACCTTTATGGGACCGACTTGCTCTTGCCCCCCACCATCACAAACCCCAGCTCGGCATACTCTCGCGGCGTTCGGGCCAACAGCGCCCGTCGCTGGCCCACCGCAATGCGGTTTGCCTCCAGAAACACCGGACGCCCCAACTGGTTGAAATACTCCTGAAAACGCTGCCAGTTGCGCGTGTCGTCGTGGTAAAGCACATACATATCACGCCGCCCCCCCTCGATATAAAGCACATAGCGATACGTCATTGCCGGCCAGCACGACGTGATGATCGCACTGCCTTGCGGAAACGGCGCCGCCGCAATTGCACTCATACGCTCCTGCCGCTCCTGCTCCGTTGCCGTTGAGCGATCCATGTAACGGTAATTGCCCACCAGCAAGAACAACGGCACCAGTAGACACATTCCCTGCCATGCCAGCCGTCGTCCCGACACCCCGCTCACTGCCCGAACCGGCCCGGCAACACCCAAGCCCATCAGCACCGCCAGACCCAGCAGTCCCGGTATCGTGAACGTCAGATTGTCCCAACGGTGATGCCACAGATAGAAAGCCAGGTTCCCCGCAAACAAACCCACGCCCACAAGCGCCCAGCCCCACTGTCGCCGACGAAAAACAATACCCAGTACAGCCAGAACCAATCCCCCCAGCGTGATGCTCGCCCCGCTGCCCTGCACGTTGTTCAACTGCTTCGCACGCGCCGTGGTCCCTTTGTATCGCTGACCGAACACCCCCTGCCCGCTCAATAGCCACGCGTATTTGTCCAGGTCTCTCCGCATCACTTCGCCACTGAATTCAGCGTCCTGGGTATACGTCAAGCCCAGACTGTAGCGAATTGTATGCCGCAGCATCGGCCAATTGAGCTTTTCCGAAAGCGCAACGTCTTCGTATTCAGGCGGCTCCTCCGTCCGGCCTGCCAGAATCAAACGACGCAACGTGTCATCTCGATCGCGCAACGCCGTCTTATTATGCCGCACCACGTGATACCCCACCGTCAGCACGAAAGGTGCCACAAAAAGCACCACTGCCACCGCCAGCCGAAGCCAGCTCAGACGCACCTGACGCCGAAAACCCAACCAAAGCCCCAAAAACGCCCCCATCACGAACAACTCCGACGCCCGATCCGCTACGCACACCCCTACCAGCACCGCCGTCGCATAAAGCCACCCCGCACGGTTACTCTGCACGAAGCGTACCGCCGTATAGACACCGCCCGCCAGAAAAGCCGCATAGAAAACGTACGCTTCCGCCACCAGGCTGTGAAACCAGTACACGCTGCTGAATGCCAGCGTCAAAGCCGCCACCAACGCCGCCAACACCTGCCCCGTTGCCCGCCGTACCACCCCGTACAACGCCAGAACACCCGATAGCCCTGCCACCGCCATCATGAAATTCATCCGCCACGCCGGACCAGGCCCCACCGGCAGCAACGTAAACGCCTTACCCAAAAGCAGTTCGATGTGATAACCCGGCGGGTGACAAGATCCCAGAAGAACACTGCGGTACTGAAGCTCTGCCGAATCTCCCGCATCCACCCCTGCCAGCATTGTGCTCAGGTACACCCCTCCCACCAACAGCACTAGAACCCCCAACGCCCCCCCATGGGCCCAGCTGGGCAACTCTCGCTGCGTTTGCACGTCAGCAGGCCTTGGCGCTTCGTGTCCCTTGGCCTCCCGCGTGCCTGGCCGCCTCGAATGTCTACGCGTAGTCCGCGATACAGACATGACCTTTGACCGCCCCCACCTGCTGCGTTTATCGGCCGGAACCGTCTTCCGCTGGCCCCGCGACACTGCCCGTGGCCGGGCCTTCGTACGAGCCCAACGCTTCGTTTTCCAAGGCCTTTTCCGCTTCCATCATCTTTTCCACACGACGAACATGACGGCCGCCCTCGAACTCCGTCGTCAGCCAACTGTCCACGATCCGCGTGATCAACGGATCGTTGACCAGCATAGCCGGCAAACATAAAATATTGGCGTCATTGTGCTTACGTGCAATCTGCGTCGTCAGCTCGTCCTGGCACAACGCCGCGCGAATGCCACGCACCTTGTTGGCCGTGATGGACATCCCGATCCCGCTGCCACATATCAACACGCCCCGGTCCGCCTCTCGCTTGGCCACCGCTACCGCGGCCGGAATCCCATAATCCGGGTAGTCACAACTCTTCGACTCGTGCGTGCCGAAATCCTGCACCTCATGCCCTGCACGCTGCAGCAACCCCTTGATCAATTCTTTCGCTTCGTAACCACGATGGTCACAGGCAATGGCTATCTTCATGCGTCTTCACCTGATTTCACTGGCCAAGCCTCATAGTGGCTCGACTTTCATGCTTCTCAAGGCAGCCTGCCCCGGTCTCCTGACTAGAGCCCTCTGCCACACGCTTCCCCCCCCAGCATTTCTTCAACTCGCTCACGCACGCTGGCCAATATCCGCTCTGCACAGCCGCGATATTCCGCCAACGAATGCCCTATCGGGTCCGTAATCGCACCCTTGTTACTCAAAAAGGCCACCCGCGACCCGCAATCCGGAACCAGCGCCAAAATGCCGTCCAGGTGCGATTGATCCATCACAAAGACAAAATCGCTCTGACGAAGCAACTCCTCCGTCACTGGCCTCGATCGGTGCCCGCTGATGTCCAGCCCCGCCTCCTGGCAGCACGCAACCGCCTCTGACGACGCTCGCGAACCGCTCCAGGCCATCATGCCCGCTGATGACACCTTATAACCTTTTTCTCCCAAACGGTCAACCGAACAGCCCAGCTTTTGTGACAAGGCCTGCCCAAAAAACGCCTCTGCCATCGGACTACGGCAACTGTTGCCCGTGCACACACACAAAACCTGCACCGTACGCATCCGACGCACCGCCCCAGCATCCAGAACCCCCTCTCGAAGCACCGAAAGCCCCTCAGCGTTGACCCGGACGATTGTTGACGCCCGTGAAAAACGCGTCGGACCACCATCCACCAGCACCTCAATCTGCCCCTCCAACTGCTCCAGAACCTCCTGCCCCGACGTCGGAGGCCGCTGGCCCGCCAAATTGGCGCTGGACGCCACTACCGGAAAACCCAAACCCGACAACAATCCCGCCGCCGCCGCGTCATCGGGTAAACGTATGCCAATACTGCCTTTATAGTAAAGTGCCTCCGCTTGGGCCGGCCCGAAACGCTCCCCCACCTGCTCCAACTGCTTCACGCTGAGTTCAAAAACCACCGTCAGAGGCCCCGGCAACGCCTTGCGCACAAAGCACCGGTCCAACAGTGGCATATCGGGCACATAATGGCCTACCTGCTCTTTGTCCCCCAAATGCAGCGTGAAAGGCTTCTCCTTAGGCCGGTTCTTCAATGCCGCCAGACGCGACAAAGCCCCGTCGCATGCCGCATTCGCCCCTAAACCATATACCGTCTCGGTGGGAAACCCGACCAGCCCACCTGCCTCGAGCACCTCCCGCGCACGCGCCAAGCCACCTGCTGCACCACGCCCCTCTTTTACCCTGATGACCTCTGTCTGCAAACGTAACCTCCAAAATCGCCTTACCACGCCGCGAGAAGCGGCCTGCCGCCCAGCTGATCGTAAAATTCTATATTACATACAGTTGTGCCTGTCAAGCACGCACTTGCCTTGACGAGGACACCCTACACTCCTACAATGCCTGCACTATGGCTATTACTGCGGTTATCTTCGATCTCGACGGCACCATCACACGTCCTTGCCTGGACTTCGACCAGATCCGTGCCGAAATGGGATTGCCCCCCGGCCCCATCCTCGAAGCCATGCAACGCATGAAAACCCAGGAACGCCGCCACGCTGAAGAAATCCTCCATCAACACGAACTGCACGCCGCCCTTAATGCCCAGCTCAATCCCGGCGTCCACGAAGTCGTCGACTACTGCCGCCAACGTCAATGCCCCCTCGCCCTGGCCACCCGTAACCGCCGCGACAGCGTCCAACGCGTCTGCGCCAAACACGACCTGGCCTTCGACTGCGTCGTCACCCGAGAGGATGGCCCTGCCAAGCCCGATCCCTTCGCCGTGCTGCACGCCTGCCGCACTTTCGCCGTCGACCCCGCCGATACCCTCGTCGTCGGAGACTACCTCTTCGACCTGCTCGCCGGACGACGTGCCGGTGCCCGCACCGTCCTGCTCGCTACTTCCCCCAGTCACCGCGATTTCATGCAGCACGCTGATTTCGTGATAGCCTCGCTGACACAACTGCCAAAAATAATGCAGGACATCCAGAAAGAAGCCTCCCAAAACACTCGCCCAAACGACTCCCAACCACCTACCGCCCCCTGCTAATAAAAGTAAATGCAATGTTGATCCTTGCCCTGGCCAATCTGACCCACCGCAAAGTCCGCAGCGCCTTGAGCGTCCTGGCGGTCGCCATCGCCATTATGCTCCTGCTCGTCCTGGTAGGCCTCAGCAACGGCACCCTCGACGAAATCTCCCAACGGATGCAAAGCGTTCAGGCCGAAATCGTCGTCCGCGACCAGCACTTCGACCTGGCCAGCATGAGCGGCGGAAAACTATGGGAAAAAGAAATACCTCGCCTGCAACAACTTCAAATCCAAGGCCAGCCCGCCGTACACACCGTCATCCCCGTCTTCCTCGCCCGTATGAAACTTGCTGGCCTCTCCCAGAACGTCTTCGGCATCCACCCCAACCACTTCGCTACCTTTGCCGGACAACGACGCCTCCTCCAAGGCCATCTCTTTGCCGACCTCGACTCTCCCCGCCACGCCGCCCAGCAACTCACCAGCCAGATCGACGACCAGAGCTCAACCAATGCGCCGCCACCCCTGGACCTGCCCCTCATCATCGACCAACGTCTCGCCAACGCCGCCCAACTGCACGTCGGCGATCGTATCGCCTATGGCAACAGTGACGCCCATATCGTCGGTGTCATCGAAACCGGCGTCGCCGGACGTGTCTTCGCCCCCATCAACCGCCTCCGCGCCAGCAGCGGCATCATCGCCCCCACCGCCCACATGTTCTTCGTCAAGGCCCAGCCCACGCTCTCCAACGACCAGCTCGGCCAACTCTGCGAAACCATCGAAGCTGCCACTCACCGCAGCGCCACCCTCGTTGCCAACTACCACCAGGAACTCGCCGACAAATTCCGTGGCCTCACCACCTTCATGACCCTCGTCAGCGTCATCGCCCTGGCCATCTGCTTCCTCTTCATCCTCGTCACCATGTACACCATGGTCCTCGAAAGGCAAAAAGAGATCGCTATTCTCCAAAGCCTCGGTGCTGGCCCCGCCAACATCCTTGCCCAGACCCTCCAGGAAGCCACCCTCATCTGCACCTTCGGCGCTGCCCTCGGCGTCCTCCTCAGTCTCCTCGTCAGACACCTCATCCAGACCTTCCAACCCCTCATGACCGTCGAGCTACGC
>Ga0180430_10000850_pt1 | contig 31943 bp, 25 predicted proteins | sample SS_ome_9_FD_132999 | JGI IMG/M metagenome (GOLD analysis project Ga0180430, IMG submission 132999) | Hypersaline lake sediment archaeal communities from the Salton Sea, California, USA - SS_1_S_2 metaG | ecosystem: Environmental > Aquatic > Non-marine Saline and Alkaline > Hypersaline >... | reverse complement strand
GGCAGGCTGAGACCGAGCAGTTCGTACACCAGGCCAGGGTCCCGGGCGGCTCGGTGTACGCCGAGACTAGCTGCGTGATCACCGCGGCTGCCGCGCAACACGCGCTCGGTTACGGGCCCGACTGGGACTTACGAGAAGACACCGATCCGATCCCGGACCCACCATACCAGGTTACCTGGGGGTTAGGGCCCGCGGGGTGGCAGTGCGCCGAACACACCCTTCTCGTCGTCGCAGGGCCCGGTGGGTCTGAGTGGGTCGTCCAGTCGATGTTCGGCCGGTACGGGCCAACGGTCGCGCCGCTCGCGACGGAGCGCCTCAAGTCAGCGATCGCGTGCGCCGAATGGGAAGAAGTGACCGGGGCCCCCATCGGGGACCTCGCCGGCCTGGACTTGAGGGCCTTTTACTGGGTCCCGCCCCGCGGCGCTCCCCAGGCGCAGGGTCCGCCGAGCGCCAGTTAGACGGAGTATCGAAGTTTCAGCCGCCTGGGGCTTTTTTGGCGGCGCCTGGCCGCCGAAAAAACTGTGCAGGCCCGCCACGCTCACTCAAAGCCCAAGCCCAACTCGGTCCAGTACGCGAGCCAGGCGCTATCGCCGGGGTCAAACGAGGGCCCTTCGGGGACGGGGGCGGGCCCAGCATCGGCGCCCCCCGGCGCCCGGGAGAGGCGGAGCCGATAGTTCTCGCATCTATCCTCGAAGCGGGCCTCAACGTAGTCCGGCGGCGCGAGGCCGGCGAGCAGGAGCCCCTCAATGCGGGCGCACATTCCCTCGGCGTACTCGGCGATTTTCTGTTCGGCCCCTCGTCGCAGCTCAGCGGCCGTTCCGGGCTGTCCCGCGTAGCCTGCGTGGCGTAGGCAGAAATGGCTCCCGAGGTCTGGAAGGGCTGGGCAGGCTAGACATCTGTTGGTGAGACGGGCGGGCAGAGTTACGTCGGCCGTGAGACGGAAGCTGAGGCTCACCGAGGCCCAGCCCGCAGCGCTCTCATGGTACTCCAGGAAGGAGTACCCGGGCCCATTAGGCCGCGGCCTGACCACCTCTAGAGGCGCGCCGACGGTCGCCTCAATGTGGTCGCCCAACAAGACCCCCAGACGCGCCTTGGTGAACCCGGGCAGCGGGCCCATGAGCGTGTACGCGGTCGCTGGGGGCATAGCTTCCTCTAGTTTTTGCCGCAGAGCTACGTACTTCGGGGGGAGCTTTAGAGGTTCCGGGGGCGGAGACCCGTCCAGCTCCCACAGGTTCAGCCGGCCGCTGTCCACGACTGCCGCGTACGCCTCGCGCTTGGTCGGGGGCAGAGGGCGTCCCCGGTTGCCGAAGACCTCTTCCCAGTACCTCGCCGGGATTCGCTCGGGCGGGATCTCTCCGCGGACGAAAGCTTCGTAAGCCTTCGGGTGGAAATTTACGAGCCATGTGTCCGGGTAAGTCGGCGACCGCCAGACGGCCTGCTCGTACCAGTGGCTGCTGTAGATTGCGCCGTCGGCGTTGTACCCCTCGACCTTTTCGAAGCACCACCCGTCGTAATCGTATTCAGCCCGCACCGTCGGGAACCGCTCGAACTCGGAGAGTTTCCAACTCAGGATCTCCTGGCGCGCGTGGGCGGTGGGAACTTTCACCAGAACCGCGATCCCGCAGCCGACTTCACCATCGTAATCGAACGGATCGATCAAATCGTCGTCTGTGGAAACGCTCGACTCGTCTTCGCCGTCTTCTTCGGGCGCGCCCACCGCGGGCAGATGTGTGTCGCTCGGCTCGCTGAGGGCGGCCCGGTACCCCTCGCGCCGAAATGGCACGGGGCGCTCGGTGGGCTCAAAGCCTCGGAGGTCTTGGCCGTTGCGCTCGACGAAACACACATAGTCGTGCACACCCATCTCTGTCCGCTTCTCGGGGGCGATCAAATGTGCGCGGGCGCTATGGGGCCGTACTCACAGATCCCGCCCGAGAACCGAAGGCCGTGGCGGTTTTGGCACGCCTCTGTCCGCAGTATCTCTCTCGCTTGTGGGGGGAGCCTGTGGGCGTCGAACCGCACTTCGATGTCCGCTAGGACGTTTTCGCCGAATGTTACTTGTACTTTTGCGCCCATGTAAGGCATGGCGGCGAGGGGCCACTCTCCTTCGAGGGCCGTCTCTCCTCGCGGCGCCCCTCCGACTAGTATGTCGAGCGTTATGGGGGCCGAGGACGTAACGGACACTTTGTCCACTATGTCCGCAAGGCCCTGCAGGCCCCGAAACGGGTCAAAATGGAAGAGGGGGTTGCCTTCGCTGTCTTTTTGCGTGTAGGGTTCTTGGGCCGGCACGTAGGTCTTCTTGACTTTAAACAGTACTCCCGCGCCACCTAGTTCTCCGGCCGCGTTTATAATCTGACTGTAGGGGGGGTTCGTCCCCTCCACGAGCCCCCACTCGGTCGCCTCCATTAGGTCTCCGACCTGTCTGTACGCCATTGGATTGATTGATTGATTGTAGCCGTTGATGGCGGTGGGACCTTTTTTCAATTTGGCCCCTTCGCGGAAAACCGCGCGTTGGGCCTTCTTCAAAAATAGCGATTTGGGCCGGCGCCTACCTACCGCCTGGAGGCCTCGAGCCCCACATAACCTTACCCCTTTATTTGCCCCTTTCGGGACAAACGCTCTAATGCCTCCGATAGCGCGTTGTTTAACTCGTTATGTGGGACTTGGACGTCTTCGATCGAGGTTTCGCCGCCTCTGCCGCGGTCCACCAAGAACCCCCGCAAGATGTAATTCCCGCTGCCGCTGACTTTGAATGGGAACTTGTCAAGGTCGCTCACAACACAGCCCTCTTCGCTCAACAGTCTGTGGCAGGCCTCGGGGGCATCGGTGAAGGGCGACCTGAGATACCCAGATGCTGTGTGCCCCCCTCGCTGATCTTTATGTGGAAGGTTCAGAAGTCCTGGGAACCGCCCTCGCCGACCTCCTCGACCTCGATCTCGATTTTCATCGGAACCCCAGCGTCGTCGCGATTTATAGTTATACTCGCGCGGCGCCCGTCCATTTTTGAGCCTCGCCCGGCGCGCCCACGGGTTCGCCGCGGAGCCTCCAGACCTCTGGCCATATTGAACGGTGGCGGGGGAGCCTTCATCCTCCAAGGGCTATGTCCGTCAATCTTGCCGAGTTGGACGCCATCCTTTCTTCCGCCTTCGGGGAGCGCATCCAGATCGAAGCTTTGGGCGCGCCGATCGAGGTCCTTAGTAACGGCTCCCCGCCTCGTGTGCGGTGGGGGCTCCGCGCCCGAATCTCAGGTCAACCCGAGTCTACCAGCGAGCGTTTCCACGCGAGATTTCCCAATGCCGGCGAGGCCTTCAACAACATTCTTATGCTTTGCCCCGACAGTGGTGTGATCGCTCTCAGATATTTGTGGTGAGCTTCGACCAAAATTGAAGCCCCCGAGCAGGGTCATATGTACTAATGGCCGCTCCTACCGAGGTCTTAGTCTACAAAAATCGCTATAGGGACGGTTCTGAGCTATGGTGGGTTGAGGTCGCCCCGCTCAGTTTCATTTTTCATACGCGGGGGCTTGACGAAACAATACCAAAAAAGGGCCCGGGCCGCGGGCCCACAAAGAGCGAGCAGCTCCTTAACGAGACTTGAGGGCTGAAAGCATCTTTTTCACCGCGCGCAAGTCCTCCAGGAGCTGAACCATTACGGGCTCGCTACAATCGCCGATAATCGCGCTCGACATTTTATTCCGATTGACCCTAAACTCAAACCCCTCGGAGCCAATCCATAAGTTAGTATGGCCGCGCTCCGCCCCCAGGCCCATAACAACCTCGGTACCTTCAATGAGGTGGTCAATGTGCGCGTAGGCGCAAACAAACACAAATCCGCCATCGCGTCTCTTAACATTGAGTTCGAGAACTTCGCCAAAATCCTTAACAGTGACGTCGCCGATAGAAACCGTGGAGGGGCAGGCAGTTGAGAGGGCCATGGTAATAGTCCGCCCCCGGGCTTCAAAATTCCGGCAAAGGGGGAACAAAAATAGGGCCCGGGCCACGGCCCCCCTCAGGAAACTTCCTCATGGGGAGGCGCGCCAGGGGCATGCCCTCAGCTCGGCGGGGCCATTCCGCGCGGAGCCCGGAATACTCCAGGCGGCGGCACCGAGACTCGGGGGGCGCCAGGGCCGGAACCGAGAGCCCGGAGGGGCCCCCAGTGCGGGGAAACACGGCCGGAGGCGCTACGGCAGCAGGATGTTGGGGCTACACCTGACGACGGGGGTCAGCGCGGCGAGGCCAGCCGCGCGCGGCGGGCGCGGGCCCATTCGGGGCCCGGGAGGGCCCGTACTAGGGGCGGCCGGGCGGCCCTTCGCGACTTCCGTCCGCGCCGGGACCGGCCAGGCGCGCGACCACTGCGATTGTCATGGTTACAGACGGCCCCGGAGCCTACTCTGTGAACGCCGACCGCGCCAGAGGCGTCCCAGAGACGGGACGCGCCGGCGGGGCGTCCCCGGGACTCGCCCGAGAGACGCGGCCCGAGGAACGGGCACGGCGCCCAGCCACCAACGCGAAGCCGGCGCGCATCTCTAAAAGGCCAAAAAGGGGGGCCGGCCGCGGGCCTCAGTTGGACCCCGAGCCGTAGACCTCGTTGGCGCTCAAAGAGGTCTCGGTGTCTTTCAAGAGAAGGGCGTAGAGCTTCTCCGAGTCGTAGAGGCTGAGGGTGCCCTCGGCCGGGTGGTAAGCGAGAGAAAGCTTCTCGGGCATGACCGGGGCCTCGTCGTAGACCAGCTCGGCCCCCGCGATCCGGTACGGAGCGCCCGGGGAGAAGTGGTTCTTGAGCGAGCCGGCCCAGCGGCCCGGGCCGGCGGCGTACCGGAGCCCGACGCTCTGGTTGGAGACAAAGCCGCCGTCGAGGTCGGTCATGATCAGGTAGCCCTGGCGGACGGTCCGGAGCCCGCCGCCCTCGGCCGGAGCGAGGTAGAGGTACATGTCGCTCAGCCCCGCCGTCTCGAGAAAAGCGGGCTCGCCGACCCAGAAGCCGGACAGGCCGCGCTCGTGGCCCTGGGTCCGCGGGACCGCGACCACGAGGATAATAAGGATGACGACGATGACCGCCACGAGAGCCATCCGGGCTCCGCATCCCGAGCGCGTCGATCCCGCCACCATGACCAAATATAAACGGCGGGGACACAATCGGCGCCGCCCCGCACCTCAAAATGGCCGCGCGCCCCCGCAAAAACGCGACCGCGCGACAGTCCGCGGAGCTCCGCCAGCGGGGCGGCCCGGGGCTACTGGGGCGGGGGCACGTCCGGCCCAGAGACGTTGTCAGCCCGGGCGGCCTGGGCTGGGACAACAGGGGCGTCGGGCGCGTCGGCGGAGGGGGCGGAGGGGGCAGCGGCGGGGGCGGGGGCGGGAGCGGCGGCCCGGGCGACCTGGCCCCGGAGGAACATCACCGTCTCCTCCTCGAGGTCGACGCCCGGGAAGCTCCGGAAGTCCTTGATGAGGCAAAGGAAGAACTTGAGGTTGAGGGTCGTCTTCATCCCGCAGATGAAGGCGGCGGCCCGGAAGGCGACGGCTTTGAGGAACTGGACGAACACGTAGGCCACGGGTTCGGCCCCGGGAGTGACCAGGTCGGGCTGCCCCACGAGCGCGCGCAGCTTGTCGCCGAAGGAGCCGACCGAGCCGAACACCCGGCGGCTGAGCTCGCCATCGGGGACCTTGACGACCTCGGCGACCTGGACGAGGAAGCGGACCTCGCGAGCCCGCGAGCCCCGGTCAGCCCCGAGGAGGTGAGCGCGCACCCCCTGGGCGGGGAGCTTCCCGCCTTCGGCGACGGCGGTGGCGAGGCAGCCGAACAAAGCCGCGAGAGCGAGCTTGACCTCGGCCGCGATGGTGACCAGGCGGGTCTTCTTGACTGGGTGGGGGGAGGTGACGTTCGCCAGGGTCTCGAACCCGGCCTCAGGGTCGAAGGGGAAGGGCCCGCTGGCGACGTCGTCGCCCATCCACTCCTCCTGGAGGTCGGTGACGGCGCAGACGACCAGCTTGTACAGCAGCTTGCCGCACGCGGCGGCGACGGCTTTCATGGGCGGAGTTCGGAGATCGACGGCGCTCATACCGGGCGGGAGGTGCGTCGGGCGGAGGGCTTTCATTTTTCGGCCGGCGCCCAAATTGAACCCCCAGGGCCCGTCTTTACGTCAGGCCCGCGCCCCGCCGCCCCCGCCACCGCCGAACTATCTGCCCACGCTTGCTATAGCAGCCAGCAAAAAGCCGACATGTCCGAGCCAGCCGCGACCGGCGAGAGCCCCTCCCCGGGGGGCACCCCGAGCCCGCCCCGTCCCCCCGCGCGCCCAGGCCCCGGCCCCAAAGGGAAAGGCCAAGGGCGGGCGAGCGCGCGAGACCTGCTGGCCCCGGCGGTGACGGGAGACTCGGTCCCCCAGAAGGTCTACCCGCCGATCGAGGAGGTCGAGAACGGGGACCTCCGCCCGGACGACCTGCGAGTCCTGATCGACGCGACGGTGGCCCACCAGGGCCTCGACGGGGGGAACGTGGACTCCTTCGACCAGCTGATCAGCCAGGGGATCCCGGAGATCATCACCCAGATGTTCAAGATCGACACGGTGGTCGTCGACAACCGGGACCAGACGCCGATGGACCGCCTGCGGACCTCGAACCGGATCCAGTTCCAGTTCACAGAGGTGGAGCTGGGGCGCCCGACCTACGCGGTCTACCCGACGGGCCAGACGCAGGACCTCTACCCGCAGCGCTCGCGGCTGACGGGGCGGACCTACGCGGCCCCCCTGACGATGGCGGCGGAGGTGACCCTGACGGCGACCTACAAGGACGGGCGGGAGGAGGTGAAGCGGGCGGAGATCCCGACGTTCAAGCCGGCGGACGTGCCGATCATGCTGGGCTGCGCGAAGTGCCACACGCGCGACTCCTCGCGCCCGTCGCTGAAGGAGCTCCTGGAGGACCCGAACGAGCCGGGGGGCTACTTCGTGGCGAAGAGCCAGGAGTGGGTGGTCGACCTCCTGGAGAACATCCGCTTCAACAGCCTCCACGTCCACCGGAAGATGAAGCCGAACGAGGTGATCCGGGGGGAGTTCATCTCGCAGCCGGGGGGGGCCTTCGAGAACAGCAGCCAGGTGATCCTGCGCTACATGCGGGACCAGTCGCTGACGATCGAGATCAGCTCGACGCGCTTCACCAAGGTCCGGATCCCCTTCTTCATAATCTACCGCCTCTTCGGGATGACCAGCGACTACGACATCGTGGAGACGATCGCCTACGACCCGGCCTCGTCGAGCCCGGTGGCGCGGCGGATGGTCGAGATCGCCGACCGGGCGCTCCACGTGGTCGACCAGACCTTCGCGGAGGTGCACCACGAGCTCAACCCGAGCGTCCTGATCGAGTTCGTGGCGGGCCAGGTGGCGAAGCACGTGAACACCCTGGCGGCCTACAAGACGATCGAGGACGCGGTGAAGTACCTCAACGAGTGGCTCCTGAAGATCCTCGACAAGTCCCTCCTGCCCCACATCGGGCGGGGGCCGGAGCACCGCCCGCAGAAGCTGCGCTTCCTGGGGATGCTCTGGCACAAGGTCCTGCTGGTCGAGATGGGGGTCCTCCCGCCCACGGACCGGGACAGCTACCGGAACAAGCGGGTCCACGGGGCGGGGAAGAGCATCGCGAAGGCGATCAAGACCCACTTCAACAACAGCGCGGTGACCCCGATCCAGCGGGCGCTGAAGCAGCTGCTGCGGAGCACCCCTTTCGAGGAGATCACCCCGGACATGATCCGGACGACCTTCAAGAACCCCCTGGCGGCGGCGGACCTGAGCCGGACCCTCGAGCAGGCGATCACGAGCGGGAACAAGACCATCCAGATCCGCCGGCGGGCGGTGACGAACCGGGTCTCCTCGCAGGTCCTCGAGCGGAAGAGCCAGCTGAACTACCTCGCGGCGATCCGCACGGTCAACACCCACAACGCGAGCAAGGCGGCGAAGCAGACGGAGCGGGCGGACATGATGCGCCGGGTGCACCCGAGCTACACGGGCTACATCTGCGTCTGCCGCTCGAACGACACGGGCGAGAAGGTCGGGATGTCGAAGGAGCTGGCGATCACCGCGGGCGTCTGCCCCGCGGGCGAGGGCTTCGTGATGAAGCTCCGGGTCCTGGGCGACCCCGCGGTGACCCCCGTGGGCGAGGTCCGGACCCCCGACATCCTCCGGCAGAAGCTCTCGTGCGTCTTCGTCAACGGCGAGTGGCTCGGCTGCTGCGCGAGCGGCCCGGCCCTCGCCACCCGCTACCGGGCCCTCCGGCGGGAGGGGCGGGGGGTCGACCCCCTGACCTCGATCGTCTGGGACCCGGTGACCGGCGACGTCGACTTCTGGCTCGACGACGGCCGCCTCACCCGCCCCCTGCTGATCGTCGACAACAACCTCGAGGCCTACGACCAGGGGTGCTTCCGCGCCGCCGAGGCCCGGCGGGCGGGGCGGGGGGCCGAGGCCGCCGCGGCCGAGCGGGTCCCCTTCGTCCAGAACGTCCGCTTCACGCGCGAGCACCTCCGCGGCCTCGTCGGCGGGCGCCTGACCCTCGAGGACCTCCGGGCCGAGGGCGTCGTCGAGTGGGTGACCCCCGAGGAGGCCGAGAACTGCCTGATCGCCGAGTCGCTCGAGTACCTGCGCCGGCACGCGGGCGACGTGACGATGCGCTACACCCACTGCGACGTCCCCCAGGCGATCCTGGGCCTGGCCGCGCTCGTCTCGCCCCTCGGCGAGCACACCCAGCCGGCCCGGGTGACCTACGAGACCAACCAGGGGCGCCAGGCGGGGGGGTGGTACTCCTTCGCGGTCCCCCACCGGGTCGAGAAGAACCGCTTCTTCCAGCACTACACCGAGGCCCCGCTGGTCCGGACCCACGCGCTCAACTACGTCTACCCCAACGGGGTCAACACCCGGGTCGCCTACATGATCTACTACGGCTGGAACCAGGAGGACAGCGGGATCGTGAGCAAGGGCTTCGTCGACCGCGGGGGCTTCGGCGGCTCCTTCTACCGCTACGAAAAGTCGGAGCTCGAGAAGGGCGAGGCCTTCGGGGCGCCCAACCCGGCCGCGACGAAGAACCTCCGCTCGAACGCCTCCTACGAGAAGCTGGTCGGCGGCTTCGTCCCGGTCGGGACCGTCGTCCGAAAGAACGACGTGGTCATCGGGAAGTACGCGAAGAACACCGCCCCCGGGCGCCGGGGCGAAGAGGGCGAGTTCCCCTTCATCGACCGGAGCACCGTCTACACCCAGGACGAGCCGGCGATCGTCGACGCCGTCTACCGCCTCCGGAACGCCGTCGACAGCGAGTTCGGGATCGTCAAGCTCCGCTACGAGCGCCCCGCGGTTGAGGGGAGCAAGCTCAGCAGCCGCGCCGGGAACAAGTCGATCATCGCGACCGTCCTGCCCCAGAGCGACATGCCCTACAACGAGGCCGGGATCTGCCCCGACCTCATCATCAACCCACACTCGATCCCGACGAGAATGACCGTCGGCCAGATGCTCGAGACGACCCAGGCCCTCGTCTGCCAGGAGCGGGGCGTCCTCGCCGACGGGACCTTCTTCCGCCCCTTCGACGTCCACGCCGCCGAAAAAGAGCTGCTGGCCCACGGCCTCCGCTACAACGGGACCGAGACCCTCTTCAACGGGCGGACCGGGCGCTACTTCGACGTCGCGATCTTCGTCGGCCCGACCTACCACCAGCTCCTCCAGAAGTTCGTCCAGGACGACGAGTACGCCGCGGGCAGCTGGGGGCCGACCGACGCCCTCACCGGGCAGCCCCTCGACGGCAAGAACGCCCACGGCGGCCTCCGCCTGGGCGAGATGGAGCACTGGGTCCTCGAGAGCCACGGGGCCATGATGAACCTCCACGAGAAGACCTCCCTCGACTCCGACGGGCGCACCGAGTACGTCTGCCGGACCTGCGGGCGCCAGGGGATCTACAACAGCCGCGCCGGGATCTACCGCTGCCGCTGGTGCGGCGAGCTCGCCAACATCGTCGGCATCCCCTCGGGGAAAGCCTCGGGGGTCTTCCGGCAGGAGGTCCAGGCCGCGAACATCTCCGTCCGGCTGGGGGTCCGCCCCCCGGAGTTCGAGGTCCCGCTCCCCCCCGCCCCTGAGGCCGCCGCCCCCCCCGCCCCTGAGGCCGCCGCCCCCCCCGGCTCTTCCAGCGGCCGCTAAGCGCCGGGCCTCAGTCGGGCAAATGGCCCTGGCCCGCTTCGAAGGCGCGGGCCCTCTTTTTGCGCCCGCCGGCGCCGAGCCCGGTTGCCTCGTCGACGGCCGCCTGCGCCCGGGCTATGAAGTCCCCGAGCGGCTCGCCGGGCGCCCGGGCGGGGACTCGCCGGAGGCTCGCGAGGCTGGCCTCGGGAGCGCTCCCCGAGCCGCTCGCGACAAGGAACTCGTCGACCCAGAGGGCGTACCACGGGGCGAGCTGGGCGTCCCGCTCCCACATTTCTTCCACCAGCCGGTCTTGGGCGGCGAGGGTCGGCGAAAGGAAGCGCCCCGTCTCGAGCGCCCGGGCCTGCGCCCGGGCTTGGGCGGCCGGAAGAGGGGCGCCGACGTAAAGCAGAGTGGTGCGATGGCCGTGGGCCTTAGCGACGCGGGCGCCGCCGACCCCCACCCGGTTGAGGAGCAGGTCGTAGCCCTCGGCGCACAGGCGGTTGACGGTGGGGTGCAGGACCTTTTCGAGCTCGTAGTTGGCTGCGAGGTGGAGGGTCGTGAGCGCGACCCCGGTCGGGCGCCCGCCGAGGTCAGGCAGCATGTAGATCCCTTTCATCCGGGGGTGGTACTTCACCGCCGAGTCCAGGTCGAGGCTTATGAAATCCCGCGCGGGGCCCGGCCCGGCGCCCGCGGTGCTCAGGCGCCGGGCGTAGAGCTCCGAGATCGTAGACTTGCCCGCCCCCGGCGCGCCCATCGTGTAGATCGTCTGGGGCGGGGCCGCCCTGCGCGCGGCCGCCGGGGCGTGCCCGCGCGCTAGCTCGCCGGGGAGGCGCTCTTCGAGCTCTTTGGTCTCGCCGGGGGACAGCTTCAGACCTTCTGTCGCCGCCGAACGCCCGATCCAGCGCAGGGGCGGGGCGGGGAGGGGCTCCGCGCGCCGGGCCCCGCCCGCGGCCTCCGGCGGACAGACTCTGCGGACGAGCTCTCTGGCGCGCGCGAGCCAGTCGTCCAGGGAGTGCCCTCCCGGCGGTGGCGCCTCGTGCACTCCGCTCGGGGGCCGCTCAGCGAGGGGCCGGGCCTCCGGCCCCGCGACCGGCAGGGGCTCCGAGTTGCCGACCGCGAGGAACTCGTCGGCCCACAGGGCGAACCACGGCGCGTCGGAGGCCGACGCCTCTCGCTGGCCGGCGACGAACTCGTCGTGCTCTGCCCGGTCGTCGCCGAAGAACTGCCCCGTCCGCCGGGCTCGGGCCCAGCTCCGTTCCTGCTGGAGGGCCAGGGGCGCCCCCACGAACATGAGCGTGGTGGTGTAGCCCAGCCGCTTCGCCCGGACCAGATGTTGGTGGTGCCCGCTCCCGACCTGGTAGATCAGGTTGAACTTTTTCTGCACAATCAGTTCGCCGGCCAGCCCGGAGATCGCCCCCAACACCTCCTCCAAGCAGTGCTGGAAGGTGCTCGTGACGCCGACGCCGGTCGCCTCCCCGTAGATGTCGAGGGTCTCGACTGGCTCGCTGGCTCGCGGGTGGAACTGGAGGATGCGGTCGAAGTCGAGGATAACGTAGTCGCGGCCCGGGTGGCGCCGGGCGCAGACGGCCCGGGCGACTGTCGATTTGCCCGAGCCCGGCGCCCCAATCGTCAGGACCAGGTGCGGTGGGCCCTGCTTTTTGGCGACCGGCCGGACTCCGGCGGTCAGCGCTTTGTGGGCGCGTGTGTAGGTCTTCTTGAGCTCGGCGCCGGTGACCTCGCAGGCGGCCGGCCACTCGCCGGTGATCCACTGCGCCATCGCCGCGGCCCCTTCTCCCTATAAGAGGCGCAGAACGGCGGCGGCGCACCGAAAAAACCTCCGGGCCCGGCTAGCCGTCGCGCTCTTCTTTCTCCTTCCCTTTCCCCCCGCGCCGCCCTCGGTCGCGCGCCTGTCGGGGGCGGGGCCCGCCGCTCGGCCCGCCGCCCCTCCCGGGCGCGCCCCCCCTCCTCCGGCCGCTAGGCGCCCCCGGAGAGGAGCCGGCTGGTAGTGAGGGGGGGGGCTTCCCGCCCCGCGCGGGGTAGTAATCCTGGAAGTGCTTGTTGCCGGCGGCGGTCTGGGCGTGGCTCGCCCGCTTCTGGGCGATCACCGGGTCGAGGTAGCTGCCGACGAACCCCTGGAGGGGCGCGTCCTGCTCGGGGTCGGGGAAAACCTGGGCGAAGCGCTCGGGGTCCTCGGCGGCCGCCGCGTACTCGGCGGCCACGGCCCGGAAGACCCCGACGAGGCTTTCCAGGCGCTGCCGGGCGTAGCTCGGGGAGATGACCGAGATCTGGAGGAGGAGCTGGATCGTCCAGACGTCGACGAGGCAGAAGCGGAGGAGGACGAAGAAAGTCCCCAGCCGCGCCTTGTTCGGAGGCGGGGGGAGGGCCCTCGCCCGCGGGGCTTTCCGGGCGCCCCTGCGGCGCGCCCCCTGGCGTCCCCCTCGGCGGCCGCCGGGGTCCGCGAACGGGACCAGCTCGCGGGCCCCAGTGTCGAAGACGTCGAGGAAGGCTTCGCGCTTTTCCCGCCCCGGGCCGGGGGACAGGTAGAGCGTCATGCGCTGGAGGCCGGAGTCGGTGGGGACTTTGACGCTGCTCACCGAGGCCTCGACCCCGAGCCCCAGCCCGGCCGCGATCTTCCGGACGCTCTCTTCCTCCGCCCGGAAAGGGTTGGAGGTGACGACCTGGAGACGCAAGGGGGGGCGGCCGGAGAGGTCCGCCCCCCAGGCGGCCGCCGCGTATGTGCCGACGAGGACGAGGCCGGTGCGGCAGACGTAGTCCCTTAAGAGGGCTCGGACCAGATCCTTCAGGCCGGCCGAGGACTCTTCGGCCTCTTCCCCCCCGAGGGCGACCGCCTGGTCGATCTTGGGCTGGATCTCTTTGAGAAAGAGGGCCCGGAGGCGGGCCTCGGTCGCCAGGAGCTCCGGCCACGCCGAGGCCTGGGCCGGGTCCGAGAGGGCGGCGTAGGTGCCGATGAGCCGGAGCTCGGGCCCGACGCAGTAAAGCTCGAGCGCTCTCCCGCCCTCCCGCCGGGCGAACCGGGCGGGCCTGACTGACGGAATGACGACCCTCGAGATCTGAGTCTCCCGGTGGGCCGGGAGCTCACGCAAGGTGAAGAGGGCTCGCTCGTCGACGAAGATCACGAAGAGGCGCCGCGGGACGACCGTCCGCGCGTACACAAACCGGCCGAGCCCCTCCGGCTCCAGGCCCAGCAGGGCGTCAGCGATCGCTCGGACATGGACCAGGGCCTTGTCGGCCAGCACTTCGTAATGGTATCCGTCTTTGTCCAGGGGCGCCTCGAGGAGGAGCCCGGTCGCCGCTTCGCCCGCGATGACCAGGTTGTTGGCGTATGCGTACTCTTCGACCGCCCGGAAGTAGGGAATGAACCTCCGCCGGTCGTTAAGTACCGTGGTTAGGGCGGCCTCCTCGGCAATCCCCGCGGCGTCGGTTTTGCGGAACATTTTCGTCGCCGGGCGGTCCGCAAGTGCTGCTATATTTTAGGGGGATTGTTCAGTAGCCAGCGCCGGCCCAAACTAACAAACCGGTGACAGCCTCGGTAGGCGCCCGGACAAAAAGCTGACGGCCGGGGCCTGCGCTCTAAGCGAGCCCCAGCTCGGCTAGGTAGTCCCCTAGCGCCGCCGAACTCTCGGTCTCCGGGGCACCTCTCGGCCTCTCGGCTGGGGGGGCCGGTTCAGCCGGGGTGGCTGGTTCGGCCGGGGGGGCCGGTTCGGCTGGGGGAGCCGGCTCAGGCACAGGGGGGGCGCGCCTTGCCTCCTGTGCGAGGAGCCCGGCGATCTTTTTGGAGAGGGTTTCGATCCGCGGGCCTTTGGCTTCGGGCTGGTCTTCCACGAGCAGCTCGGCTAGAGCCATGTGGCACTTCGGGAAGGTCTGGGGGGCCTCGGCGGCGAGCCTTTGCAGGAGGGCGGAGACGTCCCCCGCCCGGGCCCCGACTGCCTCGACGACAGCCTCGGGGAGCCCGTCCAGGGCGCGGGATCCCGGTGGGACGAGGCGGGCGACGAGGGCGAGGAGAAGGGCCTTCTGCGTCCTAGGGTCGTGCGCCCGGAGCGCCTCGAGCATCCGGGCCCAGAGCCCAGGCGTCCAGGCGCCCCCCTCGGGGCTCTCTTCCGCCTGGAGGAAAGCGGGGGCGGCGAGCGCCCAGTTGACGCCGAAGGCGGCGGGCGCCTCGCGGTTGATGGTCTCCCACCCCGGGCTCGAGGCGTGGCTGGCGAGCCGGACGACCGCCCGCCACCGGCGGAGTGCGCGCACAGCGAGCCAGTCCGGGTGAGCTTCGGCGTAGGCCTCGACCGCCTCCATGAGCTGCGGGCACTTTGCGCGGTTAGCCGCGTGCGAACTCCAGGCGTGCCGCGCTCGGTGGGAGGGCGGCTCAATTTGGATGCCGAGCCCGCTCTGGAGGGTGTCGGGGCAGATGAGGCCGTTCATCGCTTCCTGCGCGAACCCGAGCATCCCGAGGCAGGGGCGCCACCCGTGGGAGCCGGTCGCGCCCGGGGCGTCATTTTCGTGGTACTCCCCCACGGAGATGCAGATGTTCTCGCCGGGGACGTAGACACCGCTCCGGGTCAGGGTCCTGAGCCGGGGGGCCTTCTGGGGAAACTCGTTCTTGGCCTCGAGGCGGAAGAGGTACTCGCCGCCCAGGTACGGGGCGGGGAGGCCCACGGCGAGCACGTACCAGACCCTTAGGTCCGCCTCGTCGACGATCGGGATGAGGTGGGGGTGGTCGGCCCGGACCGCCTTCGTGTACTGGGCCGTCAGGATTTTGGCAGTTTGCTTGGGGCAGCTGCTCGTCGACATCGGTTCCGCGTCACTTATGCCCGCCCCCGGGGGCTTCAAAACTGCGCAGGCCGCGCCGAAAAACCGCGGGCCCTTCCGTCGGCACGCGCTCAGCAGGAGAGGAGCTCTTCTTTTTCTTTGCCTTTTCCGCCGTCCGCGGGGGCTGCCGCGCCCGAGCCGGCGCCTGACGTTACCCCTCGGACGCTAGGCGGGAGCAGTTCTTGGGGGCTAAGGGCTAGGCCCGCCGGGGCTTTCCGGTTCACCTCGGCGGCTCTCTCTCCGTCGACGAGCCGGAGGACCTCGCGCTGCCGCCGGCGCACCTCCTCGCCGGCCTCGTACAGCCGGATGACCCCGTCGCAAACTGCGTCGATCTCTCTCCGCAGCAGGAAGATCTCTTTCTGGGCCGCTTCGATCCTTACGACCGCGCCGTCGTGGGCCGCCGCGGCGGAGCTCGCCCCTTCCTTTGCTTTTTTGAGCGCGGCGAGGAAGTTGGGGTCTCGCTTTGTCTCGGGGCTGACGGGCCCGGGGTAGCCGTGCGGGACCTTGCCCGCGCGGACCAGGCCGAGCGCTTTCGCCTGATAGTGCGCCATTTCTCCCTGCTCCCGCGAAGCCATCAGGACCTCTTCCTCGATCATCGCGTTGAGGGCCGTGAGCCTCTGCATAATCCGGAGATGTTGCTTCCGGAGCGACTCGAGGGCGGGGAGGCGGGAGAGCGCGGCTTCGTGCCTTTTCAGCCCGGCCCGCGCGGACTCCATATGGCCCCGGAGCGCCGGGTCCTCGAGCTTTGCCGCGTTCTCCTCCTCGTTGAGGTCGACCTGTTTGGCCTTCCGGAACTCGCTGTAGGCCTCGCGGGTGACTTCGTCCTCGTCGCTCTCTTCGTCCGAAAGGTCGCTGTCCGTCTCGATGCCCGCTTCGCTGTCGGCCCGCCGGGCCGCCGCGAGGCGCTCCCGACGGCGCGCGAGGACGCGCTCCCGGATCTCAGAGAAGCTTTCTTCTGGGGGGGCTCGATGGGCGGGCTCCTCGCCGGGATCGCCGCCGGGGGGCGATTTGCTCCCAGACGCTCCCGGGGAGGGGGCGTAGGCCCCGGGCGAAACTCTCTTGAGGGTGAGGAGTGGCTCGCCGCCCCGCTCGGCGCGGATCGCGTGCCCGGCATGCTCGGCGTTGTTCGCGTGGGTGTCGCCGGGGCGAGGCTCGCTTCGTGTGTCTTCGCCGCTCATCGTGGTGCCCCGCCCCCCGGCTTCTTTAATACACCTCCCCCGCGGGCGATTTTGAAGGCGCCGCGGACAAAGGACTGCGTGATGGATCCCGACCAGGAACTGAGATCGACCGAAAAGCCCGGAGCGCCCCCCCCCGGAGCGGCCCCCCCCGAAGCTCTGCGCCCCGTTAGCGGGGTGATCAGGACCTCCTTTACGAATAGAAGGTACGGCGGCGGCGGCTACTTGGTGACAGACATCTACGATGCTCTGGGGCAAGTGCGCGAGACTTTGGAGGATATGAAGGCCATTGAGCCCTTGGAGACGTCAGACTCCGACTCCGGGAGCGACTCCGAGAGCGTCTCTGGGAGCGACTCTGGGAGCGACTCCGAGAGCGCCTCCGGGGGCGACTCCGAGAGCGACTCCGAGAGCGATCCTGAGGACGCGGCCGCGGACCTCCCGCCCCTGTCCGATGAAGACGGCTGGGCCGCGGTAAGCAAACTCAACTGGGCCCTGCGCTCCGACGAAGTCCTGAGTGCGGCCCAAGTCAGAGGTCGGCGCAACGCGCTGAGCCCTCCTGAGCGCCGTTTGCTCCGGACGTGGATGGAAGTGAAGGGAGAGGCGCTGGTGGCGGTAGTCCCAGAGCTGGGGGAAAAAATTGCGGGCTCCGCCGCTATTGAGCTCGTGGCCTTGGGGGAAAACTGGTTTGTTAACGTCCTCCAGGACCCCTCGCTCGCCCAGTACTTCCTGGACGAGCGCCAGGAGGAAGGCCTTCTCGACTTGGCGCTCCCGACCTAGTTAGAGCCGGCAGGCCTGTCTTCGCTCGCCTCCTCCCTCAAGGCCTGCTCGGCCCACGAGATCGAGGGATCGTAGTCTAACTCGAAACCGCTCCATAGCGTCTTTTTTGGCGCCTCCTTAGGCCCCGCGTCGCCCTCTCCCGCGGACTGCGGGTCCGCGAAGGGCGACGGGGTCGCGGGAGAAGGGCTTGAGGGCGAAGAAGAGGCCGCGGAAGAGGCGGGGGGCGAGGCCGAAGAAGAGGCCGCGGAAGAGGCGGGGGGCGAGGCCGCGGGCGGAGAGGCGACAGGGGGAGATCTTGCGGGCCCCGGGGGAGTAGAAGACGGGGCCGCAGAAACCGGGCGCGTAGACTGTACGGCGTCGCGGTAACTCCTGCTCACCTCAGGGAGCGAGGCGGACAACTTTTGCGGGTTACTTGTGGGCAGGCCGGTGGAGTCGCTCCCGGAGGCGCTCTCGGGAGCGGGGCCGGCGGGCTCGGGGGCGAGACCGGCGGGGTCGGCCTCGGCGCTCGCGATCGCGTCCAAGACGGCATAGATCTCGCCCTGCTTGAGGGCGGGCACCGCAGGAGGGGCGCCGCTTTCGCTACGGCGCGCGGGCTCGTTGTTGCGTCCCCCGTCGGCCCGTCCGGCTTGCTGCGCGGCGGCTCGGCGGCGGGCCTCGCTCCGGGCGCGACTCCGACCGCCCTTGCTGCGTCGCCCGCTGCCCGCTTCGCGGGCCGGAGGGAGGTCGCGGGCGGAAAGAGGGGCGGGAGCCCCCCCGCTCTCCCGGCGCCCCCCGCCGCTGGAGCCGTCCCCGCGGCGACCGCCGCTGCGGGCCGAGTCGCCTCCGGTGTTGCCTCCGCGGCGCCCGCCGCGCGAGTCGCCCCCAGAGCTTTCGCCTTGGCGCCCGCCGGAGGTGTCTCCGCGGCGCCCGCCGCGAGAGTCGCCCCCAGAGCTGTCGCCTTGGCGCCCGCTGCGGGCCGACTCGCCGCCTGCCCCCTCACTGTGGCGAGAGTCGCCTGGGCTGCTGTCCCGGAGCATAAAGCCGAGCCCGCTCCGGGCCACGACGAAGCCCGCCTGATCGGTCCTCAGGGCCACCGTGATCATGGAGGGGTCGACCCAGAGGCTGACGGCCGGAGAGCGCGACTTGAACATCCAGTCGATAAACGAGCTCCGGTTCCGGGCCGCCAGCGCGCACAAGACGCTGGCGATGCAGTGCTCCTGGCCCGTGACCGGCTGGGCCCTCTGCAACAGGCCCAAGAACTCCTTCTCGAGCACTGGGTCGCGGGGGGATGCCTTGCTGCTCAGCAGCGAGTGGTCGCGCAGGGCGGCGAACTGGCTGTCGAGCGTCTGGAGAGCGCTCTGGACTTTGCTGTCGTTCATTGTGTCGTCGGCTTTGCCGGGTTTCTCGGCGGTCGGGTCGGTTTGCCGGGGTTCTCGGCGGTCGGGTCGGTTTGCCGGGTATATGCTCCGCGGGGGGGGCTTCAAAATAAAAAAACGCCCCCTTTCGGGTCCGGCGCCGGGCTCAGCCGGGCCGGGAGGCGACCGGGGGGGCCCAGCAGCCCCGGCAGACGGCCCGGTACGCCTCCAGGCCGCCGATCCGGCGCGGGGCTCCGTCGGGGCCTGGAGGGGCGGTCTCCGCGTCGGCGAGCAGCTGGGTGAAGGCCGAGGGGCGCTGCCGGCACTTCATGCAGACGCCCCGCAGCTTGACGACGTGCTCGGCGAGGGCGGCGAGCTCCGAGACCCCTCCGAAGGGTTTCCGGTAAAAGCTCGCGTCGAGCGCGGCGACCACGACAGTGAGCCCTCGGTCGGCCCAGGCGTCGGCCTGTGCGGCCAAATCCGCGAAGAACTGGCCCTCGTCGATCCCGATCACCCGCTCGTCCTCCTCGAGTTCGACCTCGCCCAGGCGCCTCGCCGCGACGACTCGGACTCTCGCCTGGCCCTCTGTGGCCGCCGAGCTCTGGAGCTCGGCTCCCCCATGCGACACAATCCGGGCCCCGGCGCTGTAGCGGGTGTCCCCCTCGTACTTTACGACGACGCACGGCAGCCCAGCGTACCGAGCCGTCTGGACGTCAGAGAGCATCTGCGCGGTCTTCCCGGAAAACATCGGCCCGCAGCAAACTTTCACCATCCCCGGCCCTAAGGTCGTCGGAGTGTCGAGGAGCTCCGCCATCGATCTCCGGTGTCCCCCCGCGTTGGGGGCTTCAAAAGAAGGCCAAAAAGGGGGGCGCCGCGGGCTGCCCGCGGCGCCGGCCGCCCGGCGCTCGCTGAACTCCTAAGGGCGGCTCTTCCAAGGAAAGGTCCGGCGCTGTTTAGTGGCGCTTGCGGTAGGAGATCGCGCGCATCAGCTGGGAGCGGTTCCTGCTCTTGCCCTTGGCCGAGAGAGGGATTCCCATCCTCTTGGCCTCTTTCTTGAGGGCGTCGAGCGACTTCTTCTTTCCGGCGGAGGCGGAGGTCTTCTTGGTTCCCTTGCGCTTGGTGGAGGTGCCCTTGCGCTTGGTGGAGGTGCCCTTGCGCTTGGTGGAGGTGCCCTTGCGCCTCTTGCCCCCGGTGACGGAGGAGCTCCCTCCCCTTTTCTTGGTTCCCTTGCGCTTGGAAACGGTCTTGTGGGAGGATGAGCCCGTCCTTCTCTTGATGGTGCTGTGCTTCTTCTTGACGGTTCCGGACCTCTTCTTAACGGAGCCGGACCTTTTCTTAACGGCGCCGGACCTTTTCTTAACGGCGCCGGACCTCTTCTTGGAGGAGCCGGCCTTTTTTCGCTTGCCGCCGACGGCGACGGTTGTGACTGTCATGTTGTAACTCGGTCGAACCCGTGGTATGTTGAGCGGGGAAACTCGGCGCGAATGAAATTCGAAAAAATGCGCCGCGGCTCCGCGGACCGCCCAGCGCCTTGGGGTGATGCTGGTGGGCGCGCGGGCTCACTGTTGGAGAGCGCCTATGATGTCGTCAACGCTCTCGCCGGAGGGCGTCGCGGGTGTCTCGGCCGCGGCGGGCGAAGGGTCCGCTTCGAGGTTCCCCTCCATGGCTTCCCGGGTGTTGCCGTCGCTCCAGGCTTTGTACCTGTTACCGATCTCGGTCTTGAGTTCCGGGGTGAGGCACACCTTCCAGAAGGCGGCGCCGGCGGCGAGCCACCACTTTTCGGTCCCCTCCGCGCCGGTTTTCTTGACCGACTCTGTGCCTCGGAGTGTCTCCATGACTTGGGGCTTCGAGGTGAAGTAGGTCTCTCTGAACTCCGGGTCGTGGTAGGCGGCCCATCGGCAGTATAGATATGAGTTCTTGACCTTTCCGCGGTTGTCGCTGGGCCCGCCGGCGGGGGCAGCGGCCCCTGCAGCGGGGGCCTGGCCGTTTGGCGCCGGGGCGGTCTTCTTTTCGCCGCGGGCGGGTCGTTTCCCGCCCGCGTTGCTGACGTCGAGCGTCTCGAGACGCGCTTGGATGACTTTAAGGTCGACGTTTTGGGCCGCGACCTCGGCGGCCATCTCAGCCTTGAGGTTGGCAATGGCCTCCAAGATGGGGCCCTGGATGGCCGTGGCCAGATTCGCCTGGGCTTTGGCCTGCTTGGCCTTGGCGGCCTCTGCTGCAGCGTCGGGGGAAGACATGGCGGGCGAGGGGTCGAACGTTGGTGACTCTCCGGGTCGGTGCTTTCCAGGCGGAAGTGTCTAATACTGGCCGGGCTTCAATTTTGGCAGACCGCCTCGATGGCGCTCCGGGCCCGGGCCGGGCCCGAATTAAAAAGGACCCCCGGAAGGAAGCCCACTGCCCGCGCGGTCCAGACATGGCCGCCCCCCCCTCCCGTGGCGCAGAGAGCCGGGAGCCCCGTGGCGTCCCGGGCCTTTCTCGGGAGTCGCGTCTCCACACTCGCGACGGATGCCCCCGCCTGGCCGAGCTGGTCGGCCAGGAGGTCGTCTTCTGGTCCGGAAAGGACTGGGCCCGGGGCTCAGTGGTCGAGGGTGCCCGGCCCGAGCCCCTCCGCCGCATCCGCCTCACCGACGGACGCTCCCTGACGGGCACCCTCGAGCAGCCCTGGCTCGCTCTCGGTCCCCGGGCGATCGCCGAGCTCCCTGCTACGGAGGTCCGCCCTGACACCACGGGCGCCCCCCATCTTCTTCCGGACCCCCCTGGCGGGGCTATGGTCCCGCATGCTTACGAAATGGGGTACGGGTTCGGCGCGAAGTCCGTTAGCCACCAGCTCCGGTCAGACGAGGGGCTATGCCCCCGGGTCTTCAGCATGAGCCCTGGCTCTCTTCGGGACTTCGCCGCCGGATGGCTCGACGCCCAGAACGGCTCGCTTTCGGGCACTTCCGCGGCGGTCCGCGAAGTACAAATTCTGCTCCAACGTATAGGGGTGGGCTCCACGGTCCGCGTCACCCGCGGCCTCACCCCCTCTCTGGCCCTCCCGCGCGCCGCCGCCGAGCTGATCCCCAACCCTCGACAGAGGCCCCGAGAGTTCCGCGGTGATGCCGCTGGGGGGAGGGCCGGGCTCGGGGTGGCGTATGTCTCCGCTATCGAGGATCTCCGGGTGTGCGGGCGCCCGTGCGCCCTCCGCTCCGGGGAGGTTGGGACCGCCGTTGTCGACGGGGTACTTGCCCGGATCTGAGGGCGAGCTTTTGAAGGCCCCCGCAGGGCTGCTACTTACTTCGGCGATGGGTTCCACGATGTCGTTGGCAGGCCGCGGGGACCGCTACGCTCTCTTCGAGGCGCTGTGTTTCCCTGCGGCCCCGGCCTTCCGGATGCTCGCTGAATGGTGGCCGGGGGCGAGTGACTGGACCTCGCACGGCGGCGAGGACGAAAGATCAGTGAGCCACGGGGACGACAACCTCTTGGATGGCGCTTGGGCCGGATAGAATCAGCGGCCTCTTTTTCAGCCGCGCTGGGGCGGCTCGCGGCCGGGCGGAAGGGGGCCTCGCTGTTGAAGATTCGCGTAGGGTGCGCACCGCTCGTACAATGGACGATATCGCTCAGCTTGCCAACTGGGTGTGCCTCTTGCTTTGTGTCGTGGGGGTAGGCCTGATCCTCAAAAGGGAGCTTACGGCTGCTCAGGCAGCTGCTCCCGCGACCCGGGCGGACCGCGCGAAACGCACGAAGCGCCGGTGGGGGGGGCGGAGCTTCCGCGCGGCCGTCCCTGGTCTTCTCCCGAATAGCGCGCCCCTGGGGTTCCCCGCCCCCCCCCCCGGCTACCTGGCCCCGAGTCCCGAGAACTCTGGCCAAGCCCGCCCCTACGACGCGCTTCTCGAGGTGATACGCCAGGAACAGGGGGAGTGGTACATTATGTACTTCATCGAAAAGGAACTCAGCAAAATCCTTCAGCACAACCTAAAGCATTCGCGCAAAGAGGGCCTCGTCGGCCAGACGTGGGACGGAGAAGAGAGCAGCTCGGATTCCGAGAGCGAGGGCGAGGGCGAGGAAAGCGTCTCGGATTACACGAGCGGCGGCGAAGAGAGCGGCTCGGATTCCGAGAGCGGCGAGGGGAGCGACACCGATTTCGAGGGCGCCGAGGATCCCGACGAAGATTTCACGAGCGAGGGTGAGAGCACCGAAAGCTCCGGAGAGAGCGGCGAGGACTCCGGCGAGGATTTCACGAGCGGGGGCGAGAGCGGCGAGGACTCCGGCGAGGATTTCACGAGCGGGGGCGAGAGCGGCGAGGACTCCGGCGGAGGTAGGGCGGGCAAGAGCAAGAGAGACGCGCCCGCAAGGACGCCTGCGCACCGTCCGCGGCGAGGTCCGAGCTCGGCGCGCGCGCGAGCAGTAAGGCAGCGCGCCCCCGCAAAAAATGCGGCCGCGGGAGGCCTCGCGGCAGCCCCCGCAGCGGTCGCGGTGACCCCCCCCTCCCGGGCGGAGCCGTGCGTCCGCTCTCAATCGGCGGAGGTGGTCCCTCCCGAAGAGGGCTTTCCCGGGGAGGGTTCCCCGAGGGGGCGCTGAGCCAGCACTTCGCTTTCTAGTTGGATGAAGATCCCCACGCGCTTTTTCCACTCGGGGTCGAGGTAGAACGTCGTGTTTTCGCGGTCGATCCGGAGCGCGCGCGGGTCGAGCGACCCGGGGTGCGCTCCTTTCTGGAGCGCTTCGGTCACCCACCCCGCGTTTTTCATCAGCATCTCTCCGTACGCGTTCCTCCCGCAGCAGACCAAGAGAGAAAGGTGGTTCAGTACTGTCTGTTTGTAGTCGGGGTCGATCCGGTCGTAGATGATCGCGAGCTGGGCCGATAGATCGTGGTCGCGGGGGCACTCCCCCAGGAGCATGTAAGCGGTGTTGGGCTGCCGGGTCTGCGCGTCCGTGAAGTCGACCTTCATGCAACCAACCGTCCGCGCGTCGGGCCCCCGCCCTTCCCACCCCGCGACCCCCGAGGCGCTCCTCATGAACCTCGCGAGCCTCTTGCGGAAGGCCTCTTTCTCCTGGGGAGAGGCGCGGCCGTTCTCGACGAGGCCTTCGAAGAGCACGAAAGGGACCGGGGAGCCCGAAACGAAGGCCAGCTTCCGCGCATCCTCCGCCCCCCTGTTGATCTTGTCCAGCCCCCCGGTCGCGATCATCCGGCGGGCCTTCGCTTTGATCTCCTGGAACTCCTCGCTGCTGAGGGCGGCGGAGCCATCTCCCAGCTTGACGGCGCCTTCGCCCCGCCGGACGAGCTCGGCGGCTTCGTCGAGGGCGAGGGTGCCCTGGAGAGTTTCCACGTTCTGTCCGTTGTCCATCGGTCGTCTTGGCTGAGCCCCGCTGCCCTCTAAAAGAGGGCCCGGCCTCACCGGGTGATCTGCACGTCGATCGTTTCGACCAAGATTGTGGCCAAAATCCCGGTGAAGACCGACGAAATTAGCAGGTAGCCGAACGCCGACTGAGGCCGGACCAGGTCGTCGATAAAGACCTCGCTGGCCAGCGAGATGATGAAGACGATGGCCAGAATGAGGCAGATCACTGTGGCGGTCCGCATGTCAAGGCGGAAGCGTCGGGCGGTGCCGGCCATCGCTCGACTATATCCGGGCCGCAAAACTGAAGGCTCGGGCGCCTAGCTTAGAACGCCATGGCTAGTTATGAAGTAACGGACAGCAGCCCCCGCGCGCGCAACCGCGGCCCGGGCAAGAACGCAAAAAAACCACGGAAGCTCGCCCAGCATGCCTATCTCTCCTTCCATGTACCCCCCCCCGGGCCCCCCTCCGGCCAGCCTCTCGAAGAGGTCGAGCGGGCCTGGGCGCCGACGGCCCTCGCCCTGGCCACCATCGAGAGCAGCCTCAGGAGGGCGAAGTCGGACCTGGACGCCCCCGGCGGGGCCAGCCCCCGGGTCGTGGAGCAGGTCCTCCGGAACTTGGACCTCTACTCCTGGCTCAAAGGCCCGATCGCCAAACAGAAAAAAGGCCAGGCGGTCACGAACGCCTGGCTGAAGTGCTACGAAATCCTCGGGAGGTCGGGCGTCCTCGCGTCCTGTGCCCCCCCGCCGAGCGAAGCGGGGCGCCCTCTCCGGGTCTTCTGCAACGCCGAGTACCCGGGGTCGTTCGTCTCGGCGATCAACCACTTTGTCTCGACCCGGGGCGAGGGCGTGGCGCCGGCGGTCGACTGGGTGGCCTCCTCTCTCTTTCCCGACGGCGGCGAGGCGGCGCTCGGCGACGCTCACGGCTTCGGGGCCGGCAACCCCGAGCGCTGGCTGATGAGCGCCGAAATGCGGGGCGACCTGACTTCCCCCGACGACATCGAGGCCCTCGCCCAGCTCGTCTCCCGTCACTTCGGCGGCGCCGGGGTCGACCTTTACACCTCGGACGCTGGCATCGACGTCTCTAGCGACTACAACAACCAAGAGGCCTTGACGGCCCGGATCCACCTGGGGCAGGTCGTCACTGGCCTGCTTGTCCTCCGTCGAGGGGGGGCCCTCGTCGTGAAAACGTACACGTTCTTGTCGAGGTTCTCGGTCTCGCTCATAAGCCTGTGCGCCTCTCTGTTCCGGCGCGTCGAGATCGTCAAGCCCCGGGCCTCCCGCCCCGCGAACTCGGAGGTTTACCTCGTCTGCCTCGGCCGCCTCGGGCCCCCCCCCACCGGCGCCGAGGCGGCCAGGCTCGCCGGGAGCGTCGGCGGCGGGGTTTTCGACGGCGGGGCCGGAGTCCCCGGGGGGCCCCCGCCCGGGGGCGCGCCGGAAACCGAAGCCGCGATCGTCGAGGCGGCTCGGGAGATCCATGGCCGGCAACAGGTCGACTTCCTCCGGGAGGCCGCCGGGGTCTGCAAGCAGGGGGGCGCCGCTGAGAAGGCCAAGAAACTCGCGGCGACCGCTCGCAGGGACGCCGAGGCCAGCTGGCTCGAGCAGAACCCGATCTTCGCCCTCCCGGCCGAAAAACGCCTGGCGACCTGCTCTCGGGGCGCCGGGCCCGTGAAAGTGTAGCCTGCAGGCGCGGGCGACCTCCACGCAGCGGGGTTTTTTCCCGGAGACCTCCCGCGCCTACTATACCCTCCGCGGCCCGCCTGAGTCTTTATGGCGTCGCTCCCGCAGCTGCGCGGGGTCGGGGCTGCCCGCTCCGACCCCGATTCGCTCCCTCAGAAGTCCCCCCGAAGTATGATCCTCCAGGGGGGTAGCTGCCCCTACGACTCGCCCCGTGCCCAGGTTATGGCTCTCGAGGACGCCCAGGCGGCCGAAGTCGCCGTCGGGCAGTTCTTCCGCGCGCTTTCTGGCCCCAAGCGTCAGATCCTGCTTCTTCGCTGGGAGAGCTCCGAGGCCTTCCGGGGCATCCTTTACGACTCGCCCGATGACATGTTGGCCAGATCCGGCGAAGTCCAGGCTCTGGGGCGAATATTCCCGCGAGTCCGGGAGGTGTTCAAGACCTACGCCGTCGGGTCCGAAGCCCTCGTCCTTATCCTCGACAAGTTCTCGCCCTGCTCCGAGGACGGCGGCGTGCCTTTCGTGGGGATCCTCCGCTTCCCGCTCAGCCGCGCGGTCCGCCCTCGAGAGCCACCTCTGACCACTGACCCACAGTCGTAGTGTACAGCAGTCTCTGCGGGCGCCGCCGCTGGATTGGCAAACTGCAGCGGCTCTCCAGAGAGCTTTGCGAGCTCGCCTCGCCATGGGCGGCGAGGCGCCTCCACGTTTTTTTTTTTGCGCCCGGCGGCCATCTAGAGATTCTCCCTGCTCGAGTACTGCGTGCCCATCTAGCCATGGAAAAAGACGCTTCTCTCGCCGAAACGCCCCCTGCTTCTGACTCTCTGCAGCCGGGGGGGGGCGGCGCCGAAACAGCTTCCGCCCCTGACCCCTCTCAGCAGGCAGGGAGGGGCGACACCGAGGCCACCTCCGCCCCTGACCCCTCTCAGCAGGCAGGGAGGGGCGACGCCGAGGCCACCTCCGCGCCCGCCGCCCCTCGGGCCGAGGAGACGGAAAGCCCCCCCTTTCGGCCCGATAACGTCGCCCCCCCCGCTGAGGGCGGAGCCGGCGAATCTAAGGCGGCCAAGACTGTCTCATTTGCCGAAGGGGCCAAGACCGCTGACGGCCCCAGATCGGGGACGACTGAGCCGACTTTCGACGATGTCTTGAGGTGTCAGGGCGCGCTCGCAAAGCTCTCTGGGGAGCCGCTGGCGGTGCGCACCTCGGTCAAAATACTTAGGATCGCCACTTTCGTCAACAGGAGCTGCGCCGAGTTCCAGACGTGGCGGGCCTCGCTGGTCAGGCAGTTGGGGTCTCCGGTCGAGAACGGGGACTACAGACTCACGCCCGAAAACGCGAAAATATTCAACGCCAAAGTCAAAGAGATGGGCTCCCGCCCTGTACAGGTCGACCCGTCAGTGCGGTTCGCTCTCGCCGAGATCGCGAGTGCAACTTTGTCGGCCGGGGAGCTCGAGAGGCTTTCTATCTTTATCACAGATCTCTGAGTCGGCGCTGCCCGCTTTTTTGTGCGACCTCCATACAGAAAGGGCTCCTGTGAATATGGCCCAGCCGCCTCGGATAGAGCCCCCGATTCTGATCGAATACTTCCACCGCCAGGACCAGCACGAATATCAGCAGTCCAGCGGAGGCGACGCCTTCGAGCGCCGGCCGGTCTGCGCCCGGGAAGCCTGGATCAACTACGAAACGATCCCCCAGGTGCCCCCGCCCCAGACCCCCTGGCCCGGGACGACTCTTGGCCCGGTGACCGGGATCTCGGGGGTCGCCATGACCGCTCTCCCCGGGAACCCGTCCCGGTTTCGCTCGGTCCTCGACCGCTTCACTGACATGGTCCCCGCGAACTACGCCAACGGCGCTTACCAGCCGACACTCCGCGACGACTCGGGGGCGGTCGTCCCTTACAACCCCAGCGTCTGGGTTGCCGACGGCCTCCTCGGAGTTATCGAGTTCAAGTACGGCGTTCCTGATGGCGTTTCTCCGCCCTTCACCTTTGACTACTGGAGGTACAGTGGAGAGTTTGGCATCGGCGGGTCTGAAGTTACGCTGGCTTCCGCTGGGGGGGGGGAGAGCCTCGTAGCCGGAGGGTCCGGGCCGGATCTTACTACCAAGGGCCTGACCGCCGGGGCGGGGGTCACGCTTACTCCCGGGCCGAACGAGATCGTGATTTCGGCCGGCTCGGTTGGCGGCTCGAATACCGCTTCGAACCGCGGCGCCGGCACAGGAGTCTTCGCGGCAAAGGTCCTGGCGGACCTGCAGTTCAAGTCGCTCGTCGCCGGCGCAGGGGTCGGGCTCAGCGATACCCCTTCCGAGATCACGATCTCCGCCGTGGGTTCTGGCGAGGCCAACACCTCTTCGAACCTGGGCACTGGGACAGGCGTCTTCGCCTCGAAGGTCGGCGTCGATCTCCAACTCAAATCGCTGGTTGCCGGGACCGGCGTTGGTCTAAGCGACACGCCTACAGAGATTACGATTGACGCTACCGGCAGCAACGTCTCACTCTTCAGCGCCGGCGGGGGCGAGACTCTCGTCCAGGACGGGGCGGGACCCTCCCTCGCGACCAAGGGCCTTACCGCTGGGGCGGGGATCGGCCTTACTGGTGGCGCGAATGAGGTCACCATCGTCAATACTTCGCCCGCTACCAGCGTCACCCTTGGATCCGCTGGCGGGGCCGAGACTTTGGTTCAAGACGGGGCCGGGCCTGCTCTCGCGACCAAGGGCCTCACTGCAGGGACGGGAGTCAGCCTTACGGGGGGGGCTAATGAGATCACCATCGCTAACATCTCCCCCGCTTCCAGCGTCACGCTCGGGTCCGCCGGCGGTACCGAAACTCTCGTCGTCGACGGTACTGGCCCGGATTTGACCAACAAGGGCCTCACCGCTGGGGCTGGCATTAGCCTCACGGGGGGCGCGACCGATGTCACCATTGCCAATACCTCTCCCGCCTCGAGCGTCACGCTGGGGTCCGCCGGCGGGACCGAATCTCTTGTCGTCGATGGCGCCGGACCGGGTTTGACCAGCAAGGGCCTCACCGCTGGCGCCGGCATTAGCCTCGCCGGCGGCGCAAACGACGTCACTATCGCCAATACATCCCCAGCCTCGAGCGTCACACTCGGATCCGCTGGTGGGGCTGAGAGCCTCGTCGTCGACGGTACTGGCCCGAACCTGACTAACAAGGGCCTTACCGCCGGGGTCGGCATTAGCCTCACGGGGGGGGCGACCGATGTCACCGTTGCCAATACATCCCCAGCCTCGAGCGTCACGCTCGGATCCGCTGGTGGGGCTGAGAGCCTCGTCGCCGACGGCACTGGCCCGGATCTGACCAGCAAGGGCCTTACCGCCGGTGTTGGTATTAGCCTCACTGGAGGCGCGAATGATGTCACAGTGGCCGCGACCGGTTCGAATATCTCCCTCGTCTCCGCTGGAGGAACTGAGGCTCTGGTCCAGGACGGCGTGGGCCCAGCCCTTGCGACAAAAGGCCTGACCGCTGGGGCAGGCATCAGCCTCACTGGGGGCGCCAACGACATTACTGTCATCAACTCTTCGCCCGCTTCCAGTGTTTCCCTTGGGTCCGCCGGTGGGGCCGAGAGCCTTGTCGCCGACGGCGTCGGGCCGGACTTGACCAACAAGGGCCTCACCGCTGGGGCCGGCATTAGCCTTACGGGGGGGGCTAACGATGTCACCATCGATAACACCTCTCCCGCTTCCAGCGTCACGCTAGGGTCCGCCGGCGGGACCGAGAGTCTCGTCGTTGACGGCACCGGTCCTAGTTTGACCAACAAGGGCCTCACCGCCGGGGCGGGCATCAGCCTTACCGGCGGCATTAACGATGTTACCGTTGCCGCGACCGGTTCGAACATCTCCCTCGCCTCCGCCGGCGGGACTGAGACCCTTGTCCAGGACGGCGTCGGGCCCTCGCTTGCCACTAAGGGCTTGACTGCCGGGGCAGGGGTCACGCTCACTCCCGGCCCGAACGAGATCGTGATTTCGGCCGGCTCGGTCGGTGGCTCGAATACCGCTTCGAACCGAGGCGCCGGCACCGGTGTCTTCGCCGCGAAGGTCTTGGCGGACCTCCAGTTCAGGTCGCTTGTCGCCGGGACCGGTGTCGGCTTGAGCAGCACGGCCGACGAAATCACGATCGATTCGACCGGTAGCAACGTTTCGCTCGTCTCTGCCGGCGGCTCCGAGAGCCTCGTCGCCGACGGCAGCGGGCCTAGTTTGACCAACAAGGGCCTCACCGCCGGGGCGGGCATCAGCCTCACCGGCGGCGCTAACGATGTAACCATAGCCGCGACCGGTTCGAACATCTCCCTCGCCTCTGCCGGCGGGACTGAGACCCTTGTCCAGGACGGCGTCGGGCCGGGCCTCTCCACCAAAGGTCTGACAGCTGGGGCGGGCATTAGTCTCACCGGGGGCGCCAATGAAATTACTGTCGCCAACTCTTCGCCCGCTTCCAGCGTCACCCTCGGGTCCGCCGGCGGGTCTGAAAGCCTCGTCCAGGACGGGGTCGGGCCCGCTCTCACGACCAGGGGCCTCACCGCGGGCACCGGCATCAGCCTCACCGGCGGCGTCAACGAAGTCACGATCTCTGCGACCGGCGAAGCCAACACCTCCTCCAACCTCGGGGCCGGCGAGGGCGTCTTCGCGTCTAAGGTCGGCGTCGACCTCCAGCTCAAGTCCCTCGTCGCCGGGACCGGCGTGGGCTTGAGCAGCACGGCCACTGAGGTCACGATCGACTCAACTGGCAGCAACATCTCGCTCACCAGCGCCGGCGGGACCGAGACCCTCATCCAGGACGGGGTCGGCCCCTCGCTTGCGACCAAGGGCCTCACCGCCGGGACGGGTATTAGCCTTACTGGGGGGGGCAACGAGGTCACCGTCACCAACGCCTCCCCCGCTTCCAGCGTCACCCTTGGGTCCGCTGGCGGGACCGAGTCTCTCGTCGGCGACGGCACCGGTCCTAGTCTGACCAGCAAGGGCCTCACCGCTGGGGCAGGTATCAGCCTCACCGGGGGCGCGAACGATGTCACTGTCGCCAATACCTCTCCCGCCTCGAGCGTCACCCTCGGGTCCGCCGGCGGGTCCGAGTCTCTCGTCGCCGACGGCGCCGGGCCGGATCTAACCAACAAGGGCCTCACCGCCGGAGCGGGTATCAGCCTCACCGGGGGCGCTAGCGATGTCACCATCGTCAATACTTCTCCCGCTTCCGGCGTCACCCTCGGGTCTGCCGGCGGGACCGAGACTCTCGTCGCCGACGGCGCCGGCCCTAGTCTGACCAGCAAGGGCCTCACCGCCGGGACCGGCATCAGCCTCACCAGCGGCGCTAACGATGTCACAGTTGCCGCGACCGGTTCGAACATCTCTCTCGCCTCCGCCGGCGGGACCGAGACTCTTATCCAGGATGGCGTCGGCCCAACTCTCGCGACCAAAGGCCTGACCGCCGGGGCGGGCATCAGCCTCACCGGCGGGGCCAACGAGATCACGATCGCCGCGACCGGCACAAGCGGCGAAGCCAACACATCCTCCAATCTCGGCGCGGGGACGGGCGTCTTCGCTACTAAGGTCGGAGTCGACCTCCAGCTCAAGTCTCTGGTCGCCGGGAGCGGCGTGACCTTGAGTGACACGGCCACCGAGATCACGATCAACTCGACCGGCAGCAATGTCTCGCTCGCCAACGCCGGCGGGACCGAGTCCCTTGTTCAGGACGGCACCGGCCCCACGCTTGCGACTAAAGGCCTGACCGCCGGAACTGGCATCAGTCTCACCGGCGGGGCCAACGAAGTCACGGTATCTGCGACCGGCGAAGCCAACACCTCCTCCAACCTCGGCGCTGGGACGGGCGTCTTCGCGTCTAAGGTCGGGGTCGACCTTCAGCTCAAGTCCCTCGTCGCCGGAACCGGCGTTAGCCTGGGCAACACGGCCACCGAAATCACGATTGACGCAACTGGCAGCAACGTCTCGCTCGCCAGCGCCGGCGGTACCGAGAGCCTCGTCCAGGACGGGGTCGGGCCCGCTCTCGCGACCAGGGGCCTCACCGCGGGCGCTGGCATCAGCCTTACCGGCGCCGCTAACGACATCACTGTCGCCAACTCTTCGCCCGCTTCCAGCGTCACCCTCGGGTCCGCCGGCGGGTCCGAGAGCCTCGTCCAGGACGGGGTCGGGCCCGCTCTCGCGACCAGGGGCCTCACCGCGGGCGCTGGCATCAGCCTCACCGGCGGGGCTAACGAGGTTACGATCTCCGCGACCGGCGAAGCCAACACCTCCTCCAACCTCGGCGCCGGGACGGGCGTCTTCGCTTCTAAAGTCGGCGTCGACCTCCAGCTCAAGTCTCTCGTCGCCGGGACCGGCGTGAGCTTGAGCAACTCGGCCACTGAGATTACAATCGACTCGACCGGCAGCAATGTCTCGCTTGCCAGCGCCGGCGGGTCCGAGACCCTCATTCAGGATGGCACCGGTCCTACGCTCGCGACCAAGGGCCTTACGGCCGGCGCCGGTATTAGCCTCACCGGCGCCGCCAACGACGTCACCATCGTCAACACCTCTCCGGCTTCTGGTGTCAGCTTGGCCTCCGCCGGCGGGACCGAGTCCCTCGTTCAGGACGGCATCGGCCCTACGCTCGCGACCAGGGGCCTCACCGCCGGCGCGGGCATCAGCCTCACCGGCGCCGCCAACGACATCACCGTCGCTAACACTTCGCCAGCTTCCAGTGTCACCCTCGGGTCCGCCGG
>Ga0180430_10000849_pt1 | contig 31972 bp, 24 predicted proteins | sample SS_ome_9_FD_132999 | JGI IMG/M metagenome (GOLD analysis project Ga0180430, IMG submission 132999) | Hypersaline lake sediment archaeal communities from the Salton Sea, California, USA - SS_1_S_2 metaG | ecosystem: Environmental > Aquatic > Non-marine Saline and Alkaline > Hypersaline >... | reverse complement strand
GCTCTATCCACCTGAGCTACAGGCGCGCCTGGTCGGGGCGAGAGGATTCGAACCTCCGACTTCCTGCTCCCAAAGCAGGCGCGCTAACCGGGCTGCGCCACGCCCCGTTGGGCTACGGTAGCACTCAATAGTATTCAGCCCAACTGGCTCTGTCAAGCGCACCCATATCCGTCGGCTGTTCGTCCCACACCCACGTCGACACCGGTGACTACTAGGCGTGGCCGCGGCCCAATGGGAGGTCCGCGGCCACAAAACGACTTGACTCCGAAAGCGGAAGCCAAGTCGGCCAGATCGATCGTTGATGTCTGCGTGATCCTGCTGACGAGACGGAGTGTAGCACGGCCGGAAAGGGACGCGCAAGAAGAACCGGCTTCCGCCGTGCGAAATCGTGTAACTGACGCGGTTATCATCAGTTGCGCGGCCTACTGCCCGGCGTCGCTGAACAGGCGTTCGACAAGCGTGCGGGCCGCGCGCACGGCGCGCCCGCGGTGGCTGATCGCGTTCTTCTCAGCCGCCTTCATCTCCGCGTACGTGTGCTCGAAACCGTCGGGCAGAAACAGCGGATCGTATCCGAACCCCTCGTCGCCGCGTCGCTCGCGGACGATCACACCCGTCGTCTTCCCTTCCACCGTGCCGACGAGACCCGCCGGTGTCGCGAGCGCGATGACACACCGGAACGCAGCGCCTCGCTCCGCGTCCCCAACACGCTCGAGCTCCGCGAGCAGCTTGCTGTTGTTCGCCTCGTCGTCACACTCCGGACCGGCGTACCTCGCCGAGTGCACGCCGGGCGCACCGTCGAGCGCGTCGACCTCGAGACCCGAGTCGTCGGCGAGCGACGGAAGACCCGTCGCCCTCGCGATCTCGACGGCCTTCTTGATCGCGTTCGCATCAAGCGTTGCTCCGTCCTCGACGACCTCCGGCAGGTCCGGAAGATCGTGGAACGACAGGAGTTCGACATCGTACCCCTTGAGGATGCCGCGAATCTCGCTGACCTTGTGTTCGTTGCGTGTCGCGAGGACGAGTTCCATGGCTGCTCCTGCCTCCACCGTCCTGCTACCCGGCGTTCCCGGTCAGTTCGTCGATGGTCACGAGTTCGACATCCTGCAGAACCCCACCCAGAAAGCGCTCCGCCTGTTCCCGGAACCGGTGCGGCACGTCACTCACGAAGAACCTGTGTTTCGGTTCGCGACCCGTGTCGTTCGCGAGACCAAGCTCCGTGAGAACCTGCGCCACGTCCCGGGCGGTCTCCTCGGCCGAATCGATGAGGGTGACCGATGGTCCGAAGACCTTCCCGACGGTCTGCTTGAGGATCGGGTAGTGCGTGCAGCCAAGAACCACGACGTCGACACCCGCGTCGCGAAGCGGGGTGAGGTACTCGTGCGCGATGACAAGCGTCACCTCGCGATCGGTCCACCCTTCCTCGGCGAGCGGGACGAACAACGGGCAGCTCTTCTCGATGACCTCGATCTCCGGGTCGATGCGGTGGATGGCCCTCTCGTAGGCGTGGCTCGTGATCGTTCCCTCGGTCCCGATGACGCCGACGTGCCCGGACAGCGATGCGGACACGGCCGCGAGCGCCCCGGGGTCGATGACACCGATGACCGGCAGATCGAAGTCCTTTTTGAGCCTGGCGGCGGCGACCGATGAGGCTGTGTTGCACGCGACGACGACCATCTTCACGTCGTGGGAGAGCAGGAAACGCGTGTCCTGCATGGCGAACTGCGTGACGGTCTCGTTCGACTTCGGGCCGTACGGCAGCCGCGCCGTATCGCCGAAGTAGATGATCTCCTCGTTCGGCAGCTGTCGCATGATCTCCGCGACGACAGTCAACCCGCCGATACCGGAGTCGAAGACGCCGATGGGGCTGCCGGGTGTGCTCATGGTACTCCTCTCACTCGCCGAACCGCGATACCTCGAACGGCTCGCCGGCATCGTAGTGTCCGGCGATACTCTCGATCTCTCTTCCCTCAACGAGGAACAACACGCGCTCGACATCCGGGAAGTTCGTCTGGAGCGTCGTCACGACCGATCGGATCGTGAACAGCTCGCCGGCGCTCCCGCCGGGATGTGCGGAGACAAGCTCCCGGGAGAAGTCGACGTACACACCCCCCGCATCGTCGAACACCACCGACAGGATCCGCGTGCCCCCGGGGAGTGTGGCGACGCCCTGGCCCACGGGGCCCGACACGAGTTCCTCGAGGATCCGCTTCGCCTTGCCGGAGCGATCGTCGGGGACGACGACATCGCGTCGCTCGGTCACGGTCCTGCTCGCGCCGCGGTCGGCGAACGCAAGAACGACCGATTGCACGCCCTCCCCGACCTCCTCGAGAATGACATCCTCGGACCCGAGCTCGGCCACCGGCGTCCGGTCGCGGAGCGCCAGCACGAGGCCGACGGCAAGAACGAGCACAGCAACGGCCAGCAGGATCGGTTTCACCTTGCCCATTCCTCGACCTCCTCACGCTCCTCCATGAAGCGGACAATCCCGCGCGCGATCCCGCGCGCGAGCTGCTGTCTGTATCCTGGGTCCGCAAGACGCTCTTCCTCCGCACGATTGGTGATGTACCCAAGCTCCACCATGGCGGCCGGCATCGCGCAGCCAGCGAGCACAGCAACCTGACCGCCGGCAACCCCGCGTGCGGGGGCGTCGACGGCAGCGGCGAAGGCGTCATGGATGCTCCACGCGAGCGTCCTGCTTCTGGTGGTGTGACCGCGGTGCGCGTGGTCCCAGATGTGTCCGGCCGACTGAGGAGAGACCGCGTCGGGGAAGTCACGCACGAGTCCTCCGGCGGCGACGGGCCGCCGCTCGCTCCCCCGCGAGTGGAAGTGCACCTGGAACCCTCTCGCGGCGGGAGAGTGCCATGCGCCGCACTGCAGACTGACGAAGACGTCGGCCTCTGCCATGTTCGCGATCTCACCGCGCCTGGCAAGCGGCACGAACGAATCCGAGCTTCGCGTCATGAAGACGTAGTATCCCTCGCGCTGGAGGGCGCGCGCCAGCTCACGCGCGACGGCCAGGGTGACGTCCTTCTCGAGGAGGCCGGTCGGACCCGTGGATCCGAGGTCATTCCCTCCGTGCCCGGGGTCGATCATCACGGTCAGAAGCCCGTCCTCGTGGGCAGCCGCGGCACGACCACCCGTCTGAAGCTGGGGTCGCAACGCGGGCGTCGGGATGGAGTGGCCTGCTGTCGTCGCGACAGTCCCCTCTTCAATCACAACCTCGATGCGGTACGGCGGTCCGAGATCGTCGGCGGTGTAGGCGCGCGCGCGCGGCACCGTTGTGATTCGCACGACCACACCGTCCGGCTCCTCAGAGAACTCGACACTCTCCACCATCCCATCGCCCGCTTCCATACCGAGACTGTCGGGAAGCGCTCCGCCTTCGATGAGAATGGTTACCAGGCCGCGTGATGTGCTCGTCGCCTTGAAATCCGCGGCGGTCGATGTCCCGATGACGACGGCCGTGCCGGCAACCCGGTCCTCAAGCCCGACCGATACGACGTTCGGCCCGAGCGGGACGGCGATGGCGTCGGCGTCGCCAGGTGACCAGTCAATGCTCGCGTTGAGCGCCTCGGCGAACGGTCCGGTGACGAAGTGCTGAGGCACCCAGATATCGCCGTCTCGCATCAGCACAGGGCGATGAAGATTGACGATCGAGCGGTCGATCGTGGCGAACTGGCTGTCGATCGCGAGTCCTACCCTGCGCTGGCCGGCGAACAGCACCATCTTGCGTGTCGTCGCGTTCCAGTGCCTCGACCCGCCGGCGGCGCGCGCCAATCCGGTGAGTTCGAAGTACGTCAGGTCGTCGATGATCCGCGTGGGGACCAGCACTGCCCCGCCACGCCCGTCGACGACAACGCGCACGTCGGCGCACGCCTGGTGCGCCCCGACGACGACAACCAGGAGGGTCACCGCGATGGTGACCAGAAGCGCCGCGGCGAACCGGGCTGTGCGGGTCGCCTCCGTCACTCCTCCCCCAATCTCCCGCGCTTCGACGCACGGTCCATGTCGCGCTTCGCGTCGCGCTCCGCGATCGCCTGCCGTTTGTCGTACCGCTTCTTGCCTCGGCAGATTCCGATCTCGATCTTGACGCGTCCGCGACTGAGGTAGACAGACAGCGGAACAAGCGTCATGCCCTTCTCCGCGGCCTGCCGTTCGAGCCGGCGGATCTGGGCCTTGTGGGCCAACAGCCTGCGCTTCCGACGTGGGTCAACGTTGTATCGGTTGCCGTACTCGTACGGACTGATATGCACATTGTGAAGGTAGAGTTCCCCTCCTTCGACGCGCGCGAAGCCGTCGACCAGCTGGACCTTCCCCTCGCGAACCGACTTCACCTCGGTCCCCCGGAGCTCGATCCCGGCCTCGAGCGTGTCCACTACATGATAGTCGCGTCGCGCCTTCTTGTTCTTCGCCACGACCTTGACGCCATCGCTCACTGTCGTTCCTTGTCCGTGGTTCCGCGTCCCGGCGAGAGGCCGTGCCACGAGATCTGCTGCGTCGTCTGTCCTGAGGATGCTATCAGAGGGCGGAGGCGAACAAAAGCAGAGAGGCGGGGCGCGTCATGCGCTCCGCCTCTCAGTGTTCACCGGCCGTGGCCGGTCCCGCCTCGGGCGGGTATGAAATCGCGAAGCCGACCGTCGTACGCCGATGGGCCGATCTCGCGCTGAACTCGTGGCCGGCAACGTCGTGGGGAATCGCGGAGCTGGCTAGGCGACAACGGGAGTCTACGGAGATCTTGCCGGGCCCCTGAAACCCTGGTGCGAACGCTCGCCGGCCGCGTTGCATCTACTTGAAGAATATCACAGGTCACACACAATGTCAATGATGTATCGGCGACCCTCTTCCGTGCGGACCGGTTCGCCGGCACGCTTCCGTCGTTCAGGGTCGCGACACCGACTCGATTCGTCACCGCCACGGCGGAGGGCGGCCCTGCACCTCGCCCTTGACGATGCCCCGCCGTCACACTAAACTAGTGGTCTGTACGAGACGTGCCGAAGTGGTGGAATTGGTAGACGCGCTGCGTTCAGGGCGCAGTAGGGTTCGCCCTGTGGGGGTTCGAGTCCCCCCTTCGGCACCAGATTTCCGTGGGGGGCGGCGTGCCGGGTGGCAGGCCGCCTCCGCGCATAGGCTCCGATTCGCCGCGCGGGCACGCGCCTCACGGCCCGCCGCTCGACACCGCCTTCACGCACAAGGAGCGCCACCGTGCCAGCATCCCGCGTCGCTGTCCTCCGGACGAAGCCCGAGACCGTCCTCGACGACTACCGCCGTCTCTGCGAACTCGCGGGGATCAAGGAGACGCTCGACCCGTCCGCGACAACCATCCTCAAGGACAACATCAGCTGGCACCTGATGTATCCGAGTTCGAACACGACGCCGTGGCAGCTCGAGGGGACGATCCTGGGCCTCAAGGACGCGGGCTTCGAGGACCTCGTCGACGTCCACAACAAGACGGTGGTCACCATCTGCGACCTCGGCGACCGCTACAACAAGTTCGGCCCTGTCCTCGAGAAGTACGGCATCCCCAAGAAGTACAACTTCAAGTCCGAGGACATGAGCTGGATCAAGTACAAGCCCAAAGCGAAGATGGCCGTGCTCGATCAGATCTTCCCGGACGGCATCTATCTTCCGGACTACTTCTTCGACAAGAACATCGTCCACCTGCCGACCGTCAAGACGCACAGCTACACGGTCACTACGGGAGCTCTCAAGAACGCCTTCGGCGGGCTGCTGAACGTCAACCGGCACATGACCCACACGTGGATCCATGACACCATCGTCGACCTTCTCGCGATCCAGAAGGAGATCCACACGGGCGTGTTCTGCACGATGGACGGAACGACCGCGGGGAGCGGACCGGGTCCGCGGACGCTCATCCCACATCAGAAGGACGTCATACTCGCCTCGTCGGATCAGGTCGCCATTGACGCGGTCGCCGCGCAGATGATGGGATTCGATCCGATGTCGATCGACTACATCGCGCACGCGACCGAGCGCGGGCTTGGACAGGGCAACCCGAAGGAGATCGAGATCGTCGGGATGCCCGAGGTCGCCGATGAACGCTGGGGGTTCAAGGTGGGCGTGAACCTGGGGACCGGCACCGGCATGCTGCTCTGGCGGTCGCCCCTGAAGATCTTCCAGAAGCTCCTCTTCCAGACGCCGATCGTGAAGATGTTCATCTGGGCGAGCGAGACCTACCACGACAGGTTCTGGTACCCGAAGAACGGGACGCCGGTCGTCGAGCAATGGAAGCGTGAGAGCCCTTGGGGGAAGCTCTTCGACGAGTACCCCGAGGAGGGCGGAGCGTCTGACCCGAACTGACGCGTCGAGCCGTTCGAGTAGCGCGTTCTCAACGGAACGGCCGGTCCCGCGTGAGGCGCCGCACGGTCATGAAGGCGCCGCGGCACGTCGGGGCGTGGAACACACGTGGAACACACAGAGTGATGACCGTACGAAGCGGGCGGGGGAACATCCCCCGCCCGCTCTTCGCTGCGTCAGCCGCAGCGCCACCGCCTTGCGCAGGCAGTACTCCTGATGTCGACGGGGCCGGCGACCCGCCACCCGGTGGCGCCGGAAACGCCCGCCGCATGGATCAGCTATCCCGCTACTGACCGCAGGTATCGAACTCGTCGGCCGCGCGGATCGTGGATGCGATCTCGAGGAAGTACGCATCGATCCGCTCGTCGCCGCGCTGCGCCGCGTTGTACTCGCGGATCGCCTTCTCGAGCTTCGCCGCGGTCTGCTCCCTGAGCACGGCCTGAAGGGCCGTGTTGTATCCCGGCCAGACGTCGGAACCCTCGCGCGGCTCGCCACAGCTCAGCCGCCCGGACACCTGCGCCCAGTGCGTGAAGCTCGTGATGCCGCACGTGTCGAGGATCTCTCGAACGTCCCGATGCATACCGATGTAGTACGTCATGAAGACCAGCTTCACGCCTTCACCTCCCCTCTCTCTCGCGCCGCCCCTCGAGGATGCCGTAGAGCACCGGCACAAGGACGAGCGTGACGATCGTCGAGACGAGCAGCCCGCCGATCATCGCGACACCGAGCGGATTCCATCCTTCCGCGCCCTCGCCGCGTGACAGCGCCAGCGGGAGCATACCGAACATCGTCGTGCTCGCGGTCATGAGCACCGGCCTCAGCCTGCGCTCTCCCGCGGTCACGAGCGCCTCGTGGATGCTCTGGCCTCGCTTCCGCATGATGTTCGCGTAGTCCACGAGCACGATCGCGTTGTTCACGACGATTCCCATGAGCATGATCATACCCATGAACGAGACCATGTTGAGCGTCGTGCCGGTGGCCAGGAATGCCCAGATAACACCGACGAACGCGAACGGGATCGAGAACATGATGATAAATGGACCGCGGAACGACTCGAACTGCGCTGCCATCACGATGTAGACGAGCGCGATGGCGAGCACGAGCAGAAGAGTGAGGTCCTGGAACGACTCCGCCTGCTCTTCGATGTCGCCGCCGAACGCGACGTCGATTGCGGGCGGCAGATCGAGCTCCGCGATCGCCGCCTCGATCTGCGGCTTAACCACGTTCAGGCTGGTCCCGTGGAGATCGGACAGCACGGTGACGATCCGCTGCTGGTTGAGACGGTTGATGACCGTCGGCCCCGTTCCCGGCACGACGTCGGCCACGGCCGCCAGCGTCACGGTCTGACCCGTCAGTGTCGTGATCGGAAGAGCAAGAATATCCTCCACGCTGTCGCGTCCGTCCTCGGTCGCCCGGAGGTAGATGTCCCACTCCTCCCCCTCGCCGCTGAACCGCGTCGCCTCGAGACCGTACACCTGCGAGCGAAGCGCCGACGCAACGATGGCCGTGTTGAGACCGACCGAGGAGGCCTTCTCACGGTCGACGATGACGTGGAGCTCCTCGAGCGGCTCGCCGCGGTCGAGACGCACGTCGCGAGTCCCATCGATGGTCCGAATCGCGTCACGAACGTCCTCGGCGGCCTGGTTGAGCTCGGCCAGGTCGTCGCCGTAGACCTCGACCTCGACCGCCGCCGCACCGCCGAACGCCCCGCTCATCGGATCCTCGCCCGTCACCTCGAGACTGAGCACCCCGGGGAGCGTATTGAGATACTGGCGGAACTCCTCGGCCATCTCGTGGCTCGAGCGGTCGCGGTCCTTCTTCTTGACGAGCTTGACGCCGACCTCGGAGACGTTCGGTCCTTCCTTCTCGCCCATGAGCGCCGCGAAGCCGCTCTCGGTCTGTCCGGCGCGGAAGAAGTAGTGCTCGCGCTCGGGCATGTGCTCTTCGACCCACTCGGCGACGCCGCCCATCACCTCGACGGTCCGCTCCAGCCTGGTGCCGGGCGCGAACTCGATGATGGCGCTGACGTACCCGCCGTCCTCGTTCGGGTAGAACTCCGTGCCGAGAAAGCCCGTCAGCATCATCGTGGCGATGAAGATGAGCACCGACACCAGTACGACGCGCCCCTTGCGGGCCAGCGCCGCCTTGAGCCTGCCCGAGTACCAGCTCTCGATGCCCTTGAAGACGCGCTCTCCGGCCTCGAAGAACCCCTTGCTCCGACTCTGCGAGGCATCGAACGAACGCCTCATGAAGGTCGACGTGAGGGCCGGCGTGAGCGTCAGCGCGACAAGCAGCGACGCCGCGATCGTCACAACGATGATGAGCGCCAGCTGGTTGAACATGATGCCGACGATGCCCGAGACGAAGATCATCGGGATGAACACCGCGATCGTGGTGAGCGCCGACGCCATCAGCGCCTGTCCGACCTCGGACGGCGCGTAGATGGACGCCTCGCTCACGCGCTCGCCTGCTTCGATGTGACGCGTGATGTTCTCAAGCACCACGACCGCCGCATCGACCACCATGCCGATGGCGACCGCCAGACTCATCAGGCTGATGCTGTTGAACGAGTACCCCATCGCGTTCATGAAGATGATGACGACGAGGAACGAGACAGGGATCGTCACGCCCACGACGAGCGTGCTTCGGAAGCGCCGGAGGAACACGAGCACTACGATGAGCACGGCGAGGAAGCCGTACCCGACCGCGGTGATCAGCGTCCTCAGCGAATCCGTGATCGACTCCGATGAGTCCATCGGAAGCTCGATCTCGATGTCGGAAGGCAGCGTCGGCTTGATCTTCTCGAGTTCCGCCTTGATGGCGCTGGCCACCTCCACGCTGTTGGCGCCCGACTGCTTCTGCATGTACACGACGACACCCGGACGGTTGTTCGACCGCGCCTGCATCGTCTGATCTGCGAAGTCGTCCACGACGTCGCCGATGTCACCGAGGTGGATGGGCGCGCCCATGGACCGCCCGACGACGATCCGCTCGAGCTGCGACAGCTCATCGAGCTCAGCCGGCACGCGTATCGAGAGCTCCGAGTCGCCCAGATCGATGGTCCCCACCGGGAAGTCGAGGTTCTCGGCGGCGAGCACCTGCGCGACCTGTTCGAGGGAGATGCCGTAGGCCTGAAGTCTCTGCGGGTCGACGCGCACCTCGATCTGCCGCTTCGGGCCGCCCATCGCGCTCACCATCGCCACGCCCGGAACGCGCCGGAGCTTGTCTCCGATCTCGTTCTCGACAAGGTAGTTGAGGCTCTCGTAGCTCTCATTCGCGCTGATGGCCAGGACGACGACGGGCGCCATGTCAGCCGAGAGCTTAAGGAGGCGCGGCGTCTCCGCGCCCGACGGGAGGTCGTCTCTCGCCATTTCGATGGCGGAACGGATGTCGTTCGAGACCTCGTCGAGGTTCGTGCCCCACTCGAACTCGGCCATGACGACGGACATGTTGCTCTGCGAGACCGACGAGATCTTGTCGATGCCGCTGACGGTCGCGACCGCGTCCTCGAGCGGCTTGGTCACGTCGTTCTCGATGTCCTCGGAGCCCGCCCCGGGATAGAGTGTGATCACCGCGACGTTCGGAAACTCCATGTCCGGGTAGAGGTCGATCGGCGTCCTCGTGATCGCAAGCAGACCGAAGAGCGCGATCGCGAGGTACACCATGAAGATGGTGACCGGACGGCGTACTGCCAGTTCGGGAAGGTTCATCGGTCACCCTCCTCCTGCACGATCGATACCCTGGCGCCATCGCCCAGACGGTAGCGGCCGGTCGTGATGACGGCCTGGCCGTCCTCGAGCCCCGAGAGCACCTCATGGTACTCGCCTGCCGTGTGACCCAGTTCGACGTCCACGCGCCTGGCGACCCCGTCCTCATACAGCATGGCGAAGTACCGCCCCGTTCCCTCCTGCTGGAGGACGCCGTCGTGCGTCACGAGAAGTACGTCGCGGGGCGCGAGCTCCAGTGTGAGGTCGGCGAACATCCCGGGGCGAAGCAGCTCGCGGCCGTTCGGGATCGTGATCTCGGCGGTCGCCGTCCGGGTCATCGAACTGACGACCGGCTCGACGAGCGTGACCGTTCCCTCGAACTCACGGTCCGGGTAGGTCGCGACCTTCACCTTCGCCTTGAGCCCCTTCCTCACTTCCGGCAGGTCGCGCTCGGAGACGGCGATCTCCACCTTGACCTTGCCCATCTGGACGACCTCGACGATCGCCGGGGTGGACACATTGCCGCCCGGCATCAGGACGAAGACCTCGCCCTCCTCGAGGTAGGTCGCGGCCACGATGCCGTCGAACGGCGCCCGGATCATCGTGCTCTCGCGCACGAGGTCATAGGACGCCTTCAGTGCCTGATACCCCGCGTCGACCTGATCGAACGCCTGCTGCGTGATCGCGCCGGCATCGAGAAGCCGCGTCATCCGCTCCCAGTCCTTCTGTGTCGCGACGAACTGGGCCTCGATCTGCGTGAGCTGCTCGCCTGCCATCTCGACCATGAGATCGCCCTCACGCACCCGGTCACCCGCTTCGACGTGGATCGTCTTCACCTGCGCGCTCATCATCGCGCCGACGGAAGCCTCCCTCGCCGGAACGATGCTGCCCGAGAACTCGAGCACGGGAGCGATGTTCGACATCTCAACGGCGGCGACCTCCACCGGTCTCACACGCATCTCCGCCTGCTGCTCTTCGGCTCCGGGTCTCCCGCATCCTGCGAGCAGCAGGACCGCCACCAGCGTGAGAAGAGCGGCACGCATCAGTATTGCTCCACGGTTCCTCATCGTGTCTCCTCCCCTTCGCCGACGACGCCGGCGACAAGGTCGAGCCCGGCCTCCGCCAGTCGCAGCCGCGCCAGCGCGGCGACTCGGTTCATCTCGGCAGTTCTCAGGGCTGTGTCCGCGTCCAGCACATCGCTGTTCGACGCGATCCCGCTTCTGAAGCTCTCCTCGGTCACTCGGTAGCTCTCGCGCGCCTGGCGCACGCCACCCTCCGCGATGGCGACGCCCTTCGCCGCCGCATCGTGCTCCTGCCACGCAGCCTCGACGTCCAGGCGGACGGCGTCTTCCATCATCTTGAGTCCGCGCTCTGCCTGGAGCCGATTGGCCTTCGCCTCGCGGACCCGGTTCCAGCGGCCACCCCAGTCGAAGACGTTCATCTGGGCGGCGATCGTGACGCTCCAGCTGTCGTAGAACTCGGGCTCGTACTCACGGTTCGGACGGTCCCAGTTGTAGCTCCCCACCGCGACGACCTGCGGGAAGAACTCCGAACGCGCGATGCCGACGACGTTGTCGGCGGCGCCCACGGTGTGCTCCATCGCCAGCAGGTCGGGGCGCGAGGACAGGGCCGTATCCATGAGAACACCGAGTTCCGGCGCCTCCGACACCTCACCCGGAGCGCGCTGCACGCGCTCGAGCGAGTCAACGGCCTCGATGCGCGTCCCCGGCTCGAGCCCGAGCTGGAACGCCAGCGCGGCCTCCGCCAGGCTGACGGCGTGGCTCGTCGTGTTGCGGTCCAGCTCGATGGATGACATCTGCACACGCGCCGCCATGATGTCCCGTTCGAGGACCATGCCCTCTCCGTACATCGCCTCGAGATCGCCGAGATGCGACTGCATCTGCACGACGGCGTTGTCCATCACCGCGAGGGCCGCCCTGGCCTGCACGAGCATCACGTAGGCCTGCGTCGCGTCGTAGCGTGTCTGGTGCTCGGCGCGCCGGGTGTTGTGCTCCGCCGCGCGGAGCCCGTGACCGGCAGCGTCCTTCGCGCTCCAGAGCGCGCCGCCTGTGAAGAGCTGCTGCGTGGCCGTGACGCCGACCGAGTAGACGTCGTCGTCACCCACATAGATCTTGTCTGACCCGCCGCCGCCAGCAAGGCCTTCGAGCGTCGACGGATCCAGGTACCCCTGGTCGACGAGATACTCGAACGGCACCATCAGCGGGGCGAACATCTCACCGAAACCGGACGCGTCCATGTAGGGGATCTCGTCGAGCTTCGTGTACGACGCGCTCGCGCTCACCGCGGGGAGGAACGCCGAGCGTGCCTGCCAGACGCGCGCCCGTGCCGCGTCCTCCGCCGCCCTGGTCATGTCGAGTTCGTGCCCGCTCTCGAGCGCAATGGCGACCGCCTCGTCCAGCGTCAAACGGAGCGCTCCGTCGGCCGCGTCAGCCGTGCTCTGCGCGCCGGCCGGCAACGCCTGCGCAGCGAGCGCGACGCAGACCACGAGAACCGCGATGTGTCGCGCGGCTCCGCCTCCGGTCCCTCTGTGTCCGATGCCCTGCATGCTGTCTCCCGTCCTCGTGTCCGTGTCACTGACTGCGGGCCGCGACCCGCGCGTCTGAGTCTATGCGTGATTCCTGAGCTTGAGCTCGAGCGGGTGCGGCTCGAGATAGGTCTGGTTGCGCAGGTACTCCGTGTCGTACTTGCGAACGTAGTGACTGACCATCGTCACCGGAACGATGAGAGGTATGTGGCCCCGGCGGTAGCTCTCGATGAGCTCCTGGGCCTCCTGTCGTTCGTCGGATGTGAGTTCATCTCGGAAGTAGCCCATCGCGTGCTGAAGCACGTTGGCGTTCTTCCCGAGCGTCGCGCGCTGCTTGAGAGCCTCAGCGAAGAGCTCAGCATACTGCCGGTAGAGCTCCCGTGGCCTGAACTCGGCCACACGCGCGATGAGACGTCCGGTCTCCTTCTGCAGCTTCGGGCTGTGCGCCATCAGCTGGAGCTTGTGCCTCGCCTGGAACTCCACGAGTTCGCGGCGGGACGCTCTTCCCTTCACCAGCTTCCGGAGCCGCTCCATCGCGAAGACCCGCTCGACGAAGTTCTCGCGGATGTTCGCATCGTGGAGCCGCCCCTCCTCCTCGACCGGCGTAAGGGGAAACGCGTCCATGAAGGCCCGCGCGAAGATCCCGACGCCGACCTTCCGCGGCATTCCGCTCGATCCGTAGACCTTCACCCGTTCCATTCCCGAGCTGGGAGACTTGCTCTTGAAGACGAACCCCGAGAGCTCCTCGTTGTCCAGCTCCTTCAGCCGACCTCGGGCCCACTGCTTCATCCTGGCCGTCATGTCCTCGTTCGTCTTCGTCGTAACGAGCCGCGGCGCCTCGGGGTCGCCGGCCAGGTGCATCGACTCACGAGGAACCGGCAGACCACATTCGATCTCGGGACAGACCGGGACCCAGTCGACGAACTGTCCGAAGGTGTCGGTCAGGAAGTGATCACGCTTGTGGCCACCGTCGAACCGCACCTTCTCTCCGAGGAGACACGAGCTGACGCCTATCCTCGGTCTGCTGGCCGCCGAACCGCTCATGACGTCACCCCCTCTCGTGAACGAAGCCCGTCCATCAGCAGGTCGACCATTCTGTCGATGACGACCTCACGGTCCTCCTCCCACGCGTCTATCACGGCACTCATGAAGACGCCCTTCACCGCGCAGAGCATAGTGACGGCAGTCAGTCTGACATCGTCGACGGTGATCTCACCGTCGTCCACGCCCTGCTGAATGATCTCCTCAAAGAGCGCCGTCGCCTCCTCCGTCATCTTCTGGAGCCGCTCGCGCGTGTGCGGGACGATCTCGGCAAACCGCTCCTTCGTCACGCGAAGGAGATTGACCTTCTTCCTGATGAGCTCCGCGTGGGTCGTGATCAGCACTCGGAGCCTGTCCCTCGTCGTACTCTCCTCCGCCACCACCCTTCTGTCCTCCGTGAGCATCTCGCGCATCTCACGCTCGACGACCGCGTCGAAGATCTCGTCCTTGTCCGCGAAGTGCTTGTACACGGTCGCACGAGAGACACCGGCCGCGCGGATGATGTCCCCCACCGTTGTCTTCTTGAACCCGTAGCTCGCGAACACTTCCATGGCCGCGGTGAGGATCGCGTCGCGTTTCGCGTCTCCGTTTGTCACAGCTCGCTCCCCCTGCAGACATCAGCTGCCAGAGCCGTGTCCGTTCATACACTCTGAACACTCTGACAGGTACATACAATTACACGCAATATGTATAAAATATTCGACGCGCCCCTCAGTGTCAAGCGGAATCGGGCCACTCCCGCGACTTGAGCCCCGCGCCCGGCTGCTGTAGGCTTGTGACCTCGCGCTTCATGCTGCCCATCACGCGTTTCGGGGGTTCGATGCAGGTCTTCCTGGGTGCTCTCGTCGTCGCAGTCACGCTGGCGGTCTTTGCTGACCGGCTGCTCACCCGCCGCGGCCGCCGCGCCGTCCACCCGTTGAGCATGACACCGGCAGCCCGGCATGCCACGAGCATCATCATCTTCTCGCTCGCCGCCGTGGCCGCCGCGCCGGGGATCTTCCCACAACTCCGCATCGGGATCTTTGCGTTCTGCGGGGTCTGCCCGATCGGAAGCGTGGGAGCCGACTCCGCCGCAACGCCAGGCGGCTTCCTCAGCACGTTCCTCGTCGCCTGCTGGTACTATGCCGCCACCGTGCTCCCCATCTTCCTCGTGGCAAGCCTCATCTCGGGGCTCCTGATGACGCGCTGGCGGCGCTTCACACCGAGGAATGCTGTGACGGCGTTCCTGGTCGCCGGCCTGCTCCCGGTCTGTTCCTGCGGCGTCATCCCGGTCGCCCGAGCGATGCTGGTGCGCGGCGATCGGGGTGTTCGTGCCGCCCTCGTGTTCCTCACGACGGCTCCACTGCTGAGCCCCGTGATCGTCTTCCTCGGGCTCAACGTGCTCGGCATCGGATATCTGGCCGTGCGCGTCGTGGCCGCAGCCGTCGTCGCCGTCGTCGCCGCGCTCGTCGTCACGCCGCACGTGGCCAGGGCCAACTCCGCGCGCGACGAGACAGCCAGTGTGGCGTCATGTGAGTGCGGGAAGGATGGATCCTGTGCGCCGGCCGACCCGGTCGACCGCATCGTGGCCGTCCGCCCGACTGACTCGGTGCTCGACGCGGCGGGACGCACATCGCTCTCGCTGCTGCCGTTCGTTCTCTACGGGATCGTCATCGGCTCCGCCGTCGCAGCAGCGATCCCGCCCGACTACGTCGGCGCTATCGTCCGGACCGGGATCCTCTCGCTCGCCGCATCGACCGTCGTGGGGCTCCCGATCAACATGTGCGCCGGCGAGGAGATCCTGCTTGTCGGACCGCTGGTCAACATGGGACTCCCTATGGGGCACGCGCTCGCATTCTCGCTGGCGAGCACGGGTATCTGTGCCGGATCCATCCCGCTGCTGGTCGCGGTGATCGGACGAAGGGCGACCCTGGTTCTGGCGGCCGTCTATCTCGTGGTCCCGTTCCTGCTGGGCCTGCTCCTCAATGCCCTGCCGCTCGGAGCCGCTATCGGACCGCAGCCGTTCTAGCAAACACATCTCTTACGCCGAATCGAGGTTTCCGATGCATCGCCCCATGTCGCCAGAGCGCACGCAGCGATCCGTGACGACGGCGCTCGCTCTCCTTCTGCTGCCGGCGTTTCTGACCATCGTCCCGACGGTGACCCAGGCGAACACGCTGCCCATCATCACGAACGTCACGACGACCGCCGACGGCGATTCGATCGTCATCGGCTACGACATCGAGGACCCCGACGGCGACGTGATGCGCGTCATGCTCTACGAGGCGGGAACCGACGACCCGCCGTTCGAGCCGCCGGTCGCGCGGGGCGATATCGCGGAAGGCGTCACCACCGGAACATCGAAGCGCATCGTACTCGATGTGGACGAACTCGTTATCGCCGGGCCAGACACCGCCACCGACTCGGACCCCGGCACCGGCAACACCAGCGAACCTCTGGACTTCATCCCACGCCTGCTCGCGCACGACGGCACGGGCTACGGCGGTGAGATGGTCGCGGTCGACGCCGTCTCCGGACCCGACTTCATGGTCGACCGGTACGAGCTCACGAACATGCAGTATCTGGCGTTCGTTCGCTCCGACGGATACGAACGGATGGAGTACTGGATCATCGACGACGGGAGTCTTGAGATCCAGGAGACGGGGTGGAACTACGCGGGGCGTTTCCGGTGGCACGCACCGAAGCACTGGGATCTCCAGGCCGACCCGCCCTGGTCCCAGGACCCCTACTCCAATGTCGCATCGTCGCCCGTGCTCGGCATCTCGTGGTTCGAGGCGTATGCCTACTGCAAGTGGGCCGGGCGGCGACTCCCCACGTCAGGCGAGTACCGCGAGGCGGCGGGTCTTGATGACGCCGCCTTCCCGTGGGGCGACGAGCTGCTTCCGCCGCCGGCACCGCTTGCAGAGGATGCCGATGCCGACGCCGGGCGACTCTACGGGTACGCCAACGCCAAGCTCGGCCGCTCCGGCTACCGGTTCGAGGGGTTCACCGACGACGGGTACGACATCGCGGCGCCGGTCGGGAGCATGAGTCCCGAGGGCGACAGCCCCGCGGGGATCGCCGACGCCTACGGCAACGTCTGGGAGTGGTGCTCGGACGTGGTCGCCGTCGTGGACTACACCACGTACTCCTGCGCCACGCGCCCCCTCAAGGGGGGCAGCTGGGCGACATCGATGACCGAACTCGAGGACGCATCCAAGGACCTCTGCCCGCTCTACCGCACCGACACCGCCGGGTTCCGCTGCTACCGCTAGTCCTGTCCGAGTGAATCACCATTCAAGCAGTCCGTTCACGCGCCGGTTCCCGACCGCATTTCGGCGCATCGCCAGGGCGCGCCGCAAAGCCTCATAGACAAACCCGGAAAAATGTGTTAACATGGTCTCTATGTGGAAGATACGCTCGGGCCGTCCCTGCTCCGGGACCACCCGGGCGCCGGACGATTGGGACACCTTGCTCTGAGATGAAGAGAGAGTCACAACGCGCCTATTTCCCCAAGGAGGAACAGATGCGCGGACAGTTCTCGTACGCCCTGACGGCGACCCTGGCGATGGTGCTCGTTGCACTGCTCGTCGGTCCCGCGGCGGCGGTGACGTTCAACGTCCTCGAGTCGGACCAGACTCACACGGTCGTTGAGATCGAGATCCCCCCCGCCGAGCTCTCGAGCGTCCAGATCGCCGGGCTCACCTACGATCTCCTCACCATCGACGGAGCCAACGCGTTCGGTGATGTGGGTGACCCGACGCTGGCCGTCGCGGCGACCCTCATCGCGGTCCCGCCGTCCTCCGGGGTCGAGCTTCGCATACTCGATGCGCAGTACAAGACGATCTCGTGCGGCGAGCTCCTGCCGGTCCAGATGCAGGACAGCGAGCCCGGAACCGAGCCGGCCTACAACGCCGAGGCGTTCGCGCGCACCGGTCTGTTCCCCGAGAACGCCGCGTCCATCGGTGACCCCGCCATCATGCGTGACTACCGCGTCGTCCCGCTCCGCATCTACCCGGCGTCCTACGACGCCAGGGCAGGCGAGCTCCGAGTCGCCACGCGGATGACGGTCGAGCTCGACTACAGCACGCCGGGCCGGACCAACATCAAGACAACGACGCGACCCGAGTCATCGGTGTTCCGCCCCATGTACGAGGCCCAGATCGCGAACTACGACTTCGTGAAGCCCGCGGTTCGCTACGAGAACGACTCGCGGGGCAAGTACCTCATCGTGACGGCCGACACCTACTACGACAACATCCTTGAGTTCGCCGAGTGGAAGCACCTCAGCGGCTTCGAGGTCGAGATCGCGAAGCTCTCGGTCATCGGCTCGAGCTACTCGCAGATCAAGAGCTACATCCAGACGGCGTACGACACGTGGACCGTCCCGCCCGAGTACATCCTCTTCGTGGGCGACACGGATCACGTCCCGGTGCACGGAAGCTCGAACAGCACCGACAATGGATACTGCCAGCTTGAAGGCAGTGACCCGCTCATCGACGTCTTCTGGGGCCGGTTCTCCGGCGACAGCGATGCCGACATCAACCTCATCGTCGACAAGACCATGCACTACGAGCGGACGCCGTACATGGCGGACGTCTTCTGGTTCCGAAGCGCCTGTCTGATCGTCCGCGACGACTACGACTCCTCGGACGCGACGTACTACGGCGACACGTGGCACGCCTACGACCTCATGGAGAACGAGGGGTTCGCGGTCATCGACACGCTCTTCCGCAAGAACGATGACGACGCCAACGATATCCACGCGTCGGTTAACGCGGGTCGCGTGTTCGTGAACTACCGCGGCCAGGGCGTCTCGAACTGGTGGTCTCCGTTCGACGCCAACCCGAACAGCACGAACCCGGGATACAAGCTTCCGGTCGTGATGTCGGCGACGTGCGGCACCGGCACCTACCACTCCGACGGCTACCCCTGTGAGACCTGGATGCGCGCGGGCTCGGTCGGCGCCCCGAAAGGCGCGGTGGCCTTCGTCGCCACGAACGAGATCGTCTCGCACGGCGCGCACTTCCGGAGCATCGTGAACCAGAACTTCTACACGGCCCTCTTCAACCTCAAGATGCACCGGGTCGGCGAGGCTCTGGCGCACGGCCAGTCGTTCGTCTGGACGACGTACGGGGACGAGTACGAATACGAGGGTTGGAACTGCCAGGGCGACCCGGCACTCGACGTCTGGACGGCCTACCCGGTCACACCCACGGTGATGCACTCGGCGACGGTGCCGAGCGGACCCAGCAGCTACCTCGTGTCCGTCGAGAACGGCGGGAACCCGGTTCCGAGCGCGCTCGTCTGCGCATACGCCGACGGCGAGATCTACGAGACCGGCACCACCGACGCGAACGGCAACGTGACACTCTCGGTCAACCCGGTGCTCGCGGACACCATGTGGCTCACCGTGACAGGACACAATGTCCACCCGTACGAGAGCCACGCCGTCGTGACGGTTGACGGACCGTTCCTGCAGTACGACAGCGCGTCCCCCGACGACTCGAGCGGCAACAATGACGGGCTCGTGAGCCCCGGCGAGACGGTCGCGCTGACCGTCACGCTCGAGAACTCCGGTCCGGACGATGCGACGAACACGATGGGCGTTCTCCGATCGAACGACACGTACGTGACGCTGGTCGATACGACCTCGTCGTACGGCACGATCGTCAGCGGCGGAACCGGCGACAATCTGACCGACTACACGATGCAGGTCGGCTCCGACTGTCCGAACGGGCACGAGCTCGCGCTCACGCTCTACGCCACGGCCGATGACATGCGCGGCGCGTGGACGATCCTGATCCCGGGCGTCACCGTGTCCGCCGCCGACCTCACCATCGGCAGCGTGACGGTCGATGACAGCGGCGACGGCGGCGACGGGGACGGCGTCCTCGAGGCCGGCGAGACCGCGTGGATCGACATCACGCTGGACAACGACGGCGCGCTCGGGCTGACCGGCGTCGCCGGCCAGCTCCTCTCGAGCGACGCGTACGTCGTCATCACGGACGACGACGGCGGCTTCGGCGACATCGACACCGGCGCCAGCGGCTCGAACGCGGCCAACTCGTTCCGTGTGAGCGTCAGCCCCGCCATCCCGCCGGCGCACCAGATCGGGTTCGATCTGATCGCCACGGGCACCGCGCCGACGTACACTCACGGCCAGACGGTAGTCTTCACGCTGACGTCCGGCGGTACGGCGACGCAGAGCCCGACCGGACCGGACTCGTACGGCTACTACGCGTACGACGACACCGACACCAGCACGGGCCGCGCTCCGGTCTACGACTGGGTCGAGATCACGAGCATCGGCACGATCATGTCGGACATCACGAACGCGGATGCGGCCACGACGCAGGTGACGCTGCCGTTCACGTTCACGTACTACGGCACCGACTACACGCAGATCTCCGTCTGTTCGAACGGCTTCGTCTCGATGGGCTATGAGGACTACCGGTTCGGCGACAACTCCGCGATCCCGAACACACACGGTCCGGATGCGATGCTCGCTCCGTTCTGGGACGACCTGGACCCGTCGAGCGGCGGTGACATCTACGAGTACTACGACAGTGCGAACCACCGGTACATCATCCAGTTCGACGCGAACGTGCACTACGGCTCGGGCAATCCAGAAACGTTCGAGATGATCCTCTACGACCCGGCGCACTACCCGACGGCGACCGGAAACGGCGAGATCGTCTTCCAGTATCAGACGGTCGGAACCGTCGGCAGCGCCACCATCGGCATCGAGAACCCGGCGCAGAATGACGGCATCCAGTACGTCTACAACGGCTCGCACGACGCCAACGGCGCGACGGTAGCGAACGGGCGGGCGATCAAGTTCACGACCCAGAGCCCGCTTCTGTCCGACGTCTGGCTGGCCGTCGACGGTCAAACCATCGATGACAGCAGCGGCGGCGACGGCGACGGCGTCGCCGAGCCGACCGAGGTGTTCGATCTCATCCTCACGATCGACAACGGCGGCACCGGCAGCGCCTCGTCGGTCACGGGCACGCTCACGACGAGCGACCCCGACGTGACGATCGAGGATGGCTCCGCCGAGTTCGGGACGATCCCGGGCAGTGGCAGCGCCACGAACGCGGCCTCACCGTTCGTCATCCGCGTGGCCACGGCGCCGGCGGATGAGACGGTGGAGTTCAACCTCCAGCTCTCGACAGGCAGCCGCTACGACACGTACGACGTCGTGACGATCACGCTCGACCTGTCGGGCACGGGCGTCGAAGAGCCTGTCATCCCTCTGGCTTTCGCGCTCCGCCAGAACTACCCCAACCCGTTCCGGGGCGGCACCACGCTGGCCTTCGACCTGCCGCAGCCGGCGAGGACCACGCTCGAGGTCTACAACGTCGCGGGCCGCAAGGTCACGACGCTGGCGGACCGCGACTTCGCAGCCGGCCGTCACGCGGTGTCGTGGAACGGCAAGGACCAGGATGGGAATCCCGTCTCGGCGGGCATCTACTTCTACCGCGTGCAGAGCGGCGCCAACGAGGCGATGAAGAAGATGATCATCCTGAAGTAGAACAGAGGCCGGGCGGGGCCGATGTGGTCCCGCCCGGATACGACGTGCGAGGGGTCGACCCTGGGGGGGAGGACGCCTTGCACAACCGGAGAGGCCACCCACGGACGCGGGTGGCCTCTCGCTATCTGAAGATGAAGGAGCGCCGCACCGGCGTGGGTGGCGTCCCTACTGCCCGAGCCCGCCTCCCGCCACGAGCGCCGGAAGGATGTAGCCTTCGATCATCCGGCCGGTTGCCCAATGCTGTCCGTTGTCGAGATTGCCGCCAGTGGTCACCACGACCAGATCGAACTGCGGCAGTATGAAGATGAACTGGCTGCCGAACCCGCTCGCGAAGTACCCGACGACCGAGTGTCCACCGACGTCCTTCTCAGTCAACCACCAGAGGTAGCCGTAACCCTCTTCGTCCTCCTCGATGGCGTGGCGCGCGAGCGACCTCGTGACCCACTCATCCGAGATCACCTGCTCTCCCCTCCACGCGCCTCCATCCAGCATCATCTGCCCGAGCTTGGCCATGTCCCGGGAGCGTAGTCGAAGCGAGCCGTCGCAGAGCGGGTAGCCTCTCCACCGGAGATTGTCCCAATCGTATGTGTCGATCCCAAGCGGGCCGAAGAGATGCTCCGCGGCGAACTCGTCGCAGTGCGCGCCCGTGGCGTGACGAATGACCCCCGCCAGCAGATCGACATTCGGTGAGACATAGGCGAACTGCGTGCCGGGCTCGTGCACGATCGGGTGTTCGAGCGCCGCAGCGAACCGGTCATCGGCGCCGTAGAACGCGTTGCGCCATCCGTCCGCGGGCCACTCGGCCCCAACGGTCATCGTCAGCACGTGTTCGAGCGTGACCCCCTCCCATCCCTCGCCCGCCGCATCCGCGTGTTCGGGGAGGAAGTCGAGGATGAGCACGTTGACGCCGCTGATGAGACCCTGGTCGTACGCCAGACCGACCAGCAGCGACGTCACACTCTTCGTCGCCGACTGGAGCGCGTGCGGGACCTCGGATGTGTAACCGTAGAAGTACTCGTCCATCACGAGCCGGCCGTTCCGGACCACGACGAGCGAGTGGATGAGCGCGAACTCCCCGTCGGCGACGGCCTGGACGAGCGCCTCCATCGTAGCCGCGTCGAATCCCTCGGCCTCGAGCGTCGAGACATCCCAACCGTCTCCGGTGTCGGCGGGAGGCTCGTACGCGTAGACGTACCGCTCGCCTGCCACCGGCAGCCGGGGATACAGCCCGGGTACCTGCTCGAGTGACACCCGCTCCATCGCGAGGGGCTCGGACTGCTCTCCGTACTCGAGCGCCCCCGTGAGGATATCGCCCGTCGCGTTAAGCGACGCCGCGAGGACGACCGCACCATACCGGAGTCTGACGGTGCCGTCCGACGCGTCGAGCGCAACCTCGTCGAGGGGAAAGGCCGAGTTGAGCCCGCCCTGCTCGAGCCAGAAGCCGAGGCCCTGCAGACTGCCGTCGGTCGCCTCCGTGACCTCGAAGACGAGATCCCAGCCGGGCTGACTCGCGCGCTGCCCTCGCCAGATCCCGACGATCGCTTCGCCCGGTGTGTCGAGACCCACGTCATCCGGTGACGCGAAGACGAATCCGGGCAGGATGAGGAGCGCCACAAGCGCAACAAGGACCTGGGTTGGAACCGCAGGGCCACGGTGCTTCGCTCCGGCCGTCGTGACGGCCGGTCGGCAGCGGAGTGCGCGCCACGTGAACCCGGGGAAGTGCTTCGCCATCGACACGATCCTTTCATGGGTGGGGGACCAAAACATACCGCCCCCTGATGGAAACCGAGGGGGCGGTCACGTGATGGTCCAGGATACTGAGCGCTCTGTCAAGTACGCCCGATGCCTGCCCACCAGACAACAAAAAGGCACCCCGCGCTCGCGCACGGGGTGCCCTTCGTGCCGGTTTGACACCGACTGGGTCGAATCACTTCAGCAGCACCATCTTGCCGTCCCGTATCTCGCCGGCGGCCTCCATCCGGTAGAGGTAGACGCCGGTCGCGACCGGCCTGCCCCTGCGGTCGGTGCCGTCCCAGACGAGCTCGCCGTGGCCGGCAGCCATCTCGGCTCCACCGAGTTCGGTCACCAGGCGACCCGAGACATCGAACACGCTCACCGTCACGGTGCCGGGCTGCGGCAGCGAGAAGGCGATGCTCGTCATCGGGTTGAACGGGTTCGGGTGGTTACCATGGAGCTTCAACGACACCGGAAGCTCCTCGACCCCCGTGCTCTCCACGTGGAGCGTCACCGCCACGACGACGCGCGCGCCGCCGTTCGAGTCGATGAGGAGATCCGCGAAGTAGTCGCCCTCGGACAGCCCCGTCGCGTCGAACTGCAGCTCGACGTCAGCGGTCTGACTCGCGTTGACCAACCCGCTTGCGGGAACCGCGGCGAGCCAGTTGACCGGACGGTAGATGGAGAAGACCGCATCACTCTGGTCCTCGATAACCGGATCCGTATCACCAACGATGCGGACGAGACAGTCGGACGAGACCGGACCGGCGACGTTCCACGAATAGGCGCCGTCGTTGTCAGTGTCGGTCACGATGTCGTACCACGTTGATCCACCGTCGGTCGAGTAGCTGAGCGAGGCGTAGAAGAACTCGCCGGTCCATGTCCAGGTGATGTCGTGGGCGTTGCCGATGCCCCACTCCTCACCACCGTTGGGCGACGTAAGCGTCACCGTCGGACCAGGCGGCGGGCTGACCACGACCGTCCCGGTCACCGTGTGCGGCGCGCTGCCGTAGTCGTCGCCGACCAGCGTGTAGTCCACCTCCATGTCACCGGCAAACCCGGCGCCGATGGTCACGTTGATCGTCGCGGTCGCGCTCTCGGCGGGGTAGATGACGTTCGACCAGTTGCCCGTCCAGCCGATGTCGGCCCCCATGCCCGTGGTGCCATCCCACGTCAACGACCGGCTCGACACGACGAAGTCGGTGCAACTGTTGACCGTCACGCCGAACGGGAAGTCGAGCTGGATGGCCTCGATCCACTCGTTGTCGCTGCTGCCGTTGTACGCCGAGAAGATGAAGTCCATCGTGGTGCCCGGGGCGTACTCGTTCGGCGTCGACGTCACCGTCGATCCCGTGAGGTTCCTCGCGCCGCCGGCATCGACGATGTCGATCTGGTAGTCGAGGACGCTGAGAGCCTCGCCGACGTTGCTGACATAGAGCGTGCGCGTGGTCGACTCGCCCGGTTCGAGCGTCACCTCGAACGACATCGGAGTCACGTCGATCTGCGGCACGTACGTCGGACCGACCGTCACGGTGCCGAAGTACGGCATCGCATTGAACGACGTGACGGTCAACACCAGGTCGTCCCCGTCGGAGAGAGACTGACCGATCGGGATGGTCGCGTCGCCCGATGCGTCCGTGAGCGCGGAGCCGTAGAGAACGCCGTCGTAGTAGAGGGCACAGAGTGCGCCCTCGACGCCGGCCACCGACACGTCGAAGCCCGTCGCTGCGGACTCGATCGTGTCGTCGTGCGAGACGCTGATCGACGACGGCGTGTCCGTGCGGACGCGGAGCGACGGGTCGCCGAAGATGTGCCACGTCAGGAACATGTTCGCGCCGTCGCTGCCCGACTCGTCCATCATCTGACAGCTGCCGTTGTAGCAGAGACCGCCGTAGGTGAGCTTCTCTTCGGCCACGAGCAGGTCCGTGATCTCGTCCTGCGCCTGCATCGGCGGGTTCCAGGACTGGTTGATCGAGGACATGTACGCGCCGATGGCGCCCGTCGGCTCGCCGCCGTTGGTCGCGCGGAGCCAGGCCTCACCGAAGCACGTATAACCCGAGAAGTTGCCGTTGACGCACGCGACGCTGATGATGAACGGAAGCATGTTGTCGTTCGCCAGCGCGTTGATGTGCGTGTTCGAGAACCCGCTCGAGCCCCAGCTCGTGGTCGAGCCGTGACCGCAGTAGTTGATGACGCTGCGGCCGTTGTTCAGAGCCGAGGTGACCATCGCGGCGGTGCCGCTCGGGTCGTAGACCTGCCCGACCTCGGTGTACGTGAACCCGAGGAGGTCGGCGCGGATGTTGTCGATGTGCTGGTTGTCGTACTCGTTGTCGTCGCCGGGACCCTGGTTCGAGGCCACCCCCAACCCCTTGTGGTACCAGGCGCCGCCGGACTGTGGGTACTTCTCGTACTCGATGCTCCGCTCGACCTGCGTCGCGACCTGAGATGTGGTCTCCGCCGAGAATCGGCCGACGAAGATCTCCGGGTAGTTGTCCGAGCCCGCCAGCAGCGAGTAGCTCGGGTCGGACGATCCGCCGCCGCCGGAGAGCGTCGGGATCTGCGCGGCGTCGCCGACGAGCAGCACGAACGCGAGATCGTGCGTGTTGTAGTAGTTCTGGATGTAGCTCTTGATCGCGCTGGCCGAGCCGCCGGCGGTCGAGACGCTGACCATCTCGGTCGGCACGCCCATCTGGTTCTTCCACGCAACGAACGGGGCCATCTCGCTCATGAAGCTGTCGTATGCGATGATGAGCATGCTGCCCATCTCATCGACCGGCGTGTAGCGGTCGGCCCGCACGCTGTCGTAGTTCATGAAGTGGCGGGAGTAGAGCCGCTCGAACTCGGCCACGCGCGAGCGCATGATCGTCGAGTTGAGAACGTTCGTCCGACCAGCGCCGCTCTTCCGCGCCTCGACGATGAGATTGGTGTAGACACGGAGCGTCCGCGTCGACGGGTTGTACTGGAACGGGTTGACGACAACGGTCAATCCGCGCACGTCGCGCATGATGTACGGATCGCGGGCGTACGCGACCTCGGACGGGTACCAGCCATCCGTCTCGTAGAACGAGTCGAAGGTGTGTGCGACCGTCGCGGGGTCGGTGGTACGGAGGATCGTGCCCTTCGACGGAGCGACCGCCACATCCTCGAAATCGACGTAGGTCGAACCGAGCACGCGGACCTCCATCGCGGCGGCGTCGGGGATAATGATGCTCCGCGCGATGAGGGGCAGCTCGGGCAGACCGCGCTCCGCGGAGTGCGGTTCGCCGTCGAGCGAGACCGAGTAGTAGGTCTCACCCCCGATGACGACCGGGCTCTTCGTGAAACTGCCGAGTTCGTACTCGATGACCGTCCGGTAGTCGCTCGACTCCATCACCGTCGCCGTGACGGCCTCGGCGCCGCCTCCCAGCGTCACGATTTCGGCCGCCGTCGCGCTCAGCGTCAGCAGCATGATCGCGACCAGCGCCAGGGTCGTTCCTCTCACAACACACCTCCCAGCTCGAGGGTGCAACTTCGTGGTCCTGACTCCGGTCTCAGGGTACACGAGACCATCGCAGGACGTTTGTCATCCCGATTCAGGTCAATATACGTCAGTCCACCGTAACCTTCAATCGGCTGCGGGGCTGACGAACGGAATCGCTGCATATATTATACCACACTTTGTCAGTTTGTCATTGACGATTCCGCCGTCTCTCGCGGCATCAAGGCGACTGATGCCTCACTCTTTGGATGCACGAGAGGGCCCGCGGAAGCACCGATGACCGCCAATGCGACAGGGGGCGCCCCCGGAATGGAGCGCCCCCATCTGATGCACTGCAGTAAGCCGTGATCCTCTGCCGCCTAGTGGTCGCAGGCGTTGGCGCCCGTCTCCAGACGACCATCCAGAAACGCCTTCACGATCGACATGGCCGGCGCCTCGGCCACGCCGAGGTGAACCTCCACGCCGTGGCGTTCGAAGAGCTGTTGAGCCCGCTGCCCCATGCCTCCCGCGATTACGACCTGCGCGCCCTGCGACGCCAGCCACTGCGGCAGCACACCCGGCTCGTGTGGCGGCGGGGTTTCTCGGACCACGCGCTTGACGGATCGCGCCTCGCGATCGACGTCGAAGAGCATGAACTCGCCGCAGTGCCCGAGATGCGCCGTGAGTCTCTCATTGTGGGTCGGCACTGCGATCCGCGTGGATCCGTTGCCGTTCCCACCCCCATTGCCGTTGCCGCTCATCCTGCCTCCTTCGAAACACGTTCCATGCGTTGACTGCCTGCCTCGAGCAAACGCCACGCGGCGTCCGCGATCTCGCGCATCGCGTGCGCCGCCGGTCCATCCCCATGATCCACGACAGGCACACCTGCGACCTGCGCTCGCGTCACATCGGGGTCGTACGGGATTCTCGCCAGGAGTTCGATGCCGCGCTGCCGGCACATGCGCTCGATCTCGACTGCGCCGTCCGGGTGAACGTCCCACCGGTTGACGACGACCGCCGCCGGAACGGAAAGCCGGTCGGCAAGATCGAGCACACGAGCCAGGTCGTGGACACCGCTGACACTCGGCTCCGTGACCACGAGCAGATGGCTTGCCCCCGTGATCGACGCGATCACCGGACACCCGATGCCCGGCGAACCATCGACGAGCACGGTGTTCACGTCGTGCTCCTCCGCCACGCGCCTCGCCTCACGGCGCACGAGGGTGACGAGCTTGCCCGAATTCTCCTCCGCGGGACCCAGCCGCGCATGAACCATGGGGCCGCCACGGGTGTTGGAGACATACCAGCGCCCGTTCTCGCTCGGGACGAGCGATATCGCACCGTCGGGACAGACCTCCGCGCAGAGACCGCATCCTTCACAGCCGAACTCGTCGATCCGCACCGGACCACTTGCGTCGGCCGAAGCTTCAATGGCGCCGAAACGACAGAGCGTGAGACAGCGGCCACACCGGCTGCACCGCGACGTGTCCAGTCTCGCTGTCGAGCCGCCGGAGAACCCGTGCTCCTCGATCACCTCGGGGGCAAGCACGAGGTAGAGATCGGCTGCATCCACGTCGCAGTCGCACACGACCTTCGGTCCCCAGAGAACGGCAAGCGATGCGACAAGACTCGTCTTCCCCGTGCCTCCCTTTCCACTGACGACCACGAGTTCCCGAACGGCCAGCTCCTTCGCGCTCATGTCGCCAACCTCTCCTGTACGAGTTTCACAATCGGCTGGAGTCGCTCCGCATACCCCTTCACCGCGATGACGGGCATCCCACCCCTCGCGCAACAGGCCGCTACTTCACGGTTCTCCGGAATCGACGCAATGACCGGCAGCTCCTCGCGCTCGCAGAGCCGTGTCGCAGCCGCGTCTCCCTCCTCGGTCATCCCGGTGCGGTTCATCACGACCACTGCCTCCCCCGCCACGGCGCGCACGACGCCGACCGCCTGCTCGAGATCGCTCAGGCCGAACGGCGTCGGCTCGGTCACGAGTACGACGAGATCGGCGCCGCGCAGCGTCTCCACAACGGGGCACGACGCACCGGGTGGGGCGTCAAGGATCGCGACGCCGTCGCCGGTCAGTTCGCCTCTGACCGCCCGGATCACCGGCACGGCGTGCGGCTCGCCCACATCGAGTCGACCCTCAACGAATCCAAGTCCGATATCCGCCGCCGTTCCCCGGTTGATCTCTCCGAGCCTCCGAGGTTCCTCCGAGATCGCTCCCTCAGGACAGAGCAGCGAGCACGCGCCACAGGAGTGGCACAGCTCAGGAAACACGAGCACGCGATCGGGTAGATGCGCTAGGGCGTTGAACCGGCACACGTCGCAGCACCGCCCGCAGTTCGTGCACCGCGAACCATCGATCACCGGTGTTGTTGCGAGCACCGGGTGCGTGTCGTCGATGCGCGGCTCGAGGAAGATCCGACCATTCGGCTCCTCGACATCGCAGTCCGCGTACGTCGTCGGGACGCCGCAACGTGCCAGGAGGTGGGCAAGACCCGTCGCGACCGTGGTCTTGCCCGTTCCTCCCTTGCCGCTGGCGATGGCAACTCGCACCCCGTCACTCATCCTTCTCGAGGTCGTCAAGGCGTCGCTGCACATCCTTGAGTGCCTCGCTGAGGTACTCGGCCTGCGCCGTGAGGACGTCTGCCTCGTCCGTTGGAGTCACGGGCGGTGCGCCGACGGGCGGCGGCGCGGCGACCCCATACGCATCCCAACCGGGTCCCCACCAGCCGTATCCCGCGCCGCGTCGGTGCCTGAGCCCGCGACCGAACCACCCGCGCGCTCCCCGACCCCGACCGCCTCCGTACCCTGCGCCGTAGCCGCCACCGGATCTCACATATCCCGGCGCATCGAACCCGCCGCAGTAGCCCATTCCACGACCTGTCATCGGTCCCGCTCCATCGGGTCCCGTTCTATCTCCCCGTGGCATCTCGATCACCTCCTGAGCCTCTCGGCCCATCGTGCTCCTCTCAGGAGCCTCATCGTTGTCTTCACTGCAGACCGGCGCCGGCCCCCCGGCCTCTCCTACCGGCTCTCCATCCCGAGCGCCTCTCTCACCGTGCCGGACGCGCCGGTCACGATCTCTATTCCCGAGCTCTCGAGCCCGCGCGTCGCCTTCGGCCCACATTGCCCCGTCACGACGCGGTTCACACCCGCCTGCGTGACGCGCGACGCCGTCTGGACGCCGGCACCCGACGCCGCGGTGGTGCTCGCGCTGTTGTCGATGCTCTCGAACTCGCCCGATTTCGTGTCGTAGATCACGAACCAGGCACACCGCCCGAATCGTGGATCGACCTCGCTGTCCGGAGTCGATCCCTTCGCGGATACCGCTATTCTCATCGCCGACCTCCTCTGCCCCGACCGCGACCGGCGCCGCTGCCACGACGTCTCCGGCCACATCCGGCCATGATGAAGCGGTCGCTTGTCAGCTGTCCGCCGACCATGGCCTCCAGCACATCCTTCCACTCACCGGCCACCCAGGGCAGCACACGGACGCCGCTCTGCTCGAGCATTGCAGCGAAGCGCCGCGACACTGCACCGCACACGAGCACCTCGAGATCCAGTTCCGCGATCCGCGCCGCCGCGCGTCCGTTCCCCTGCCCGCCCAGCGGCACCCTGCGCTCCTCGACCCAGCCGGAGCCCTCATCGCGCACGACCAGAAGCTCCGTCGCCGTGTCGGCCACCGGCGAGACCCTCGTGTCCCATATGGTGAGTCCTACTCGCATTGACAGCCTCCGCCCTATGGAAAAGCACAGAACATGCCGAAATCCCGAGCCATCGCTCGGGATTTCCTAATGCGTTCACTGTGTGATAGTTACCGCTACACTGGAAGGAGCCAAGGAGTTGGCGCAGGACGCTTGATATTGCGCAGATGCATCACCAGTACGCGGCTATGTTGCGCCCGCGCATCGTCTGCCCATGGCCTGTCCACCCCACGTCTCAGCTGTCGCCCCGGCTCGGCGGGTCGATACCCATCCGCTTGAGCCTTCGCCACAGCGTCGTCCGGTGAACACCCAGTTCGCGCGCCGCCGCCCCCCGGTCCCAGTCAAGACGCTCCATGAGGGTGAGCAGGAAGTCTCGCTCAAGCTCCGCGAGCGTCGGCGCCTTGTCGCTCGTGGAGGAACCTCCGGGCAGCAGCGCCGCCGGAAGATGCCGCGCCCGGATCGTGCCCGACCGGCATGTGACGAAGGCGTGCTCGATGATGTTCTCGAGCTCACGGATGTTCCCCGGATAGTCGTGTCGCATGAGGATGTCCATGACACGCGGGCTCACGCCTGTGACCTCCTTGTCGCGGAGGCGATTGAACGTCTCGATGAAGTGACCCACGAGCGGTGGGATGTCCTCGCGCCGCTCGCAAAGCGGCGGCAGCTTGAGTGTGACGACATTGATCCGGTAGTACAGATCCCGTCGGAAGTCGCCCGACTCCACCATCTCGTCGAGGTCGCGATTCGTCGCGGCGATCACCCGCGCGTCCGTCTTCCGCGTCTCGACGGCCCCGAGCGGCTCGTAGGTACCGTCCTGAAGCACACGCAGAAGTCGCGACTGGAGCGCAGGCGACACGTCTCCGATCTCATCGAGGAAGATGGTCCCGCCATTCGCAAGCTCGAACCGGCCTGGCTTGTTGCGCGTGGCATCGGTGAAGGCTCCCGCCAGGTGGCCGAAGAGCTCTGACTCGAGAAGCGTGTCCGGGAGCGCACCGCAGTTGACGATGATCAGCGGACCTCCCGCCCGGGGGCTGTGCTCGTGGATCGCCCGTGCCAGCAGCTCCTTCCCCGTGCCGCTGTCGCCCCGAATGAGCACCGTGCTCCCGCTCTCGGCGATGTCCGGGACGAGGGCGAAGATTTCCTGGACGAGGTGGTTCTTGCTGATCATGTCGCTGAATCGCAGGCGCCCCGCGAGCTCACGCCGAAGCTCCTCTTCCACGCTGAGGTCGCGGAAGGTCTCAACGCCGCCGATGATGCCGCCGTCCTCGTCCCGGAGCAGCGCCGTCGAGAGGCTGATCGGCACGCGCTCCCCGCTTGCATTGACGATGTACGCCTGGCGGTCGACGACCGGCTCACCCGAGTCCATCGTCTGGCGCAGAGCACAGGACGACTCGCAGATGCTGGCCCGGAAGACCTCCCAGCACGGCCGGCCGACAGCCTCGTCCCGGGGTGTCCCGGTGATCCTCTCGGCGGCCCGGTTGAAACTCCGAATGCGCCAGTCGGCGTCCACCGTGAACACGCCCTCGGCGATACTGTCGAGGATCGGGTCGTAGGCGGGCGGTGGCGCACCCGGCTTCCTGGCTTGCCGCTTCGTCGGTGTGTCATCAGACATGTGTGGTCCCAGCGTTCTGAACACGCCCTCAATCGCATGTTGCGTTCATGCAACTATCATCGTACTCCGCTGCATCGTGCTGCGCAAGCGTGGCCTGCTCGGGGTGAACCCGGTGGCGCAGAACTGCGGAGGGAGAATGGACGCTCTGGCCCTGACGGGAACAGACGATGTGGCCCCGGCGGAAACGGAGAAGGGGGACGCGAACAGAGAAAGGGGCGGGTACCGAAGCACCCGCCCCCTCGTCGTACGTCACCGGCGGCACCGGAAAGGCGTCCCGGTCCGCCCGTGCCCATATGTGCGGCTGCGAAGCAGACCACCGTGCGATTCCCGCAGGG